>Ga0213872_10000021_pt1 | contig 158749 bp, 150 predicted proteins | sample VelepicomBERX_R2_FD_160071 | JGI IMG/M metagenome (GOLD analysis project Ga0213872, IMG submission 160071) | Rhizosphere microbial communities from Vellozia epidendroides in rupestrian grasslands, the National Park of Serra do Cipo, Brazil - RX_R2 | ecosystem: Host-associated > Plants > Roots...
GCGAGATGAGCAAGGCCAAGGCGGCCAAGCTTCATAAGGAAGATCGCCAGATTCGCCAGGAAGAGCGTGACATGGCTGCACAAAACGGTGGCCACATCACCAAGTCCGAGCAGAAGGTGTTGAACCAGCAAGAGAACAAGGTCAGCAAGGAAATCGGCAAGTAAGACCCGCCGGCTCTTCTTTCGGATCTCATGGCGGCGGGCAAGACCCGCCGCTTGTCTTTGTCCGCAAGGTATTTGGCTAAAATCAAGGCCCAGGCACCCGCGCAGGGTGCCTTCCTTTTTTTCGCCCCGGCTGGGGTCCGCTTCATTCAGGCCCCTGCGATGCATCTCTCAGTCTGGCTCACCTTCTTCGCCGCCTCCTGGGCGATCAGCGTTTCGCCCGGTGCGGGAGCGGTCGCTGCCATGAGCTCGGGGCTGAGCTATGGCTTCAGGCGCGGCTACTTCGTCAGCCTGGGGCTGATCCTGGGCATCCTCACACAGATCGTCGTCGTGAGCCTGGGTCTGGGCGCGCTGATCGCGGCCTCCAGCATCGCATTCGCAGCCGTCAAGTGGGCCGGCGTGGCCTATCTCGCCTGGCTGGGCCTGCAACAGTGGCGCGCGCCGGCCAAGCCCATGGTGGCCAGCAGCGACGGCGGCACGGCCACCCGCCGCCAGCTCGTGCTGCGCGGCTGGGGCATCAATGCAGTCAACCCCAAGGGCACGGTCTTCCTCCTGGCCGTGGTGCCCCAGTTCCTGGACCTGCATGCCGCGCTGGCGCCGCAGTACGCCACCATCGCCGCCACCCTGGCCTTCACAGATGCCGTGGTCATGGCCGGCTACACCCTGCTGGCCGCGCGCCTGCTCTCGGCCCTGCGCTCCGAGGGGCACTTGAAGACGCTCAACCGGGTCTTCGGCTCGCTGTTCATCGGCGCCGCTGCCCTGCTCGCCAGCTTCAAGAACGCCGCCTGAATGAAGCGTTGGCTGTTCTGGGGCCCGACGCTGATCTGGGCCAGCACCTGGCATGTGATCCTCTATCAGCTCGACTCGGGGGCGCCGGTGCTCAACTCGGTGGCCTGGCGCTTCGGGCTGGCGGCGCTGATCCTGGCCGCGCTGGCGGTTCGCCAGGGCCAGAGCCTGCGCATGCCGATCGGTGCGCACGCGCTGATGCTCGCCACTGGCATCGTGCAGTACGGCGGCAACTACTGGTCGGTCTACGAGGCCGAGCGGCACATCCCTTCGGGCCTGGTGTCGGTGCTGTTCAGCCTCATGGTCTTCGGCAATGCGCTCACGGGCTGGCTGTTCTTCGGGCGGCGCGTGGGCCGGCGCTTCCTCGTCGCCGCCTGTGGCGGCGTGGCCGGCGTGGTGATGATCTTCTGGCCAGAGATCGCCGCCACCGGCGCGCGGCCCACAGCGCACTGGGGCCTGCTGATCGGCCTGGCGGCCGTGCTCGCCGCCGTGATCGGCAATGTGCTGACCCTCAAGCTCACCGGTCGCGGCTTTGCGCTGATGCCCATCCTGGCCTGGAGCATGGGCTATGGATCGCTCTTCCTTGTGGGGCTCTCGCTCGCCAGCGGTGCGGGCCTGCATTTCGCGTTCACGCCCAGCTACGTGCTGAGCCTGGCCTACCTGGCCGTGTTCGGCTCGGTCGTGGCCTTCGTGTTGTATTTCAAGCTGGCCCAGGCCCGCGGCCCGGCCGGCGCGGCGCTGACCAGCGTGGTGATCCCGGTGATCGCGCTGCTGATCTCGGCCCTGCTGGAAGGCTGGCAGCCGAGCATGCTGTCGGTGGCAGGCATGTCGCTGTGCCTGGCGAGCCTGTGGGTCGCTACTCGCTGACCTTGCCGCGCCCGGCCTTGATGCCGCTGCGCACCGCCTTGCCGGTGAGCCGCCGCTGCTTGGAGGCCAGGGTCGGCTTCGTCGGCCGGCGCTTCTTCGGCGGCTTGGCCACACTGGCCACCAGCTCGATCAGGCGCTGCACCGCCGCTGCCCGGTTCATCTCCTGGCTGCGGTGCTCCTGGGCCTTGATGACGAGCACGCCTTCGGCGTTAATGCGCTGATCGTTCAAGGCCAGCAGGCGCTCCTTGACCGGCTCGGGCAGGCTGGAGGTCCGCACGTCGAAGCGCAGATGTGCTGCGCTGGCGACCTTGTTGACGTTCTGGCCGCCGGCGCCTTGGGCGCGGACGAAGCTGAACTCGAGTTCGTCCTCGGGCGGCGTCCAGTCAGACACTTTCCACGCTCACCGGCACTCGGCGCGCCAGCGCGCACATCAACTCGTAGCCAATGGTGCCGGCCGCATGGGCCACCTCGTCGATGGGAAGCACGCTGCCGTGCGGGCCACGGCCCCAGAGCGTGATCTCGGTGCCCACGCCGGCCTCCGGGAAGCCCGTCAGGTCGACGGCCAGCATGTCCATGGACACGCGGCCAACGGTGCGGCTGCGCCGCCCGTTGATGAGCACAGGCGTGCCGCTCGGCGCGTGACGCGGGTAGCCGTCCGCATAGCCGCAGGCCACCATGCCGACGCGCAGCGGCGCCTCGGCCTGGAACGTGCTGCCGTAGCCCACGGTATCGCCGGCCTGCAGCTGTTGGATGCCGATCAGGCGGGAGCGCAGAGTCATAGCGGGTTGAAGATCCCAGTGCGCGGCGTCATGTTCTGGATAGTCGGGCACGCCTCCGTAGCACATGATGCCGGCGCGCACCCAGTCGCCGCCGGCGCGCGCGGCGTGGCGCAGCGTCGCGGCGCTGTTGCAGACCGAGCGCTCACCGGGAAGGTCGCGCGTGGCGGTCTCGAAGGCCGCCAGTTGGTGGGCAATGCCGTCGGCGCCGAAGCGCTGGGCGTCAGCATCGGAGAAGTGCGTCATCAGCGAGATTTCGTCCACCTGCGGCAGGGCGTTCAGCCGCGTCCAGGCCGCGCGAAAGGCGGTGGGCGTAAAGCCGAGCCGGTTCATGCCGCTGTTGAGCTTGAGGAAGACGCGGTGCGGCTCGTGGGTCTTGTGCACGGCCAGCCAGTCGATCTGCTCCTCGCAGTGCACGGCGTGCCAGAGCCTGAGGCGCGAACACAGCTCCAGGTCGCGGGTCTCGAAGCAGCCCTCCAGCAGCAAGATGGGGCCGCGCCAGTCGAGCGCGCGCAGGCGCACAGCCTCATCCAGATCGATCATGGCGAAGCCGTCTGCGGCGCGCAGCCCCGGATAGGCGTTTTCGATGCCGTGCCCGTAGGCATTGGCCTTGATGACCGCCCAGACCTGGGCATCGGGGGCGGCCTTGCGGGCCCTCGCCAAATTGTGGGCCAGGGCAGGTTGATGGATCAGGGCTTCGATGGGGCGGGGCATGGCGGCATTGTCTGCCAGCTTGCGGCCCTGCAGCCCTCTCAAGCCCCCGTGCTATAAACCCGGCGGCTTCCCGGTTACCACGAGAGACGAGTGAAAAAAGGTTTCTATACCATCATGTCAGCGCAGTTCTTCAGCTCGCTGGCAGATCAGGCCTTGCTCGTCGCGGCCGTCGAGTTGCTCAAAAGCAATCAGGCGCCTGCCTGGCAGATCCCGGCCCTGGGGCCCATGTTCGCGCTCTTCTACGTCGTGCTGGCCCCCTTCCTGGGCGCATTCGCCGACGCGGTGCCCAAGGGCAAGGTGATGTTCTATTCGAACCTCATCAAGGTGATCGGCTGCCTGATGATGCTGTTCGGCGCGCATCCGCTGCTTTCCTACGCCATCGTCGGCCTGGGCGCGGCGGCCTACTCGCCGGCCAAGTACGGCATCCTGACCGAGTTGCTGCCACCCTCGCAACTGGTCAAGGCCAATGGCTGGATCGAGGGCCTGACCATCGCCTCCATCATTCTGGGCATCGTGCTGGGCGGCCAGCTGGTGGGCCCGCACCTGTCGGCCAAGCTGCTGGCCATCGACATTCCCTACATCGACACGGGCATCGACACCCCACCCGAGGCGGCAGTCGCGGCCATCGTCTTCCTCTACGTCATCGCCGCCGGATTCAACCTGTACATCCCGCGCACCAGCGTGCCGCTGCAGCCGGCCGCGCACGGCCCCTTCGCCCTGGTGCGCGACTTCGCGGCCTGCAACTCGCGCCTGTGGGCCGACAAGCTGGGCCAGATTTCGCTGGGCACGACCACGCTGTTCTGGGGCGCCTCGGGCAATCTGCGCATCATCCTCTTCCCCTGGGCAGCGGCGGCCCTGGCCTACAACACGACTCAGGCCTCCAACCTCGGCGGTGTGGTGGCTCTGGGCACGGCGCTGGGTGCGGTGGCGGCTTCCTTCCTTTCGCGCCTGGATCGCGCCACCAGGCTGATCCCCCTGGGCATCGTCATGGGCCTGATGCTCATCGGCATGGTCGCCGTGCACGACATTCGCCTGGCCATGCCGTACCTGATGATCATGGGCCTGGTCTGCGGCTATCTCGTCGTGCCCATGAACGCGCTGCTCCAGCACCGCGGCGCCAACCTCATGGGCTCGGGCCGTTCGATCGCCGTACAAAATTTCAACGAGCAGGCCAGCATTCTGGGCCTGGGCGCGCTCTACGTGGGCATGACCCGTATCGGCTTGTCCGCCTTCACGGCCATCACGCTCTTCGGCCTGCTGGTGGCCACCACCATGTGGGCGGTCATGCGCTGGCACGAGAGCAACTGCCGCAAGTACCCCGAAGAGATCGAGCGGCTTCTTCTCACCGCCCGCGACGACTGCGGCGGACACTAGAAGGCCCCTCGCCCAAGGAGTACTTGGGTCGGTTCGCAGAAGGGACCCCGATCATGTCCGGATCGGCCAGACATGACATCAGCTCAAGCCGTCCTCGGGAGCGGGCCGACGGACGACTTGGCTCCGCATCCCCAGTTCAGCGGGACTTGCGGCCGCTCGTCACTGGCGGGGGATTGAACACCGTGCGGATGTGCTCCGACCACGCCCGCGCGATCTTGAAGCTGCCGCTGTGGTTGAGCTGGATCTCGTTGTGCCAGTCGCCGCTGGAGCCGACCGAGGCCGGGTTGGCCAGGGCCAGCGGCACGAGGGTGGAATCGAAGACCTGCAGGCCCGGGAAATTCGCCTGGTCGGCGGCCATGGCCTTGAGCGCCTGAGCCAGACGGAAGACCATCAGCCGGCTGATCGCGGCCCAGTCCGCCTGCGGCAGGGCGTAGGCCTTCACCGCCGGATAGAGCCAGGGGCCCCGGCTGCCCAAGACGGGCGCACCGGATTCGGCGCCGGCCGGGCGCGGCATGGGCACGGCATAGCAATGCATGAACACGGGCTTGCCGGCCGAGGGACCTTGGTCGCGCAGGCTCAGCAGGTGGCGCACATTGGCGCGCAGGTACTCGGCATAGGTGGCCCAGCCCTCTTCGGAGAAGTAGCGCGCCACCCCGGCCGAGGGAGCGCCCCATTCGGTCTGGCGGCGCAGCAGGCGCAGTTTCAGGGGCACTTCAGTGCCGTCCGGGCGCTGGGCGGCGGTGGACGCGGCGGCGATCAGGTCGTTGCCGCCGCAGGAGAGCAAGATGCCGTCCCAGACCGGGGCATCGGCGCCGGTCAGGAGGCGTACGAAGTCAGGGGCCGACTCCAGGTCGACCATATGGCGCTGCGCCTCGCCGCCCACGGCACAGTTGACGGCCGCGGCCGGTGCCTCGAAGACCAGCTCAGACAAGAGGCTGCCATGGGCCAGATCTTCCCCCGCAGCGAACCAAGAGTCGCCCTGAGCCAGCAAGCGCCAGCGAAACGCCTCGGGATCGGCCAGTGCGGCCGCACGGCCTGACTGCAGATCGGCTGGGGTGAAGGTGACCAAGTGATGCACAGACTCTCCCGGGGGCAGTTGCTGCGCCAGGGGCGCGTTTGGTGCGCGAGCGTAGCGCATATTGCCCGGTTGTAGCCAACCGAAGAGCCGCTAAGCTGCGACACATCCGCAACATAATGCGGGACCGCCACCGCGAGGGAGATGCCGTGAGCCAAGCCAAGAGTGCCTTCGATTTCCGGGCGACGTCGATCGCCGGGCAGCCGGTCGACCTGTCCACCCAGGCGGGCAAGGTGCTGCTGATCGTGAACACCGCCAGCGCCTGCGGCTTCACGCCCCAGTTCGCCGGGCTCGAGCAGCTCTGGAAGGACTATTCGGCCCGTGGCCTGGTCGTGATCGGCTTCCCGTCCAACGAGTTCGGCGGACAGGACCCGGGCACAAACGAGGAGATCCAGTCGTTCTGTCAGCTGAACTATGGCGTGAGCTTCCCGATGATGGCCAAGATCAAGGTCAACGGCAGCGATGCCGACCCGCTGTGGCAATGGCTCAAGGGCGAGAAGCGCGGGGTGCTCGGTACCGAGGCGATCAAGTGGAACTTCACCAAATTTTTGATCGGCCGCGACGGACAGGTGCTCAAGCGCTACGCCCCCCTGGACGCGCCGGAAAAGCTGCGCGCCGACATTGAGGCCGCCCTGGCGGTCTGAACCCAGCGCCCGAATCACCGGATGCCGAATCGGCATCCCGCGGCGGCCGGTGCTCGTCTACCCTGCCGGCCATGAACGATCTCGCCGAACAGTTCCGCCGCTTCGCGGACCAGGAGTGCACCGAGGATCCGCTCTACGTCGCCCTGTGCCACGCCATCGCCGAGGCCCCCGCCCTGCTCGGCCTGATGCGCCACACGCCGACCACGCAGGCGCGGCCCAATCTGCTGCTGGCGGCTCTGCACGAGCGCGTGCTGACCGGTAGCGGCCAGGGACTGCGGGACTACTACCCGAGCGTGGGCGGCACCCGGCGGCCCGACGCCAGCCTGGCCCCGCTGCTCAGCGGCTTCGTCCAGGCGCATCAGTCGCGCATCGCCGACATCCTGGCCCGGCGCAGCACCCAGACGAACGAAATCGGCCGCTGTGCCGTGCTCTGGCCGGCGCTGACCGAGGTGGCCAGACTCAGCGGCAAGACCGAGCTGGCCCTGTTCGACTTCGGATCGAGCGCCGGGCTCAACCTGGGCGTGGATCGCTACTGCTTCGACTATGGCAGCCTGCAGCTCGGCGCCGCGCAAGGTCCCGTCGTGCATTCGCGCTGGCATGGCGCGGCACCGCCTCCGGCCACGCCCTGGCGCATCGTCCAGCGTCTCGGCGTGGACCCCAAGCCCGTGGATGTGGACGACGAGGAGGCCGTGAACTGGCTGCGCGCCTGCCTGTGGCCGCACGATCTGGAGCGCGCCGCACGCCTGCAGGCTGCGGTGGCCCTGGCGCGCGCCAGCGGCGACCGCGTGCGCCAGGCCCAGGACGGTCTCTCGGTGCTGGCGGCCTGGCTCGACGCACTGCCCGGCGGCGCCCAGCCCGTGCTGTTCAACAGCTGGGTGCTGGCCTACCTCTGCGCTGCCGATTTCAGGCGCCACCGCGAGCGCGTGGCTGCCATGGTGCATGAGCGGGGTCTCATCGAAATCAGCGCCGAGGTGATCGAGCTGGCGCCGGCTGGGCTCGCACCCCCACCTGCGTGCACCGTGCCCGACCCCCAAACGCCCACGCTTTGGACCCTGCAGTCGCGCGAGGGCGTGCACGCGCTCGCCTGGTCCCATGGCCACGGGCGCTGGCTCGAATGGCTGAAATAATCCCCGCATCCCCATTGGAGTTCCGAGCATGTTCCAACACGTCGACGCCTATGCAGGCGATCCCATCCTGAGTCTCAACGAGGCCTTCCAGAAGGACCCGCGCACGGCCAAGATCAATCTGTCCATCGGCATCTATTTCGACGACGAAGGTCGCATCCCCATGCTGGCCTCGGTGCGCGAGGCCGAGCTCGCGGTGGTGAACAGCGCCGGCGCCCGGCCCTACCTGCCCATGGAGGGCGCCGCCAACTTCCGCGCTGCGGTGCAAGATCTGCTCTTTGGCGCGGGCCACGCGGCGGCCGACCGCACCGTGACCATCCAGGCCGTGGGCTCTTCGGGCGGCCTGAAGGTGGGGGCGGACTTCATCAAGCGCTACTTCCCGGACTCCAAGCTCTTCGTCTCCGACCCGACCTGGGACAACCACAAGGCCGTCTTCGAGGGCTCGGGCCTCACCGTCCTCAGCTACCCCTACTACGACCCGGCCACGGGTGGCCTGCGCTTCGACGCCATGCTGGAGGCGTTCAAGGGCCTGCCCGCCCGCAGCGTGGTCCTGCTGCACGCTTGCTGCCACAACCCCACGGGCGTAGACCTGACGAAGGCGCAGTGGGATGCGCTGATCCCAGTCCTTCGCGAGCGTGAGCTGCTGCCCTTCCTCGACATGGCCTACCAGGGCTATGGCGACGGCCTCGTGGAGGACGCCTACTCGGTGCGCGCCATGGCCGCCGCCGGGCTGTCCTTCTTCGTGGCCAACAGCTTCTCCAAGAACATGAGCCTGTATGGCGAACGCTGCGGCGCGCTTTCGGTCGTCTGCCCCGACGCCACCCAGGCCGCGCATGTGCTGGGCCAGTTGAAGGCGACGATCCGGCGCAACTACTCCAACCCGCCGGCCCACGGCGGCCAGATCGTCGCCAAGGTGCTCACCGATCCGGCCCTGCGCGCGCGCTGGGAGGCTGAGGTGATCGAGATGCGCACCCGCATCCAGGCCATGCGCAAGAGCCTGCACGAGGTGCTTTCGGCCCGTCTGCCGGGCAGAGACCTTGCCTACTTCCTGACCCAGCGCGGCATGTTCAGCTACACCGGCATGAAGCCCGAACAGGTTGACCGGCTGCGCGAGGAGTTCGGCGTCTACCTGATCCGCTCGGGCCGCATGTGCGTGGCCGGTCTCAACACCCGCAATGTGGAGGCCACGGCCGAAGCCTTCGCCAAGGTGATGTAAGCCCCCGAAAAATTACCGCCGGTTATGGGCGGCGCTCGCGCTTTCATTGGCCCGTACGCGCCCTTGTCCTTACGCTGCCGCAGACGATAAGGGAAGCCTGACAGGGACTGGATGAAGCACATTGTGGTGATTGGCGGCGGCATCGTCGGCTTGACGACCGCCTGGGCGCTCTTGGAGCGCGGCCACAAGGTCACCGTGGTCGAGCGCGAGGCCGAGGTTGGCATGGGTGCCAGCCATGCCAATGGCGGCCAGCTGAGCTACCGCTATGTTTCGCCCCTGGCAGATGCCGGTGTGCCCATCAAGGCCCTGCGCTGGCTCCTCGATCCCGACGGCCCGCTACGCTTCAAGCCCGAGGCAAGCTGGAGCCAATGGTCCTGGATGCTGTCCTTCCTGCGCGCGTGCAGCGGACCCGTCAATCGGCGCACCACGGCCCGGCTGCTTGCGCTGGGCGCGCACAGCCAGACGGCCTTCGCCAGATTGCATCGCGAGGCCCGGCTCGGCGAGATCGCTTTGCGCGCTCCGGGCAAGCTCGTGGTCTACCGCAAGCCGGCCGAGTTCGAGCGTGTGGCGCGGCGCCTGAAGGCAGGCCCGAAGGGCCCCGAGCGGGCACTCTCGCACGACGAATGCGTGGCCGTCGAGCCCTCGCTGAAGGACAACGACGTGCTCTTCGCCGGCGGCATCTTCACCGAGGGTGAGGCCGTGGCCGACTGCTACGAGGTCTGCCGACAACTCGCGGCCCGACTGCGCGAGCATGCGAGCTTCCAAGGCATTCACCGGGCCAGCGTCCAGGGCTTGCGCCGCGCAGGCCGGCGCGTGGTGGCGCTCAAGACCAGCGAGGGCGAGCTCGATGCAGACGGCTTCGTGATCGCCGCCGGCCTGCAAAGTCGCGACCTGGCGCGCGATCTGGGCCTGAGCCTGCCGCTGTACCCGCTCAAGGGATACAGCCTCACCGCACCCATCGAGGCGCAGCACCGCCCGCCCGAGGTCAGCGTGACCGACTTCGAGCGCAAGATCCTCTACGCACGCATCGGCAGCCAGTTGCGCGTGGCCGCCATGGTCGACTTGGTGGGCGAGGACCTGCGTCTGGATCCCAAGCGCGTGGATTCGCTCAAGCGCGCGGTGCGCGACACCTTCCCCCAGGCGGCGGACTACGATCACGCCAGCATCTGGACCGGCCTGCGCCCGGCCACGCCGACCGGCGCGCCCATGCTCGGCGCCACACCCTTCGAAGGCCTGTGGCTCAACGTCGGTCACGGTGCCCTGGGGTTCACCTTCTCCTTCGGGGCCGCGGACATCGTGGCCGAATTGATCAGCGGGCACGCGAGCCCCCTGCCACTGGACGGGCTACAGTTCGCCGGATGACAAACGAGCAGCTTGCGCAGGCACTGCTCGAAGCGGTGCGGGCGCAGCGCTTCGAAGAAACGCCTGACGCACTTCAAGGCGGGAGTCCGGTCGGCGTCCATCCCAGTATCGACCTTGCCGTCGTGGCCTTCCCACGCCATGGCGCACCCGTGCATGCCAACGTCCTGTTCTCGCGCGATTTCCCCGCGGGCGTGGTCGGGGAGGTCGACATCACCGACGGCCCCGTGCGAAATATCCGTTTTGTCGCCGACCTACAAGACCAGTTTGGCGTCTCCATTGCCTGGCAGCCCGGCAGCGACTGGCGCCGCCTGCCCTGGCGCCCGCTGATGGGCCAGGGCGCATGTCGCTTCGTCGCGCCCTACCCGGCCTCCCTGTTCAAGCTGCTGGTGCTCGTGGCCTGTGGCCGCATCGTCGACGCCGGGCGCAGCCAGTGGGAAACCCGCATCTCGGCCAACTGCGGCACCCGCAGCCTCGCCGAGTGGGCACTGGAGATGACCAAGGACTCCAGCGATGAAGCCACCACCGTGCTGATCGCGCACCTGCATGCCTGCGGCATGCTCGGGACCGAGGACCGCGGCCCGCACGCCCTGCATCGACTGTTCACCGCCCAGGGCCTGGCCGGCCTGCGCGTGGCCGGTACGCGCGCCGACGGCGGCTGGAACAACGCCGCCGGCGCCGGCGTGGGCCAGCTGCAGATGACGGCCTGGGACACGGCCCGGCTGCTCTGGCTGATCGACCCCGACGCACCGCCAGCGCCCTGGATGCCTGAGGGCAGTCCAAGCCTGCTCGGTGAGAGCCGTGAGCACGTGCTCCACTGCCTGCGCGAGCAGCGCCTGCACGACACCCTCTCCAGCGGCGCCCTCGCGGGCCTGCGCGGCTTCGTTCGCGGCATCCCGGCCCATCTGCCCGGCGCCGCCGACGACAGCGCGGGCCGAGGCGAGGTGCGCTTCCTGCACAAGACCGGCAATACCGAGAACTGCAGTGCCAACGCCGGCATCGTGCAGTCCAAGAAGGCCGGCGGTCGCCATTACGTCGTAGCCCTGATCAGCAATCTGGGCAGCCGCTACGCGCCGGACCCGGCTTGCGCAACGACCTGGAAGCTGCCCGCACTGGGCGCCGCCATCGACCGCATCATGAAAGACTTTCTGGAAATCTGATGGCCCATATCCCTGCGCTGCCCGAGGGCAGCACGCTTGCCCTCGTCGCGCCCGCTGGAGCGTCTAGCCCGGAGCGGATCGAGCAGGTGCCCAGGCTGCTCGAGTCCATGGGCTGGCGCTGCAAGCTCATGCCTGGCGTGAGCGGCGGCTCGACGCTGGACTTCCTCTCGGCCGACGACGACGTGCGCCTGACGGATCTGCACGCGGCCTTTGCCGACCCACAGGTGGACGCCGTCTACACCCTGCGCGGCGGCTACGGATGCGCGCGGCTGCTGGACCGCATCGACACAAGCCTGCTGCGGGCCCACCCCAAGCCCCTGATCGGCTACAGCGACATCACCACCCTGCACGCCCTGCGCGACGCCCTGGGCCAGCCGGGCTGGCATGCGCCCATGCCGGCCAGCGACTTGCTGACCGAAGGCGGAGCGCGCGACATTCACGCCTTGCGGGAGGCCTTGCAAGGCGGCACGCGCAGCGGCCAGGTCATCGCACCTGCGATGCAGGCGCATGCGCTGAATCGCGGCGTCAGTGCCCGCGGCCGGCTCGTAGGTGGCAATCTTGCCGTCTACGCCGCCCTGCTCGGCACGCCCTGGCAGCCGCGGATCGAAGACTCCATCCTCTACCTCGAAGACGTGGGTGAAGCCCCCTACCGAGTGGACCGCATGCTGACGCAGTTGCGCCTGGCCGGCCTGCTCGATGACGCGGCCGGCTTCCTCGTCGGCAGCTTCACCGACGAGGACTATCCGCAGGCCGTGCTGGCCGACTTGCTGCACGCCACGGGCAAGCCCGTGCTGGCCGGCTGGCCCAGCGGCCACTGCAGCCCGCACACGCCCCTGCCGCTGGGCGTGGAGGTGGAGATGGACGTGGCCGGCCGACGACTCACGCTGCGCTGAGAAGCTCAAGTCCACTTCCTCGATTTGACGAAGGGAGAGGTCGCCCCTTCAGCCCTCTCACACCGCCCGACGTGCGGGTCCTCGTCCGGCAGTTCATGTCAACCGCTTGGGTCTCTCGTGGACATCCACCAGCGAGACCAGACCCATGCTGGCAAGGCGTTCGGGCGGCAGGAAAACAGCAGGGAAGCGGCAGGGCCTCCAAGCCTTCCCTTGGCGGGCCGGCAGGGGAGACTCTGACCTCCAAGCAAGTGCGCCCAGGTGCATTGAAAAAAAGCCCCGCCGGCTCGCGCTGGCGGGGCTTTGTCTTTGCGCCTTCCGATCAGAAGAAGGTGTACTTGGCGCTGACTTGGTAGGTGCGGCCACGCGGGTCGGCGACACGCGGATCCCAGCCGGTGCCGATGGCGTTGTCGACGTCGTGCCAGGTGAAGGCCGGCGCATGGTCGGCCAGGTTGATGATGCCGGCGGTCAGGGTCAGGTCCTTGAAGCCGGTGTAGCTGCTCACCAGATTCATGGTCGTGTAGCTGGCGATCTTGCGGGTCTGGAACTGCGGGATCGTGGTGAAGGTCGTGTGATCTTCATCCCAGTAGCCCGAGGAGTAGTTCACCGACAGCGTCGTCGCAAGGGTCGAGGTCTTGTAGGTGCTGGCGACCGCGACCTTCCAGGGCAGGTACAGCGTCGTGTTGCTCCAGTTGCCCACGTACTGCACCATCGGCGTGCCAGTGATCAGCTGCTCCTTGTCGCTGATCATCTTGGTCGCCGAGAGCGTCGAGATCAGCTTGTTGCCGGAGGGCAGCGCGGTCGTCCAGGCGCCGGTGAAGTCCAGGCCCTTGGTCATGCTGCCGCCAGCGTTGATCCAGCCGGCCTGAATGCTGGTGATGTTGCCGTTCGCGTCACGCTGGAAGTTGTTGGCGAAGACCGGGTAGTACTGCAGCTCCTGGGTTGGCGTCAGGTTGTGGATCCGGTCGATCATCTTGATCTGCCAGTAGTCAACCGACAAGGACATGTCCTGAATCGGAGAGAACACCACGCCCAGCGAACCCTGGCGCGACTTCTCGGGCTTCAGGTTGTGGTTGCCGCCCGCGGTGTAGGGGATGCTCGTGAGCTGGCAGGACGGATCGTTGTTGCCCACGGGGTTCGGGCACTTCACCGGGTCGGCGAAGGTACCGACGGTCGCGAGCTGCACGACGCCCAGGTTGACCTGCTGCGGCGTGGGTGCGCGGAAGCCCGTGTTGTAGGAGCCACGGAACAGCAGGTCCTTCACCGGCGTGAACTTGAAGGCGATCTTCGGGTTCGTGGTGCCGCCGATCTGCTGGTAGCGGTCGTAGCGTGCGGCCAGATCCAGCTCCAGGCTCTTGAACACCGGCACCAACAGTTCGCCGTAGACAGCGTCGACGCTGCGCGACATGTCTGGCGCAGACGCATTGCCCGGGCATCCCATCACCGAGTTCGGCAGATTGGCGCTGGCCAGCGTGAACGAGCTGATGCAGTTGTAGGTCTGTGTTCCGCTGTAGCCGTAGAACTCGCGGCGCAGGTCCGTGCCGACCGCGAAGGAGAGGTCGCCGGCCGGCAACTTCATCAGGGGACCGGAAATGTTGGCGATGAACTCGTCCACCTTGGTCGAGCCGCTGGCGAGGCGCCCGTGCACCTCGGTGGCCTGAATGGCCGCCAAGGCCGCCGGAGACTGCGACTGGCCAGGCATCCGGAAGGGGTTGTAGATGCCGCTGGCGAGCAAGGCCACGAGCTTGGCGGTATCGGCGTAGCCGTTCACCATCTCCTGGTAACCCTTGGCCTCGCCGTGCGAGAGCGAGAGCTTGTAGTCGTAGTCGCCCACGAAGCCGTCGACGCCCACAGCGAGGCGATCGTTGGTGGATTCATTGCCGATCGTGCGATTGCCCCAGTCGCTCATGCGCAGGCGGTAGGCGATGGGCTTGGCCGCGTTGAAGCTGTTCGCACCGTACAGCGCCTTCATGTTCACGTAGTACGGGCCATTGACCGGGTAGTCGGCCACCGAGGTATTGTTGGTCGCCGAGGGCAGCGGCACCCCCAGGGCATTGAAGGCGGCGACGAGCGCTGGGCTGGTCGTCGAGTTGAAGGTGAGCGGCGAGCTGGTCGTGCTGAACTGGTAAGGCGTGAATTCGCCAAGCGAGTAGTAGCGCGAACCGACGAACTCGGCGAAGCCGGTGGCGTTGGCGCCAACGTTGAAGGTGGCGCGCAGCACGCCACTGGTGTTGGTGCTCGGCGTCACCAGCATGTACTGTCGGCCGTAGTCGGTGCCGCAGCGGTAGGTGCTGGTGTTCACGGTGTAGCCCAGGCCCGAGAGCACGGTCGGATTGGCCAGCTGGCTCACGCCGTAAGGCGCGGAGGAGCACTGGTTGGTCAGAGCCAGGGCGTTCAGCACGGTGTACTTGGTCGGGTCCGTCGCGCCGACGGTGGTACCGGGGCTGACCAGCGCGCTGTTGGCCTGGGTGATGATGTTCGCGAACATGGGCGAGCTAGTCGTATCAGGCGCCAAGCCCATGGCGGGCTGGTAGCCGGCCGCCCAGGAGCGGTCGTCGCCGCGCAGGATGGCCGTGCTGCTGCGGGTGATGCTGCCCATCACGTTGAAACCCTGCTGGCCGAGGTCGCCGAAGCCCGCCGTGAGGTTGACCTTGCGCTGCTGGCCGCCACCCGGAGCCTTGGGCGTGCTGTAGGTGGCCCCCACGGTGGCGCCGTGCACTTCCCTCTTCAGGATGAAGTTGATCACGCCGCCGATCGCGTCCGTGCCGTACACGGCCGATGCGCCGTCCTTCAGCACCTCGATGCGCTCGATCGCCTCGATCGGGATGGCGTTGAGGTCGACCGAGCCGCCCGACGTCCCCTGGTTTGACAGGCGGCGGCCGTTCAGCAGCACCAGCGTGCCGGTGGGGCCGAGGCCGCGCAGGTTGGCGTAGGCGCCACCGCCGGCAAGGCGGTCGCCCTCCTGGCCGAACACGCTATTGCTCGACACCGCGTTGTTGGCGTTGGCCGCGTTGGACGAGAGCATGCGCAGCACGTCTTCGGCGCTGTTCAGGCCTTGTTGGCGAATCTGATCGGCGGTGATCGTCTCCAGCGGCAGCGCGCCTTCATCAGAAACGCGCTTGATGCTCGAACCCGTCACTTCGACGCGTTCAATCTTTTGCGGTGCCTGCGCGGATGCCGCGTCTTGCGCCTGAGCGACAGCGCCCAGCGAGGTACCCAGTCCAAGCAGCATCAGGCTGCGTGCAAGGGTGTTCAACTTCATGAAGTTCTCCTGTTACTGAATCGGACGCCGGAAGCTTCAAGCATCAAGCGGGCGACGAGACTTGATACTGCTGGACAGTGATCGGTTGATCATCATTCAGGTGGCGAAGGCATCACAGAGGAGAGCTCCTGAAGTGTTGCGTTACACACGATGAATGCTTGGGCCTCTTGCATAACCTGCGGAAATACCTTTCGGGCAAGCGGCGCTTTGCGAACCCAGGGGCAGCGCCACGGCGTGGTTTGCGACGGCTAGAGTGGCAGCCTGCAATCCACCGACGTGTCCGTTATGCAGCTCATCACCGAATCCCAGGTCGCCGCCCTTCTCACGCCCACCGCAGCCCGCCAGGCCCTTTACGAAGCCTTTATGCAAATGGGCCGCGGCCAAGCCAGCGTGCTGGCGCGCCACCGCGCTGCGGCCGAGCTCGACGGCGCCGCGCTGGCCCTCTCGGCCATGGGCGCCGTTCTGCCGGCCGCCGGCGTGATGGGCACCAAGGTCTACTCGACGCGCAACGGCCAGTTCCAGTTCGTCGTCACCTTGTTCTCGGCCGTCACGGGCCTGCCACTGGCGACGCTGGAGGCCAACGAGCTGACGCGTCTGCGCACCTCTGCGGCCACGGCCGTGGCCGCAGACGCGCTGGCCAGCACTGACGCCAAGGTGCTGGCTGTGTTCGGCGCCGGCACGCAGGCGCGCGCCCACGTCGAAGCACTCCAGTTGGTCCGCAAATTCGATCGCGTGCTGGTCTGCGCCCGCTCGGGTGCGGCGGAGTTCGCCGCCAGCATTGGCGCCGAAGTGGCGGACGCGGCCACCGCCGCCCGCGAGGCCGACGTGATCGTCACGGCCACCCGCTCCAACGAGCCGCTGTTCGACGGCACGCTGGTCAAGCCCGGCGCCTTCGTGGCCGCCGTGGGCTCCAGCAAGCCCGTGGCCCGCGAGCTTGACGACACCCTGCTCTCCCGCGCCGCGTTGATCGCCGTGGAATGGAAAACGGCCGCGGAGACCGAGGCCGGCGAGTTCCGCCGCGCCGGCCCCGGCGTGATCACCCCCGAGCGCGTGGCCGAGCTGGGCAGCTTGCTGGCCGCGCCGCGGCCGCGCAACCCGCAGGACATCATCGTCTACAAGAGCGTGGGCATCGGTCTCGAGGACCTGGCCATCGCCCACTGGATCCATCAGCAACTGAAGGCCTGACCCCATGCGTCGTCTCCTGCCTCTTACCGCCGCGCTGCTGCTCTCGGCCTGCGCCAGCCTGCCCTCGAGCCAGCCGCCGCAGAGCGTGCAGGCCGCGCTGGACAAGGCCGGGCTGACAAGCGAGCAACTGGGCGTGGTCGCCTTTCCGCTCGACGCCCGGGGCTCCGGCCTGCGCATCCAGGCCGACCGCCCCATGCAGCCGGGCTCGGCGATGAAGCTCATCACCGCCGCCGTCTCGCTGGACAAGCTCGGCCCCAACGCCCGGGCGCAGACTGAGCTGCTGGCCGACGCGCCCGCGATATCCGGCATGCAGGACGGCGCGCTGGCCGGCCCGCTCTACCTGCGCGGCGGCGCCGACCCGGACCTCGGCTGGGGCGCGCTGCACACGATGCTGCGCGAATTGCGCGACCAGGGCGTGCGCGAGATCCGCGGCGGCCTCGTCGTGGACCGCAATCTCTTCAATCCGGCGCGCCGCGACATCGGGGCGCCGCCCTTCGACGAGCAACCCGAGTTCCCCTACAACGTCATCCCCGACGCGCTGATGTTCAACGGCAACCTGCTGGAGTTCGTGCTCGAGAGCGATGCCACCACACTGCACGCGCGCGCCACGCCGGCCCTGCCCGGTGTCACCGTGGACGTGGGCGACATCAAGCTCGCGGACACCCCTTGCAAGGACTGGGAAAACGGCTGGCAGATCCCGAGCACCGAGGCCCTGACCGTGCACCTGCACGGCCAGTTCCCGCGCAACTGCAAGGTGCGCCAAGAGCTCAACGTCATCGACCGCCAGTGGCTGGCGACCCAGGCCCTGCGCATGATGTGGCGCGAACTCGGCGGCACCATCACCGGCCCCGACACCGAAGGCACCACGCCCGCCACCGCCCGCGTACTCGCCACACACCGCGGCCGCCCGCTGGCCGAGGAGCTGCGCGGCGTATTGAAGGAATCGGACAACGCGCTCACCCGCCTGGCCTTCTTGCAGCTCGGTGCCAGCGAGGCGCAGCCCGGGGAAGCCACCGCCGCGGTCGCCGATCGCCTGGTGCGCCAGTGGTTCGCCTCCAAGAACATCCCGACCGAAGGCCTGGTGCTGGAGAACGGCTCGGGCCTGTCGCGCAGCGAGCGCGTCACCGCCACGCAACTGGCCGGCCTGCTGGCCGCCTCGCACGATGGCCTGCACGGGCCGGAGCTGCTGAGCACCCTGCCCGTGGCCGGCGTGGACGGAACGCTCTCGCACCGCATGAAGGGCACGCCCGCCGAAGGCCTGGCGCGAATGAAGACCGGCACGCTGAACAACGCCATCGGCCTGGCCGGCTATGTGCCCGACGCCTCGGGCCGCCTTTGGGTCGTGGCGGCCATGGTCAACGCGCCTCAGGCCGGTCGCGGCCGGCCAGTGCTGGATGCGGTCGCGCTCTGGGTCCGCGCCCAGAGGCCGTAGGGTGCCTCAGGCCCGGACAGCCGGGCTCAACACCTGAAGGGTGCCGGCATCGGCATCCATCTCCACCATGCCGCCCACCGGCAGGGTGAACTTGCGCTTGATGTGGCCGATCATGGCGCCGCGGTAGACCGGCACCTTGAGGCCGCCGAAGTAGTCTTCGAAGATTTCATCGAGCGTCAGCACGCCGTAGCCCTCGCCGGGCTCGCAATGGGTGAACTTGCCGATCACGACGCCGGCGACCTGATCGAGCACGCCCAGCAGCCGCAGCGTGGAGAGCATGCGGTCGCAGCGATAGAGGTACTCGTTGACTTCTTCGATGAAGAGGATCGCGCCACGGCAGTCGGGGAAGTAAGGCGTGCCGGCCAGCGAGGTCAGCACTGCCAGGTTGCCGCCGACCAGCACGCCGCGCGCCTTGCCCGGCCGGATCATGACCGTGCGGTCCTCGCGCTGGATCAGGTTGTCGCCACGCTCACCGCTCGGGTTTTGCAGCAGCGCCGTCTCGCCGTTCATCACGAGCGCCTTGAAATGGTCGGCTGAGAAGCCGTTCCACTCCGAGCTGGCCACGGGGGCATGGAAGGTCACGAGGCCCGTCTTGCGCTGCATCGCATTGACGAGGCAGGTCAGGTCCGAGTAGCCGCCGAAATACTTGGGCTTGCGGCGGATGAGGGCGTAGTCGAGCTTGTCAACGATGCGGTTGCAGCCCGAGCCGCCGGTCATGGCGAAGATGCCGGCAATCGAGTCGTCGGCGAACATGGCGTTGATGTCGCCAGCGCGGTCGACGTCCTGGCCCGCGAACTGGCCCCAACGTGCGCGCGCATGCGGCGCGAGCTTGACCTTGAAGCCCAGGGCCTGGAGCGTCTCGACGGCGAAGTCCATCGGGTCGCGCTCGTAGGTGGCGTTGGCGGGGCTGACGATGCCCACGGTGTCGCCGGGCTGGAGGCGGCGCGGCAGCAAGGTCGGCAGGCGCGCCGGAGGTGCTTCCACGGCAGCCGCCGCAGTGGCGGAAGCCACCGCCAGGCCGCTGACGGCCAGGGATCCGGCCAGGGATCCGGCCAAGGACTGAGCAAAGACGCGTCGATTCGTGTTCATGGGGTTCACATCACTCTCGGAAGGTCACGGCGCACCGCCACGCGGTCGCCGAAGTCGAAATGCCACCACTCGGTGCTGATGCCGTGGAAGCCGGCCTGCCGCATCGCGGCGCGCAGCCAGCCGCGCTCGGCCAGGTGCGCGGCGCTCAGCTGGCCTTGCGCCATCAGCTCCACCTCGTACTCGGGATGCGAGGCCAGCGTCATCTCGTCGAAGCCCGTGCCCATGTCGACCTCGCGGCCTTGCGCATCGAGCAGGGTCACGTCCACGGCCATGCCGAAGCTGTGGATGGAACCACGTTCGGGATTGGCCAGGTACAGGGTCAGCGGCGTGCCGGCCAGCTCGCTCCACAGCAACTCCTGCACGCGCTGCGGGCGCAGGGCGTCGAGCACGAGCAGGCTGTAGCCGGGGCGATGCGCGGCCAGCCACGCAGCGGCCTTCTCGAGTGCGTCACCGGCCTCGCGGCGCAGGTAGTTGCAATCCAGGCCGCCATAGACGGGGTGACCGACAAAGTTGTCGGGCGTGGCGTAGCGCAGGTCCACGCTCACACCAGCGATGCTCAGCAAGGAGCGGAAGTCCGGATGCCCGGGGACGTCTTCGCAGGAAATCATGATCAATTCGATTCGAGGCTGGCCAGCTTGTCCTTGGCTGCTTCGCCGAGGTATTTGACGAGCTTGCGTGCCGTCTGCGCCAGGGGCGCGCTGGCCGCGGTGAGCAAGAAGGCCTGCACCGGCATGGCCGGCACGAGCGGCCGCACGTGGACCTTGCTGCGGTCGGCGCTGGCGGCCGTGAAGGGGTCGACCACGGTCATGCCCACGCCGGCCTCCACCAGCGCCCGCGCCAGGCCGTAGGTCTGCACGGTCAGGCGCGTGTGCAGCACGGCGCCCTGCGCCTCGGAGGCGTTGTGCAGCACATTGGCCAGCGGGTCGTCGCTGGCCAGTCCGATGACCTCGCTCTCGATCTCGCCAATGGTCAGCGGCCCATTGCCGCGGCCTTCGGGGCTGTCGATGGCGCAGACGGCCATCATGGCGCCCGAAGCCAGCGGCTCGGCCTTGATGCCGGGATGGTGCGGGTCCTGCAGCGACAGGGCCATATCGGCCTCGCCAAGCAGCAGGGCCGAGACGATCTCGCGGGTGTGGTTGGTCGCCAGTGAGCAGCGCGAGAGCGGGTAGGCGCGGCACCAGCGGGTCATGGCCGGCGGCACGAGGGTGCCGGCCAGCGTGGGCGTGGCCACGAGGCGCACCTGTTCGGACTCGCCGCTGCGCAGGTTTGCCGCCAGGCGCCGGATCGAGACCAGGTCGCGGTTGAGCTTGTCGATCTCCACGAAGAGCCGCTGCGCCTCGGGCGTCGGGTAAAGCTTGCCGCGCACGCGGTCAAACAGCGGCATGCCCAGCTGCAGCTCGCAGTGCTGGAGCACCTTGGTCACGGCCGGCTGCGAGATGTGCAGCAGCTGGGCCGCGCCGCTGATGGTGCCGGCCTGCATGATGGCGTGGAAGACCTCGATGTGCCTGAGTCTCATGCGCGGTTCAGTCCCGATAGACGTTTTCGAAATCGACGGAGCCGTTGGGCGACATGATGAAGCCATGCACGTCCGGGCGCCTCGCGATGTAGACGGTCGAGTGCGCCATGGTGATCCAGGGCCGCTCGAACTTGAAGATCCTCTGCGCCTTCTCGTACAGCTCCTTGCGCCGCGCCATGTCGGGCGTGGCGCGGGCTTCGTCGATCAGGGCCTCGAAGTCCTTGTTGCAGAACTTGATGCCGGTCTTGTTGGCCGCGCAGGAGAGATTGGGCGTGAGGAATTCGTCGGCGTCGCCGGTCTCGCCGGACCACCCGCTCATGTAGACGCTGTGCTCGCCGCGGTTGGCGCGCTTGAGGTACTCGCCCCACTCGTAGGTCTTGATGTGGGCGGTGACGCCGATGCGGGCCCAGTCCTGCTGGATCAGCTGCGCCATGAGCTGGCCGTTGGGGTTGGTGGGCCGCGCCACGGGCAGGGCCCAGAGGTCGATCTCGAAGCCGTTGGGGAAGCCGGCCTCGGCCAGCAGCTTCTTCGCGCGCTCGGGGTCGTACTCGTTGCGCAGGCTCTGGTCATAACCTGGGATGGCCGGCGGGAAGGCGCTGACGGCCTGCTGGGCATCGCCGCGCGGGAACAGAGCCTTGAAGATGGCGTCGCGGTCCACTGCGATGTCGAGCGCGGTGCGCACGAGGCGCTTGTCCGTCGGCGCCTTGCGCATGTTGAACGAGAGGTATGAAATGTTCAGCGCCGCGATCTTCTCGATGATCACGTCGCGGCGCCTGGCCAGGGTGGTGACGTCCACGTCGCGCAGGGCCGCGGCGATCTGGCATTCGCCGGCCAGCAACTTTTGCACGCGCACATTGGGCTCGCGGGCGAAGCTGAAGATCAGCTTGCCCTTCTGCACCGCGCGCCAATAGCTGGGATTGGGGTCCATGCGCAGCACGTCGTCCTTGGCATAGGAGCGGAACTGGTAGGGGCCGGTGCCCACGGGAAAGTTGTTGATATCGGCCGCACGGCCGCGGGCCAGAAGCTGATCCGCATACTCGGCGGACTCGATCACGCTCCAGGCCATGGCGAAGTTGGCGACGAAGGCGACGTTGGGCGCCTTGAGGCGAAAGCGCACCGTGTAGTCGTCGAGCTTGTCGATGCCTTCGAGCAGCTTGGCCAGGCCTAGGTTGTTCGGATAGACGAAGTTGACCGGAAATGCCTTGTTGAACGCGGTCTTGGGGTCGATGAAGCGCGTGAACGTGAAGATCACGTCATCGGCATTGAACTCGCGCGTGGGTTTGAAGTAGCTCGTCGTCTGAAAGCGCACGCCCCGGCGCAGGTGGAACGTGATCGTGCGGGCGTCGGGCGAGAGCTCATAACTCTCGGCCAGGTTGGGCTCCAGGGCGGTCGTGCCGCGCGTGAAGGCCAGCAGACCCTGGAACATCTGCTTGGAGATGGTGTTCGTGCCCTGGCTGTCCCACATGCCCGGGTCGAAGCCCTCGGGGCTGGAGTCGGCGCAGTACACCAGGGGGCGCGCCTGCGCGGCCAAGGCCAGCAGCAAGGCGGGCACGGCGCGGATCAGGGCGGACAGGGCTCGCGTCATCAGGGGCAAAACTCGGGCATGTTGAGGGCCCATTGTTGAAAGCACCCAGGGCCTCAACAAGTGAGAAGGTCGGGCTGAACCATAACCTGCGATTATGGATCTTCGCCCCCACCTTCTCCCGCACAATCACCCTGCGTCTGACCAGGAAGTGATCCATGAACAAGCCCCTGCTCGCCCTCACCCTCCTCACGAGCCTGCTGGCCGCGCCTGCGCGGGCCGAAAGCTCAGCCTCTTCGTCCATATCGGACAGCGCCTCCAGCGCCACCAGCAAGGTCTCGGATTCCTTCGAGGACTCGAGCAAGAGCTCCTCGGGCGGGGACCGCAAGGTCGCCGCCGGCGACTACCGCGTGATCGAGATGGCCGCGGCCGCCGACAAGCCGGGCCAGCAGCGCGTGCTGCTGCGCACCGACGACGGCAACGAGTTGCACCTGTTGCTGCCGCAGGCCGCCGCAGAGCGAGGCCAGCTCGCCGCCGGCCGGCGCGTGCTGGTCAGCGAGCGGCCTTATGGCTGGGAGTTCGCCGCGGCCGACACGCGCCAGGCCTTCTTCCTCGTGCTCGAAGACGCCTGGCACCGCGAGCTGCAGCCGCGCGCGGTGGCGCTCTGAACACACCTTGAAGCCGCTCTTCGCGGCCTTGGCGCTGGGCTGGAGCCTGGCTGCCGGTGCCGCCTCGCTGCAGTCCTGCGACACCGGGCATGAGCCCGGCCCCGTCGAGCAGGACCTGGTGCTGCGCTTCGCCGCTGCCGTTCGCGCCGAGCTGGCGCATGCGGGCAGCAGCGTGGCCCTGATCTCGCGCTCGGGCCTCGATCTGTCGCTACTGGGCCAGCGCTACTCGCACGCCGGGCTGGCCGTCATCGACAGCGAGGCCGGGCCCTGGGCCGTGCGCCAGCTGTACTTCGCCTGCGACGAGGGCCGGCCGCGCATCTTCGACCAGGGCCTGGCCGGCTTCGTCATGGGCATGCACGACACGCAGGAGGGCCATGTGTCCCTGGTGTTGCTGCCCAGCCCCGAGCTCCACGAGACTGCGCTCGACAAGCGGCGCGCCCTGGCCCTGCTGAATGGGCGCTACAGCGCGAATGCGGACGCCTTCAGCTTGCGCTACCAAAACTGCAACCAGTGGCTGGCGGAGCTGATGGCCTCGGCCTGGGGCGATGCGCCCGATCGCGCCGCGGCCCAGGACTGGCTGCGCGCCTCGGGCTACGAGCCCGTGGTCTTATCGCCCTGGCGGCCGCTGGCCTGGATCGCTTCGATGAGCCCTTTCCTGCATGGCGACGACCGCGACTCCGATGACGTCGAGCATGGCCGTTATCGCGTGAGTCTGCCAAGCTCGCTGGAGGCGTTTGCGCGACTGCGCTATCCGCAGGCCGAGCGCATCGAGCTTTGCCACCGCGGCGCGGCACTCGTGATCCATCGCGGCTGGAAGGCCATGGGCCCGGGCTGTGTGGCCGGGCCCGGCGACGAGGCCTCAAGCTTGTAGCAAGCCGTCGGCGAGCCAGGTCTGCAAGGCCTGGACGAGCAGGGTCGGCGCGACATCGACGCCCACCTCGGCGGCCGCACATTGGCCGAGCTGCGCGAAGGAGGCCCCCTGCTGCAGCTGCGCCAGCAGCGCGGCTTCGGGCGCCTCGAGCGAGCGCCAGCGCACGTCCAGGCCCAGGCGCCAGGCCAGCAAGGTGTGCTCGCGCGCCTCGGGCTCGGGCAGCTCGGGGTCGGCGAGCTCCTCGGTGATCGCCAGGCGCAGCGCACGCCAGGCAGGCTCCACGGCCCAGTTCAGCCGCACCAGGCGCACGCCGGGGTGCAGGCGCAGGCGAGTTTCGGCGTCGAGGCCGGCCAGCGCCTGCAGCGGCGTGACATCGGCCGCGTCGAAGGCATCGCGCAGGGCCCAGTCCATGCGGGCCATGTCTGCCAAGGCCGGATGAGAGAGCGCCGGCCATGCATCCATGAAGCTGCCCAGTTGCGCGCCGAACCAGCGGATCGAGCGCGTGCGCGAAGGGTGGAATTGCAGATAGGCTTCGGCCAGGGCATCAAAGGCCTCATCGCCCATGGCTCGGTGCAGCACGAGGTGGTTGTCGCGCAGCGCGTCGACCAGCCGAGCGGGCACGGCCTGGCGATAGACCTCGAGGCCATTCGGCGGGCTCACGCCGCTTGCGGCACTGCCCAAGATCGCGCCTTGCAAGGCACGCTGCTGTTCAAGCAAGCTCATGGACCATCTGCCTTGCGTGGTGAAGTTCGGTGAGCAGCTCGGCGAGCGGCGGGATGTGATCGTCCCGCTCGATCATCGTTGGCTTGAAGCCGATGCGGTCCAGCGTGTATGCGTAAAGATCCCAGACGGCCTCGCAGATGGGGTGGTCATGCGTGTCAATCACGAGATCGCCACGGTCCTCATGGCCGGCGAGGTGGATCTGCACGACGCGCTCGGCGGGCATGAGGTCGATGTAGGCACGCGCATCGAAGCCGTGATTGCGGCTGGAGACGTAGACGTTGTTGACGTCGAGCAGCAGCCGGCAGCCGCTGCGGCGCAGCAGCTCGGCGATGAACTCGGCCTCGCCCATCTCGTCAGCCTCGAAGCGCACATAGCTGGAGACGTTCTCCAGCACCAGGGGCCGCTGCAGCAGATCTTGCACCTGCGCGATGCGCGGCTCCAGGTGGCGCAGCGTGGCCTCAGTGCAGGGCAGGGGCAGAAGGTCGTGCAGATTGCGGTGGTCCACACCGGTCCAGCACAGGTGGTCGGAAATCCACGCTGGCTGCACGCGCTGCGCGAGCGTCTTCAGCTCACGCAGATAGTCGAGGTCCAGCGCATCGGCGCTGCCGATGGACAGCGAGACACCGTGCATGACCATGGGGTAGTCGCGGCGGATGCGGTCCAGATGGGCCAGCGGCGCGCCGCCGGGAACCATGTAGTTCTCGCTGATGATCTCGAGCCAGTCGGGCGCGAGACCGGACGTGAAACTGGAAGAAAGAGGCTCGGCAAAGGCCGCGTAATGCTCGCTGCGCAGGCCCAGGCCGAAGCCATTGACGCTTGTTGTCATGATCACAAAGAAGGGGGCCTAGGCCCCCTCAACTTACTTGGCGACGCTGCCGCCGGCGGCCTTGCATTCCTTCTCGTCCTTCTTGCTGACCCAGCCCTGGCCCTTGCAGCTGTTCTTGCCCTTGCAGTCGTTTTTGGCGGTTTTGCACTCGGACGAGCCCTTGCAGCTGTTGGCGCCCGTGCACTTGACGGTGGCCGCGTCCGCGGCGCTAGCGGTGCCCAGCGGTGCGGTCATGGCAAACAGGGCAGCAGCAGCAGCGGCAACGCTGATGCCGGTCTTCAACGATTGGTTCATCTCGGTCTCCGGAAGTTGAGTTTGAGAACTGTGGAAACAAGCCTTGTACTCGGCTTGCCGGCTTGTGTCGGGCTGCGGGGGGCAGTCCTTACACTCCGGCTCGCATATTCTGATTACCGCCGGTTATGGGGGCAATGGGCCTGGGCATTGGCAGGGTCTTGGACCGGCCTCTAGAGTGCCCGGCTGTCTCCCGAAAAGTACATGCCCACGACCGAAACTCTCCGCAGCTCGCACACCGATCAGCGCAATCCATGGATCTGGATCCCGAGCCTGTACTTCGCGCAAGGCATCCCCTATGCGGTCGTGATGGCCCTGGCAGTCGTCATGTACAAGAACATGGGCATCTCCAATGCCGAGATCGCCTTCTACACAAGCTGGCTGTACCTGCCCTGGGTGCTCAAGCCCTTGTGGTCGCCGCTGGCCGAGCTGATCGGCACCAAGCGCGGCTGGATCTGGGCGCTGCAATTCTGCGTGGCCGTGGCACTGGCCCTGGTAGCGCTGACCCTGCCCGGCTCCGAGTTCTTCCGGCTGAGCCTGGCCGTGCTGTGGCTGATGGCCTTCGCCTCGGCCTCGCACGACATCGCGGCCGACGGCTTCTACCTGCTGGCCCAGGACGTGGGCAGCCAGGCCGCCTTCATCGGCGTGCGCTCGACCTGCTACCGGCTCGCCAACATCTGCGTGCAGGGCGGGCTCGTGGCCATCGCTGGCCATCTGCAAAAGACGATGGGCAGCACGGCCGTGGCCTGGTCGGTGGTGTTCTGGACCCTGGCCGGCGCCTTCGCGCTGCTGGGGGCTTGGCATTGGCGCGTGCTGCCACGGCCTGGCCAGGATCGACCCGCAGCGCGTCAGGGCGACTTCTGGCGCGGCTTCCTAGCGGTCTTCGCCTTGTATTTCAAGAAACCCGGCATCCTGGTGACGCTCGGCTTCTTGCTGCTGTACCGCTTCCCGGAGGCGCAGCTGCTCAAGCTGGCCGTGCCCTTCCTGCTGGACAAGCCCGAGACCGGCGGCCTGGGCCTGGCGACCGCGCAGGTGGGCCTGGCCTACGGCACGGTGGGTGTAGCGGCCCTGACGCTGGGCGGCCTGCTCGGCGGCTGGGTCGTGAGCCGGCTGGGCCTGCGCCGCGTGCTGTGGCCGCTGGTGCTGGTGATGCACGTGCCCAATGTGGTCTTCGTACTGCTGGCGCAGTCGCAGACGACCAGCCTGCCCCTGATCTGCACGGCGCTCGCCGTCGAGCAGTTCGGTTATGGCCTGGGCTTCACGGCCTACATGATGTACATGGTGCTGGTGGCCGAAGGGGCGCACAAGACGGCGCACTATGCCATCTGCACGGGCTTCATGGCCCTGGGCATGATGCTGCCGGGCCTGTGGAGCGGCTGGCTGCAGCAGCAGCTGGGCTATTTCCATTTCTTCGCCTGGGTACTGCTATGCACGCTGCCCTCGCTCGTGATGGCGGCGCTGATCAAGATCCCTGAGCACTTCGGAAAGAAGGCATGAAGCAAAGACTCCTGTCCCTCGACGCTCTGCGCGGCTTCACTGTGGCCGCCATGCTGCTGGTCAACGACCCGGGCGACTGGGGCCACATCTACGGCCCGCTCGAGCACGCCGAGTGGAACGGCTGGACCTTCACCGACGGCGTCTTCCCCTTCTTTCTCTTCATGAGCGGCATGGCCATGACCATGAGCCTGGCACGCCGCGCCGGCGAAGGCGCTGACCGCCTGAAACTGCTGCTGACGACCTGGCGGCGGGGTCTGGCCATCATCGCCATCGGCCTGGCGCTCAACGCCATCGGCCATTCGAGCCTGGACACCATCCGCATCCCCGGCGTGCTGCAGCGCATCGGGCTGTGCACCATGCTGGCGGCGCCACTGGTGATCTGGCTCTCCTGGCGCGCGCAGCTCGCGGCCTTGCTCATTCTGCTAGCGGGCTACAGCGCGATCCAGCTCGGCGTGCCGGTGCCCGATGCGCAGGGCGTGATTCACCAGGGCGCGCTCGTGGCCGGGCAGGACGTGGGCGCCTGGCTAGACCGCCAGCTGATGAGCGGCCATCTCTGGGTGCAGTCCAAGACCTGGGACCCGGAAGGCCTGCTCTCCACCCTGCCCGCCGTGGGCACCCTGCTGGCCGGCGTGCTGGCAGGCCACTGGCTGGGAGCAAAGCGCGACCCGCGCGAGAAGGCCATGGGCTTCATGCTCGCGAGCCTGCCCTTGCTGTGGCTGGCGCAGATCGGCGACGCCTGGCTCATGCCCATCAACAAAAGCCTGTGGACGCCGCCCTATGTGCTGCTAATGGCCGGTTGGGCCTCTTTCCTCTTCGGCATCTTCTACTGGCTGCTCGACGCCATGCCGCTGCCGTTGTGGCGAGCGCGCTGGGCCCGCCTGGCCCACCCGCTCGTGGTCTTCGGCATGAACGCGCTATTCATGTTCGCCCTGTCGGGCCTGGTCGGCCGGCTGATGGGACTGATCAAGAACGCCCAGGGCCAGAGCCTCAAGGCATTGGCCTATGCCCCGATCACGGCCTTGCCCATCGAGCCCGTGAACGCCTCGCTGATCTTCGCGATCGGCTTCGTCGCGGTGATGTACGCCGTCGCCTGGGTCCTGTTCAAGAAGCGCTGGTTCTTCAAGGTCTGAGTCATGAAACGCCGCAGCCTCCTCGCCTCCTCTCTCGCGCTCACAGCCTGTGCCGAACTGCCCGGCTTCGGCCCGCGGCTCACACCCGCTCTCGAGCTGGCCAGTGCAGCCCCGGCCGCACCGCGCGAGTTTCGTGGCGCCTGGGTGGCGACGGTGGCCAATATCGACTGGCCCAGTCGGCGCGGCCTCGGCAGCGCCGAGCAGCAGGCCGAGGCGCGCGCCTTGCTCGACGCCGCCGTGGCACTCAAGCTCAACGCCATCGTCTTCCAGGTCCGCACCGGCGCCGACGCGCTCTACGACTCCAAGCTCGAGCCCTGGAGCGAGTACCTGAGCGGCACGCAAGGCCAGTCGCCCGAGCCCTTTTACGACCCGCTCGCCTTCTGGGTGGCCGAGGCCCATGCGCGCGGCCTCGAGCTCCACGCCTGGCTCAACCCCTTTCGCGCCCGCCAGAGCGCTGCCAAGAGTGCTGAAGCCGCGAGCCACATCAGCAAGACCCATCCCGATTGGGTCAAGACCTACGGCGACCAGCTCTGGATCGACCCCGGCGAGCCCGGCGCCGCTGACCACACCCTCGCCGTGGTGCGCGACATCATCAGCCGCTACGACATCGACGCCATCCACATCGACGACTACTTTTATCCCTACGCCATCAGCGACAAGGACACCAAGCAGGACATCGACTTCCCCGACGACCCGAGCTGGCAGCGCTACACCGCCTCGGGCGGGACGCTGACCCGCGCCGACTGGCGCCGCAGCAATGTGGACGCACTGATCGCGCGGCTCTACGAGGCCTCGCGCGAGATCAAGCCGCATCTGCGCTTCGGCATCAGCCCCTTCGGCCTACCCAAGCCCGCGCTTCGGCCCGAGGGCATCAGCGGCTACAGCCAGTACGACAAGCTCTACGCCGACGTAGAGCATTGGCTCGAACAGGGCTGGCTGGACTACCTCGTGCCCCAGCTCTACTGGAAGCGCGAACAAAAAGCCCAGGCCTTCGGCCCGCTGCTGCAAGCCTGGCGCACCCACAACCCGCGCGAACGCCACATCTACGCTGGCATGTTCACGAGCAAGGTGACGACGCGCGACGACAGCTGGCCGGTGGACGAGATCACGGGCCAGATCGCCCTGCAACGCGAGATCGCGCCCGGCATGGGCCATGTGCACTTCAGCATGATCGCCTTGCAGCAGAACCGCCGCGGCCTGGGGGATGCGCTCAAGGCCGGGGCGTATGCGCAAGCAGCGTTGACGCCCGCCATGCCCTGGCGCGGCGATGCCCCGGCGAATGCTCCGACACTGAGTGCCAGCACGGTCGGCACGCGGCTGCGCCTGAGCTTCGACGGCGACTGCGCCGTGTGGCTGCAGCGCGGCGATGGCTGGGAGCTGCGGCGCGGCGCCGTCGTCGAGGCGGAAGGGGCCGGCCTCACGGCCGTGGTTGCGGCGCGACTGGGTCGCTCCGGCCTCGAGGGCCCGCGGGCAGGATGGCGGCTGGCCGGCTGAGGCCAGCCCAGCAAGGGCTGGCCAATGGCTTCAACGCCTCCAGCGGGCTGCGCCAAGCTCTTCATCGTCGATTGAACCTTCTCAGCCCTTCAACGCCAGCCTGACGGTCTCAGCCATCGGCGTCGTCGCCCGGCCGATCAGCGCAGAAAGCCGGCGGCCGTCGTCGAACAAGGCGCCCTGGCCGGCGCCCACGTCCCAGCTGGCAATGGCCGCGGCCAGCGCCTCGGGCAGGCCGAAGCCAGCCAGGGCCTTGGCGTATTCGGCCTCAGGCAGATCGGCGTAGGGGATGTCGCGGCGAGTCTGCCTGGAGACCTCGGCGGCCAGCTCAGCCAGGGTCCAGGCCGCATCGCCCGCCAGCTCGTAGGTCTTGCCTTCGTGGCCGGCGGTGCTCAGCACGGCCAGGGCGGCCGCGGCGTAGTCGGCCCGCGCGGCCGAGGCGATGCGCCCGTGCCCCGCGCTGCCGATGAAGGTGCCAGCGGCCAAGGCGGCCGGAATCGAGCCTGTGTAGTTCTCGGTGTACCAGCCGTTGCGAAGAATGGTGTAGTTCAGGCCCGAGGCCTTGAGCGCGGCCTCCGTGTCCAGGTGCTCGGCAGCCAGGCTCAGCGGCGAGCGGTCGGCGTGCAGCAGGCTGGTGTAGACGATGTGCTTCACGCCGGCAGCCTTCGCGGCGGCGATGACGTTGCGGTGTTGGGTCGCGCGTTGGCCGAGCTCGCTGGAGGAGATCAGCAGCAGTTGCTCGACGCCGGCCAGGGCCTTGCTCAGCGTCTCGGGTCGGGCGTAATCGGCTTCGCGCACTTCGATCCCCAGTCCGCTCGCCTTGGCGGGAGAGCGGACGAGGGCGATCAGCTTCGCGTCGGTACGGCCGGCAAGGAACTGCTGGACGACAAGGCGGCCGAGCTGGCCGGTGGCGCCGGTGATGGCAATGTTCATGATGCGAGTCCCGTTGTGGTGAAGGTGTCTTCACTGTAGGATCTGGACTTACTTTTTGTAAGTACGCACATGAATGTAAGTACCCTGCCCGACGCCAAGACCAGCCTCTCCAAGCGCCTGCGGCGCGGAGATCTGTTGGCCGAGGCCTGTCCTTCTCGCGATGTGCTCAAGCACGTGACGAGCCGCTGGGGCGTGCTCGTGCTGATGGCGCTGGAGCTGCGGCCGCACCGTTTCGCCGAGCTGCGCCGCGCCGTGCAGGGCGTCAGCGAACGCATGCTGGCCCAGACCCTGCAATGGCTGGAAGGCGATGGCCTGGTGCAGCGCATCGTGCACGACGTGGTGCCGCCCCACGTGGAATACCGCCTCACGCCGCTGGGTCGCGACGGCGCCAAGCGGGTGCGCGGGCTGGCGGACTGGATCGAACTCAATGTGGGCAAGGTGCAGGCCTTCCAGGCCGAACGCGAGACCTGCGAAGAGCGCCAGCGCGCAGCGCAGAGTCGCTCGCGCGTTCACCGCCTTCGATAGCGCCAGCTCCATGAACATCCGCCTCGCCACGTCGGACGACTTGCCTGCCGTACTCGCGCTCAACGAAGAATCAGTTCACTTCCTGAGCCCTCTCTCCGGCGCACGCCTCGCGCGGTTGCACGAACAGGCTGCTCTGCATCAGGTCCTCGAGGACCAGGGCCAGGTCCTTGCGTTCCTGCTGGCCTTCCGGGAAGGCGCTGCGTACGACAGCGTCAACTACCAATGGTTCGCCGGCCGGTACGCGCGCTTCCTCTACATCGATCGCGTCGTCGTCTCTCGGCGCCTTCAGACCCAGGGCGCCGGCTCCGCGCTCTACCGGCATGCGTTTGCGTGGGCGGCCGCCAAGGAGGTGCCCTGGGTGACCTGCGAATTCGACGTGGAGCCGCCCAACCCGGTCTCGGAACGCTTCCATGCCAAGTTCGGCTTTGCGGAAGTCGGCCGCCAGCTCGTGGCGGGCGGGATGAAGACGGTTTCCCTACAGGCAGCCCGCGTGCCGGAACAAGGGACGAACTGAGCAGCGCCTTCATCCTGCAAGCCGTCACAATCGGCGCAACCCGGCTTGTCGGAAAGAGGTCCCGCCATGAAATCCCGCGCCGCTGTCGCCTTCGAGCCCGGTAAACCTCTGCAGGTCGTCGAGATCGACGTCGAGCCCCCGCACAAGGGCGAGGTGCTCGTGCGCATCACCCACACGGGCGTGTGCCACACCGACGCCTTCACGCTCAGCGGCGACGACCCCGAGGGCCTCTTCCCCGCCGTGCTGGGCCATGAGGGCGCGGGCATCGTCGTGGAGGTCGGCGAGGGTGTCACCAGCGTGAAGCCGGGCGACCACGTGATCCCCCTTTACACGGCCGAGTGCGGCGAATGCCTGTTCTGCAAGTCGGGCAAGACCAATCTCTGCATCGCGGTGCGCGCGACGCAAGGCAAGGGCGTGATGCCCGACGGAACCACGCGCTTCTCCTACCAAGGCAAGCCCGTCTTTCACTACATGGGTTGCTCGACCTTCAGCGAGTACACGGTGGTGGCCGAGGTCTCGCTGGCCAAGATCAACTCAGACGCCAACCCGGAGCAGGTTTGTCTGCTCGGCTGCGGCGTGACCACGGGCCTGGGCGCCGTCAAGAACGCGGCCAAGGTGCAGCGGGGCGACACAGTGGCCGTATTCGGCCTCGGCGGCATCGGCCTGGCGGTGATCCACGGCGCCCAGCGCGCCCAGGCGGGCCGCATCATCGCCATCGACACCAACCCGGGCAAGTTCGAACTGGCGCGCCTGTTCGGCGCCACGGACTGCATCAACCCCAAGGATTTCGACAAGCCCGTCCAGCAGGTCGTCGTCGAGATGACGGGCTGGGGCGTGGACCACAGCTTCGAGTGCATCGGCAATGTCGGCGTGATGCGCGCGGCGCTAGAGTGTGCGCATCGCGGCTGGGGCCAGTCCGTCGTCATCGGCGTGGCCGGCGCGGGCCAGGAGATTTCCACGCGCCCCTTCCAGCTCGTCACGGGGCGGCGCTGGCTGGGCACGGCCTTCGGCGGCGTCAAGGGCCGCTCGCAGCTGCCCGGCATGGTGGAGGAGGCCATGCGCGGAGATATCCGCCTGGCGCCCTTTGTCACGCACACGCTGCCGCTCACGGAGATCAACGAAGCCTTCGAGCTGATGCACGCGGGTAAGTCGATCCGCACAGTGGTGCATTACTGATGGAGCGCGTGGAGTCCCACGCGTCCTTCGGCGGCCGGCAGGAGGTGTGGCGGCATGCGTCGAGTGCCCTGGGATGCGAGATGCGCTTCGGCCTGTACCTACCGCCCGCAGCGCTGCGCGGTGAAGCCTGCCCCGTGCTGTACTGGCTCTCGGGCCTGACCTGCACCGAGCAAAACTTCATCACCAAGGCTGGCGCGCAGGGACATGCGGCGCGGCACGGGCTGATCCTCGTCGCGCCGGACACAAGCCCGCGCGGAGACGGCGTGCCCAACGACGCGGCCTACGACCTGGGCCAGGGCGCGAGCTTCTACCTCAACGCCACGCAGGAGCCCTGGGCCGCGCACTTCCGCATGGAGGACTACGTGGTGCAGGAGCTGCCTGCCATCGTCGAGCGGCATTTCCCCGCCTCGGACCGGCGGGGCATCTTCGGCCACAGCATGGGCGGCCACGGTGCGCTGACGCTGGCGCTGCGGCACCCGGGGCGCTATGCCAGCGTCTCGGCCTTCGCGCCCATCGTGGCGCGCAGCCAAGTGGCCTGGGGGCAGAAGGCGCTAACCGCTTACCTTGGCACAGACAGAGCCGCCTGGGCGGCGCACGACGCAGTGGCCCTGATCGCCTCCGCTGGCGAACGCCTGTCGCTGCTCGTGGACCAGGGCGACGCGGACGAATTCCTGGCCACGCAGCTGCGGCCAGAGATGCTGCAGGCTGCCTGCGCTGCCGAAGGCCATCCGTTGACGCTGCGCATGCAAGCGGGCCACGATCACAGCTACTACTTCATCGCCAGCTTCATCGGCGAGCACATCGCGCACCACGCGAAGTCGCTGGCATAGGAACCATCAGCTGGCGAGCAGCTGCGCCGCGAGCGCGGCGATGCCGGCCTGCGACAGATCGTCCGCCTGCGCGAAACGGCGCTCGTTCCAGCGCCGCAGATGCTTCTCCTGAGAGCGCGAGTAATGCGGGTCGTAGTGGCGCGCCAGCAAATCCTCGACGAGCTCAGTCAGGCGCCCTGAAGCGGCCAGGCCTTTCCACGCCTCGATCACGGCAGCGCCGTGCAGCTCGCGCAGGGCGCCCAGGCGCTCTGCCAGCAGCGCAGCGTCAGCGCTCAATTCCGCATAGTCGCGCAACAGGAAGCTCACGCGCTGCTCGCGCGGCGCCTGCAGCTCGATGCAGGGCGCGTCGCGCAGCCGCTCCAACAGCGGCCGCGGCACCGAGAGCCGGCCGATGCGTGAGCTCTCGGCCTCGATGAACACGGGGCGGGCGGGGTCGAGCACGGCGATGGCCGTGCCCAGGCGTGTCTCGAAAGCCTTCTGCGAGGGCTGCGGCTGGCCCGGCAGCTCGCCGAGCAAAGAGCCCTTGTGGCAGGCCCAGGCTTCTAGGTCCAGCACCTGCGCGCCCTGCTCGGCCAGCGCCTGCAGCACGCGCGTCTTGGCGCTGCCCGTGGGGCCGCAAAGCACGCGCAGCTCAAGCTTGGGCGCCTGCTGCTCCAGCATGTCAACGACATGGCGGCGGTAGGCCTTGTAGCCGCCGGCCAGTTGCTGCGCGTCCCAGCCGACCTGGCGCATCACCGTGACCATCGCGCCGCTGCGCATTCCGCCGCGCCAGCAGTAGACTGCCGGGCGCCAGCGCTCGGGCATGTCGGCGAAGCGCTGCTGGATCGCACGCGCGATGTTCATCGCCACCAGCGGGCCGCCGATGCGCCGCGCCTCGAAGGCGCTCTGCTGGACGTAGATCGTGCCCACTCGGGCGCGCTCCTCGTCATCGAGCACGGGGCAATTGATGGCGCCAGGGATGTGGTCGAGCGCGAACTCGGAGGGCGAGCGGACGTCGATCACGGCGTCGAAGCGGGCGAGGTCGGCGGGGCGGACGGGAGTGCGATGGGACATGGTGCTATGGTGCCATCTCATGGACCCCATCCGTCTCACCACCTTCTCCCACGGCGGCGGCTGCGGCTGCAAGATTGCGCCCGGCGTGCTGACCGACATTCTCTCGAGAGCGCCGCAGGGCATCATCCCGCCGCAGCTGCTGGTGGGCATTGAGACCAGCGACGACGCCGCTGTCTATAAGCTCAACGAGGAGCAGGCCCTCGTCGCGACAACCGACTTCTTCACGCCCATCGTCGACGACCCTTACGACTTCGGCCGCATCGCCGCCACCAACGCCATCTCCGACGTGTACGCCATGGGCGGCACACCCATCATGGCCCTGGCCATCGTCGGCATGCCGCTGGACAAGTTGCCGCCCGAAGTCATCGGCAAAGTGCTGCAAGGTGGTGCAGACGTCTGCCGCGCTGCAGGCATCCCGATCGCGGGCGGGCACAGCATCGATGTGCTGGAGCCAATCTACGGTCTCGTCGCGCTGGGCCTTGTGCACCCGAAGAGGGTGCGCCGCAATGCGGATGCGAAGGCGGGCGACGTGCTGATCCTGGGCAAGCCGCTGGGCGTGGGTCTCCTGTCGGCAGCGCTCAAGAAGGGCCTGCTCGATCCGAACGGGTACGCTGAAATGGTCCGTTATACGACGCAGCTGAACAAGGTGGGTGCGGAGCTGGCGCAGATGGACGCCGTGCACGCGGTCACCGACGTGACGGGCTTCGGCCTGGCGGGGCATCTGCTGGAGATCTGCCGCGGCTCGAGGCTCGGTGCGACGGTGCGGCTGGCGGACTTGCCGATCATCGAATCGGCCCAGGCGTTTGCCGAGCAAGGCATCGCCACCGGGGCCTCCGGCCGCAACTGGGCTGCATACGGCAAAGACGTGGATTGGCCCGAAAACGGCAGTGCAGCCCAGAAGACGCTGGTGACCGATCCGCAGACCAGCGGCGGACTGCTCGTCAGCTGCTCGACCGAGGCAGCCGAGCAGGTGCTGAAGACCTTCCGCGCCGCAGGATTCGAGCAGGCTTGCGTCGTGGGTCAGCTGCTTGATCTCAAGCCCGGCCGGCTCGCTTTCCAAGCCTGAGCGCGCCTTCGGCCCTTGGTTGCCGATGCGGCTCGGCTCGCTCGCGACGGACCGGCGCGGTTCGTCCAGCCAAGGTGCTGCCCCGATCACGGACACCTGCACTCCGAATCAGAGGACCTCGACATCGCTTCTGAAATGAAGCGGCACGCCTGGCGGGGGCAGCAAATCTTGCCGTCACCACAGTGGACCTGGGTCCACAGCCCGCACCCAGCATCTTGGCTTGGTCGGGGAGCAATTCTCTGATCTACGCCAAGACACGACTGACGACTCGTGCGGAAGCACGCCCCCCCGTAAATTGAGGCTCAACTCGTCCGTGTCGGCAAGGTGAACACCTTTGCCGATCTGGCGCATGACGCCTGTCGCCCGTCGCCCGTCGCCCGTCGCCCGTCGCCCGTCGCCTGTCGCCTGTCGCCTGTCGCCGATCATCAAGACGATGCAAGTCACGCTGCTCGCAATCAGGCCGCACACCCCCGTCTTGTGCCTCAAAATTGAAGTGCAACACTGCGCAGCTTCAATGAATCACTGAGCCAGGTCTTTGATCGAGTGAGCGGTTGCCATGCGCTTCGACAAGTTATGGCCGACCCCCGCAAAGCCATTGGCGGCCGAGTCCATAGCCCCGTACAAGTGCAGCCATGAAAAAGTCGCTCCTCCCTCTACTCGCCTCCACTTTGCTCGCAGCCTGCACCGCACCCATGGGCATGAAGGGCGCGCAGCTCGACTACTACCCCTCGGCCAACGAGGACAGCCGCGTGCTCTTCCTCGTGCTGCACTACACCGAGGAAAGCTGGGACGACTCGCTGCGACTGCTGGCGCGCGACAGGGCAGCCGGCGGCGGCACGGTCAGCGCGCATTACCTCGTGCGCGACGATCCCGTGAAGGTCTATCAGCTCGTCGACGAGAACCGTCGTGCTTGGCAGGCCGGAGCGAGTTACTGGCAAGGCACGCAAAACCTGAACTCGGCCTCGATCGGCATCGAGATCGTGAATCCGGGCGACAAGAACCTCGCCACCGGAGTCCGCAACGGCCAGTACGCGCCTTACCCGGCGATGCAGCTGGACGCGGTGGTCGCCCTGGTCAAGGACATCGTCGCGCGCCACCACATCAAGCCCGACCGCGTCGTCGGCCACGAGGACATCGCCCCTGACCGCCGTCGCGATCCGGGGCCGTTTTTCCCCTGGCATCGCCTGTACGAGGCGGGCGTGATCGCCTGGCCCGACGCGGCGCAGGTCGGGACGAAGACGGCGGAGTTCGCGACCGCGCTGCCGAGCGTCGAATGGGCTCAGACCAAGCTCGGCAAATACGGCTACTTGATCCCGGTGACGGGTAAGCTCGACGAGCACACGCGCAACGTCATCTCGGCCTTCCAGATGAAGTACCGGCCTGCGAAATACGATGGCGAACTCGACGCCGAGACCGCCGCGCTGATCGACGTGGCCACGACCCCGGGCGGCATGCGCATGGCCGACGGCAAGGCCCTGAACTAGGACAATGCCGGGTTAACCCGGCATTCTCAAAAGTTATGTTGCGAGCCCGCAAAACCATTTGCCGGCTCGCGGGCCGGCGCTTAAGGTAAGCCCTCCATGAAGAAGATTCTGCTTTGCGCGGCCAGCGCCCTCGTTCTCGCCGGCTGCGCCACTGGCCCCGTCGGCATGAAGGGCGCCTCGCTCGAACATTTCCCTTCGGCCAACCAAGACAGCCGCGCGCAGTTCCTGATCCTGCACTACACGGTGCTGGACTACCCGGGCTCGGTGCGTGCGCTCACCCAGGCCGGGCGTGGCGTCAGTGCCCACTACCTGGTGCGCGACGAGCCCGCGCTCGTCTACCAGCTCGTGGACGAGAACCGCCGCTCCTGGCATGCGGGCAACAGCTACTGGGCCGGCAACCAGAACCTGAACTCCGCCTCCATCGGCATCGAGATCGTCAACCTCGGCTGGAAGGACGCGCCCGAGGGCCGCGTCTACGCGCCCTTCCCGCAGGCCCAGATCGACGAAGTGATCCGGCTGGCCAAGGACATCCAGGCCCGCCACAAGATCCTGCCCGAGCGCGTGCTGGGGCATGCCGACATCGCCCCCGGCCGCAAGCAGGACCCGGGCCCGATGTTCCCGTGGAAGCAGCTCTTTGACGCCGGCATCATCCCCTGGCCCGATGCCGCGCAGGTGGCCGAGAAGAAGACCTTCTTCGAAGCCAACGGCCTGCCCGACGCAGCCTGGGCGCAGGACAAGCTCGCCCGCTTCGGCTACAACATCAGCCACAGCGGGCAATGGGACGATGGCACGCGCGATGTGATCCAGACCTTCCAGATGAAGTATCGGCCCGCGAAGTACGACGGCGCTCTCGACGCCGAGACTGCCGCACTGATCGACGTGGCCACGACCAAGGGTGGCATGCTGATGGCGCCCCAGGCCGAACCCGCCAAGAAGTAGCCCCTCGTGTTCGGTTTCCTGCTCCGCAAGCTCGCCACGCTGCTACCCACGCTCGTGGGCGTCACCATCGTCGCCTTCGGCCTGATCCGCCTGGTGCCGGGTGACCCCATCGAGGTCATGATGGGCGAGCGCGGCATGGACGAAGCCACGCATGCAGAGATGGCACATCGCCTGGGCCTGGACCAGCCCCTGTACCAGCAGTACCTCGCCTACGTCGGCAATCTGCTGCACGGGGACCTGGGCCAGTCGCTCGTGAGCCACCTGCCCGTGGTGGATGAATTCAAGGCTCTGTTCCCGGCGACGGTGGAGCTGGCCTTCATGGCCCTGCTCCTGGCCGTCAGCCTGGGCCTCACTTTAGGCATGCTTGCGGCGCTCAAGCGCGGCTCCGTGCTCGACCAGGGCGTGATGGGCACGGCCACCATCGGCTACTCAATGCCCGTGTTCTGGTGGGGCCTCATCCTCATCATGTTCTTCTCGGTACAGCTGGGCTGGACGCCGATCTCAGGCCGCATCAGCGTGGAATATGAGGTCGATCGCGTCACCGGCTTCATGCTGATCGACAGCCTGCTCTCGGGCGAGCGCGGGGCCTTCGCCTCGAGCGTGCTGCACCTGCTGCTGCCGGGCCTGGTGCTGGGCACCAGCACCATGGCCGTGGTGGCGCGCATGACGCGTTCCAGCATGCTCGAGGTACTGCGCGAGGACTACATCCGCACTGCCCGCGCCAAGGGCCTCTCGCCGCGGCGCATCGTCGTCGTCCATGCGCTGCGCAATGCCCTGATCCCGGTGCTCACCGTCATCGGCATGCAGACCGGCAGCCTGCTGGCCGGCGCCGTGCTGACCGAGACCATCTTTTCCTGGCCCGGTATCGGCAAGTGGCTGATCGACTCGATCGCGCGGCGCGACTATCCCGTGGTGCAGGCCGGCATCCTGATCTCGGCCCTCACCTTCATCGGCGTCAACCTGATCGTCGACCTCCTCTACGGCGTGGTCAACCCGCGCATCAGGTCGCAGCACTGATGGACGCAAAGCCTTTGACTCCCCCCGCCTCTTCGGCTCCTTCGGCCCCGCTCTCGCCGCTGCAGGAATTCTGGAGCGGTTTCTGCGCCAACCGCGGCGCGCTGGCGGCGCTGATGGTGTTCGCGCTGCTCGCCCTGGCCGCCCTTCTCGCGCCCTGGGTGGCACCGCACGATCCCGTGCAGCAGTTCCGCAGCCACATGCTGCAGGCCCCGGTCTGGGGCGATGGCGGCAGCTCCCAGTTCCTGCTCGGCACCGACGAACTCGGTCGCGACATGCTCTCACGCCTGCTCCACGGCGGCCGCATCTCGCTGGGCATCGGCTTGGCATCAGTGCTGATGAGCCTGCTGCCCGGCGTGATCCTCGGCCTGCTCGCGGCCTTCTATCAGTCGACGCTCTCGCCGGCCATCATGCGCGTGATGGACGTGATGCTCGCCCTGCCGGGCCTGCTGCTTGCGATCTGCGTGATCACGGTGCTGGGCCCGGGTCTGGTCAACACCGTGATCGCCATCGCCATCGGCGCGCTGCCCGGCTACACGCGGCTCACCCGCGCTGCAGCCCTGGCCGAGATCGGCCGCGACTACGTGACCGCCAGCCGCGTCGCTGGCGCCGGCACCCTGCGCCTGATGTTCTCGGCGGTCCTGCCCAACTGCATGGCACCGCTGATCGTGAACGCCACGCTCTCCTTCTCCTCCGCGATTCTGGAAACGGCGGGCCTTGGCTTCTTGGGCCTGGGTGTGCAGGCGCCGACAGCCGAGTGGGGCACCATGCTTTCCTCCGCCCGCGACTACATGGAGCGCGCGCCCTGGGTCGTGACCCTGCCGGGCCTGACCATCCTGGTCAGCGTACTGGCTGTCAACCTGATGGGCGACGGCCTGCGCGATGCGCTCGATCCGAAGCTGAAGAAGGTGTCCTGATGATCGCAGCGCCGGGCCACCCCAAGCAAGCTCGCGTCCCCTCGGGAGAGAGGCTGCGGTACTCCGCAGACCAGAGGTCAGCATGAGCAGCCTTCTTCGCATCCGCAACCTGCGCGTCCGATTCGGCAACTTCCCGGCCGTCGACGGCGTGGACCTGGACGTGGAGCCCGGCGAGCTGCTGGGCATCGTGGGCGAATCGGGCTCGGGCAAATCGGTCACGATGCTGGCGCTGATGGGTCTGATCGACGCGCCCGGCGTGGTCACGGCCGACGCGCTGGAGTTCATGGGCGAAGACCTGCTTCAGGTCAGCCCCGCGCGCCGCCGCCAGCTGATCGGCCGCGACATCGCCATGGTGTTCCAGGACGCGCTGTCCAGCCTGAACCCGAGCTACACCGTGGGCGCGCAGATCGCCGAGGTCCTGAAGATCCACCTGGGTCTGCGCGGCGCCGCGTTGGAGCGGCGCGTGATCGAGCTGCTCGAGCTCGTCGAGATCCCCGACCCGGTTCGCCGCGCCAGCGCCTATCCGCACCAGCTCTCTGGCGGCATGAACCAGCGCGTGATGATCGCCATGGCCATCGCCTGCGAGCCCAAGCTGCTGATCGCCGACGAGCCCACCACGGCGCTGGACGTGACCATCCAGGCCCAGATCATGGACCTGCTGCTCAAGCTGCAGAAGGAGCGCGGCATGGGCCTCGTGATGATCACGCACGACCTCGCCGTGATCGCCGAGATGGCGCAGCGCGTGGCGGTCATGTACGGCGGCCAGCTCGTCGAGCTCGGCGCCGTGCCCGGCCTCTTTGAGCGGCCGCGCCACCCGTACACCGAGGCCCTGCTGGCCGCGATCCCCGAACACAACGCCGGGATGAAGCGGCTCAACGCCTTGCCCGGCATCGTGCCCGGCGCCTACGACCGCCCACAGGGCTGCCTGCTCGCGCCGCGCTGCCCGCACGTGCAGGAGCGCTGCCGCCGCGAGCAGCCGGCGCTGGTGCAGGGCGTGCGCTGCTTCTTCCCCCGAGGTCTGTCATGAAGGCGCCCCTGCTCGAAGCGCGCGACCTGGCGCGGCACTATCGCGTCGCCCAAGGCTTCTTCAAGCCCAAAGCCACGGTCAAGGCGCTCGATGGCGTGAGTTTCAAGCTCGAGGCCGGCCGCACCATCGCCGTCGTCGGTGAATCGGGCTGCGGCAAGTCCACGCTGGCGCGCCAGCTGACGCTGATCGAGCCGCCCACGAGCGGCGCGCTGCTGCTGAACGGCAAGGCCGCCACGGCCACGCCCGAAATGCGCCGCCAGGTGCAGATGGTGTTCCAGAACCCCTTCGCCTCGCTGAACCCGCGCAAGAGCATCGCTGCCACGCTGGACGAGCCACTGGCCATCAACACCCGGCTCTCAAAGGCCGAGCGGCGCGAAAAGATCGAGCTGCTGGCCGCCAAGGTCGGCCTGCGCAGCGAGCACCTGCGCCGCTACCCGCACATGTTCTCGGGCGGCCAGCGCCAGCGCATCGCGATCGCGCGGGCCATGATTCTGCAGCCTGGCGTGGTCGTGGCCGACGAGCCCACATCGGCCCTGGACGTCTCCATCCAGGCCCAGATCCTGAATCTCTTCATGGACCTGCAGGTCGAATACGGCACAGGCTATGTGTTCATCTCGCACAACCTCAGCGTGGTCGAGCATGTGGCCGACGAGGTGATGGTCATGTACCTCGGCCGCGCCGTCGAGGTCGGCGACAAGAAGCGCATCTTCGCGATGCCCCTGCACCCGTACACGAAGGCGCTGATGAGCGCGACGCCGGCGCTGCACGCGGCAGACCGGCGCGAGCGCATCCGCATCCACGGCGAGCTGCCCAGCCCGCTGAACCCGCCCATGGGCTGCGCTTTCCACAAGCGCTGCCCGCTGGCGACGAAGCGCTGCGCGGAGGACGCGCCGCTGCTCAGGGAAGTCGATGGCAGGCAGGTTGCCTGCCACGAGGTGTGATCAGCGCTGCTTGCGGCGGCCGGCGATCAAACCCACGGTGGCCAGGCCGGCCAGCATCAGGGTGTAGCTCGCGGGCTCCGGAACGGCACTCACGGTGGTGAGGCTGATGTTGTCCACGACCGGACCCTGGTAGCTTGCCACGGCGGTGCCGAAGCTCACCGTTTGCAGGCCGCTGACGGTGGCCGTCCAGCTCAGGGTCTCGTTCGCGACGGAGGCCACCGGCGCATAACTGGTGGTGACGCCGCCGAAACTCACGTCGAGCTGGGTGCCCGGGCCGTTCTTGGACAGGTCCCAGCTGAGTGTGTAGGTCTGGCCGGCGACGGCGTTGAAGGTCTGCGAAATCCAGCCCGGACCTGGCGTGCCGGCCAGATCCACGCTGATGTCGTCGATGGCACCGTAGGCGTTGCGGATCAGGTCCACGCTGCCAGTCACGGTCCAGGCACCGATCGTGCCGCCGTAGAAGGCGGTGTAGGTGCCATTGGCCACCTGCGCGCTGAAGCTCTCGAAGTTGCCGTCGCCGAGCAAGTTGGTGTCGGCATGTGCGGCGCCGGTGCACAGGCCCAGGGCAAGAAAGGCGGCAAGGACTTGCGAGTTCATGCGGGACATTCTCTTGTATTTTTGCAAGGGCGCGATGTTAGGGATGGGCAGCCGCCTCGCCTACCCCCTGCTAACGGGGATCTAAGCGTCCAGCTGCTTCTGGAACACAAGCCCCGCATGCTCCCGCAGCGCGTGGAACTTGATCTTTGGCCAGTTCTCCTGCATGGCGCGCAGCTCGCCCGCGTACTCCAGCAGCACGGTCGGGGCGTTCACGGCGTCCCAGGCCACGCGGTGGGCGTTGTGGTCGATGAAGCGGCGCAGCTCCTTCTCGCCGCCATCCGCCTCATCGCAGGTCACCCAGCGCGCCACGTTGTAGCGCGCCGGCATGACGCGGGCCTTGACGCCGTACTCATGCTCCAGGCGGTGGGCCACGACCTCGAACTGCAGCTGGCCCACGGCGCCGAGCAGCAGCACACTGCCCGCTTCGGGGCGGAAGACCTGGATCGCGCCCTCCTCGCCGAGCTGGCGCAGGCCTTCGCGCAGCTGCTTGGTGCGCAGCGGATCGGCCACCTCGACCGATCGGAACATCTCGGGCGCGAAGAAGGGCAGGCCCGTGTACTGCAGAGCCTCGCCTTCGGTGATGGTGTCGCCGAGCTGGAGAACGCCATGGTTCGGGATGCCGATGATGTCGCCGGCGAAGGCCTCGTCGAGCAGCTCGCGGCGCTGCGACAGGAAGCTCACGACCGTGTTGGGCCGAAGCTCCTTGCCCGAGCGCACGACCTTCAATCGCATGCCGCGCTCGAAATGACCTGAGGCCACGCGCACGAAGGCGATGCGGTCGCGGTGGGCCGGATCCATGTTCGCCTGGATCTTGAAGACCACGCCGGTGAACCTGGGCTCCTCGGGCTGGACCACGCGCTGCAGGGCGGCGCGCTCGGCCGGGGCGGGTGCGAGGGCTACGAGGGCGTCGAGCACTTCTTGCACGCCGAAGTTGTTGACGGCCGAGCCGAAGAACATGGGCGTCTGCTTGCCAGTCAGGAACTGCTCGAGGTCGAACTCGGGCGCGGCCTCACGCACCAGTTCGATCTCGCCCTGGGCGTTGTCGTACTGCATGCCGAAGCGCTCGGCGTAGGCCGGGTTGTCCAGGCCATCGAGCACTTCCTCGGTGCCGGCCACGCGGTCCTCGCCAGGCGAGAACACCCGCATGCGCTCCTCGCGCAGGTCCATCACGCCATGGAAATGCTTGCCCATGCCCACGGGCCAGGTGAAGGGCACGACCGTCATACCCAGCTCGCGCTCAATCTCGTCCATCAGCGCCAGCGGCTCCTGCACCTCGCGGTCCATCTTGTTGACAAAGGTGAGGATGGGCGTGTTGCGCGCGCGGCAGACCTGGAGCAGGCGGCGGGTCTGCGGCTCCACGCCGTTGGCCGCGTCGATGACCATGAGGGCCGCGTCCACGGCGGTCAGCACGCGATAGGTGTCTTCCGAAAAGTCCTGGTGGCCAGGCGTGTCGAGCAGGTTGATCACGCAATCGCGGTATTCCATCTGCATGACGGAGGACGCGACCGAGATGCCGCGCTGCTTCTCGATCTCCATCCAATCCGAGGTCGCATGGCGGCTGGCCTTGCGCGCCTTCACCGAGCCGGCGATCTGGATGGCGCCGGAGAACAGCAGCAGCTTCTCCGTCAGCGTGGTCTTGCCCGCGTCGGGGTGGCTGATGATGGCGAAGGTGCGGCGGCGGCGGACTTCGCTTTCGATGGGAGACGGGGTGGCGGTGGACATGATGGCGGCTGCAGATCGGGCAACCGGCGATTATCCCCGGCCCAGGGTGTACCCGCGCATGATGCCCATGCCCAGCAGCTAAAGTCCCGGCACTGACACTTGCCTAGACAAGCATGAACTCCGCTGTCCTCTCTGATTCCATGCCCGTTTCCGTGCCCGACACCCGCCGCTGGCAATGGCTGCCGCCCGTGGGCTCCAAGGGCTACTACCTGCTGCTGGGCGCCATCGGCATGCTGGTGCTGGGCCCGCTGGGCGGCATCACGGCCGCCTTCATGAACTTCTCGATTGGATTCTTCGTCGGCGGCCAGGTGCTGGCCGGCATCCTCGGCTCCGTGGTCACCTACGGTTATGGCTCCGAGGGCCGCCACGGCGCCAACTACATCCAAACCACGGCCGCCTCCGTGGCCGGCATGATGGCCATGAGCGCGCTGATCCAGGCCATGGTCTGGATGAACATGCCGGCCGTACCGGCCTGGCAGCTGATCGTGTACATGCTGTGCATCAGCATGATGGCTGCGGGCGTGGGCATGCTCTACACGCCCATCCTCGTGGAGAAGATGCAGCTGACCTTCCCCTCCGGCCTGGCCGTGGCCAACATCCTGCGCGCCCTGACTGACCCCGAGCTGCTCAAGCGCTCGGTGGGTCGGCTGTTCGGCGGCATGGGCGTGGGCCTGCTGGGCGGCTTCGCCGGCACCAAGGTGGCCTTCTTGAGCGCCATCGAGTTCTCGACCTCGACCTTCGGCGCCGGTCTGATCGTCGGCGCACGCGTCGGCGTGCCGGCCATCGTGGGCGGCCTCACGTTCTGGTCGCTCACGCCCTACTTTGTCAGCATTGGCTGGCTCAAGGACGGCGAGCCCTTCCGCAAGATCGCCTTCCTGATCGCCCTGGGCATGATCCTGGGCGCCGCCGTCATCGACATGGCCCTGATCCTCTGGCGCGCCCTCAAGCAGCTCACGACCGCGCCCGAGGGCGCGCCCGTGCAAGTGCCTGAGGAACAGCGAACCGGCCCGCGCGCCAGCATGCCGCGCCTGTTCGCCTGGGTGGCCTTCTGGGCCGTGGCCACGGGCGTCAGCGGCGTGCAATTCTTCGGCGTCGCGCCCGGCCACATGGTGCTGGCCATCGTGCTGGTCGTGCTGTTCGCGCTCGTGAACGGCATCTCGCTGGGCCTGACGGACTGGAACCCGATCTCCTCGGCCTTCGTCGTCACGGTGCTGATCCTCGCCGCCACCGGCTTGAAGGACCCGATCCTCGCTCTGATGGGCGCCACCGTGGTCTTCGTCTCGTGCAGCGTGGCCGGCGACATGCAACAGGACCGCTCCACCGGCTGGCGCCTGGGCTCCAACCGCACCCTGCAGTTCCGCTTCCAGGCCGCGGGCCTGGTCCTGGGCGCCGTGCTGGCGGTGGCCGCCGCGCACCTGTTCATGACGGCCTACCCGATCCTCAAGATCGACCAAACCATGCTGTCCAAGGACGCCGCGCCGGCGCAATGGTCCTCGGCGATGACCTACAAGTTCGTCGGGGCGCTGCGCTCGATCACCGAGCCCAAGCCCTACCAGACCGACGCAATCCTTATCGGCATGGCGATCGGCTTTGTCACCGAGCTGCTGCGCAAGTTCGTGCTGCAGAGCAGCAGCTGGCACGCCTACAAGCGCACCAGCAAAGGTGCTTACGCGCTGGACTTCGTGCTCGACACCATGGTCATCCCCAGCCCCTACGCCTCGTCTTTCGGCGGCTTCGTGAACCTGCCGCCTGCGCTGTGGTTCGGCGCGGGTGGTGTGATCTCCAGCCTGATCAACACGCTCAAGCCCAAGGCCCAGGGCGGCGAGGCCGACCTGCCCTCGGACATGAGCGCCACATCGCTGGTGGGCGGCGGCATGATTGCCGGCGACGCGCTGGCGGCACTCACGCTGGGCGTGATCGGGCTGCTGGCGGTGCTCTAAGGCGCTTGAAACGGCACGGGCGTGCTCAGCCCGCCTCGACCCAGCTCACGCCCGGCAGATCGCAGCCGAAGATCACGTTGCGCAGAGCTGCGATGGCCTCGTAGCGCGTGAAGCTGCGGCGCCAGACCAGCACCACGCGCCGGGTCGGCACCGGGTCGGCCATGGGCAGGAAGCGCAGATGCTCCTGCGGCGCCGAGGGTACGGCCAGGGTGGGCAGCACCGTCACGCCCATGCCGGCCGCCACCATGTGTTTGATGGTCTCCAGCGAGCTGCCCTCAAAGCTCTTGCGCAGGCCCTCGGCGTCGGGCGCGAAGCGGGCGTACTCGGGGCAGACCTCGAGCACGTGGTCACGAAAGCAGTGACCGGTGCCGAGCAGCAGCAGGGTCTCGTTCTTGAGCTCGGCGCTGTTGATGCGTTCGTGCGCAGCGAGCGCATGGCCGGAGGGCATGGCCACCACGAAGGGCTCGTCGTAGAGCTCGGCGCGCGCCAGCCCCATATCGGGGAAGGGATCGGCCAGGATGGCGCAGTCGATCTCGCCCACGCGCAGCATCTCCAGCAGCCGGGCGGTGAAGTTCTCCTGCAGGATCAGAGGCATCTGCGGCACCTGCTCGATGCAGCGCTTCACGAGAGCCGGCAGCAGGTAGGGGCCGATGGTGTAGATCACGCCCAGGCGCAGCGGACCGGCCAGCGGGTCCTTGCCGCGTCGGGCGATCTCCTTGATCGTGCCGGCCTCCTCCAGCACGCGGCCGGCCTGGCGCACGATCTCCTCGCCCAGCGGTGTGGTGCTGACCTCGCTGCCGCCGCGCTCGAAGAGCTTGACGTCGAGCTCCTCCTCCAGCTTCTTGATCGCCTGCGACAGCGTGGGCTGGGAGACGTGGCAGGCCTCCGCCGCGCGGCCGAAATGGCGTTCGCGGGCCAGGGCGATGATGTAGCGCAACTCGGTCAGGGTCATGACCCCGACTCTACGTCCCTGGCGTGAAACCCCTCGCCCAATCCCGCCGCGCTGGACGCTAGTGGGTTGCTTCGGGCTGCTTCGGGCTGCTTCGGGTCCCAGAGGGGACGAGGACACAAGCCGGATGGACCGGCCTGCGCCGGGAGCGGGCCGGCTTGGGAGAGGCCCGGGGGCGCGGCCAGGGGGTGCGGCCAGGAAGCCCCCCGATTCATCCGCCATGAATCACTGAAATGGGCCCGGGGCTAAACTTCGGCCGCCTTGGAGACCGCCATGACTGAACGCAAGCCCATGAACCTGCAGCGCCTGCTCGACATGCACGCGCGCCGCGAGAAGATCGCCATGCTCACCTGCTATGACGCGAGCTTCGCCCATGTGCTGGACGAGGCCGGTGTCGATGTGATGCTGATCGGCGATTCGCTGGGCAACGTGCTGCACGGCGCTGAGTCCACCGTGGCCGTGTCCATGGACTCCATGCTCTATCACACACGCAGCGTGGCACGCGGCAATACCCACGCCTGGATCGTCGGCGACCTGCCCTTCGACAGCTATCACGCCTCCAAGGAAGAGGCCTGGCGCAACGCGGCCCAGCTCTTCAAGCTCGGCGCCCACATGGTCAAGCTCGAGGGCGGCGGCTGGGTCAACGAGACCGTGCACTTCTTGACCGAGCGCGGCATTCCCGTGTGCGGCCATCTGGGCTTCACGCCCCAGACGGTCACGGCCCTGGGCGGCTTCAAGGTGCAGGGTCGCAGCGAGGCCGGCGCGGCTCTGCTCAAGCGCCATGCCAAGGAACTGGTGGAAGCCGGCGCGCAGATGCTCGTGCTCGAGATGGTGCCGTCCGCGCTGGCCAAGGAAATCACGGAGAGCCTGTCCGTCCCCGTGATCGGCATCGGTGCGGGCGTCGGCTGCTCGGGACAGGTGCTGGTGCTGCACGACATGCTGGGCATCAGCCACGGCCGCCATCCGCGCTTCGTGCGCAACTTCATGCAAGGCAGCGCCAGCATCCAGGAGGCCGTGGCCCGCTATGTGCAAGAGGTCAAAGCCGGCACCTTCCCCGTTGACGCCGTCCACGGCTTCTGACGATGCAGGTCCTCCACACCGTCGCCGAGCTGCGCGCCGCCCTCGCGGGCAAGAGCGGCGTGGGCTTCGTGCCCACCATGGGCAATCTGCATGACGGGCACCTGACCCTGGTCCGCCAGGTCAAGCAGGCCACGAACGGGCCGGTCGTCTCCAGCATCTTCGTCAACCGCCTGCAATTCCTGCCGCACGAGGACTTCAACCAGTACCCGCGCACGCTGACCCGCGATTGCGAGCTGCTCGAGGGCGCGGGCTGCGACATCGTCTTCGCGCCCTCTGAGGGCGAGCTCTACCCTGAGCCTCAGGGCTTCAAGGTCCACCCACCGGCGGAGCTGGCCGACATCCTGGAGGGGCACTTCCGGCCCGGCTTCTTCATCGGCGTGAGCACGGTGGTGCACAAGCTCTTCAACATCGTCCAGCCCGCCGTGGCCGCCTTCGGCAAGAAGGACTACCAGCAGCTGATGGTGATCCGCCGCATGGTGGTGCAGATGGGCCTGCCCATCACCATCCTCGGCGGCGAGACCACGCGCAGCCCCGAGGGCCTGGCCCTCTCCTCACGCAACGGCTATCTCTCGGCCGAGGAGAAAGAAGAGGCGCTGCGCCTTCCGCGCACGCTCAGGCAGCTGATTGCCGGCTGGCAGGCCGGCCAGCGCGATCTCGCCGCGCTCGAGGCCGTGGCCGCCCAGCGGCTCGCAGATCACGGCTGGCAGGTCGACTACATGACCCTGCGCCGGCAGCACGACCTGGGCCCGGCGGTCGAGGGCGACGCCCTCGTGGCCCTGGGCGCCGCCAAGCTGGGCAAGACGCGGCTGATCGACAATTTCGAGCTGTAGCAATCTACGGTTTCAAGCGTAATGAGCAACTTCACAGGCTTGCTGTAGTCTTGCGGCTTTTTCGGCCACGAGTCTCCCTTGCCATGAAGTCTACGAAGCCCTCTTTCGCCGCACTCCCGATCCTGGTGGCGGCCTCCCTGTCCCTGAGCGCCTGCGGCGGCGGCGGCAGCTCCTCCGACAATTCGTCGAGCGGTACCAGCACAACCGCGACGGCCAAGCCCAATCCCGTCACAACGGCTCCCACCAACTCCTGCTCGGCTGAGGGCACGGCTGCGGCCGCGGCGAGCACCGCCAGCAACGTCGTGTGCATGCTGACCTCGGACGGCGAGCTCGTCGTCGAGCTGTACGCAAGCAAGGCCCCAGCCACGGTGGCCAACTTCATGAAGTACGTGGACGACGGCTTCTACAGCAACACGATCTTCCACCGCGTGGTCTACAACTTCGTCGTGCAAGGCGGCGGCTACATCACCGGCTCCGTGGCCAAGAACCCGTCCTACGCGGCTATCGCGCTGGAGAGCAACAACGGCCTGAGCAATCTGCGCGGCACCATCGCCATGGCGCGCACGAGCGATCCGAACTCGGCCACCAGCCAGTTCTACTTCAACACCGTGGACAACACGAGCCTCGACTACGTCAACGCGGCCAACCCCGGCTACGCCGTGTTCGGCAAGGTCATCACGACAACGAGCCTGAACACCATCGCCAAGATCAACGTCGAGCCCGAGCTCAGCGGCGTGGCCGACACGCCGGCCACTGAGGTCCTGCTGTACTGGGCCAAGCGGATGAAGTAAGGCTAGGATCCCGCAGCGTTCAGGGTGGCGTTGTTGATCGCATAGACGATGCCGCCCCGGCCGACCACCGTCGGCGTGTAGGCCTGCCCGAGGCCGGCGTTCAGGCGCAGGCTCTCACTCAGGCGGTTCGCGCGCAAGTCCCAGCCATACAGCACCCCGTCCTCGCTGTTCATCAGCACGGAGGCAGTGGCCGGATCCACCGCGGCCGTATTCACGCACCATTCGTGCACGCCTCCCGGCGTGGTCGGGTCGGGCGTGGGGCCAAGGACCGTGATCACCTCTTTCATGACCTGCACGCCCGGCGTGATGAAGTCGGGCTGCGCCGCATTCGGGTCGAGCACGGCCATTTTGTTCTGGCCGTCGCCGGTGCCCGCGCCGTAGTAGTTGTTGTACTTGGACAGCAGCAAGTAGCTCGAGCTGCCTGTGTACGAAGAGACCAGCGACGCGGCCACCACCGAGGGCGTGTCATCCCAGCCGAAGGAGCCGGGCGTCTTGTCCATCGTCAGGCCGGCATCGAAATGCAGCAGCCAGCCGCGGCCGTTGTGATCGTTGCGCACGTTCTGGAGCACGCCGTAGTAGACGTCTCCGTCGGGTCCGACCAGGGGCGAGGCGGTGGAGCTGTCGGTCACGTAGGCCAGCGCACCCGCGCTGGGCTCGCGCAGGGTGCGGCCCTGCTTCAAGGCCAGGGTGGCGGCGTCCAGCGCGAGGATGGCGCCGTTCTGCAGGCCTGTACCGTCGGGCTGCGTGTTGACGGCCACGTACAGCGTGAGGCCGTCCGCGGACAGCGCGGGCGCCGCGTTCATGGCGGGCTTGTCGAAGGCGCCTATGGGCGCGGCCACGGCAGTGGCGCCGACCCACGTGCCACTGCCGTCGGCTGCGATGCGCACGAAGCCGCTGCGCACGTTGGCCGAGTTGGTCGGCGTCGCCATGAAACCGAAATACACGGACCCGTCGGCGCCAACCGTCAGCGGCGTGCAGACCTGGACGGCGGCATCGAGCCCGGCGGCATCGGCGGCGTAGACCGCGTCACCGTAGAAGCATAGGCGCACCAGCGTGCCCGTGGCACTGTCGGCCGCATCGCGGCGCAGGAGTCGGCCGCCGGATTCGGGGAAGTAGACGCGGTTGTTCGCGTCCACTGCCACGCTGCAGGATGGCGTCCAGCTCGAGGTCGGCAGCACATAGGCGCTGTCCTGCTGCCACAGAAGTGCGCCCGTGGTGCCGACGCGCGCCTCGAGGCGAACGCCATTGCCCGAGCCCGTGCGCACGGGCAGCAACACCGTGCCCGTGGCCGTGATGGCCGGCGAGCCGTAATGGATCAGCAGCTCACCGCCGGCACGATAGGGCGGAGCCAGGTCGACGGGCGTGGTCCAGAGCACGCGCGCCAGTGCCTGCGTGGCCACGCCGCTGATCGCCTGGTGCTGGGCGCTGCCCGCGTAGCCGCTCCACAGCGGTGGACCGGGGACGGGCGTGGGGACCGGTGCAGGCGCGGGTGCAGGCGAGGGCGCCGGGCTCGGCGCACCGCCGCCTCCGCAGCCCGTCAGAAGGATCGGCACGCCATAGCGCAGCAGGTCACGTCGAGTCGTCATGAATCGTGGGCATCCGTGGTCGATGAAAGCCAGCGTAGCATCGCCGGCTGATGTTGCGCTTGGCCCTTGTCCTCCTGCTATTGCTTCTCAATGTTTCTTGTGGCGGAGGCAGTGCGCGCGCGCCCGTCTCGCCGCTGAGCCCGCAGGCAGCCCTGGGCGCGCGCATCTTCGAGGACCGCACGCTCTCGGGCTCGGGCCGCATGTCCTGCGCCACATGCCACGATCCCGCCTTCAGCCATGGCCCGCCGAACGCACAGCCGGTACAGGTCGGCGGCGCCTTCGAGCAGCTCTTCGGCCTGCGCGCCGCCCCGTCGATCCGCTACCTCGAACGGCAGCCCCCTTTCGACGCCGTGCGCCTGCGCGGCGGCCTCATGCTCGACGGCCGCGCCGACACCCTCGCCGCCCAGGCCCTGCTGCCCCTGTTCGGCGCGCGCGAGCTCGACGCCGGCGATGCCGAGACCGTCGCCCGCAAGGTGCACCAGGGCGTCTACGCCAGCGAGTTCAAGGCCGTCTACGGCGAGTCCGATGCGGCCACCACGGTGCAGCAGATCGCCGAGGCCCTGCAGGCCTTCCAGCTTGAAGATCCGCGCTTCCATCCCTACGACAGCAAGTACGACGCGGTGCTCGCCGGCCACGAGCGTCTCAGCGCCGCGGAAGCGCGCGGCCTCCAGGCCTTCGAGGACCCCAAGCGCGGCAACTGCGCAAGCTGCCACACGAGCCGGCCCGGGGCCGATGGCAAGCCGCCGCTATTCACCGACTTCGGCTACGCCGCTGTGGGCGTGGCGCGCAATGCCGCCATCCCGGCCAATGCCAATCCGCAGTCCTTCGACCTTGGCCTGTGCCAACGGCCCGAGCTCGCCGCGCGCACCGAGCTCTGCGGCTTGTTCCGCACGCCGAGCCTGCGCAACATCGCGCGCCGGCCCGTCTACTTCCACAACGGCAAGATGACGAGCCTGGCGCAGGTGCTTGATTTCTATGCCTCGCGCGACAGCGAGTCGGCGCGCTGGTATCCCGCAGAAAAGTTCGACGACCTGCCGGCCGCCTACCGCAGCAACGTCATCCCGCTGGCACCGGGCCTGAGCGCGCAGGACCTGCACGACGTCGCTTGCTTCCTAGCCACCCTCAACGACGGCTATGCGCGCGGCCGGCCTCCCGTTGAAGCTTGCCGCTAGGCTTTCAAGAACTCCGCCTTCGTCCCGAGCCAGCGCTCGACATGCCGCTCGGCCGCCCCCGCATCCCGCTCCAGCAGGCGGGGCGCTAGATCGCGCGCGGCCTTGAGCAGGGCCGAGTCCTCCTGCAGGTCGGCGAAGCGCAGCAGCTCCGCGCCGCTTTGGCGCGCGCCCATGAACTCGCCAGGACCGCGAATCTCGAGGTCGCGGCGGGCGATCTCGAAGCCGTCGGTCGTCTCGGCCATGGCACGCAGCCGGTCCTTGCCCGTGGGCGAGAGCGGGCCGGTGTAGACCAGCACGCACACGCTGGCCTTGGCGCCGCGGCCCACGCGGCCGCGCAGCTGGTGCAGCTGGGCCAGGCCGAAGCGCTCGGCATGCTCGATCACCATCAGGCTCGCATTGGGCACGTCCACGCCAACCTCGATCACAGTGGTCGCGACGAGCACGCTCATCTGGTTCTGGCTGAACAACGACATCACCGCGGCTTTTTCGGCCGCGGGCATGCGGCCATGCAGCAGGCCCACCCTGTGGCCGCTCAAATGCGCCGTCAGCTCCGCATGCGTCTCGGTCGCGTTCTTGAGGTCGAGCGCCTCACTCTCCTCGATCAGCGGGCAGACCCAGTAGACCTGGGCGCCCTTCTCCACCTCGTCGCGGATGCGCGCGATGACGCTGGCGCGCTTGTCGTCGGCGAAGACCTTGGTGACGATGGGCGAGCGCCCGGGCGGCAGCTCGTCGATGGTGCTGACCTCCAGGTCCGCGAAATACGTCATCGCCAAGGTGCGCGGGATCGGCGTGGCGCTCATCATCAGCAGATGCGGCTCCAAGGCTTGCGAGGCGAGCTTCTTGCGCAAGGCCAGCCGCTGCGCCACGCCGAAGCGATGCTGCTCGTCGATGATGGCCAGGCCCAGGCGGGCGAACTGCACCTTGTCCTCGATGACCGCGTGGGTGCCGAGTACGAGCTGGGCGGAGCCATCGGCCGCCGCGTCGAGCATCTTCTGCCGCGTTTTGCCCTTGACGCTGCCGGTCAGCCAGGCCACCTTCACCCCCAGCGGCTCCAGCCATTGCACGAGCTTGCGGAAATGCTGCTCGGCCAAGATCTCGGTGGGCGCCATCAGCGCGCATTGCCAACCGGCGTCGATGGCCACGGCCGCGGCCAGCGCCGCGACGACGGTTTTGCCCGAGCCCACGTCGCCCTGGAGCAGGCGGTGCATGGGCGCGGGCTTGGCCAGGTCCTGCGCGATCTCCTCGCAGACGCGCTGCTGCGCACGGGTCAGGCCAAAGGGCAGCACGGCAAGCAGCTTCTCGTGAAGGCCGCCGGGCGCGGCGCGCAGGGCCGGCGCGCACAGGTCGGCCCGCTCGCGACGCGCGCGCAGCTGGCTGATCTGCTGGGCCAGCAGCTCCTCAAACTTGAGCCGCTGCCAAGCCGGATGGCTGTGGTCCTCGAGCGTTGCCAGGGCCACGCGCGGTGGCGGGTGATGGAGGAAGTTCAGCGCCTCGCGCAGCGTGGGCAGGCCGGGGGGCAGGCTGCCCACGGGCAACACCTCGGCCAGCGGCGCGCGCGCCAGGCCTGCTGCCACGGCCTTGCGCAGATAGGCCTGGGGCAGACCGGCGCTGGCAGGGTAGACCGGCGTCAGCGAGGTCGCCAGCGGCGTGTCTTCGTTCACCGGCTTGACGGTGGGGTGCACCATCTCGCGCCCGAAGAAGCCTCCACGCAGCTCGCCACGCACACGCAGGCGCTGGCCCGGCGCCATCTGCTTTTGCTGCGAGGGGTAGAAATTCAGAAAGCGCAGCAGCAATTCGCCACTCGCATCTTCGACCGTGACCAGCAGCTGGCGGCGGTTGCGCAGTTCCACACGGCTCTCGGTGACCACGCCTTCGATCTGCACTGTCTGCCCTTCGCGCGCGGCCGCGATCGGATCGATGCGGGTCTCGTCTTCGTAGCGAAGCGGCAGGTGCAGGGCCAGGTCGATGTCGCGCAGCAGGCCCAGCTTCTCCATGGCCTTCTGCGGCGCGGACTTGGGCTTGTTCGGGACTGGCGGCTTGGCCTCGGGCATGGGCGCGATTGTGCAGTCCGCGCGCCCATGAAAAAGGCCCGCCGAAGCGGGCCGTGCTCTGTAGCAGGAGCCTCAGGCCTTGCGGCGGCGGGCAAAGCCCACGCCGGCCAGGGCCACGCCGACCAGGGCGAGGGAGGCGGGCTCGGGGACGTCGTGCGCGTCCACTGCAATGGCGGGCACGTAGCCCGTCCAGTTCGTGTCTTCGGCAAACAGGTTCACGTTCGCGGGGTTGCTCAGGTTGCCCGCTGTCGCGGTGTTCCAGAACACGCCGTCGGGATTGACGTCGGTGCCGATCGTCGGCGCGCCGGAGGCGAGGCCGAAGTTCAGCGAGTCGTAGGGGCCGTCAATGCCGATCGGCTGCGCGCCCCAGCTCTGGGTGTTGAAGGCCAGGCCGACCACGACGCTGTCGGGCAGCACCAGTCCCAGCGAACCGAAGTCGAAGGTGACGTCGAATGCCTTGCCGCTGAAGCAGTTGCCGGCGCCGTCGGACCAGCGGCCGTTGGTGCAGCTGTCGCTGGCCTCGGGACGCCACGGGATGAAGGCATCCAGGGTGACGCTGCCCAGCAGCGAGCCGGCAAAGGCGCCCGAGCCTGCCCCGTAGACATTGAGCGTCAGGTCATGGTTGTAGCCGGCGGCCTGGCTGCCGTAGGTCGAAGCCAGAGCCCAGCTGCTCATGCGGATCGTCACCGAATCCAGGCCGCGCGCCGTGCCGCCCAGGGCGATGCGATCGCCGAACTCGGCCGTCTGGGTCGCCTGATAACCCAGGCTCGGCAGATTGCCGACCGCCGGGCCGAGACTGTCGTAGACCGTCGCTGCCTGAACGGCGGCAGCGCCCAGGGCCAGCACCACGGCGCCAAGAACCTTGTTGATTTGCATGAATCTCTCTTCCCTATCCAGTTCAAAAAAGCGCCGTCAGAGCGGCGCACTACTTTGGGGAAAGCAATGGCCATGCCACGTTCATGGTGTTGATTTAAGTCATTGCTGGTGCTGGTGTTTTTTTCATCGACCAATGCATTAATTCATTTGTCAGTCCCAAACGTAAAGTTCCTCGACAAACGTTTGTGCGCAGAGCGGTCAGGCTGCATGGGAGAATCCGACCCTCCCGGTACGGGTCTGTCCGGCCCTCGACACCATGTCTGCCCCCTCTTACACGGTCGCTGATTTCGACTTCGACCTCCCCCAGGAACTGATCGCCCAGCACCCCGCGCCCGAGCGCAGCGGCTCGCGCCTGCTTGACGGCCGCGCGGTGCCCCCGGTGGACCGCGTGTTCCGCGAGCTGCCCGACCTTCTCGACGCCGGTGACCTGCTCGTCTTCAACAACACCAAGGTGATCAAGGCTCGGCTCTACGGCGCCAAGACCAGTGGTGGCGCGGTAGAAGCGCTGGTCGAGCGAGTGCTCCCTGGCACGCAGGAGGTCTGGGCCCATCTGCGCGCCAGCAAGTCACCCAAGCCCGGCGCCCGCGTGCGCTTTGCCCAGGCCTTCGACGCCGAGGTCCTGGGCCGCTGCGGACCCGACAGCGGTCTGTTCCACCTGCGCCTGTCGGGCGACCCCTTCCAGTTGCTCGAGCAGCACGGTCACGTGCCACTGCCGCCCTACATCACCCACGCCGACGAGGCCGACGACGTGCGGCGCTACCAGACCGTCTTCGCCCGCGAGCCCGGTGCGGTAGCCGCCCCCACGGCCGCCCTGCATTTCGACGAGGCCCTGCTCGGCCAGCTGTCCGAGCGAGGCGTGGAGCAGGCGCATGTGACCCTGCACGTGGGCGCGGGCACGTTCCAGCCGGTGCGTGTGGAGCGACTCGAGGAGCACAAGATGCACAGCGAGTGCTTCGAGGTGTCGCAGGCGACGGTAGATGCGATCGCGGCCACACGCGAGCGCGGCGGCAAGGTCGTGGCGGTGGGCACGACGACACTGCGGGCGCTGGAATCGGCAGCGCGCGGCGGCGGCCTGCGGGCCGGCGCAAGCGAGACCGACATCTTCATCACCCCGGGTTTCGAGTTCCAGGTCGTCGACCGCCTGGTGACGAACTTCCACCTGCCCCGCAGCACGCTGATGATGCTGGTCAGCGCCTTTGCCGGCTACGAACGCATCCGTGCGCTCTACGACCACGCCATCGCGGCGCGCTACCGCTTCTTCAGCTACGGCGACGCGATGTTGCTGCAACGGCGCTGAGGCTGTCACAGACCGGGTGCGCCAAACGTCTAGCCTCGCATGGACGACACCCAGCACTTCCAAGGCCTGCGCCCGCGGCTGCAAAGCATCGCCTACCGAATGCTCGGCTCGGTGGCCGAGGCCGAGGAGGTGGTGCAGGACGTCTGGCTGCGCTGGCACGCGGCGGATCGCGCCGAGCTGGCCACGCCCGAGGCCTGGCTGGTAACGGTGACCACGAGGCTGGCGATCGACCGGCTGCGCGCTGCCAAACTGCAGCGCGAGCATTACCCGGGCTTTTGGCTGCCGGAACCGCAGCTCGATGAGGACGGGGCCGCCTCGACGCCAAGCCCTGAGCAGGTGCTGGAGCGGGCCGACGACATCTCGGTGGCCTTTCTCGCCCTGCTGGAGCGCTTGGCGCCCGAGGCACGTGCCGCCTTCTTGCTGCGCGAGGTCTTCGAGGCCGAGTACGCCGAGGTGGCCAAGACCCTGGGCAAGACTGAGGCGGCGTGTCGCCAGATCGTGTCGCGCGCCAAGGCGCAGCTCAAGGATGCCCGTCCACGCCAGGTCGTCTCTGCCGACGCACACTACCGGCTGCTGGCCGGCTTTGCCGAGGCCGCGCGCAGCGGCGACTTCGCGCGGCTGCAGTCCCTGCTCGCCGAAGACGCGGAGCTGATCAGCGACGGCGGCGGCAAAGTGCCGAGCTTCGGCAAGGTGCTCAGGGGTGCCGCGCGCATCGCGCAACTCTACCTGGCCGTGCACATGCGCCTGGGCAGCACGCAGCGCATCGAGCTGGCACGCGTGAACGGCCAGTGGAGCCTGCTGCGCTTCGTCGACGGTCGGCTCGAATCGGTGCAGGCCTTCGAGACCGACGGCGCGCGCATTCTGCGCGTGCACACGCAGCGCAACCCCGACAAGCTCGCGCGCATCGCCGCGGCCTTCGCGCAGCGCTGAAGAAAATTCTTCGCTTGGCCGTCACAAGCCGCGACGCCCGGACGTCTTCAAGGCATGACTCAACCCGTTCTCAAGGAGCCTGTCGTGAACCACCCCCGCACCCAAATCGCCCAGCAGTCGCCGGAACAGTTCAGGAAGTACCTGGACTTCAGCATGGCCTGCAAGCACAGCAGCATCGAGCCCGCGCTCGTCCACCTGGTCGACCTGCGCGCCTCGCAGCTCAACGGCTGCGCCTTCTGCGTGGACATGCATGTGAAGGAAGCCCGCATCGAGGGCGAGCGCGAGCTGCGTCTGCACCATGTGGCGGTCTGGCGCGAGTCGCCGCTGTTCGAGCCGCGCGAGCGTGCCGCCCTGGCCTGGACCGAGGCGCTGACCCGGCTTGCGCCCGAAGGTGTATCCGACGCGCTGTATGCCGAGCTGCGCGAGCAGTTCTCGGAAAAGGAACTTGGCGACCTGACCTTTCTGGTGATGGCCATCAACGGCTGGAACCGTGCCAGCATCGCCTCTCGCTCGGTGCCCGGCTCCATGGACAAGGCCTATGGCCTCGACAAGGCCGGCCTGGCCTGAGCTCAGTCAGGGCGGAGCCAGCCGATGCGGCCCTGGCCAGATTCGTCCAGGCGGCGGGCGAACTCGGCGGCGGCCGTCTCGGGCAGGCTCAGCAGCATCTCGACCTGGGCTCCGTGCTGCACGTCGAGCAGGGCCGCGCCCGCGGCCTGCTCGATCTCGCGCCGAAGCAGTCCCTCCAGCGAGTAGGGCAAGGTGCAGCGCAGGCGCGCCTGGCGCGTGAGAGCCACCTTCTCGGCGCCCACCAGGGCCTGGGCCACGGCATCGGTGTAGGCGCGCACCAGCCCGCCGGCGCCGAGCTTGACGCCACCCCAGTAGCGCACCACCGTGGCCAGGACGCCTTCCAGATCCTGGTGGCGCAAGACCTCCAGCATCGGCCGGCCGGCAGTGCCGCCGGGCTCGCCGTCGTCATTGGCGGCCGATTGCCCGCCGGCCATCAAGGCCCAGCACACATGGACCGCGCCGGGATGCGCGCTGCGCAGGGAAGCCACGATGGCCAGCGCTTCAGCGCGTCCGGCGCAGGGCTGCACGCAGCCGATGAAGCGGCTTTTCTTGATGATCAGTTGGCTGTGGACGGCCGCGGCCAGGCAGGAGGGCATGGCCGCATTTTCGCTAACGCGGCGGCGCGACGAGCGCGGCCAGGTCCGCAGGCAGGTGCCGGCTCACGATCTGCGCGAGGCTGCCATCCCTTTGCATGGCGATCACGGCGTCTTCGAGCCGCTTGGCATCGGCGATGCTGACGCGGCGCGAAATCGCCAGGCCCGACTGGACCGTGCTCGCGCCAGGGTGCCAATCCGAGAAACGCACCTGGCTCATCCACCGCTCGGACTGGTCCAGCACGGACCACGGATAGGTCACCATCAGACTCACACGGCGCGCTGAGAACACACGTAGCGCCGCGTCGAAGTCAGCGACCTCGCTGAGCCGGCCCTGCTCGCGCAGGTGCTCGAAGAGTTCGTCATAACCGGTCCCATAGGCGGCTTGCCGGATCTTGACCGCAATGAGTGTGGCATCGGCCATGAAGTCGGCCTGCGTCTGCACCGGCGAATCGCGCCAGGTCATGGCCATGGGCCGGACATGCAACAGCGGAATCACGTTGACGATAGGGGCGCGCTCCACCGTCTGGATAACCCAGTTGGTCATGTCCAGCTGCCCGCTGCGCAAACCTTGCCAGATGCGCGGCTGCGAATCGGGCTGGAAGACGATGGTGCAGCCGCTGCGCTGCGCCAGGGCATCGAAGAAATCCTTGTCCAGGCCTCTTATTTCGCCCTTGGCATCGCGTTCGTAGAGACGCGGAAAGTCGCGCACGCCGACCTTCAAGGGGCCGCAGGGTTCGGGAGGCGAGCCCAAAGCCGGCGCATGCAGCAGCGCCGCAAACAGCAGCAACCCGCATTGCACGAAGACGCCCAACATCGCCCGCCCTCCGCTTTGCCGGAGAGTCTAGCGCCGCGGCTGGGGCTGCGACAATTGCGCCCATGCTGAAGTTCGAACTGCTCAAGCTTGATGGCCGCGCCCGCCGCGGCCGCATGACGCTCAATCATGGCGTGGTCGAGACCCCCATCTTCATGCCCGTAGGCACCTACGGCACGGTCAAGGGCGTGATGCCGCGCTCGCTGGAAGAGATGGGCGCGCAGATCATCCTGGGCAACACCTTCCATCTGTGGATGCGGCCGGGGCTGGACATCATGGGCCAGTTCGGCGGCCTGCATCGCTTCGAGTCCTGGCACAAGCCCATCCTGACCGACAGCGGCGGCTTCCAGGTCTGGAGCCTGGGCGACATGCGCAAGATCAGCGAGGAAGGCGTCAAGTTTGCCTCGCCCGTCAACGGCGACAAGCTCTTCCTCACGCCCGAGATCTCCATGCAGATACAGGCGGTGCTCAATTCCGACATCGTCATGCAGTTCGACGAGTGCACACCCTACGAGACCAAGGGCCGGATCACGACCGAGGTCGAGGCGCGCAAGTCCATGGAGATGAGCTTGCGCTGGGCCAAACGCTGCCAGGACGAGTTCGCGCGGCTGGAGAACCCCAATGCGCTGTTCGGCATCGTGCAGGGCGGCATGTTCGAGAACCTGCGCGACCACTCACTGGCCGGCCTGGCCGCCCTGGACCTGCCCGGCTACGCCATCGGCGGCCTTTCCGTCGGCGAGCCCAAGGAGGACATGCTGCGCGTGCTCGACCACATCGGCCACCAGTTGCCGGCGGACAAGCCGCGCTACCTGATGGGCGTGGGCACGCCGGAGGATCTTGTCGAAGGTGTGCGCCAGGGCATCGACATGTTCGACTGCGTGATGCCCACCCGCAATGCGCGCAACGGCCACCTGTTCACCCGTTTCGGCGACCTGCGCCTGCGCAATGCGCGCTACAAGGTCGACCAGACGCCGGTCGATCCGACCTGCAGCTGCTACTGCTGCCAGACCTTCAGCCGCGCCTATCTGCACCACCTCGACCGCTGCGGCGAGATGCTGGGGCCGATGCTGACCAGCGTGCACAACCTGCACTACTACCTGAACCTGATGCGCGAAGTGCGCGAGGCGCTGGATGCTGGCCGCTTCGAGGCTTGGCGCACCCAGTTCGCCGCCGACCGCGCCCGCGGCGTCCAGTGAAGACGCTGCTGGGCTGGATCTGGAAGGGCCTGCGAGGCCTGCTGCGCTTCGTTGTGGCCCTGATCGTCCTGTTCGAGGAATGGGGCTGGGCCTGGTTCGCGGGCATCATGGGCCTGATCGGGCGGCTGCCGGTGCTGCGACGCATCGAGCGCTGGATCTCGGAGCTGCCGCCCTATGGCGCGCTCGTGATGCTGGTGCTGCCAGGCTTGCTGCTGCTGCCGGTGAAGATCCTGGCCCTGTGGCTGATCGGCAAGGGCCGCGCGATCTATGGCATCTCCGTGATCTTGATCGCCAAAGTGGTGGGCACGGCGCTTGTGGCGCGCATCTACCAACTCATCCATCCGGCGCTGATGCAGCTGCCCTGGTTCGCGCCGCTGCACGCGCGCTGGACCGTCTGGAAAGAAGGCCTGCTCGCCTGGGTGCGCGCCAGCGGCGTGTGGCGAACGGCGCGCGCGATCAAGGCCTGGGTGCGCAGGGCGTTGCGACGCGCCATCGCACGCCGCTGATTCAGGCCCGAGCCAGCAAGCCGGCCACGCGGTCCTGCATGGTCTGGGGGCTGAGCTCCGGTCCGGCCAGCGGCGTACCGACCTGCAGGCCCACCTCGTTGCGCAGGCCGCGCCGGAAGGGTCTGCTCATGGCCGCGCCCTCGACGCGCGAGAAGTAGGAGCCCCAGAGGTTCTGCAGCGCCATGGGTACGACCGGCACATGCTCGCGGCCTTCAAGCAGCTTCATCACGCCGCCCTTGAAGGGTTGCAGCGAGCCATCGCGGGTGATGCCACCCTCGGGGAAGATGCACAGAAGCTCGTCGTCGTCGAGCACCGCGCGGGCCTGCTCGAAGGCGGCCTCATACGTGCGCGGGTCCTCCTTCGGCGGCGCGATGGGGATGGCCTTCACGAGCCGGAACAGCCAGCCCAGCACCGGCGAGCGGAAGATCTGGTGGTCCATGATGAAGCGGATCGGCCGCGGGGAAGCCGCCATCATCAGCACCGGGTCAATGAAGGAGACATGGTTGCAGATCAGCACAGCCGCACCTTTGTTCGGGATGTTCTCTGCGCCGCGCACCCGCATGACGTAGACGACACGCGTGAGCACGAAGGCGAGGAAGCGCATCAGGTACTCGGGCACGATCAAGAAGATGTAGCCTGCCACGAGCAGGTTCAGCAGGCCAACGGTCAGGAAGATCTCGGGGATCGTGAAGTGCGCAGCCAGCAAGGCCCAGGCCATGAGGCTGCTGGCGATCATGAAGAGGGCATTGAGGATGTTGTTCGCGGCGATGATCCGGGCCCGGTGCGTGCCAGGGGCGCGCAGCTGGATCAGCGCGTACATGGGCACGCTGTAGAGGCCGGCGAAGAAGGCGAGCAAGGCAAGGTCGGCAAGCACGCGCCAGTGGGCGTGGACGGCCATGAACTCGCTGATCGTCTTCACGCCGGTGTCGCCCAGGCCGCGCGAGGCGAAATAGAGATCCACCGCGAACACGCTCATGCCGATCGCGCCCAGGGGCACGAGGCCGATCTCGACCTGGCCGCGCGAGAGCTTCTCGCACATCAGCGAGCCGATGCCGATGCCGGCCGAGAAGACCACGAGCAGCAGCGAGGCCACATGCTCGTCGCCGTGCAGCACCTGCTTGGCGAAAGCGGGGAAGTTGGCGAGGAAGACGGCACCGAAAAACCACATCCACGAGATGCCCAGCAGCGAGCGGAACACGGCCAGGTAGCGGTGCGCGAGCTTGAGGTTGTCCCAGGTCTCCGTGATCGGATTCCAGTTGATCCGCAGAGCAGAATCGGTGGACGGCGTGGCCGGAATGAACTGGGCCACGAGACGGCCAAGCGCGGCCATGGCCAGGCAGCCGAGCGCCGCGTAGCGCGGCCCCTCGCCAGGAATGGCGATCAGGATGCCGCCGGCCACATTGCCAAGCAGGATGGACACGAAGGTGCCCATCTCCACCATGCCGTTGCCACCGGTCAGCTCATGCTCGTCGAGGTGGGCGGGCAAGTAGGCGTACTTGACGGGGCCGAACAGCGTGGAGTGCAGGCCCATGCCGAACACGCTGGCCAGCAGGGCCGGCACATTGGCGCTCATGAAGCCCCATGCCGCCAGCGCCATGATGAGGATCTCCAGCGACTTCACCAGCCGCATCACCCTCGCCTTGTCGTACTTGTCCGCCAGCTGGCCCGAGGTGGCAGAGAACAGTACGAAGGGCAGGATGAAGAGCGCGCCGATCATGAGACCCGCCTGCTCCGGCTTGAGCCAGCTCACCTCGAGCTGGTAGGTCACCATCACGGTGAAGGCAAACTTGAAGAGGTTGTCGTTGCCGGCCCCGAGGAACTGGGTCCAGAAAAAGGGCGCAAAGCGCCGCTGGCCCATTAGCGCAAATTGGTTTCCGTGGCCGTTCTGGCTCATGTGCTAACTCCTCCATGAAAGTGGCGCGCGGTTGCGAACACCGCTGCGTCGAAGCCCTGGCCCTGCCACTGCACCAGACGCCTGAGCATGAAATCAAACAGCAGCGGGTTGTGCTCGCGCACGGTTTCTAGCACGGGCACGTGACGCTCCTGCAGCAGGTTTGCCCTGACAAGACTGCCCAGACGGTACAGCGGCCCGACGCCGGGCAGGGGATAGTCCGAGCCATGCAGCAGCCGGTTGTGCCAGTCGGTGCGTGTGAGCAGGGCGCGCCAGACGTCCGCATCACGGTTGGCCTGGAAGACTGCAGACACATCGCCGAGGAGCAGCGGCTTCCAGGCCGGTTCGTCCATCAGCCGCGCGAAGAGGCCAAATGCGGAGGTCTCGCGCGGCCGTTTCTGGTCGAGGTCCAGCGCACGACCTGAGGAGGCGCAGTGCGCGACGATGATACGCACGCCCTGCTCCAGCGCCGCGCGCACGAGCAGCGGGTTGCCGAGCTCGTCGCGGCCGGCGCCGGGTACGGCCTTCTCGTCGCCGCAGTGCACAATCAGCGGCACGCGCGTAGCGGCCAGGCGTGCGTAAAAGGGCCGCAACCGCCGCTCGCGCAGGTCGATGTTCATGGCCGAGGGCAGCCACTTGACGGCCACCGCGCCGGCGGCGATGGCGGTGTCCAGCCGCTGCAGCGCGTCCTCTCGGTAGGGGTGGATGGACGAGACCCAGGCATAACGCCCCGCGTTGGCGCAGGCGATGCCACGCGCATAGGCATCGGGCACGGCGAAGGTCGTCCACTCGGGGCGGATACGGCCCTGCGCGTCGATGGCTTCGTCGAAGGCGAACAGCATCCATTTCGCGCCGACGGGAAAGTCTTGCGTGAGCCGGGTCAGGCGTGCCACGTAGGCTCGATCCACGCTGGTCGAGTCGGCCGGCACGTCGGCGGCTTGAAGGATGAAGCGGCGGCGCAGCATTTCGACGGGATGCCACCACTGGCTCATGTTGACGTTGGTGCGGCAGCCCGAGCCGCTGTCGCCGGTGCCGAGCAGGTGGCAGTGCACGTCCCACAGCTGGTGGGCGTCCAGGCCCTGCCAGCACTGCGCGATCAACTCGTGATCGCAGAGCTGGCGTGGCGGGGCGCCTTCCGCGGTCAGGCTGCTGAACAGGCCGGCGGCGGCGGCGCCGCAGCACAGGAAGCGACGGCGGTTCATCACGGCACGAGCTCCACCGACGAGGACAGGCCGGCCCGCGGCATCCAGCTGAAGACAGAGTCCGCCGTGACCGTCGCGATGCGGCCGGCGAAACGCTCACCGCTCGGATGGTCGCTGAAGGAAACGTTGGCCCGCGTAGTCTCTGCACCAAGGCGCTTGAGCGCGGAGAGATGCAGCACGCCGGGGCGGTAGCCGTGGGCACGCAGCCAGTCCTGAGCCGTCTGGCGACTCCGCACCTCGGGGCTCGCCGCCATCGCCAAGGTCTCGAGCGCCCACTGGTTGCTTTGCTGGTAGCGCGTCCCCCAGGCATAGGCCACCATGCTGTAGCGCGGCTCGTTGAGCAGGTCCACGCGGTCATTTCCATCCAGCTTTGCACCCAGATTTGCACCCCGCTGTGCGCTCAGCAGGGGCAGCAGCGCCTCCTGCAACTCCGGCTTGGGGACCACGAAGGCGGCCTCGTAGCGCCAGGGCTTGTCCATGAAGAACTCGCCCAGGCCCTGGCGGTAGAGGGCGCTATTGGCGGAGCCACATTCGTTGAGCTTGTGCAGCACCCGCCACGAACCTTCCCGCGTCTTGTAGACGAAGCCAAAATGCGACCAGCGCAGCCCGTACTCGGAGAGGTCCTGCCCGGCGCGCGCCAGCAGCACGACCCGAGCGCCGCTGGCGTCGAGCCGGATGGCCGTGGCCTGTGCCAACGCCATGCCGCGCTCGATCTCGGCCACGGTCGGCGGCTCGTGGCTGCAGGTCTGCCCGGCCAGAGCGGACAGCGGGAGCACCAGCAGCAGGGCGGCGATCCAGCGCCTCATCGCGTCACCCGCTCGCTGTAGAGCAGCGACTTGCCGAGCTCGTTCGGGATGAACGCCACGGCCTGGCCCGCGGCCGAAAGGATGGTGCCGGTGGCGATCACGCTCAGCGTGCAGACCGCGCCCACGGCCACCGCCACATTGCCAACGAAGCGAACGCTCATGCGAGCGCCGTCCGAGGCGCGTTCGAGCACCCACACCGTGCCGTCGGACACGGCGGTGACGGAGACCACCGTCAGCGTGACCACGCCCCTCAGCAGCGCCGCAGGCGCCGCCACCGAGACCGCCACTGGCAAGGCCGAGAAGGCGCAGGCCTCGGACAGGTCGCTCTGGTGGGCCTGGGCTGTGCCGCAGGCCACGACGCTGAGGCCAAAGGAGAGCCAGACCTGGTGGCGCCAAGCGGCGGTGTCACGTCGTATCGCAGGAGAGGACATGGAGTGGGCTGCGCAAGTGAAGGTGGCGCGATGATGCAGATGCACCCCTTTGCCGTCTCGTTTGACGACGCCGCGTAGCGGCGTGCGGCCCGAGCGGTGGCGTTTGGCGATACCGTTTGGGTTGTGGATTGGGCCGTGGTCTGGGCTGTGGTTTGGGCTATGGTTTGGGCTATGGCAAGCACACAGACCCTGATCGAGCTGATCAAGTCCGAGCTCAGGAGCGCCGGCATCAGCTATGCCGACCTGGCCCGCGAGCTTGATCTCTCCGAGTCGAGCATCAAGCGCATGTTCGCCAGCGGCGGTGAGATGCCGCTGTCACGCCTGGACGAGATCTGCCGCGTGCTGCATTGCGATTTCGCCGAGCTCACGGCCAAGCTGGCGCAGCCGGCCACGGAACGCCTCGAGCTCACGCTCGAGCAGGAGCGGGCCGTGGTGGCCGATCCCAAGCTGCTGCTCGTGGCGATCTGCTGCCTGAGCCAGTGGAGCTTCGAGCAGATCATCGCCGCCTACCGCGTCACGGAGGCCGAGACGACGGCGGCCCTCGTGCAGCTGGACCGCCTTGGCGTCATCGAGCTGCGCCCGGGCAATCGCTACAAGCTGCGCCTGGCCAAGACCTTTCGCTGGCACGCGCAGGGGCCGGTGATGCAGTTCTTCCGCGAAGACGTGGTGCAGGACTATTTCTCGGGTGGCTTCGACGGCGACGGCGAACTCCTGATGCTCGTGCACGGCCAGCTCGGCCGCCCCATGGCCCGCGAGCTCGCCGTCCGCCTGCAACGCGTGGCCGAGGATTTCGCGCGCCAGCACATGGCCGAGCAGAAGCTACCCGACGAGGAGAAGCACGGCTTCACGCTCGTTCTGGGGCTGCGGCATTGGCTGTTCGAGCGCTTCCGCTACCTGCAGCGCTAAGGCGTCACCAGAACGCCCAGCGCCCAGTCATCACCACCCACGCCCCGAGCACGCCATTGGTGACGGCATGCGCGATCACCGCCGTCCAGAGCTTGCCGGTGCGGACGTAGAGCCACGCATAGGCCAAACCGGCGAGGGCCGCGGCCAGCCACAGGGTGTGGGCGAGCACGAAGATGAAGGTGGAGACCAGCACCGCACGCAGGCCCACGGCTTGGGGGCTGACGGCCTCGAAGCGCGGGTTCTCGATCCAGCGCATCAGGAAGCTGCGCCAGAACAGCTCTTCCATGACCGGCACGAGCAGGGCCGCGCCGCACCAGCGCAGCGCGACGAGCGGCCACTCGATGCGGCCGGCGTCGTCGATGGGCACAAAGCTGGCGGTGCCCTCACCGATCGTCATCCACGGCGCGTCCAGGTAAATCCACAGGCCGAAGACGGCCAGGCCCACGGCCGCGGCGAGCAAGGCCTCGCGCGGGTCCGGAAAGTTCTGACGCACGAGCTCGCCGTACTCGTGGCGGAACCAGATCAGCAGGCCGCCTACGCTCACGAGGCTCAGTCCGTAGATCCAGCGCCCGTCCAATCCAAGCGCATTTCCTGCGCTCAGCGCGCCCCGCAGGCCCAGCAGCAGCATGAAGAGCACGAAGGGCAGGACGCGGGCACGCGCCGCCGCGGAGAAGCCGGTCAGCATCAGGCGGCCTTGCGCTCGAGCACGTAGTTGGCGCCCTCGTACTGGCCGAGCTTATCGACAAGCAGGGGCAGGGCATCCTGCAGCTCGTCGTGCAGCGTGAAGGGCGGATTGGCGATGAACATGCCCGAGCCCAGCATGCCGAAGCCGCGGTCGTTGTCTTGCTGCTGCACAGTGAGGCGCACGTGGAGCCAGCCCTTCTTTGCCGCGGCATCGGCGGCGGCCTTCATGCGCTGGGGCAGGTGGCTCGATTCGAGCAGCTGCAGCTGAGGGTACCAGACCATGAACACGCCGTCGGCGAAGCGCTGCAGGCCTTCGCGCAGGGCGGCGAGCACCTTGGCGTAGTCGGTCTTGATCTCGTAGGGCGGGTCCATCAGCACGGCGCCGCGCTTGGAGGGCGGCGGCAACTCGGCCTTGAGGGCCGCGAAGCCGTCGGTGTCGGCCACCTGGGTTTGCGGCCGGTGTTCGAGATAGCTCGCGAGGATGCGGTGGTCGGTCGGGTGGAGCTCGTAGCAGCGCAGGCGGTCGGTCTCGCGCATCACGAGGTTGGCAATGGCCGGCGAGCCCGGGTACTGGCGCAGCTGGCCGTCCGGGTTGAACTGCTTGACCAGGGCCAGGTAGCGCTCGACGAGCGGCGGCAGGGATTTCTCGTCCCACAGCCGCGCCACGCCGGCCGCGTACTCGGCCTTCTTCTGCGCATAGCGGCCTTCGATGGCGTAACCGCCTGCACCGGCGTGGGTGTCGACGAGGGTGTAAGGCTTGTCCTTCTCGCCCATGTAGCGGAGAACTTCGGCAAGCACGATGTGCTTGAGCACGTCGGCATGGTTGCCGGCATGAAAGGCGTGGCGGTAGGCGAGCATGACCGCGATTATTGGGCAGCGCCGGGATTGCGGGCGCGGCCGTTGACGGACACCGTGCCCTGCGGCACCCGGTATTGGCGGGTCTGCCGGAGTTCCGGGTCGTCCACGGGCACGGCCTTGCCGCGCAGCGAGGACCGCGGCAGCAGAGCCAGATCGGGCGTCACGGAGGCAGCGTCGACGACGTAGTTGCCATACTTCTCGTTCCACAGCGTCCACAGCGCCTGGTCGCCCACATAGGGGTTGCCCATCAGCAAATTGTTGAGCAACTGCACACGCCCGCACCAGGGCGCCGCTCGCAGCCAGATCGCCGAACCCGGCGCCAGCAAGGTATTGTGCACCAGGTGCAACTCGTTGCGCGGCCAGGCCTGGCCCTCCACGCCGTAGGACACAAGGTGGGGGTTCTCGGGTGCGCGGCCCTTCTCCACGTAGTTGCCAATGACCTGGCAGAAGCCGCCGTTCGGAAACTCGAGCTCGACGCTGGCATGCCCGCCCGCATCGCTGATGCGGTTGGCAACGACGCGATTGATGGCGGCGCGGCTCTTCAGCAGATGGCCGGCCTGGCCATGATGAAACCAGCAGCCGCTGATGCTGAAGCGGCCGATGCGGCCCACGTAGAGATTGTGGTTCTGGCCCTCGTGCCGCACGATGGCGCCGAACTCGCAGTCCTCGATCTCCAGCCGCGCGTCGCCCTCGTTGCCGGCGAGGATGCCGTTCTCGTTGTCGTGAAAGCCGCAGTCGCGAAGCCGCAGCGATCCGCGCTCGAAGCGGACGCCGGCGCCGTTCTGGTCGGGCACGCGGCAGCCGATGAAGTCGAAACCCTCGATGCTCTGGCCCTCGCCGCGACAGACGAAGATGGCCTTGCCTTCGGCCGAGGAGCCTGCCGCCATCACGCGCACGCGCCCGCCGACGGCGCGCAGGGTGAGGTCCTTTTGGGTCCAGATGGCGACATCGGCCACGTACTCGCCAGCCTCGACCTCGACCACCTCGCCGTCGCGCGCGCGCCGTGAGGCCTCTACCAGGGTCTTGATCGGCTGGCCGGGCCCCACCCTCAATGTGCCTGCCCGCGCTGCGGGCAATGCCAAGGCGAGGCCCGCCTGCAGCAGCAGGCGACGAGAATGCGGCGCATTGTTCATTCCCACATCTTGCCCCATGCCCAGTCTTTTCGACCCCGTCCAATTCGGGGACATCCAGCTCGCCAACCGCATCGTGATGGCCCCGCTGACCCGCAGCCGCTCGGTCGGCCTGGCCCCCGGCCCCATGGCCATCGAGTACTACCGCCAGCGCGCCAGCGCCGGTCTCATCATCAGCGAGGGCACGCAGATCGCACTGGAAGGCCAGGGCTACCTGGACACGCCGGGCATCCACAGCAAGGAGCAGGTCGCAGCTTGGAAGCGCGTGACCGACGCCGTGCACGCCGAGGGCGGCAAGATCGCCGTGCAGCTCTGGCATGTGGGACGCATCTCGCACACGCAGTTCCAGCCCGGCGGCGCGGCCCCGGTCTCCTCAACGTCCCGCTCCGCGGCAGGTAAGACCTTCTCGGCCGAGGGCTTCGTGGACGTCTCTGCTCCGCGCGCGCTGGCCACGGCTGAAATCCCCGGCGTGGTGACCAGCTTCGTCCACGCGGCGCGCTGTGCCATGGACGCCGGCTTCGACGCCATCGAGGTTCACGGTGCCAACGGCTACCTGATTGACCAGTTCCTGCGCGACAGCATCAATGATCGCCAGGACCAGTATGGTGGCTCCATCGAGAACCGCGCCCGGCTGCTCGTCGAGGTGATGACGGCGATCGCGACGGCCATCGGCAAGGGCCGCACCGGCCTGCGCCTCTCGCCGGTCACGCCGTCCAACGATGCTGGCCAGGACAGCGATGCCCAGGCGCTGTTCAACCATGTCGCCACGCAGCTGGCGCCTCTCGGACTCGCCTTCCTCGAGGTCGTGGAAGGCCAGACTGGCGGCGCGCGCGATATCGCGCCCTTCGACTTCGCGCAAATGCGCTCGCACTTCAAGGGCCCCTGGATTGCCAACAACGGCTATTCGCGCGAGATGGCCGTGCAGGCCATTGCCGAGAACCGGGCCGACGCGATCTCCTTCGGCCGCCCCTTCATCGCCAACCCGGACCTCGTGCGCCGCCTGCGCCTGAATGCCGAGCTGGCCCAAGTCGATCGCGCCACGCTCTACGGCGGCAGCGCCCATGGTTACACCGACTACCCTGCCTTGGCGTAGAACAGCTCGCGAATATTGACTTCGCGGGGGCCGGGCACGAGCTCGAAGCTCTGCCCGGCCTCTATCGTTCCGGGGCTGCGCACGGCCAGGTAGAACCCGCACCATCCGCTCTTGACCATCATCTTGGCGGCCTGCTTGAAGCCCATCACGGCGTTGAATTTGAAGCAGGGATAGCGAGGCTCGCTCACGGCCAGCTCGCAATCGGGGAAGCGCAGCAAGTCGCCGATCCAGGCCTTGGCCTCAATAAGACCCGTGATCGTCAGGTTCTCTCCCAGCGCGCCAGGGGCCAACGTCTCGCCCCAGGTCTGCGCCCCGGCCTGGGCGCGCACGGTCTGCCAGAACGCGTAATGCTCCTGTGGGTAGGCATAGACGGCTTTGGTAATCCCGCCATGGACACTCGGGTCGGCCTGCTCGTCACCCTCCAGGCCGAGCGGCTGGACAGCGACCGGCCCCTGGCGCGGAGTCTTTCGAATACCGCTCTGCACGGTGCCCCGATTGGTCAGCAACGTGGCGGCGAGCGCCGTGTTCAGCGAGACAAGCTTCATGCCCTCAACCCATGGGCGTGCAGATTTCGACCAGACTGCCGTCGGGGCAGCGCAGGTAGGAGACCGTCTGGCCCCAGGGCTTGGCCGTAGGCGGCTGCAGCTCAACGGCACCGGCAGCCAGCGCTTTGGCGTGGGCGGCGCCCACGTCCTCGGTCACGAAGCCAAGTTCGAAGGCCGGCGGGCGGGCCTGGGCATCGAGCGGCTGCACGCCGCCCTCGAAGTTGGCATTGGCCAGTTCCAGCGCGGCGAAGCCGACGACGGTCGCTCCGGTGTCCAGCTCGCCATAGGCGCCGGACTCGTGCAGGAAGCGCCGCGACAGGCCGAATGCCCCCTCATAGAAGGCCAAGGACTGGGCAACGTCTGCGACGTAGAGGATGGTGTAGCCGAGCTTCATGGGGGACCTCGCTGCAGAATGCAGGCTCGATCATCGCAGCGTCTCGTGTGGACTCGTCGCGAACGTCGAGCCCTCGAACTGACGCTCGGTGACTGTATGCATGGGGGCGTTGCTGCCATCCTCGGATCAGGTCTACGTGCCAACGAGGCGTTGGCGGACGGCAGCAGCATTCCCAACGGGGCGCATCTGCCCACCTACACGCAGGTCAACCTCGCCGCAAGCCATCCGTTCCAGCTGGGAAGTCCTGGCGATGTGGCACTGCGCCTCGACGGCGTGAACGCGTTTGACCGGGTGTACGAGATCCGCAATGGCACGGGTGTGCGCGTGGGCGCGCCGCAGTTCGGGCCGCGCCGTGGATTCCTCTTTGGCATCTCTCAGTCACTCTGACGAATTGGACGGACCTGCATGCATTCGGGCTAAAAGCGGGTTGAATCCTGCGGCACACGGCACAGCGTGCAAGGCGTCGCCCAGCTCGACCACGGCCACCTTGGGTTTGACCGATGTCTACAGCAGCGTGGTGGTGGGCTCGATCTTCCAGGCCAGCATGTGGCCGTCGTACGGATTCCCGTTGGCTCGGCACCTTCGACAAGGCAAATCAAATCAGCCAACCCGCAGGTCGCCCACACCGAGCCGCGTCATTCGCTCTTCCACCCGGTTTGGGCATGGTTGATTTCATTCTGCTGCTTGAGCCACACGTACAAAGGGCGGAAGTATTCCTGCATGGGCTCGGCGTCCAGATGATCAGTACCGGTCATCTCCTTGAGCGTGGCCTGCGCAGGCTGCGATTGGCCGGCTTCGAGCATCGTCTTCAATTTGTCGCCCGCGGCCCTGCTGCCGTAGAAGGTACAGCGGTTGAGCGCGCCTTGGTAGCCACTCGCCGCGCACATGGCCTTGTAGAACTGGAATTGGTAGATGGCCGCGAGGAAGTAGCGTGCGTAGGGCACGTTGCCGGCGATGTGGTACTTGGCTCCGGGATCAAAATCGGCTTCGCTGCGCGCAACCGGCGGGGCCACGCCTTGGTATTGCTCGCGCAGGGCCCACCAAGCCTTGTTGTAGTCGGCCGGTTTGATCTGGCCTGAAAAGACCTGCCAGCGCCATTTGTCGATCAGCAGAGCGAAAGGTAGGAAGGCGATCTTGTCGAGCGCTGTGCGCAGTTGCAGCGGGATATCGGCCTCGGCCGGTGGCACGGTGTCTATGAGGCCAATCTCCTTGAGATAGTCCGGCGTGACGGCCAGTGCGATCGAGTCGCCGATTGCTTCGTGAAAACCGTCATCAGCGCCGCCGCGGAACATGAACGGCTGTCCCTTATAGGCCCGCTGATATCGGCCATTCAAACCGGTGCATCGCGGGCAGCTCGATTTCCAGCGCGCCCTCCGTCGCCAACTCCACAAAGAACGAGATGCCCATCGTTGCAGGACGCCTGACGGAGCCACCCGACACCTCGAAGTCATCGTCAATGGCGCCTCCGGCGCCGACTCCACCATCGTCAGACTCGCCATCGTCGTCGTCCCGCGCCTCCAGCCCGCCCCCGCCATCACGCAATTCACCGTCGACACCGAGCGTGTCAGTGGCAGACATGGCGCAGTGCCGTGCGCCATGTCGAAGAGCTGCTTCAGAATCTTGTTACCGTTCCGTGGCGTTTCGTGCAACGCCCTTCCCGGCTTTTTGTTGTCCCCGTAGTAGGTGAAGATCCCCGTCTCCCGATCGATCTCATCTGGCCAGTCGGGGTCGCTCATGGTGGTCGTGAGAACGACCAGCTTGAGAGCATCGAGCGAACCCCGATACCGGAAGCCGCCCATCAGACTGACTTTCAGCAGCGGGTTGAGAGGGTCATCGCCCGAGTTGCCGGCTCTGCCACCTTGATAAGTCGCGTCGATAAGCAGATCAGCATTCGCCAGATCGGGAAAGCCCACGATCTCCCGTTTATTCGCCATCGCAGCTCCCTGATTGGACCCAGTCCGGACAATACCCAGCTCACCTGGTGTAGTTCTCGAATCCGCAATTGATACTGCGCCGGCCCTCGGTCGCCGTCTGCCCGAATGTCGGCCGGCCGTTGCCTCGTAGTCTCTCTCAAGTGAATCGCGCATTCCCGTGTTTGACGTCAGCGTGAAGGCGCTAGGTTCCGTGGCATCCAGCCCTAGGTCTGCGCTCCCGAAGATCGAGTTCGCTTGACACGCGCAGTAGACGGCGAGCATTCGATCCGACTATTTTTCGTAATACGACACCTGCCAGACCGTCCTGTACAGAGGGGCACCATCAGGTAGTTCTCATTGACGAGGTCCAGGTCACAGCCTCGCGTTTACCCTCTTCTCGCCGTGGCCTCGGCTGGCAACACTTCGCGCCAAACAAGCATCAAATGGGGAGCGGATATGACGTGTGAGGTTGCGGTCGCCAATCGACTGGCGATTGCCCTGGCTGCGGACAGCGCGGTGACGTATACGGAGCAAGGGAAGACCACCTACTCCTCCGGCGCCAACAAAATTTTCCAGTTGGCCTGCGATGCGCCGGTGGCCGTCATGATCAACAACAGCAGTACGCTGGGCGGTGTCCCCTGGGAACTGATCATCAAGGTCTATCGCAGCAAGCTCGGTAAGGGCACATTCCCAACGCTGCACGGCTACTGGGACAACTTCCTCGCCTTCCTGAACGATCCCGCACAAGGCGTGCTCCCATCAGCGGTGCGTGATGCCGGTGGAAAGCGGGCCATCGGACTAGCGGCGGTACAAATCATCACTGAGGTGGTTGATGCGAAGCCGACGCTCCGGGACACAACGGTGCCGCCCGCGACATTGGCGCAGGACTGGCAGCAGGGGTTCGCCGATCTGACCGCACAGCACCTGAACAATGCGCCGACGTTCAATGGCGTCAATCAAGCGGACCAAGCACAACTGCTGGCCAGCCATCACGCAGCACTGACCACATCTGTCGACGCCTACCTTGCCGAAGACTGGCCTCACCTCAAGCCGCACATTCAGGTCGCGGATCTCCTCGCGGCGGCGGCGGACCTCGCTTTCAAGCGTCCTGACGTGATCCTCGCCAGCACTGGAATTGTGATCGCCGGCTTCGGTGAGGACGAGTACCTTCCTGGCTACCTGAGCAAAGAGGTTTTCGGCTTTGTAGGCGAATCCGTGGCGTGGAAGGATGACAAAAAGGGAAGCGTGGATTACTCCACGACGCGGTCTCTTATTGAGGCTTTCGCCAAGGCGGACATGGTTGAGACTTTCAGCCAGGGCGCGAGTCCGGGTGTCTGGAAGGCCGTTGCACAAGCATTCAGAACGCATGCCGCAGCGGTCGCCGAGGCAGCCTGCGTCGCCGGGGGCATTGCGGCTCCCGACGTGGCGCAGATTGCGGCTGAAGTCCAAGCGCGTGCCGGAGCGTTCAAGGATGAATGGACCAACGCAACGTTGCAGGCGCACTATGTGCCGCTTTGGTCCTCGGTGGCGAGCCTGAACGTCGAAGAGCTGGCCGAATTGGCGGAAACGCTAGTATTGCTAGAATCTTTGAAGGAAAAAGTCACCTCTAGAACCCAATCTGTCGGCGGTCCCATTGATGTGGCCGTGATCACCAAGTCCGAAGGACTGGTTTGGATCAAGCGGAAGTTGTACTTCGATCCTGCATTGAACCCGCGTTATCTCAATCGCTTACAGCGCAACTAGAGAGGCACTTATGGCATTTCTTTCAGACCGTCGGAGCGCACCTCGCCAGGAGGTGGTCACGCGTGATTCTTTGAAGTCCGACTACGAAGCTGCGATTCAAGCTCGTCGAATCGCCGGCTCCAAGATCGGTGGCTTGTCTAATGAACAAGCAGAGAGCTACTTGGCCCAGCGACGTACCTTCGAGTCGCGTGAGGATGAACTGGCGCTGGCGTTTGCCGCCACACGGTAAACCTTCCCCAGCTTGCCTCAGGAGCCCGCGTCAAGCGGGCTTCTTTGTTTCTGCCGTTGCCGATCGCTCTCTCGTCGCTGAAAGGCGCGGATGAGGTTCGCTCAGGCCTTAGGAGTGCCCATTCGTGCCCCCAGCCCTTTCCTACTTTTCCTGGCACCACAACAAAAGCCACCCGAAGGTGGCCCATGTCATTGATGCTTATGGAGCACCTGGTTGGGATCGAACCAACAACCCCCTGCCTTCGTAGGGCAAGCCATCCGCCGGCGCTCGCTGGACTGCATATGAAATTCAGAATTGAATGAACAAAGTTCAGAATTCAGTGAACTTCGACACAAATTTCAGAAATGAATGGTTTTCGACACCAGATCGAGGCGACTTCTTGTCCCGGACGACTGAGTTTTGTCCCGAATCAGCAGCGCATGAAGTCATGACTGTTTTGCATCGACCCACCCAAGTAGGCAGTTACGACGAGGTTACATTGATCCGACAATTCCATGAATCGGGATGAGCAGCTGTATTGGGTGAATCGCACCCAGGTCGATTGACCCAATCCAGTTTCTTTGCTTTGGGACTTTGACCATGAACCAACCCGTGATGGAAGGCCTGCGCCTCAACGTGCCGGCCTCTGTAAAGCACGCGCGGCTGATCAGCTGGGTAGCCGAGATCGCCGCCTTGACCGAGGCCCGCGACGTCCACTGGTGTGACGGCAGCACCGAAGAGTACGACCGGCTCTGCGCCCAGCTGGTCGCGGCCGGTACCTTCAAGAAACTCAACCCGGCCCTGCGCCCCAACAGCTACCTGGCCTGCTCGGACCCTAGCGACGTGGCCCGAGTCGAGGACCGAACCTTCATCTGCTCCGCTCGCCAGGAAGACGCCGGCCCCACCAACAACTGGAAGGCACCGGCCGAGATGCGCGAGTTGCTGCAGACCGGCAGCAAGGCCCTGTTCCGCGGCGCCATGCGCGGCCGCACGCTCTATGTCGTGCCCTTCAGCATGGGCCCGCTGGGCTCGCCCATCGCGCACATCGGGGTGGAGCTGTCTGACAGCCCGTATGTCGCCGTCAACATGCGCACCATGACGCGCATGGGCCGTGCCGTGCTCGACGTGCTGGGCAGCGATGGCGAGTTCGTGCCCTGCGTGCACACCGTAGGTGCGCCGCTGCAGGCCGGCCAGGCCGACGTGAAATGGCCCTGCAACGCCACCAAATACATCGTCCATTACCCCGAGACGCGCGAGATCTGGTCCTACGGCTCGGGCTACGGCGGCAACGCCCTGCTGGGCAAGAAGTGCTTCGCCCTGCGCATCGCCTCGACCATGGGTCGCGATCAGGGCTGGCTGGCCGAGCACATGCTGATCCTGGGTGTGCAAAGCCCTGAGGGCAAGAAGTCCCACATCGCCGCCGCCTTCCCCAGCGCCTGCGGCAAAACCAATTTCTCCATGCTCGTGCCGCCCGCTGGCTTCGAAGGCTGGAAGGTCACGACCATTGGCGACGACATCGCCTGGATCAAGCCGCACGCGGACGGCAAGCTCTACGCCATCAACCCCGAAGCTGGCTACTTCGGCGTGGCCCCAGGCACGAATTTGCAGACCAATCCCAACTGCATGCGCTCGTTGGACAAGAACGTCATCTTCACCAACGTCGCCCTGACCGACGACGGTGACGTCTGGTGGGAAGGCATGGAGAAGGACACCGGCACCCTGCCTGCGCACCTGATCGACTGGCAAGGCAAGGACTGGACTCCCGAGATCGCCAAGCAGACCGGCGCCAAGGCGGCCCATCCGAATGCCCGCTTCACGGTCGCCGCCACCAACAATCCGGCCCTGGACCCCGAGTGGGACAACCCCGCCGGCGTGCCGATCGACGCCTTCATCTTCGGCGGCCGCCGCTCCACGACCGTGCCCCTCGTCACCGAAGCGCGCGACTGGACCGAAGGCGTCTACATGGCTGCCACCATGGGCTCCGAAACCACCGCCGCGGCTGCCGGCCAGCAAGGCGTGGTGCGCCGCGATCCCTTCGCCATGCTGCCCTTCATGGGCTACAACATGAGTGACTACTTCAGGCACTGGCTGGACATGGGCGCCCAGCTTCAGGCCTCGGGCGCCAAGCTGCCCAAGATCTTCTGCGTCAACTGGTTTCGCAAGGGCCCGGACGACAAGTTCGTTTGGCCGGGCTACGGCGACAACATGCGCGTTCTCAAGTGGATGCTGGACCGCGTGGAGGGCCGTGGCGAGGGCGAGGAGAACGTTTTTGGCGTGACACCGAGGTATGAGGACATCAACTGGGAAGGCCTCGGCTTCACGCCCGAGCAGTTCCAGCAGGTCACGCATGTCGACAAGGCCGCCTGGACCGCCGAGCTGGACCTGCATGCCCAGCTCTTCAACCAGCTGGCGCATCATCTGCCGGCCGAGTTGCCGGCGACCAAGGCCCGTATCGAGGAGCGCCTGGCGGCACTCTGATCGCAGGCCTCAATTGAAAAAGCCCGCAGTGTGCGGGCTCTTGTCTTGTGGGCAGCGAGTGCTTACTTCACCGCACCGCTATGCGACGGGCGCTGGCTGCGCGGAGATCGGCCGCAAACGAGGGCATGCTGTTTTCGTAGGCAGCAGCGAGGGACAGCAACTCACGCTCGGCGCGGGCTTCGGCGGCCGCGCGACGGCGCGCCTGGATCGTAGCGACGGCATGCTTCCAGAGGCGCAGGCCGATGGCTGCGAACGAACCATTGCCGGTGCGGCTCAGGGGCAGGCCAAAGGTTTGGGATGCAACGCTCATGGGGTCCTCCTGAAAGGAATCTTGGTAACGACAGGACGAAGTATGGGGTAAACCCTTTGTATCACGCCAATGAATTGTTCTCATGTGTGATATGAATGCTGTCTATGAATTTCCGTCAGTTCGACCTCAACCTGCTCAAGGTCTTCGACGCCGTCATGGCCGAGCGCAACCTGACCCGGGCCGCGGACCGGCTGGCCATGACGCAACCCGCGGTCAGCCATGCGCTCAAGCGCCTGCGCGAGATGCTGGGCGAGGAGCTGTTCGTGCGCCAGGCCTTTGGCGTACGGCCCACGCTCAAGGCCGAGACGCTTTGGCCCGAAGTTCGCTCGGCCCTGGCCGGCCTGGAGCAGTTGCTGGCCTTCGATGAATATCGCGCGTCCGAGCAGGAGCATGTGTTCCGCATCGCCATGGCCGACGCCACGGCCGCCCTGCTGCTGCCGGGCCTCGTGGCCCAGTTCGAGGAACTCCGCGCCCTGGCCAATGTGCAGGTGCTGCCGCTGACGACCCGCGACCCGCGCAGCCTGCTCGAGCAGGGCGAGGCCGACATTGCGGTTGGCTATTTCCCGGCCGCCGCGGCCACGCTGCGCGGTCAGGGCACGCAGGCCGCCATCCTGCAGCAGCGGCTCTACGACTCCGAGTACGTCTGCGTCATGCGCAAGGATCACCCGCTGGCGGCCGAGGGCGCGCTGACGCTGGACGCGTTCTGCAGCGCCCAGCACCTGCTGGTGAGCTTCTCGGGCAGGCCTTTCGGCTTCGTGGACGAGGCGCTGGCGGCCCTGCAGCGCGGCCGGCGCATCATGCTGACCGTGAACCAGTTTTTCACGGCGGGACGGATCGTGGCAGGTTCCGGCCTCCTGACCGTGCTGCCACGAGCCTTCTTGGAAGTCACCGGCTACCAGAGCGAACTCGTTGCCCGGCCCCTGCCCCTGGTCGTGGGCCGCATCCAGGTGGACATGCTCTGGCATTTGCGCAGCGAGGGCCGGCGCGCCGACGGCTGGCTGCGCGAGAGGATCGTCGAGGCCGCGCGTCGGAAGTAGGCCGCAAGAAGGCCGCTAGTCGGCCGCAAATTGGCCGCAACTCGGCCGCAGCGGCGACAATCGCGCGATGAGCACGATTGCCGACCTGAACGACACCGAGATCGCCGAACTGGACGAACTCCTCGCCACCACGCCCAAGCCCCTCTCGCCCCTGGATGCCTCCATGCTGGATGGGTATCTCTGCGGCGTGATCTGCCAGCCTCGATTGATCGAAGTGGACGAGTGGCTGCCCAATATCTTCGACTACGACGGCGGCGAGCTGCCCGAGGATGTCAACACGACCTGGTTCGAGCGGCTGAAGGAGCTGGTTGTGCGCCGCCATGGCGCGCTGAACCGCCAGCTGGTCGAGGACGGCTGGTTCGACCCCGTGGTGCTGGACCTGGACGAAGACGACAAGCCCGAGGCCCCGCTCGCCGGCGAGAGCGCCGAAGACAAGGCCGCTCGTGAGAGCTACGAAGCGCTGCCCCATGTCTCCAAGACCCTGATGCCCTGGGTGGCCGGCTTTCAGCACGCCGCCCTGTGCTTCCCCGAGCTGTCCGAACTCACCGACGATGCCGTTCACGCCGCCATGGCGCGCCTGTACCGCCATCTGCCGGCCGACACAGACGAAGAGAAGGAGATCGTCGCGACCCTGGACCGCGAGCATCCGCTCAAGGACCTGGATGATGCGATCGAGGAGCTCGTCGTCTCCGTGGCCGACATCGCCGACCTCACCGAGGCTGAGCGCTACAGGGTCGAGACCCTGCGCCGCGAAACCCCGAAGCTTGGCCGCAACGACCCCTGCCATTGCGGCTCCGGCAAGAAGTACAAGCAGTGCCACGGCGCTAATTGAAGCTCCAGCTCCTGTCGGACCTCCACCTGGAGACCGAGGCCTACGAACCCGAGCCCGCCCCCGGTGCGGAGCTGCTGATCCTGGCCGGCGATATCGACAGCAACTGGGAAGGCCTGCGGCGGTTTGCCAACTGGCCGGCGCCGGTCTTGTTCGTGCCGGGCAACCACGAGTTCGACCGACGAGACGTGGAAGCTGCGCGAGCCGGCCTGAAGCAGTTGAGCCGAGATCTTGGCTTCACGCTGCTCGATGACTCCAGCGTGATCCGCGCCGACGCGCAGGGCCGCCGCGTGCGCTTTCTGGGCAGCACGCGTTGGAGCGATTTCGATCTGTTCGGAGAGGCGGGCCGGGCCAAGGCCTTGCGTGCCGCCGGCTACTTCCAGAAGGTGATGGCCGCAACACGCCACCAGAAGGTCTTCGACGCCGAAGCGGTGCGTGAATTGAGCCTGCAGTCTCGCGCCTGGCTGGAGCACGAATTGGCGCTCGGTGAATCTGGCAAGGACTGGGATGCCACCGTGGCAATCACTCACTTCGCACCCAGCATCAAGAGCGCGGACCCACGCTACGGCAGGCAACCGACCACGGCGAGCTTTTGCAACGACGACGAAGCGCTGATGCCCGGCGCGCGGCTATGGCTGCACGGACATCTGCATTGCCAGTTCGACTATTGGCTCGGGCAAACGAGGGTGATGTGCAATGCGCGTGGACACGCCCACAAGGGAGAACCCGCGCATTTCCAGCCGCGGGAACTGATCGAAGTCTTCAGTTAGCGCGGCGCGAAAGCCAGGCCAGCGGCGACTCGACGGCCGGCGATTCCGATTCCAGCGGCAGCGGGGCCGAGCTGCGGTAATCGCCGTCCTCCAGACTCGCTTCCATGCCGAAGCAAGTGCCCAGATCCGCCGGATCCTGCTGCACGGGAGGGACGGAGCGACGGAAGAAATTCAGGGCAGAAGCGAATCGCATATCGAACCTCGCGCAGGGCGTGAAGCAGGGAATCGGGGGTTACACCATGTTTGTAGTGTCGACCAATTGCATGACAACTACACCCTCGGACTCAGGGGAAATCCGGACATATTTGTAAAAAAGTGCCTCGATGTAAGTCAGCCCCGCTTTCGAGACTGTCTCGCCGGCTTCAGCGGCGTCAGTGCTTGGAGCGCGCCCTGCACCAACGCCTGGCCGATCAAATCGAGCAAAGTCCCGCGTGGCGGGGCTTTGGGCGCATCCAGGGTCTCGGAAACCAGCTTCCATTGATGCCAATAAAGCGCCACATCCACGCTCAGTTCGGGCCGCAGCGCCACGAGTTCGCCGCTTGCAATTTGCGCCCGCACTAGTAGCTCCGGCGCAACACCGATACCCCAACCAGCTCGCACGGCGCGCGCATAGGCCTCACTGGCAGGCACGTAGCGCTCCATCAGCCGCGGTGCGCGGACCCCAAAGGCGCTGGACACCCACTGAGCCTGGGCATCGTCCTTGCGGTTGAAGACGATGAAGGGCGTGCTCGCGAAGTTGGCGGCATTGAGGCCATCGGGCAGGTGCGCGGCCATGAAGCCCGGACTGGCCACCGCCACATAGCGCATCAGGCCCAGGGGCTGGACGCCGCAGCCCCGCAGCGCCTGGCTGACTGTCGACACGCAGCCCAGCACCTCACCCTGGCGCAGGCGGTCATGGGTGAAATCCTGGTCGTCGACAACGAGCTCGAGACCAAAGCCCTGCCTCAGCCCGAGCTGCACGACCGGGTCCAGGGCAGGTAGCACCCAGGTGGCCAGGCTGTCGGCGTTGACGGCGATGGCGATGCGCTCGCCCTGGGCCGCGGCGCTGCCCAGCTCGCGTGCCGCGTCCAGGCGCAGGGCCTGCAACTGACGCGCGTAGCGTAGCAACACCTTCCCCGGCTCGGTCAGCCGCAGCGGGCGCGAGCGCACCACCAGCAACTGGCCCACCTGGGCTTCCAGGCTGCGCAGCCGCTGGGACACGGCGCTCTGGGTGATGGTGAGCCGCTGCGCCGCGCGCTCGAAGGCGCGCTCGTCGGCCAAGGCGGCCAGGCAGTCGAGTGCGGCGGGGTCGAGGTCCTTCATAAGCATTGCTAATGTATTCCGAGAAATACAAATGCATCTTCTTCGTTCGCGGCCGGCTGCCGACAATTCGCGGTTGCACAGAAGTTCAAAGGAAGCCGCATGAAAGTCATCGTCCTCGGCGCCGGCATCATCGGCGTGGCCACCGCCTGGCATCTGCTGGAGCAGGGCCATGAGGTGACCGTGGTCGACCGTCAGAAGGACGCAGCCCTGGAGACCAGCTTCGCCAACGGCGCCCAGATCTCGGTGTGCTTCTGCGAACCCTGGGCCAATGCCGGCGCGCCCCTCAAGGTCGCCAAATGGCTGCTGCGCGATGACTCGCCCCTGCTGTTTCGCCCGCGCCTGGAGCCGGCGCAATGGATCTGGGGCCTGTCCTTCCTGAAGGAATGCACGACGGCAGCCTTCGAGCGCAATGTGGAGCAGCTCGTGCAGCTGGGCCGCTACAGCCATGCAGCGCTCAAGGACGTGGTGGGCCAGACCGGCATCGAATACAACCGCCTGGAGCGCGGCATCCTGCACTTCTTCTCGAGCCAGAAGGACTTCGACAACGGCGTGGAGGCCGCCCGGATCATGCAGAGCCACGGCGTGGACCGCCGGATCCTCGACCACGACCAGGTGCTCGAGATCGAGCCTGCACTGGCCGGCTTCCAGGGCCGGGTCTACGGTGGCACCTACACGCCCAGCGACGAATCCGGCGACGCGCGCGTGTTCACGCAAAAGCTCGCCACGCTGTGCGAAGAGCGCGGCGCGACCTTCCTCTACGAGCACGACATCATCGGCCTGGACAAGGTCGGCGATGGCATCGAGTCGGTGCGCATCTGCTCGCGCCTCACGCAGCAGCTCCGCACCCTGCACGCCGATGCCTTCGTCAACGCGCTCGCTTCCTACGCCCCGGCCCTGATGAAGCCGCTGGGCGAGTTCCTCAACATCTACCCGGCCAAGGGCTACTCGGCCACGCTCAAGCTGAAGAAGCCGCAAGCCGCCAGCGTGGTGAGCCTGCTCGACGACACGCGCAAGCTCGCCATCTCGCGCCTGGGCGACCACGTCCGCATCGCCGGCACGGCCGAGCTCTCGGGATTCAACCTCGATCTCGACGGTGCCACCGCGCGCACGCGCTGCCAGTCCCTGGTCAAGCGCTACGAGGAACTCTTCCCCGGCGTGGCCGACCACAGCGAGCCCAATTTCTGGACCGGCCTGCGCCCCAGCACGCCCTCCAACATCCCCTACATCGGCCGCAGCAAGACGGCGAAGAACCTCTGGGTCAATGCCGGCCATGGCACCCTGGGCTGGACCCACGGCGCGGGTTCGGGCAAGGCGGTGGCGGAGCTGATGGCGGGACGCCGGCCGCATATCGATTTCGGCTTCTACAACGCCTGATCGCCGCGCCGGGCTCGCGCATAGAATCCGCGCCCCTATGAATTACTGCGCCATCGACTTCGGCACCTCCAACTCCGCCATCGCCATTCCCGCGGCGGCGGGCGGCATGCAGCTCGTCGAGCTCGAGCCCGGCCAGCGCACCATGCCCACGGCGGTCTTTTATTTCACCGAGGGGCGCGATGACGCCGACGGCCCGCCGCGCGCCTTCGGCCGGGCGGCGTTGGCCGCCTATGTCGAGGGCATCGACGGCCGGCTGATGCGCTCGATGAAGAGCATCCTCGGCTCCAGCCTGATCGACCAGACGACCGACGTCGGCGGCGGCCGCGGTGCCAAGTACGCAGACATCGTGGCCGGCTACCTCAAGCGCCTGCGCCGGCTGGCGGGCAACCCGGAGCGCGCCGTGCTGGGCCGGCCCGTGTTCTTCGTGGACGATGAGCCCGAGCGCGATGCGCAGGCACAGGCCGCCCTGGAAGCCGCTGCCCGCTCGGTCGGATTCAGCGAGGTCCACTTCCAGTACGAGCCGATCGCCGCGGCCTTCGACTACGAAAGCCAGATCGACAGCGAGCGCCTGGTCCTGGTGGCCGACATCGGCGGCGGCACCTCCGACTTCTCCATCGTGCGCGTGGGACCCGCGCGCATGCAGCGGCTGGACCGCCGCGACGACATCCTCGCCAACCATGGCGTGCACATTGCCGGCACCGATTTCGACCGCCACATCGAGCTGGCTAGCGTGCTGCGCGAGTTCGGCTATCGCGCCCTGGGCCCCATGCGCGCCGACGGCACGCAGCGCGAGGTGCCCAGCGGCATCTATTTCGACCTCGCGACCTGGCACCTGATCAACACGGCCTACAGCCCGCAGCGCATGGCCGAGCTGCGCCAGATGCGCAGCTTCTACGACAACGCCGACCACCATCGCCGCCTGATGACGGTGCTGGAGGAGCGCCTGGGCCACGAGCTGGCCTCGCGGGCCGAAGGCGCCAAGATCGCCGTGGCCGGCGGCGGCGACACGCAGATTGACCTCAGCCATGTGGAGCGCGGTCTCAGCGTCGAGCTGAGCGAAGCCACGGCCGTGGAGGCGCTCGACGCCGACCTGGAGCGCATCGTGCAGGCCGCGCGCGACACGGTGCGCCAGGCCGGCCTGGCGCCCGAGCGGATCGACGCGCTTTACTTCACCGGCGGCTCCACGGGCTTGCGCCTGCTGTCAGAGCGAATTGCCGCACAGTTTTCGAAGGCGCAGGCCGTGCGCGGCGACCGCTTCGCCTCAGTGGCGACGGGGCTTGGGCTGCACGCGGCGCGGCTGTTTGCCTGAAGACGGCGCCTCCTTCAGTGGGCGCGTCACGTCGGCCAGCATCAGGCAGGCGCTGACCACGCCCTCGACCGCTTCTTCCAGGTCCTTGGGCGGCTCCAGGCTTTCGATTTCCTCGAGCAGCTCGTCGGCGTCCTCGAGGTCCTCGGGGTCCAGGTGCATGAAGATCGAGGCCAGCGGCTCCAGCAGGCTGGCCGCGTCCTGACGCATCAGATCAGGGAAGATCTCGGTGGCCAGCGCAAAGCCGGCAACCCAAGGCAAGAGGATCTCGGAAGGGTTGTCCGTGTCCTCGAGCTCGAAGACCAAGGGATCGAACCATTGGCGGCCAGCGATGGCCGCGTTGAGCTCCTGGTAGCGGCGCTTCACCAGCTCCAGCAGCGGCTTGGCATCGAAACCATCAGGCGGCTTGCGGCCCTCTTCCGCGTCGAGCACGTAAGGTGTCCACAGATGGTTGGAGACGGCCTTTGGCTGGAGAAGCACGCCCGTGAGGAACCCGTCGAGCATGGACACGTCCAGCGGCTCCAGTGGCGCCGGTACGGCATCGAGCAGTTCTTCGAGCCGAGCGAGATCCTTCTCGTTCAGCGGCTTGGCGGGCACTTTGTTCATGGCCCGATTGTCCTCGCCCGCAGCCAGCCCTTGATCACCAGCATCAGCACCAACACCGCGCCGGCCGCTGGCGTCGCCCAGGCACTGCCCAGCAGCGGGCAAAGCAACAGCGCCACGACGGCCAGCGGCGTCAGCCAGAACTCGTAACGCGGCACGCAACGGGCAATGACGAACAGGATCCACAGCACGCTGAGATAAACGGCGGCCGGCACCGCCACGATCCAGGCATCGATCGTCGCCTGCGGATGCTCGATCTGGGCCCCCAGCCCCGCGCCAACGGCCGCCGCCGCGCCAAAGATGAAGTAGTGGCCGTAGCCCCAGACCACCGCCGTGCGGAAGCGGTGAAGCAGATGCTGGCTGGGCCGGTCGAAGTAGAGCCACCACATGCAGAGCAGAATCAGCAACCCGCCGGCGACGCTGGCCAGGCGCGCGCCGTCCCAGCCGCCGCCTTCGTGGGCCGCGGCCACACCCAGCGCGAGCGAAGTCACCGCCTCGCCCAGCACGATCAGGGTCAGCAATCCATAGCGCTCGGCGATATGGCCCGGATGCCAGCTCGTCTGGCCCTTGCGTTCGGCCCAGACCGGCACCATCACCTCAAGCAGCGCCAGCGTCATGAAACCGGGCCAGAGCAGTCCGGCCGGCACCTGGATCAGCGCGACCCAGGCGCACTGGCAGAAGAAGATGCCCAGCGCATAGCGCCGCGCGCTGTCGCGGCCCTTGGCATCATGGCGGGCAGCGCGCAGCCATAGCGCGATCATGGCCACGCGCATCAAGACATAGCCGGCCACGGGCAGACGCAGATCGCCCCGGGCGAAGTCCGGCATGCCGGCGGCGAAGACCAGGGCTCCGGCCATCAGCACGAAGACGGTGAGCCGGTAAGGCACGTCGTCGTTGTCGTAGGCCGAGGCGAACCAGGTGAAGTTCATCCAGGCCCACCACAGGCCAAAGAAGGCCGCGAAGTAGCTGCGCACTGCGTTCGCCGGGTCGCCCGCAGCGAGGCCGTGATGCAGGCTGGCGGCGGCCTGCGCCACGGCCACCACCACGACAAGGTCGAACATCGCCTCCAGCGGCGTGGAAGCGCGGTGGTGCTCGTCGCGCGAGCGCGCGAGCATCGGGCGGCGCCAGTGCAGGGTGCTATGGTGTTCGCTCATCCGCTGGAGTGTGCCCTGATGACCATCCTGACGACAGAGCGTTTGCGCCTCGTGCCCTTTGCCGACGAACACTTCGAAGGCCTGTACGAGATGAACCGCGACCCCGAGGTCATGCGCTACATCACCGGCAAGCCCGAAGCGCCCGAGTACACGAAGGAAACCATCCAGCGCGTGAAGGCGCGCTGGGCGGAATGGGGCTATTCGTGGTGGAGCTTCTTCGAGCTGGAGTCGGGCCGGATCGTCGGCGCGGGCTGTGTCCAGCACCTGGGACGCGACAGGGCCAATCCGCACGAGACCGGTTGGCGACTGCGGCGCGACCGCTGGGGCAAAGGCTATGCCTCCGAGGCTGCACAGGCGATGGCCGCCTTCGCCTTCGAGACGGTCCAAGCGCCTCAGCTCGTGGCCGTTTGCCAGCCGGCCAATACCGCCTCGTCTCACGTGATGGAAAAGCTTGGCATGGAATATCGTGGTGTGGAGCGTTGGTACGACATGGACTGCGCGGTCTACGGCGTGACGGCCGAGACATGGCGACAGCGGCACCCGCGCCGAAGCTGCCCAACGTCCGCCGGGCAGACAGTTGAGGCCGACTTGTCTGAATCTCTTTCAGTAGATCCCCTCGCCCGCCCCTCCCTGGGCAGGCCCTAAAGTGCAGCGAATGAGTGAGCTGATCCTCGAGACCCGCGGCCTGAGCAAGGACTTCAAGGGCTTCACCGCCGTGGATGGTGTAGACCTGCAGGTCCGGCGCGGCCACATCCATGCCTTGATCGGCCCCAACGGCGCCGGCAAGACCACTTGCTTCAACCTGCTGACCAAGTTCCTTGAACCCACGCGCGGCAGCATCCACTTCGAAGGCCACGACATTACGAAGGAGCGGCCGGCGCAGATCGCCCGCCGCGGCGTGATCCGCAGCTTCCAGATCTCGGCCGTCTTCCCCAATCTCACGGTGTTGGAGAACGTGCGCATTGGCCTGCAGCGCTTCACGGGCACGAGCTTTCATTTCTGGCGCGGCTTGGGCGGGCTGAGCCGGCTGGATGCGCGCGTGATGGAGTTGCTCGAGTTCGTCGATCTGCACGGCATGGCACACCTCAAGGCCGGCGAGTTGCCCTACGGCCGCAAGCGTGCGCTGGAGATCGCGAGCACCATGGCCATGGAGCCCAAGCTCATGCTGCTGGACGAGCCCACACAGGGCGGGACACGAGGACGTTGAGCGCGTGACGGCACTGATCAAGCGCGTGGCCGAGGGTCGCACGGTACTGATGGTCGAGCACAACATGAAGGTCGTCTCGCGCATTGCGGACCGCATCACGGTGCTGGCGCGCGGCGCCGTGCTCGCCGAAGGCGATTACGACACGGTCTCCAGGCATCCCGATGTGCTGCAGGCATATATGGGCAGCGAAAGCGCCGCGCTCGAAGGAGCTCATTGATGACGGCTGCACTGGAGGTCACGGACCTGCACGCCTGGTACGGCGAGAGCCACATTCTGCATGGCTTGAGCTTCAAGGTCGAACCGGGCCAGGTGGTCACGCTGCTGGGGCGCAACGGCGCCGGCCGCACGAGCACGCTGCGCGCCATCATGGGCCTCACGGGCTCACGCAAGGGCTCGGTCAAGGTCCACGGCCAGGAATGCATCGCCCTGCCCACGCACCGCATCGCCCACCTGGGCCTTGGCTACTGCCCGGAGGAGCGCGGCATCTTCGCCAGCCTCTCGACGGAGGAGAACCTGCGCCTGCCGCCGCCGCTCAAGAGCGGGCGCGGCAAGCCCATGAGCGAGGCTGAGATCTACGCCATGTTCCCCAACCTGGCCGAGCGGCGCGCCAGCCCCGGCACTCGGCTCTCGGGCGGCGAACAGCAGATGCTGGCCGTGGCGCGCATCCTCAGAACGGGGGCCGACATCCTGCTGCTGGACGAGATCTCCGAGGGCCTGGCCCCGGTCATCGTCCAGGCCTTGGCGCGCATGATCACGGCGCTGAAATCCCAGGGCTTCACCATCGTCATGGTGGAACAGAACTTCCGCTTCGCGGCCCCCCTGGCCGACCATTTCTACGTCATCGAGCACGGACAGGTGGTGGAGCAGTTCGCCGCTGCCGAGCTGCCCGCCAAGAAGGCCTTGCTCGACGAATTGCTCAGTGTCTGAATCAACGATGGAGACCGTCATGAAACTGAAAAACATCGCAATGGCCGCCCTGGCCGCCTGCGGCTTCGCGGGTGCAGCCCAGGCCCAGATCTCGGGCGACGTGGTGCGGATCGGCATGCTCACCGACATGTCCAGCGTCTACGCAGACATCGACGGCGCCGGCGGCGTGGAGGCCGTCAAGATGGCCATTGCCGACATGAAGGGCATGGTGGCCGGCAAGAAGATCGAGTTCGTCTACGCCGACCACCAGAACAAGGCCGACGTGGCCTCGGCCAAGGCGCGCGAGTGGTTCGACACCCAGGGCCTGGACCTGCTGATCGGCGGCACCAACTCCGGCACGGCCCTGGCCATGGCCACCATCGCGGCCGAGAAGCACAAGCCCTTCATCGTCATCGGCGCCGGCTCGGCCCGCCTGACGAACGAGGCCTGCACGCCCTACTCCATCCACTACGCCTACGACACTGTGGCGCTGGCCCGCGGCACGGTCAATCCGATGGTCAAGGCCGGCGGCAAGAGCTGGTACTTCCTGACGGCCGACTACGCCTTCGGCGCCTCCTTGCAGGCCGATGCCAGCGAGGTTCTCCAGAAGGCCGGCGGCAAGGTGCTCGGCGCCGTCAAGCACCCGCTCAACGCCAGCGACTTCTCCTCCTTCTTGCTGCAGGCCCAAGGCAGCGGCGCGCAGATCCTGGGCCTGGCCAACGCTGGCGGCGACACGATCAACTCGATCAAGGCCGCCAACGAGTTCGGCATCACCAAGAGCATGAAGCTGGCGGGCCTGCTCATGTTCATCAACGACGTGCACTCGGTCGGCCTCAAGGCCGCCGAGGGCATGTACGTGACGGACAGCTGGTACTGGAACCAGACGCCTGAAGCCCGCGCCTGGAGCCGCCGCTTTTTTGAGAAGATGAAGCGCATGCCCTCCTCGCTGCAGGCCGCCGACTACTCGGCCGTGACGCACTACCTTCAGGCCGTGGAAGCGCTCAAGACGGACGACGGCGAGAAGGTCATGGCCAAGATGAAGGCCACGCCGGTCAACGACTTCTACAGCAAGGGCATGATCCGCAAGGAGGACGGCCGCTTCGTCCACGACATGTTCCTCATGCAGGTCAAGTCGCAGAAGGACTCCACCGAGCCCTGGGACTACTACAAGCCCGTGACCCGCATTCCGGGTGACGAGGCCTTCACCAAGCTCGCTGATTCCAAGTGCCCTTTGGTGAAGAAGTGAGACCCAGCGCATGACTGAGGTTTTCGGCGTCCCGCTGCCTGCGCTACTCGGCCAGCTCCTGCTGGGCCTGGTGAACGGCTCGTTCTACGCGATGCTGTCCCTGGGCCTGGCGGTCATCTTCGGCATGCTCAACATCATCAACTTCGCGCACGGCGCGCTGTACATGATGGGCGCCATGCTGGCCTGGATGGGCATGGAGTATTTCGGCCTGTCCTATTGGGCCATGCTTGTGCTGGCACCGCTCGTGGTGGGGGTGCTGGGCCTGGTCATCGAGCGGCTGCTGCTGCGCTGGCTCTACAAGCTGGACCATCTCTACGGCCTGCTGCTGACCTTCGGCGTGACGCTGGTGATCGAAGGCCTGTTCCGCAGCTTCTACGGCGTGTCGGGCCAGCCCTACGAGGTGCCGCAGGCGCTCAGCGGCGCCATCAACCTGGGCTTCATGTTCCTGCCCAAGTACCGCGCCTGGGTGGTCGTAGCTTCGCTGCTCGTGTGCCTGGCGGTTTGGGCCCTGATCGAGAAGACCCGGCTCGGTGCGCTGCTGCGGGCCGGCACCGAGAACCCGCGGCTCGTGCAGGCCTTCGGTGTCAACGTACCGCTGATGGTCTCGCTGACCTATGCCGGTGGCGTGGCCCTGGCGGCCTTTGCCGGCGTGCTGGCAGCGCCCATCATCCAGGTCTCGCCCCTGATGGGCAGCAACCTGATCATCGTGGTCTTCGCCGTGGTCGTGATCGGCGGCATGGGCTCCATCGGCGGCGCCGTCCTGACCGGCCTGGGCCTGGGCGTGATCGAGGGCCTGACCCGCGTGTTCAAGCCCGAGGCGTCCAACGTCGTGGTGTTTGTCGTCATGGCCCTTGTGCTGCTCGCGCGGCCCGCGGGCCTGTTCGGAAAAGTGAAATGAAGGCCAGGAACCCGCTCTTCGCCTACGTGCTGATGTTCGGCGTGATCGCCGCCTTGCCCGCGCTCGGCGCCTATCCGATCTTCGTGATGAAGGTGCTGTGCTTCGCGCTCTTCGCCTGCGCCTTCAATCTGCTGATCGGCTTTACGGGGCTGCTGAGCTTCGGCCACGCCGCGTTTCTCGGCGCCGCCGGCTATGCCTGCGGGCATGCGCTCAAGGTCTGGGGCTTCCCGCCGCTGCTGGGCCTGCTCTTCGGCGCGGGCTGCGCGGCCCTGCTGGGCCTGCTCTTCGGCTTGCTGGCCATCCGCCGCTCGGGCATCTACTTCGCCATGATCACCCTGGCCCTGGCGCAGATGGTGTATTTCTTCTTCCTGCAAGCGCCCTTCACGGGCGGCGAGGACGGCCTGCAGCAGGTGCCGCGTGGCCAGTTGTTGGGGCTGGAGCTGCACGACGACCTTCAGCTGTACTACCTCGTGCTGGCCCTGTTCATCGCGGCCTTCGCGCTGATCCGGCGCACCGTGCACTCGCCCTTCGGCCAGGTGCTGACCTCCATCCGCGAGAACGAGGCGCGCGCCGTGTCCCTGGGCTACGACGTGGACCGCTTCAAGCTGCTGGCCTTCGTGCTGTCCGCAGGGCTGGCCGGCCTGGCCGGCGCGACCAAGACCCTGGTGCTTGGCTTCGCCACTCTGACCGACGCCTTGTGGACCACCTCGGGCGCCGTCATCCTGATGACGCTGGTCGGCGGCATGGGCACCATGACCGGCCCCATGGTCGGCGCTCTGGTCATCGTCGCGCTGGAGAACAAGGTCGGCGAGCTTGGCAACATGCTGGCCGGACTTACGGGCCTTCAATGGTTCCAGGGCCTGGGCGAATCGGTGAGCTTGGTGACCGGCCTGATCTTCATCGTCTGCGTGCTGGCCTTCCGCAAGGGCCTCGTCGGCGAGGCCCTTGCGCTGCAGGAGCGTTTTCGCCGCCCGGCGCAATAATCGGGCTTGATGACCCATCCCCGGCGCCTCTGGCGCGTTCTGTCAGCGCTGCTTCTGTGCTTGGCTTGGCTGTCCGCAGCCGGTGCCGAGGGGCCTTCTTGCGCGGCGCCGCTGCGCGTGGGGATGTCGCTGCTGGGCGTGGCCTACTTCAAGCAAGACGGGCAGGCGCGCGGTTACGACGTGGACCTGATGCAGGAGCTGGGCCGGCGCCTGAACTGCACCTTCGAGATCATCGAAATGAACCGGCCGCGCATCTTCCAGTCGCTGGAGCGCGGTGAGATCATCGACCTGGCCACCTCGACCTCACGCACGCCCGAGCGCGACGCGTATGCGATGTTCGTACCGATGGCGCAGACGCGCGACTACCTGCTCGTGCCCGACCGCCTGGCCAAGCCGGGCTTCGACCTGAACCAGTTCGTCGCCACGCCCGCGCTGCGCATAGGCGTCCTGATCGGCAGCAACTACAGCAGCTTCATCAACGCACGTCTCTCGGTGCTGGCGCGCCAGGGGCGCGTGGATGCCACGGTCAATGCCGAATCCCTGATCCCACGCCTGATCGCCGGCCGCTACGACGGCCTCATCGTCACGCCCGCCTACTTCGTGGCCGCCCTGCGCGACCTGCCCGAAGCCAGGGAACTGCGCGCTTTGCCGGTGCTCGAGGGCGAGACCTATCTCTCGGGCATCTACCTGTCGCGCAAGGCCCTCGACGAAGGCCGCCGCCAGCAGATCCGCGACGCGCTGCAGGCGATCCACCAGGGCGGCACGCTGCTGCGCATCCTGCGCAATTACTTCCCCGAGGCGATGGCCAGGGAACGCGCGGGCTTCAAGCCCTGAGCTGCGATCAAGCGCCGAGCCCCACATAGACCTCCTGCACGTCGTCGTGGCCGTCGATGGCCGCGAGAAAGGCCTCGACCTCTTCCAGCTCCGCGGCGCCGAGACCCGTCACAGGGTTCTTGGGTCGGTAGCCGAGCTTGGCCGAGACGAGGCTGAAGCCGTGCGCCGGCAGCGCGCGGCTCACCAGGTCCAGGTCGGCCGGGTCGGTGATGAACAGCGCCGGCCCCTCGCCCTCGGCGGGCTCAAAGTCCTGGGCGCCGGCCTCGATGGCGGCCAGCTCGGCGTCGGCCCCAGGCGAGGCGGGCGTGGCTTCAATCAGCCCCACATGGTCGAAATCCCAGGCGACGGATCCGGCGGCACCCAGTTGGCCCTTGCGGAACAGCACGCGAATCTCGCTGACAGTGCGGTTGATGTTGTCCGTCAGGCATTCGACGATCAGGGGCACGCGATGCGGCGCAAAGCCTTCGTAGGTCACGCGTTCGTAGTTGATGTTCTCGCCCGTCAGGCCGGCCCCCTTCTTGATCGCACGATCGAGCGTGTCCTTGGGCATCGAGGCCTTGCGAGCCGCGTCCATCCACATGCGCAGGCGCGGGTTCATGTCGGGATCGGCGCCGCCGCGCGCGGCCAGGATGATCTCCTTGGACAGCTTGGTGAAGATGCGGCCCTTGGCGTTGGCGGCGATGTCCTTGTGCTTTGCTTTCCACTGTGCGCCCATGGCGTCTCTCCTTCGATGCAAGGTTGAGATTGTCGCTGGCGCTCCGGGCCCGACAATGCAGCCATGGACAAGCTGCGTCTCTACCTCGACCTGATCCGCTGGAACCGCCCCGCCGGCTGGCTGCTCCTGCTGTGGCCTACCTTGTCGGCCCTGTGGATGGCATCCGACGGCTTCCCGGGTTGGCATCTGCTGGCCGTCTACATCGTCGGCACCGTGCTCATGCGCTCGGCCGGCTGCTGCGTCAACGACGTGGCGGACCGCGAGTTCGACAAACATGTGAAGCGCACGGCCAACCGGCCCGTGACCAGTGGCAAGGTCTCGGTCAAGGAGGCACTGCTGCTCGGCGCCGTGCTGGCCTTCGCGGCCTTCTTGCTCGTGCTGACGACGAACGCGCCGACCATCCTGCTGTCCTTCGCCGCATTGCTCGTGGCCCTGCTCTATCCGTTTGCCAAGCGCTATGTGTCGATGCCGCAGGCTGTGCTCGGCGTGGCGTTTTCCTTCGGCATCCCGATGGCCTTCTCGGCTGCGCTGGGTGCGGGCGAATGGAGTGTGGCCGCCATCGGCGCCGCCGTGCCGCCGGAGGCCTGGGCCCTGCTCGTGGCCAACATCTTCTGGGTGCTGGCCTACGACACGGAGTACGCCATGGTCGATGCCGACGACGACATCCGCATCGGCATCAAGACCTCAGCCCTGACACTAGGCTCCTTTGTCGTGCCAGCCGTGATGGCCTTCTACGCGATCTACCTCGGCCTGTGGGCCTGGCTGGGCCTGCGCTTCGGGCTGGGCCGGGTGTTCCTGCTTGGCATCGCGGCGGCGGCGGCCCAGGTCGTCTGGCACTTCAGTCTGATCCAGCATCGCACGCGTGAAGGCTGCTTCAAGGCCTTCCGGCTGAATCACTGGTTAGGCTTTGCGGTCTTTGCGGGAACGGCGCTGGACCTCGGGTTGCGCTGAGGTGACCGAGTCACGCCAGCTGACTGACATCGGATAGTCGCGCTGCACCGGCAGCGTCATGCCGTAGCGGCGATTCAGCAGCCAATTGAGCCCGGCCTGCGTAACCTCGCGCGTCGGGATGTGGACCGAGCTCAGGCGCGGCGTGGTGAAGACCGAGCCCGGGTTGTCGTCGTAGCCGAGCACGGACACCTCCTCGGGCACGAGCACGCCCGCCGCCTGCAGGCTGGCCATCAGGCCCATGGCCATTTCGTCGTTGGCGCAGAACACTGCCGTGAAGCGGCGACCCGAAGCCAGCGCCTCGACGCCAGCGCGCCAGCCCGATTCGGTCGAGAAATCGCCTTGCAACTCCAGCACGCGCTTGGCCGGCACGCCGTTCTCGCCGAGCTCGGCCATGAAGCCGCGCATGCGCGCCGCGTTGTCGGGCGAGGTGGCCGGGCCGCAGACCACGGCGATGTCGCGGTGCTGATGGCGCAGCAGGGCCTGGGCGGCGAGGCGGCCGGCGGCCTCGTGGTCGGCGCTGAAGCATTGCTCCTTGAGGCGGGGGAAGATCGAGTTGATGACGGCCACGTGCTGGGCGGCGTCCTTGAGGCCGCGGATGTCGGCATCCTTGATCAGGTTGGAGAAGACCATCAGGCCATCACATTGGCGCTCGATCAAGAAGCGCATGCCCAGCACGGCTTCCTCGCGTTCGTCCTGTCCGTCCTGGCCGAAGGCCACGACCATGTGCATGCCGTGCGCCCGCAAGGTCTTGTCGATGACCTGCAGAACCGTGGTGTAGTAGGTGCCCTTGAGGAAGGGGATGTAGACGCCGATGGTCTGGGAGGCACCCGTCATGAGACTGCGCGCGGCCAGCGAGGGCTTGAACTCCAACTGCTCGATGGCCCGGCGCACCTTCTCGGCCGTGGCGGGCGCCACTGAGCCCTTGCCGCTCAGAACGCGCGAGGCCGTGCCGACACCCACGCCGGCAAGCTTGGCGACATCCTTGATCGTCGGCATCAGTTCACGCAACCGCCCACAGGGTCGGGCACGTCGGTGGGGCTGGTCGTCCCCTGCGCCTCATCGCCGGACAGGCCGCCACCTACCGGCCACCACGCGTTCTTGTCATCGGTGGCGAATTGGCAGGGCGCGGCCGGCCAGGGGAAGGACAGCCGCCCGGTGAAACGGTAGGCCTCTCCCTTAGCGGGCCTGACGAGCATGTCGGCCAGGCCCAGGCCTTCGGTGCCGGGCAGCCAGGCGGCGATGAAGGCATCCGAGCGCGCGGCCAGGTCGTTCACGTAGAGTGGACGACCCGAGAACAGCAAGGTCACGACCGGCTTTCCCCAGGCCTTGGCGCGCTTCAGCACGGCCAGATCTTCCGGATAGCGCACGCTGTGACGCAGGCTTTGCGTGCCCTTGATGTCGCCGGCGCCTTCGGCATAGCCTTTCTCGCCCAGGACAGCGATCACGGCGTCGAAATCTTTGGCGTCAGCGCGCTGCGCGTCCGCATCGAAGACCACGTGGTCAGCACCCAGCGCGGCACGCAGTGCAGCCAATGCCGTCTGGCCCTGCGGGAAGTCGGCGTTGGTGGTGTCGTTGCCCATCCAAGTCTTGCTCCAGCCGCCGACCTGGCGAGACATGTTGTCCGCGGCCGAGCCGATCACGAGCACGCGCGAGCTTGGCGCCAGCGGGAGCAGCCCGGGCTGGTGCTTGAGCAGCACGAGTGACTCGCGCACCGCGCGGCGCGCCAGGGCCTCGGTCTGCGGATTGGCCTGCGCGTCTTGGAGCTCGGCCGCCGGAACCGGCGAGAAGAGGCGCTTGAGTTCGGGCGGCATGTCGCCGTCGGCGGCCGCGAGACCGGCCCGCAACTTGACGCGAAGGATGCGGCGCACGGCATCGTCGACACGGGCCATCGGAATGCGGCCCTCCTCCACCTCGCGCAGCGTGTTGGCGATGAAGCGGCGCCAGTCCGTGGAGAGCATGATCATGTCCACGCCTGCATTGATGGCCTGCGGGCAGTCGTCGTTGGCGCAGCCGGGAACCTGGCCGATGCCGTCCCAGTCGCTGATGACGAAGCCGTCGAAGCCCAGGCGCTTCTTGAGCACCTCGGTCAGCATGAGGGCGCTGCCATGCATCTTGCCCTCGCCGTCTACCGTCGTGCTGTCTTGCCAGCTGTTGAAGGAGGCCATGACCGTTTGCACGTGCGCATCCAGCGCACCGTAGTAGCCGGCGCCGTGGACGCTGGCGAGCGTAGCGAAGGGCGTTCGCGTCAGGCCCTGGTCCACGCCATGGGTGGTGCCGCCATCGCCAACGAAATGTTTGGCGGTTGCGACGACGCCGCGGCCCTGCCCTTGCATCAGCCCGTCCTGCAGACCCTCGATCTCGGCGCGGCCCATGCGGCGCACGAGTTGCGGATCTGCGCCATAACTCTCGTAGGTACGACCCCAGTGGACGTCCTGCACGACCGCCAGCGTAGGTGCGAACACCCACTGGATGCCGGCTGCGCGAACAGCCGCAGCAGTGGCACGGCCGATGTCGCGCACCAGCGCCTCGTCGCCCGTGGCCCCAAGCCCCGTGTGATGCGGGAACAGCGTGGCGCCGTGGATGTTGCCGTTGCCGTGCACGGCATCGATGCCCCAGATCAGGCCCACGCCCGGCGTGGCGGCGAGCGCGGCGCGCTGGTAGGCCTGCGATAGCGCGCGCCAGTCCGTCACGGCCGCCGTGCGGGTCTTGCCCGGCCACGATCCACCGCCATTGAGCACGCTGCCGATCGCGTATTCACGCAGCTCGGCCGGCGTGAGGGTCTGGATCTCGGCCTGCGTCATCTGGCCGATCTTTTGCTTGAGCGTGAGCCCGGCCAGCAGCCGCTCGACCTGGGCTTCGAGTGCCGGATCCGGCGCGGCCGCGGCCCGTGCCGGCCAGGCATCGCCCAGGTTTTGGGTCAGGTTTTGGGCCGCAGACACGCCTGCAACCAAAGCACATCCAAGAGCAACAAAACAACGGCGGGGCAATTTGTTCATTGTGCGAATCATGCCTGGGTCTTCAGAGAGTGGGCGAGAGGATAGAGCGCATATCGAAGGTCTCGGCCCTGAACTCTGTGGCCTGCTGGTGGCTCATTCCGATTGACAAGGCCGTCAAGACGCGCTCAAACTGCGAAACATTGGAAACGGTTCCAATTCATTCTAGGGACGACCGGAGGGCAGCCGCAAGAGGCGCGCGCACCGACGGCAAAGACAAACCCATAGGAGACAAGACATGACCACTTCCCGCAACGCGCGGCGCCGCGCCAGCACGACCTTTGCCCGCCTGCCCAGGCTCACCCCTGTTGCCGCCGTCTGTGCGGGCCTCACCGCGATGGCGGCCATGGCGCCGGCCACGGCTCAGCAGCAGCAGCAGACGCAGCAACTCGATACGGTCACCGTGACCGGCATCCGGCAGTCGATCGAGAACTCGATCAATATGAAGCGCAACTCCGACTCCGTCGTCGAGACCATCACGGCCGAGGACATCGGCAAGCTGCCCGATGTCAGCATCGCCGAATCTCTGTCGCGCCTGCCGGGCCTGGCCGGACAGCGCGTCAACGGCCGGGTTCAGAGCATTGCGATCCGAGGCATGTCGCCCGACTTCTCCGGCACGCTGCTCAATGGGCGCGAGCAGACCACCACGGGCGTGAACCGCGGCGTCGAATTCGACCAGTACCCGGCCGAGCTGATGTCGGCGGTCGTGGTCTACAAGACGCCCGACTCCACCCTGCTGGGCCAAGGTATCTCGGGCACCGTGGACCTTCGCACCATCCGCCCGCTGGACGTGAACACACGCACCGTGGCGCTGAACGCGCGCGCCGAGCGCAACTCGCTTGGTGACCTCAACCATGGCTACGGCGGCACCGGCGCCAACGGCGCACGCATGAGCGCGTCCTACATCGACCAGTTCGCTGATCACACTGTCGGGGTGGCCCTGGGCTACGCGCATCTCGACTCGCCGGGGCAGGAGCTGCATTACAAGGCCTGGGGCTTCCAGACCGATGCCAACTGCCTGGCCCACCACAACGACTGGGGCTGCAATCCCATCACCGGCTCGAACCCGGGCAACGCGTACTACATGTCCGGCTTCGAAGCCGCCACCTTCTCCCGCGACGACAAGCGCGACGGCCTCATGGGCGTGCTGGAGTACAAGCCGAGCAAGGACCTGCACAGCACGGTCGATCTCTACTACTCCAAGTTCAACCAAACCGAGGTGATGCGCGGCCTGATGGGCTCGATCGGCGACGGTTGGGGCGTGCCGGGCAGCGTGTTCAGCAATGTGGGCACGACACCGGTGGGCACGGGCTCGCTCGTCACCTCGGGCACCACGACCATGGTGCCAAACATGGTCGTTCGCAACGACTACAACAAGCGCAACGACACGCTCAAGGCCCTGGGATGGAACACGGAGGCCAGGCTGGGCAGTTGGACGGCCGTGGCCGACCTCAGCTACTCGAGTGCGGAGCGCGTGGAGTCGCTGTTCGAGACCTACGCGGGCACACCCGCCGCGCCGACGATCAGCTTCAGCCTCCCGACGGGCCCGGCCTTCCCGACCTTCTCCAGCGCCACCAATTTCGAGAGCCCGACCTTGGTCGCGCTGAGCGACCCGGCCGGCTGGGGCCACATGGGCCGCCAACAGTTCACCACGCAGAACGACGTGATGAAGAACGCGCGGCTCGATTTCAAGCACGAGCTCGGTGGCATCTTCTCGCAGTTCGACGTGGGCGTGAACCTCAACAAGCGCGACAAGACGCAGAACTTCAACGTCCTCTTCGCCACCCTGAAGAATGGCGGCACTTCGCAGCTGCTGAGCCAGAGCGACGTACTGCCTTCGAGCTCGCTGAGCTTCGTGGGGCTGCCAGGCACGCTGGCCTTTGACGTCAACGCGGTGGCGGCCAAGTACTACACGATGACGCAGAACCTGAGCTCGGGACCGACGGGCGACCAGTCGCACGACTTCGGCGTGCACGAGCGCATCGTCACCGGCTTCGTCAAGGCCGACATCGAGACCCAACTCGGCAGCGTCCCCATCCACGGCAATGTGGGTGTGCAGGCGGTCCATACCAAGCAAGACTCCGATGCCTTCGCGTTCGACGGCAACGGCGCCGTGATCGGCACCATCGACCCGGGCGCGAGCTACACCAACCTGCTGCCCAGCCTGAACCTCACCGGCGACATCGGCGGCGACCGCCTGCTGCGCTTCGGCCTAGCCCGCGAGCAGATGCGCCCGCGCATCTTCGACATGAACGCCTCTTCGTCCGCCAGCGTCGTGGCGACCGGCGCACTTCGCGGCACATGGTCCGGCAGCGGCGGCAACCCCAAGCTCAAGCCCTGGCTGGCCAGCGCGGTAGACCTGTCGCTGGAACAGTACTTCGGTAAGCGTAGCTACATCGCAGGCGCCCTGTTCTTCAAGAAGCTGCAGACCTACATCTACAACAACACCATCCCCTACGACTTCACCGGCTTCATCAACAGCACGCCCACCGTGCCCGCCATCACAACGGCCGGCACCTACAACACCCAGGCCAACGGCACGGGCGGCAATATGCGCGGTGTGGAGCTCAGCGGCGTGCTCGACGGCGCCTTGCTCACCCCTGCGCTCGACGGCTTCGGCGTGCAAGCCAACTTCTCCTATACCGGCAGCTCGATCTTGGCCAACGGGCCAGACAACACTGCCGCCTGGCAGTCGCTGCCGGGCCTGTCCAAGCGCGTGGCCAACCTGCAGCTGTTCTACGAGAAGTACGGCTTCTCCTTGCGCATCAGCGACAACTACCGTTCGGATTTCCGCGGCGAGTACACCTCGCTGTTCGGCAACACCTCGATCCTGCGCACGCTGGCGCAGAGCACGGTCGACGTGCAGACGAGCTACGAGCTGCAGGGCGGACCGGCCAAGGGCCTGCAGTTCCTGTTCCAGATCGTGAACCTGACCAACACGCCGGACAAGAACGTGCAAGACGGCAGCGGCTTCGGCGGTAACGTCACGGCACCGCAAGAGTTCAACCAATACGGCCGCACCTACCTCCTTGGCTTGAACTACAAGTTCCACTAAGTTGCTCCTCGGGGCCGCGTCCGGTATGGCTGCCGGGCGTGGCCCCGCTTTCGAATCATTCCGCGCGCCCCGGCGCTCGATTTCATGTCTGCTCAGTACCCCCCTCGTCGCGCCGACTTCCCCTCCGACTTCCGCTGGGGCGTGTCCACGTCGTCCTTCCAAATCGAGGGCGCAGGCCAGGAGGACGGCCGCGGCGAGTCGATCTGGGATCGCTTCTGCACCGAGCCTGGCCGCATTCGCGACGGCTCCAACGGCCTCGTGGCCTGCGACCACTACCACCGCTGGCCGCAGGACCTGGACCTGGCGCAGAGCCTGGGCGTCAACGCCTATCGCTTCTCGATCGCCTGGCCGCGCATCCTGCCGCAGGGGCGCGGCCAGGTGAACCCCAAGGGCCTGGAGTTCTACGACCGCCTCGTCGACGGCATGCTCGCGCGCGGCCTGCAACCCTGGGCCACGCTCTACCACTGGGACCTGCCGCAGGCGCTGCAGGAGCACGGCGGCTGGAAGAACCGCGAGACGGTGGCAGCCTATCTCGAATACACAGACGTCATCACGCGCCGCCTTGGTGACCGCGTCAAGCACTGGATCACGCATAACGAACCCTGGTGCTCCTGCATCATGGGCTACTACGAAGGCGTGCATGCGCCGGGCGAGACCAATCTGGCCGGCGCGCTACAGGCCAACCACCATGTGCTCCTCTCGCATGGCCACGCCATTGCCGTGATCCGTGCCAACTCGGCCGGCGCCGAGGTGGGCATCACGCTGTCCCTGCACCCGATCGCGGCGGCGAGCACCAGCGCCGAGGATTGCGCCGCCCAGGTCCGCCATGACGGCGTGCGCAACCGCTGGTTCCTCGATCCCCTGCACGGCCGCGGCTACCCGGCCGACACGCTCGCCCTGTTCGGCGCCGACGCCCCCCAGGTGCAAGACGGCGACATGCAGGCCATCGCCACGCCAACGGACTTTCTCGGCGTCAACTACTACTTTCCGGAAGAAGTGCGCCACTGTGAGACAGGGGGCCCGGCCCGCAGCGCACTTACTCACAAGGACGGCGTCGAACGCACGGCCTTCGGCTGGGAAGTCTCGCCTCAGGGCATGGTTGATCTGCTGACGCGGGTACATCGCGATTACGCGCCGGCCCGGATGGTCCTGACCGAGAACGGCTCGACCTACGAGGACGTGCTGCGCCCCGATGGCACGGTGGCAGACGCTGAACGAAAGAGCTATCTCCAGCGCCATCTCGCGTCCCTGCAAAGTGCCATGAAACTGGGGGTTCCGGTACAGGGGTATTTCGCTTGGAGTCTGCTCGATAACTTCGAATGGGCGGAAGGGTATTTGCGACGATTCGGCCTGGCGTATGTCGACTACGCTACGCAGTCCCGCATCCTCAAGGACAGCGGGCGTTGGTACTCCCAGTTCCTGCGACCCTAGGACGATCGCCATGCGCTTCAAGACTCTTGCGCTTGTTGCGGCGCTATTTGCCGCCGCCAGCGCTCCTGCCCAGACCAAGGCCCCGCTGAAGGCCGAGGTGATCCACTGGTGGACTTCGGGCGGCGAGTCGGCCGCGGTGAAGACCCTCGCCGATGCCTACCGCGCCGCCGGCGGCGAATGGCAGGACACGGCGATCGCGCTGGGTGAGCAGGCGCGCTCGGTGGCCATCAACCGCATCGTCGGCGGCAAGGCCCCGACGGCGGCGCAGTTCAACACGACCAAGCAGTTCTACGACATCGTCGACCAGGGCCTGCTCAACAACGTGGACGAGGTCGCGATCCGCGACGGCTGGGACAAGTTCCTTCCCGAGGTCGTGCTCAACGTCATCCGCATCAAGGGCCACTACTACGCCGCGCCGGTGAACATCCACATGCCGGCCTGGGCTTGGACCTCCAAGGCAGCCTTCCGACGAGCCGGCATCAAGGACGATCCCAAGACCATGGACGAGCTGTTCGCCGCGCTGGACAAGCTCAAGGCTGCGGGCCTCGTGCCGCTGGCGCACGGCGGCCAGGGCTGGCAGGACAACACCGTCTTCACCTTCGTGCTCAGCAATGTAGGTGGGCGCGATCTGTACCTGAAGGTCTTCAAGGACCGCGATCCCGCGGCCATCAAATCCGACGCCTTCAAGAACGTGCTATTGACCTTCAAGCGGCTTCACAACTATGTGGACAAGGGCTCGCCCGGCCGCAACTGGAACGACGCCACGGCCATGATCATCACGGGCCGCGCCGGCATCCAGATCATGGGCGACTGGGCCAAGGGCGAGTTCAGCCTCGCCAAGCAGGAAGCGGGCAAGGACTACGGCTGCATCGCCGGCTTCGGGCCGAAGTCGCTCTACGTGATCCAGGGCGACGTGATGGTGTTCCCGCGCTCGAACGATCCCAAGGTCGTCGCCGCCCAGAAGCTGCTGGCCAAGGTGATCACGGACCCGGTGACCCAGGTGGCCTTCAATGAAAAGAAGGGCTCGGTGCCGATCCGCACCGACGTCGATGCCTCCAAGATGGACATGTGCGCGCAGATGGGCCTCGCCATCCTCAAAGACAAGTCACGCCAGATCGGCAACGGGGAGTCCTACATCGCCCCCGACCAGAACGGCGCGCTGCAGGATGTGATCTCCAACTACTGGAACCGCGACATCCCGGTCGAGAAAGTCCAGAGGGACGTCCTCGCCGCGCTGCGCGACTGAGGCGGCAACCATGAAGGCTCTGCTTCGGCGCGTGACGCCCTGGACGGCGCTGCTGCCGCTGGCGATCACGGTCCTGGTCGGCTATTTCGGCGCCGCGCTGTGGTCGCTCTTCATCTCGATGACGAGTTCGCGGACCTTCCCATCCACGAACTTCGTCGGCCTGGAGCAGTACGAGCGCCTGTTCGACAACGAGCGCTGGCAGCTCGCGCTGCACAACCTCGCCATCTACGGCCTGCTTTTCATCGTGGCCTGCATGGTGATCGGCTTCTTGCTCGCGGTCTTCATCGACCAGAAGGTGCGCGGCGAAGGACTGCTGCGGGTGGCATTTCTCTACCCCTATGCGATGTCCTTCGTTGCCACCGGACTGGTCTGGCAATGGGTGCTGAACCCCGACAGCGGCCTGCAGAACGCGATGCAGCATCTGGGCTGGAAGGACTTCACTTTCGACTGGATCATCGACCAGGACATGGCCATCTACACCATCGTCATCGCCAGCGTCTGGCAAGCCTCGGGCCTCGTGATGGCGCTGATGCTGGCGGGGCTGCGCAGCATCGACGAGGAGATCTGGAAGGCCGCGCGGCTCGACGGCGTGCCGGTCTGGCGCGTCTACCTGTCCATCGTGCTGCCCATGCTGGGCGCCACCCTGGCCACAGTCTTCGTGCTGCTCTCCACCGCGGTGGTCAAGGCCTTCGACGTCGTCATCGCCATGACCCAGGGCGGCCCCGGCACCGCCAGTGACCTGCCGGCCAAGTTCATCATGGACCACCTCTTCGGCCGAGCCAACCTCGGCCTCGCCTCCGCCGGCGCCATGGTGCTGCTGCTGACCGTGCTGATCATCGTTGCGCCGCTGCTCTATGCGCGCAGCCGCCGCAAGGAGGCCCGGACATGAAGCGGCGCTCGCATTTCACGCCGGCGCGCATCGGCGTTTACGGCTTCTTGCTCTTTGCCGCGGCCTTTTTCCTGGCGCCGCTCTACGTCATGCTCACGACCTCGTTCAAGAGCATGGACGAGATCCGCCTGGGCCAGATCTTCGCGCTGCCCCAAGCCTTCAGCCTCAATGCCTGGCGCGCCGCCTGGAGCGAGGCCTGCACGGGCGTCTCCTGCGAGGGCGTGAGCGGTGGCTTCTGGAACTCCGTCATCATCGTCGTGCCCAGCACGATCCTGCCCATCCTGATCGGCGCGCTCAACGGCTACTGCCTGAGCTTCTGGCGGCCGCGCGGCGCGAACCTGCTCTTCGCCATCCTGATGCTGGGCGCCTTCATCCCCATCCAGGTGATGATCTATCCGCTCGTCAAGCTCGAGGCCGCGCTGGGACTGTATTCGAGTCTGCCCGGCATCATCGTCGTGCACATCGTCTTCAGCATGCCGATGATGACGCTGCTGTTCCGCAACTACTACGCGGCGATCCCGCTGGAGCTGTTCAAGGCGGCGCGCATCGACGGCGGCGGCTTCTGGCGCATCTTCGTGCAGCTGATGCTGCCCATGTCCGTGCCCATCGCCATCGTGGCCACGATCATGCAAGTCACCGGCGTGTGGAACGACTACATCCTGGGCCTGGTCTTCGCCGGGCGCGAGAACCTGCCCATGACGGTGCAGCTCAACAACGTGATCAATACGACGACCGGCGAGCGTCTGTACAACGTCAACATGGCCGCGACCATCCTGACGTCGGCCGTGCCGTTGATGGTCTATCTCATCTCGGGACGCTGGTTCGTCCGCGGCATCACGGCCGGCGCAGTGAAGGGTTAATTGAATGAGTGGCGTGAAAATTTCCGATCTGGCCATCAGCTTCGCCGGCAACACAGTCATCGCCGGCCTGAACCTCGAAGTGCATGAGGGCGAGTTCCTGGTGCTGCTGGGCCCCTCGGGCTGCGGCAAGTCGACCCTGCTGCATTCGATCGCCGGCCTGATCGACGTCAGCGGCGGCCGCATCGACATCGGTGGCGAAGACATGACTTGGGCCGAGCCGAGTGAGCGCGGCATCGGCATGGTGTTCCAGTCCTATGCGCTGTACCCGAACATGAGCGTCGAGGGAAACATGTCCTTCGGCCTCAAGGTCGCCGGCGTCAAGAAGGACGAGATCAGGAGGCGCGTGGCCGAGGCCGCGGCGCTGCTGCAGCTGCAGCCGCTGCTCTCTCGCAAGCCCAGCCAGCTCTCGGGTGGCCAGCGCCAGCGCGTGGCCATCGGCCGCGCCCTGGTGCGTCAGGCCGGCATCTTCCTGTTCGACGAGCCGCTCTCCAACCTTGACGCCAAGCTGCGCGCCGAGCTTCGCCACGAGCTCAAGCTGCTGCACCGCAAGCTCGGTGCCACCATGATCTACGTCACCCACGACCAGACCGAGGCCATGACCCTGGCCAGCCGCATCGTGGTCATGAAGAGCGGCGTGATTCAGCAGATCGGCGCGCCCACCGAGGTTTACGAGAAGCCGGCCAATCGCTTCGTCGCGGGCTTCCTCGGCGCCACGGCCATGAATTTCGTCAGCGGGCAAGTCAGGGGTGGTCGATTCGAGGGCGCGCTGTCCGTGGATCTGTCCAGTTATGCCGGCAAGCCGCAGGAAGGCCAGCAGGTGGTGCTTGGCCTGCGCCCTGAGAACCTGAGCTTGGATCCGCACGGTCCGTGGGAGGCGCAGCTCCAACTCCTCGAGCCGATGGGCAGCCACCACGTGGCCTGGTTGCGCCTTGCCGACGGCAGCGAGCTTTCCGCCATTCTGCCGGCCGGCAGCGCCGTGCCGCCCGAAGGGCCAGTGCGCATTGCCGCCGACCTCAACGCCCTCTCGCTGTTCGACGCGACGAGCGAGCACAGGGTGTAGTCCTACATGCAGCGCATCCTCATCGTCGGTGGCGGCACGTCCGGCTGGATGACGGCCACGGCCCTGTCCAAACTGCTGCTGCGCGAGCAAGGCGCCAGGCACTGGAAGATCGAGCTCGTCGAGTCCGAGCAGATCGGCACCATCGGCGTGGGCGAGGCCACGATCCCGGCGATCAAAGCCTACAACACCATGCTGGGCCTGTCCGAGGACGAGCTGCTGCGGGCCACCCAGGGCAGCTTCAAGCTCGGCATCGAGTTCGTGGACTGGGGTCGGCTCGGCGAGCGCTACTTCCACGGTTTCAGCCCCATCGGCCGCGACCTCGACGGCATCTCCTTCCATCACTACTGGCTGCGCCTTCGCCAGGCCGGCTTGGCGGCCGACATCGCGGAGTACTCGATCAACTCGATGGCGCCACTGGAGGCGCGCTTCATGCGGGCCCGCCCGGACATGGCCGGCTCCCCGCTGGCCGAGATCGCGCATGCCTTCCACTTCGACGCCAGCCTCTACGCGAAGATGCTGCGCCAGAAGTCCGAGGCCATGGGGGTCACTCGCATCGAGGGCCGCATCACCGAAGTCACGCGTCACGAGAACGGCCACATCCGCTCGCTCAAGCTCGAGGGCGATCGCGAACTCGTGGCTGATTTCTTCATCGACTGCTCGGGCTTGCACGGTCTGCTGATCGAGAAGACGCTGCAAGCGGGCTTCGAGGACTGGGGCCACTGGCTGCCCTGCGACCGCGCCCTGGCCGTGCCCTGCGAAAGCGTGAGCCCCCTGCTGCCCTACACGCGCTCCACCGCGCGCGAGGCCGGCTGGCAATGGCGCATCCCGCTCCAGCATCGCATCGGCAACGGGCTCGTCTATTGCAGCGAATACATGGACGATGAAGCGGCGCGGCACACGCTGCTATCGAACCTCGACGGCAAGCCCCTCGCCGATCCGCGCCCCATCCGCTTCCGCGCGGGCAGGCGGCGCACGAGCTGGATCGGCAACTGCGTGGCCATCGGCCTGGCCAGCGGCTTCCTGGAGCCGCTCGAGTCCACGAGCATCCACCTCGTGCAAAGCGCGGTCACGCGCCTGCTGGACCTGTTCCCGCGCCAGGGACTCGACGCCGCCGACATCGCCGAATACAACCGCCAGACCGAGCACGAGATCCACCGCATCCGCGACTTCATCGTCCTGCACTACAAGCTCACGGCACGCGACGACACGCCCTTCTGGCGCCGCTGCCGCGACATGAGCGTGCCCGACACCCTGATGGAAAAGCTCGATCTCTTCGCCTCCAACGGCCGCATCATGCACGTGGACAACGAGCTCTTCCATGAGCCGAGCTGGCTGCAGGTCATGCTCGGCCAGGGGCTCATGCCGCGCGGCTACCACCCGATGGCCGACATCCGGCCGCTGGAGCTGGTGCGCGATTTCGCCGAAGACATCCGCGGTGTCGTTAAGCGCTGCCTCCCCCATATGCCGCCGCACGGCGACTATGTGCGCCAGGTCTGCGCAGCGCCCCTTCCTCCACACTGAGGCTCATCATGCGTCTTGCCGCTCTTGCCCTGGCCGTTCTCAGCGCGGCCGCACCCGCTGCGCCCGCCGCGCCCGCCGCGCCCGTAGAGGCCTGGCTGACCACGCCGGACCAAAAGGCCTTGCTGGCGCCCACTGCAGTGCAGGCCGCACGGTCCGGCGTGCCGGTGATCGAGCTGCTGCCGCGCGAGCAGCACCAGCGCATGGTGGGCTTCGGCGGTGCGATCACCGAGGCCTCGGCCTGGGTGCTGAACCACCGCATGACGGTCGAGCAGCGCGGCAAGCTGATGCGCGAGCTGTTCACGCGCCAGGACGGTGGCCTGGGCTTCGAGTTCACGCGCCTGACCATCGGCGCCTCGGACTTCTCGCGCGAGCACTACAGCCTGGACGACGTGCCGCCCGGCGGCTCCGACCTCGCCCTCGAACACTTCAGCATTGCCCGTGAGGAGGCCGACGTGCTGCCCGTCGCCCGCGAGGCGCTGGCGCTCAACCCGCAGCTCAAGGTCATGGCCTCGCCCTGGAGCGCGCCGGCCTGGATGAAGAGCGGCGACAGCCTGATCCAGGGCACGTTGCGCGACGACCGGCAGGAGGTGTTCGCGCGCTACCTCGCCCGCTATGCGGAAGAGGTCCGGCGCCTGGGCGTGCCGCTATTCGCGCTGACCCTGCAGAACGAGCCGCATTTCGAGCCCGCCGACTACCCGGGCATGCGCCTGCGACCGCGCCAGCGTGCCGAGGTCATCAAGCTGCTGGGCCCCCTGCTGGAGAAGAAGGGCCTGCCCGTGCAGATCCTGGACTGGGACCACAACTGGGACGAGGCCTTCAGCCCGCTGTCCACGCTGTCGGACGACGGCGCGCGGCGCTGGATCGCCGGCGTGGCCTGGCATTGCTATGCAGGCGATCCGGCCGCGCAAAGCGTGGTGTCGCGCCAGTATCCGAAGCTCGACGCCTGGCTGACGGAATGCTCGGGCGGCGCTTGGGAGAAGGACTGGAACACCCGCCTGCCCTGGGCGCTGCACCACCTCGTGATCGGTGCGACCCGCCACGGGGCGCGGGGCGTGCTGATGTGGAACCTCGTGCTCGACGAGGAGTACGGCCCGCACAAGGGCGGATGCACCGACTGCTACGGGATCGTCAACTTGCAGGCCGACGGCAGCCTCTGGCGCAGCGTCGAGTACTACGCCTTCGGCCATGTAAGCCGATTCGTCGTGCAGGGTGCGCGGCGCATCGGCTCCGAGACGCGCGGCGCAGCGCCCTGGCTCGAACATGTGGCCTTCCAAAATCCCGACGGCTCGCTGGTGCTGGTCGTGGGCAATCTGGGCAAGACCGAGCAGCGCTTCAACGCCCGCGGAGCCGGCTTTACGCTGCCCGCCGGCAGCGTGGTGACCCTGGTCTACTCAAAGGGATAGCGCACACCCATCTGGCCGCGGATCTCGTCCATCCAGCCGAGCACAGTCAGCGACTCGGCATGGCTGATGTGCGGGCTCTCGATCTCGCCGGCGCGGATGCGCGCCTGGGCCTCCTCGATCTGGCCCTCGAAACCGTTGAGCACATAAGGCGCCTGCACGACCTCCGCGGTCCCGCCGTGGCGCTCCAGGCGCAGCTCCACGGCGCCGTGGAAGCCGTAGGGCAAGGTGATTCGGCCGCGCTCGCCCTGGATGACGAAGGCGTTGTCGCTGCTGGTGTCGAAGGCGCAGACGAATTGCGAGGCCAAGCCGCCAGGGAAGACGATCTGGCCGTTCACGCGCATGTCCACGCCCGTCGGCGCGAGCAGGCCCGCGGCCTGGATGGCGACGGGCTCCGGGCAGGCTCCGAGCGCCTGCTCCAGCACGAAGCGCGTGACCGTCAGGTTGTAGATGCCAATGTCGAGCAGCGCGCCGCCGGCCAGCTCAGGCGCGAAGTTGCGGCTCGTGGGGTCGTAGCCAGAGGGGAAGCAGAAGCTCGACTGCAGGCTGCGCAGCGGACCGATGGCCTGCTCGCGCAGCCAACGTCCCAGCACCTGGTATGCCGGCAGGAAGCGCGTCCACACGGCTTCCATGAGGAAAACCTTCTTCTCGCGCGAGAGCGCCACGAGGGCTTCGCCCTCTGAGCGATTCGGCACCAGGGGCTTCTCGCAGAGCACGGGCTTGCCCGCGAGCAGGGCCGCGCGAATGAACTGGCCATGCTGGGCGTGCGGCGGGGCGATGTAGACGGCGTCCACGTGCGGATCGGCCAGCACCGAGTCCAGATCGTCCGTGGCCCGCGGCGCAAAGCTGGTGCAGTGCTCGCGCGCAAAAGCCTCGGCCCGGTCGAGCTTGCGGCCGTAGACCGCGACGATGCGGCTGCCCTCGACAGCGGTGACCGCGGCGGCAAAGCGCCGCGCGATGCGGCCTGGGGCGATCACGGCCCATCCGAAAGAATCCATGGTTCACACGCTCCTGGGGGAAGAGCGCGTATCTTGCCAGCCGCAACTTGTCCTGCGGCGGTTCCACGGGGTTTCAGCGGCGAGTCATCACCAGCAGCTGGGCGGTCTCGGACTTCTCGCGCAGCGCGACCGCGCATCTCAGGGGCTCCTGGTAGCGCTCGATGCTGCAGCAGTTCTCGGTGCCGATGTAGAGGCTACAGCCCACAGGCTACAGCCCACAGGCCACAGCTCACAGGCCACAGCTCACAGGCCACAGGCCACAGGCCGCGGCTAGCGAGGACTGCGCGCCCGAGCTGTTGCTCGGGCAGTCGGAACACAGTCGGCGGGCCGCCGCAGCGCCGTTGCGCGCTGTGGGTGGGCTGATGATCGATGCGCTGAATCCACTGCGGAACCACGATCTTCGTGCCGTTGAAGATCGCAACTTCTCTGGTCTCCACGCATTGCCTCTCACTGCAAACGTACAGGAAGACTCACTGAAACATTGAGCTCAGGTCGCGACTTTCAAGAAGCGGTGTCGTCATGTTGGGGGGCATCGATCAAGGCTTGTGCCTGGTCAAGCCCGGAGCGAACAATTCCATCACCCGCAGCTGCGCGCCATATCGCGTAAATACCGAGTTGCGTGACCAGACCATTGCAGCGCTCGCGGGCTGGCCCGTGGCCTGCTCCCACTGGCGCGCGGCGTGGCGGCGCGTGTGGCCGTAGCGCGCGAGCCGGCGCGGCTGCAGCTCGCTGCGCACAACGCGTGGGTCTTCGTAGAGCAGGTGCGCGAGCGGGCGCGTTCCGAGGCCCTTGAGCGCTTTCCAGGGCCCGGCCAGTGCACATTGATGCAGGCTCGAACGCGCCCACACAAGCGGCTCGCCGTCCACACGCAGGATGACCTCGCGCACCACCGTGCAGCCGTGGCGCGGCAGGCCCAGCGCGCGGCGTTCTTGAGCGCGCAGCGGCTGCACGCCTTGGCTCAGCACTTGAACCTCGAAGGACTGGCCCAGGCGCGCGAGGCGCTTGCTCAGGGAACCCGGTGCGCGCAGCCAGGCGCGCAAGCTTGTCCTCGCGGCGATGCCCATCGATCCTGCTCAGCCGTGCAAGGCGTCGCCGAGTTCGCGCGCGCGTTGCGCGGCTGCGTGCGCCGCGCGCTCGATCGCCTCGGCCACGCCGTCGGCCTCCATGCTCGTGAGCGCCGCGTGCGTGGTGCCGCCCTTGGACGTGACTCGCTCGCGAAGCAAAGCCAGTGGCTCCGCGCTGCTCAGGCCCTGTACGGCCGCGCCGCGGCAGGTGGCCAGGGCCAGCTCACGCGCCTGCGCCTCAGGCAGTCCCATCTCGGTGCCAGCCTTCACGAGCGCCTCCACGAAATAGAAGAAGTAGGCCGGACCAGAACCCGAGAGCGCGGTGACCGTATCGAGGTCCGGCTCGCGCGCCACCCACAGCAGCCGGCCCGTCGGCGCGAGCAGGGCTTCGGCCTCGGCGCGCGCAGCCGCATCGACGGCCTCGTTCGCGTACAGGCCTGCGATGCCCTCGCCGATCAGCGCCGGCGTGTTGGGCATGGCCCGCACGACGCGCGCGGCACCGGTGGCCTGCGCCAGGCTCGCGCAGCGCACACCGGCCATGACCGAGATCTGGAGCGCTTTGCCAACGTGGGGCGCACAGGCCGAAGCCGCTTCGCGAAAGCTCTGCGGCTTGACGGCCCAGACCACGCTGCGGGCCGTGGCCAGGCGCGCATCGGCGGCCGCCTGGGCGGCCACGCCGAAGTCGCCCGCGAGCCGCTCGCGCGCGGCTGGCTGCGGTTCGATCACGAGAAAGTCGGAGGCCGCGCGGCCAGCGCGCAGCAGGCCGCGCAAGATGGCGGTGGCCATATTGCCGCCGCCGATGAAGGCGATGCTGGGTTCCATGGGCGGCAGTGTAGGCGAGGGCCTAGGTCAACCGAGGCCGGCGAGCAGGGCTGCGTTGCCGCCTGCCGCCGCGGTGTTGACCGTGAGGGTCTGCTCGGCAATGAAGCGGTAGAGCTGCCGCGGCTCGTCGGCGGCTTCGATCAGCGGCGTGATCGCACCGTGCCGCGCGGCCAGCAGCTTCGCCAGCGGCGCCAGCGCGGCGCCACTGGCCGGCGTGGCCAGCGCGGCCAGCAGCGGATCGGCGCAAACCGCTTGCAGCGCGCCGGCGTCCATCAGCACCAGAGCCTCGGTCGGCAGCCCGGCGCGCAGCAGGGCCTCGCGCTTGGTGGCATCGCCACCGAGCCAGGCCACCGAGTTGCCGGCCAGCAGGGCCGCGGCCACGGCGCCCAAGCTGTCGCCGAGCACGGCCACCACGCCGCGGCCGTGGGCACGCAAGCTGTTGCGCTCGCCCGTGGGGCCGGGCAGCTCTGTGTCGGCGAGCAGGCTCTGCGCCGCCATGCTGAGCGAGGTCAGCCCGGTGGCGCGGGCCACGATCTGCACACGCTCGTCAAGCGTTCGAGCGGCCCAAGCAGCCTGCGCGGCATGCAGGCCGGCAAGCGACGGTGCCGCAGCCGCGTGCGCAGGTAGGTCCAGCGCCGCGGCCGACGCCGTGGTGGTGCCAAAGCGCTTGAGGTAGTTGGGACCGCCGGCCTTGGGGCCGGTGCCCGACAGGCCTTCGCCTCCGAAGGGCTGGACACCGACGACTGCGCCAATGATGTTGCGGTTGACGTAGACATTGCCGATGCGCGCCTTGTCGGCCAGGCGCTCGGCGCGGCTGTCGATGCGCGTCTGGATGCCCAGGGTCAGGCCGTAGCCGAGCTCGTTGATCTGGTCCATCAGTGCGTCCACGTCACCGCTCCAGCGCAGCACGTGCAGCACGGGGCCGAAGATTTCCTCGCCCATCTGCGCGAGGCTGCGGATCTCGAAGGCCACAGGGGCAAGCAGGCGGGGCATTGCGTTACTGGCAGGCGCCTCGCCGATGAGCGCGGCCTCGCGGCGCAGCCGCTCGACGTGACGGCTGATGTTGGCGTGAGCCTCGGCATCGATGAGCGGGCCCACGTCGGTTGCGAGCAGGGCCGGGTCGCCGAGCTTCAGCTCGTGCAACGCGCCGCGGATCATCTCGATCACGCCGTCGGCGATCTCATCCTGCACGCACAGAAGACGCAGCGCCGAGCAGCGCTGACCTGCCGAGCGGAAGGCGCTCTGCACGACGGCATCGACCACCTGCTCGGGCAGGGCCGTGGAGTCCACGATCATGGCGTTGAGGCCGCCGGTTTCCGCGATCAGCGGCACGGGCGCGCCGCCCTTGGCCACCAAGGCGCGATGGATGATCTGTGCCACCTGCGTGGAACCTGTGAAGCACACGCCGGCGCAGCGCGCATCGGCCACCAGGCCGGCGCCAACGGTCTCGCCGGCGCCATGCAGCAGTGCGAGCGCGTCCGCCGGCACGCCGGCCGCGTGCAGCAGCTCCACCATCTTCAGCGCCACATAGGGCGTCTGCTCGGCAGGCTTGGCCGCCACCGCGTTGCCGGCCACCAGGGCCGCGGCAACTTGGCCCGCGAAGATGGCAAGCGGGAAGTTCCAGGGGCTGATGCAGACGAACACGCCACGGCCGGCGAGATGTGCGTCGGCCTCGGCGCCGTCGGCGTAGTAACGCAGGAAATCGACGGCTTCGCGGACCTCGGCCACGCAATCGGCCTGGGTCTTGAAGGCTTCCTTCACGAGCAGGGCGCAGAAGGGACTCATCTGCGCTTCGAGCGCATCGGCAGCCGCGCGCAATATGGCAGCGCGTTCGCTACGGGGGCGTGCGTTCCAAGCCGTGAATCCGGCCTGCAATCTCGCCATCGCTGCGTCGAGCTGGGCCGCGTCGGCCTCGGGCACGCTGTTCAGCGGCGTGGCCTGCAGCGCAGCGGCAATGGCTTCTCGCTGGGCAGGGGCGCTGAGATCCAGGCCCGCGGAGTTGCGGCGCGCGCCGAGAAGGTCCAGGGGCATGGGCAGGGCCTGCCGGGCCTCGATGCGCGGTGCGGCCAGCAGCTCTTCCACCGCCACGTGGGTGTCGGCCAACTGATGGACGAAGGAGGAGTTGGCGCCGTTCTCGAGCAGACGGCGCACGAGATAGGCCAGCAGGTCACGGTGCTCGCCCACGGGCGCGTAGACGCGGCAGGGCAGCGTGCCGTCCTTGAGCACCTCGCGGTAGACGCCCTCGCCCATGCCGTGCAGGCGCTGCATCTCGTAGCGCGAGGTCGGCAATTCGGCCTCGCGGGCCAGCTGCGCGATGGCGGCGATGGTGCCGGCGTTGTGGCTGGCGAACTGCGGGTAGATCACCTCGGCATGCCGGATCAGGGCCTGGGCACAGGCAAGGTAAGACAGGTCCGTATGCTGCTTGTGCGTGAAAACGGGGTAGCCGGCCAGGCCCAGCTCCTGGGCACGCTTGATCTCGCCGTCCCAGTACGCGCCCTTGACCAGGCGCACCATGAAGCGCAGGCCGTGGCGGCGCGCGATCGCCGCCACCTCGTCGACCACGGCCAGGGCACGGGTCTGGTAGGCCTGCACGGCCAGTCCGAAGCCTTGCCACTGCGGGAACTGTTGACCGATGCGAGCGGCCAGGGCTTCAAACACCTCGAGCGAGAGCTCCAGGCGGTCCACCTCCTCGGCGTCGACCGTCAGGTTGATATTGGCGTTCGCGGCCAGCTCGATCAGCTCCCACACGCGCGGCAGCAACTCGGCGAACACGCGTTCGCGCTGCAGCACGTCGTAGCGCGAGAACAGGGCCGACAGCTTGATCGAAATGCCGTCACCGTCTGTGGGCGAGCTCGGCTTCTGGCCGGCCGCGATGGCCTTGATGGCGCCCACATAGGCGGCGAGATAGCGGCGCGCATCGTCCTCGGTGCGGGCGCCCTCGCCGAGCATGTCGTAGGAGAAGCGCAGCACGGGCAGCTGGCGGCGCTGCGAGGCGGCCTCGGCCATGGCTTCCTGAATATTGCGGCCGAGCACGAACTGGCGGCCCAGCAGCTGGATGGCGCGCACAGTGGCGGCCACTACAGTCTGCGCGCCCAGGCGCTTGAACAGACCACCCTCTTCCTGGGCACCGGGCAGGAACTTCTTGGACAGGCTGATGGCCGTGGCCGAGAGGCTGGCCAGCATCTTGTGCGGGCCTTCCGAGGCGCCGTCGAAATCTGCGCGGCCGAGCTGGTCGGCCGTGAGCGCGATGGCGGTGGGGGCGTCGGGCACGCGCAGCAGGGCCTCGGCCAGGCGCATCAGGGCCAGGCCTTCCGCTGAAGTAATCGGGTATTCGCGCAGCAGCGACTCCATGGCCCAAAAGGGCGCTGGATTGGCCCGCACCTGTTCCACCCAGGGCCGGGCCTGCTCGATCACAGCCTGCCAAGCAAAGCCCGTCTCCAGGCTCTGGGCCAGGCTTTTGACCACGCCCATTTCCTCGCGATACGGGTCGGGCAGGCGCTGGGTTTCGGGCGGGAGTGGGAAGCTGTTCATGGCATGTTCCTGGTGAATCCAGCCACTTTATCGGGCATAGTGCTGGATTAAATTCAGAAAACATTCCTACAGACCGTGGAAAATTTGATCGACGCCATCGACGCCCGGATCCTGCGCGCTCTGCAGGCCGACGGCCGCATTTCCAACCTGAAATTGGCCGAGACCGTGCATCTCTCGCCCACGGCTGTGCTCGAGCGTGTCAAGCGCCTGACCCGCGAGGGCTTCATCCTCGGCTACGAAGCCAGGCTCAATCCGGAGAAGCTCGGCGCGGGCCTGCTGGTCTTCATCGAGATCTTGCTCGACCGCACGGTGAGTGACGTGATGGACAACTTCAAGGCCGCCGTCCAGGCCCGCCCCGAGATCCTCGAATGCCATCTCGTAGCGGGCGGCTTCGACTACCTGCTCAAGACCCGTGTGGCCAGCATGACGGCCTACCGCGAGTTCATCGGCAGCCGGATCTGGACCCTGCCCGGCGTGCGCGAGACGCGCACCTACGCTGTGATGGAAGAAGTGAAGAACACGACGGCGCTGCCGATCTGAGCGGCTCTAGGTGCGCAGTGGTTCTTCTCAGTATCAATCTGCGCTCGACAAAGAATCTTGCACCACGCTCGATTCACAAGGAAGCCTGCTCCTGAGGCGCCAATCCGGCTGCGCATCTGCACAAAGACAGCTGCGCATCCCAGGGCTTCACAGCTTCGAGTCAAGGGCGATGAGGTTTAGCGGGAACGGACCGTTCGATCCCTGTCGAGACGCCGCCTCTCCGGTGGGGCGTACAGATGCAGCTCGACGCGCAGACGCCGCAAATCGTCGCGCGTGTAGGCGCGCGACTTGCCCGACAGCTGCATGGAGATTTGCTCGATCGCGCCACCGGTGCGCGAGGGCGGCGCAGCCACCACCATCAGTCCGAGGAGCACTGCCGCGACGACGGGCGACCACGCGGGCAAGGCCGGTCCAGAGCGCTGCAGCGGGACGCAGGACAGGCTCACCCACAGGCCCAGCCCAGCGCCGACGAGAACCTCGGAGGCCGAATGCGCCTGCACCGGCAAGCGCGAATAGGCGATCAGCACGCCCAGCAGCGCTCCGGCGCCCACGCCGAGCAGTTGCACGGGCCGGCTGCGGTTCATCAGCACGGTCCAGATGAGCATGGGATAGCTGGCGCAAGCAAACATCGCGTGGCCCGACACACCCGTGAAATCCCAGTCCGCCACGCCGATCTGCCAGCCGAAGAAGGCAATTTTGGTCGCCACCGTGAGACCGGCCGTCAGGGCCATGCGCAGCGTCCAGCGGCTCGCAAGCGCGCCCTGACCTGCGCCCAGCCACAGCCACAGAGCGGCGAGCGGCACCAGCGGCAGCAGCAGCTCGGCGTCACCCAGGCGTGTGATCAGGTTCCAGGCCACGAGGTCCGGGGGGCCGGCAAGAATCGGCGAGGTCGAAGGCAACAACATGCCGAAATGCTAGCTCGGCAAAGCTTTGCCGAGCTTTCTAGGCCACGCAAACCCGGGAGAGGTGGCCCGCACCCGTCTCGGGCCAGACGCGCAGCACGGCGCTGAAGTCCTCGGCCGGTTGCGGGCGACCGAAGAACCAGCCCTGCGCCCAGTTGCAGCCCTCGCGCTGCAGCCAGGCTGCCTGCTCGGCGGTCTCCACTCCCTCAGCAAGCACTTCCATGCCCAGCGAATGGCCCAGCACAATCACCGCGCGGGCGATGGCCGCCACGTTGTGGTCGGAGCTCAGCTCGGCGACAAAGCTGCGGTCGATCTTGAGCGTCTGGATGGGCATGCGCTTCAGATAGGACAGCGAGGAGTAGCCGGTGCCGAAGTCATCAATGGCCACGCGCACGCCGCGTGCGTTGAGCGCGCCCAGCAGCTCGATGGCGGCCTCGGCGTCCTCGAGCAGCAGGCTCTCAGTCACCTCCAGTTCCAGGGCCTGGGGCGGGCAGCCGGTCTCGGCCAGGATGGCGTCCACGTTCGCAACGAAGTCGCTCTGGCGCAGCTGCCGCGCCGAGACGTTGACTGCAATTTGCTGCGGCTTGCCCGGCTGGCCCTGCCAGCGCGCGGCCTGGGCACAGGCGGTCTCGAGCACCCAGCGGCCGATGGGGATGATGAGGCCGGTCTCCTCGGCCAGCGGGATGAACTCGGCCGGCGAGATCGGGCCGCGCGTTGGGTGGCGCCAGCGCAGTAAGGCCTCGGCACCGATCAGCTGGCCATCCGACAGGCGCACCTGAGGCTGGTACTCGAGACGAAATTGCGCCGCCTCGTTGGCCATTCGCAGCGCATGCGTCAGCTCGAAGCGCTGCTGGACGGTCTGCGTCAGCTCGGGGCGATAGGACTGCACGCTGCAGCGGCTGCTGGCCTTGGCCCGGCACATGGCGGCCTCGGCATTGCGCAGCAGATCGTCCACGTTCTCGCCGTCGCCGGGGAAGATGGCCAGGCCGATGGAGGCGCCCAGGTTGAAGCGGCGCGGCTGGCCGTCGACATTGAGAATCACCGGCTCCATGATGGCCTGAATCAGCCGATCGCCCAGGCGCATCGATGTTTCTTCGTCGACCAGACCCGAGAGCATGACGATGAACTCGTCGCCGCCGACGCGAGCCACCGAGTCGCTGGCGCGCACCACGTCCACGAGGCGAGCGGCGGCCTGGGTGAGCACGATGTCGCCCGCCACATGGCCCGCTACGTCGTTGACCTCGCGGAAGCCGTCGAGGTCGATGTAGAGCACCGCCACGCAGGTGCAGTCGCGCCGGGCCGCGCTGATCTGGCGCTCGATGCGGTCGCGCATCAGGGCCAGGTTGGGCAGGCCGGTGAGGCGGTCGTGCAGGGACTGGTGCAGCAGGGCCGCCTCAGTGGCCTTGACGCGCGAGATGTCGGTCAGCACGGCGAGGAAATGCGGGCGCCCGTCTCCCGCGCCCTCGCTGCCCGGGACGAGCACGACCGTGGCCCAGACCGGCACGCTGATGCCGCTCTTGTGGCGCTGCATCAATTCGCCGCTCCACTTGCCTTCGCGCTCGACCGTGCTCCACATGTTCTCGATGGCGGCGGGGTCCTGGAGCTCGGTCAGCAGGTAGCGCGGCACGCTGCCCACGAGCTCCTCGACCGAGTAGCCGCTGATATTGCACAGCGCCGGGTTCACGTCCTCCACGCGCTTGTCGGCATCCATGACCATGATGCCTTCGCCGCAATGCTCGAACACGCTGATGGCGCGGTGCAGCCGAGCATGGGCCTGGCGCAGGGCCGTGACGTCACGCGCCACGCCCACCGTGCCGACGCGCTGGCCGTCGTCGAAGACCGGTGCCTGGGCGATGTCGAAGCAGCTGCGGCTGCCGTCGGGGCCCGAAGTCCAGGCGAGAGTTCGCTCCGCCCCGCTGTCGGCCATGGCGGCCGCCCAACTCGGGACCTTGGCCAACTGCTCGTCGCGGCGCCCGAGGATTTCACTCTCGGCCAGACCCAGGCAGGTGGCAAAGGCAGGATTGCAGCCTTCATACGCACCGCTGGCGTCCTTGAAGAACACCGGATCCGGGATGGCGTTGAGCAGGCCGCTGAGCTTGGTGCGCTCTCGGCGCACCTTCTGAAGCTGGACGCGGCGGCGCGCCAGGCGGCGGCGCTGCCAATGCGCAAGCGTCAATACAAAAACGAAGGCCACACCGCCACAGGCAATGAACAGGCTGAGCCACAGCGTCGAGCCTTGCGGCAGCTGGACTCCTGCGCGTGCTTGAGATGAAAGAACAAGCACTCCAAACGCCACCGTCAGGCGGCGAAGCATCGAGCTCATGTTGTCGATAGACCCAAGGGCTTGTCAGTCGGCGTCAATCCAATGACGCTTGACCAACTTGTTGTTTGAGTGGCAGGTCCGATCAGGACCGCCTCACTTGTTAGCGGTAACTAGTGTGATGTCTGCCGAGGACCTGCCAACGCATTCATAGCGCAAGCGCAACACGAGTTCCCTGCAAAATTGCACGCTTGGCGTCGAGTTCTCCGGCCTCGAGCGCCCCGCCGATGAGCTGCACGCGCTGTCCGGCAGCCTGCAAGGGTTCGAGCAACTCGCGCAAGGGCTCCTGCCCGGCGCACAGGACGATGGTGTCTGCGGCCACCAGTTGCGGGTCTTCGTGCCGTTCGCCGAAGCTGATCCACAGGCCTTCGTCGGTGATGGCCTCGTAATGGACGCCCGCGATCATTTGCACCTGCTTCATCTTGAGTGCAGCACGGTGGATCCAGCCCGTCGTCTTGCCCAGGCCGGCGCCGGGTTTGCCGGATTTGCGTTGCAGCAGCGTCACTTGGCGAGCCGGCGCGGCGGGCTGGGCCGGGCACACGCCACCACGCACCTCAGCCGGGTCAGCCACGCCCCATTCGCGCTGCCATGCAGGCAGGTCCAGGGCCGGCGAGTGGGGTTCGGTCAGGAACTCCGCCATGTCGAAGCCGATGCCGCCGGCGCCGACGATGGCCACGCGCTGGCCGACTCGCGAGCGCCGGGCCAACACGTCCACATAGGACAGCACTCGGCCAGCGAGCGCGGGATCGTCCTGGCCCTTAATGCGCGGATTACGCGGCGTAACGCCGGTGGCGAGCAAGACCTCGTCGAAGTCGACCAGATCCGAGGCAGCAGCGCGCCGGTTGAGCTGCAGCTGCACGCCAGTACGTTCGATGCGGCGGCGGAAGTAGCGCAGCGTCTCGGCGAACTCCTCCTTGCCCGGGATGCGCCGCGCCATATTGAACTGCCCGCCGATCTCTGCCGCGCTGTCGAAGAGATGGACCTCGTGGCCGCGCTCGGCCAGCGTGGTGGCGGCCGCGAGCCCGGCTGGACCGGCGCCGACGACGGCCACCCGTCGGGCGCGACCCTGGATGCGCACCACGCGCATCTCGGTTTCGTGCGAGGCGCGCGGATTGACGAGGCAGCTCGCGGTCTTTTGCTCGAACACGTGGTCCAGGCAGGCCTGGTTGCAGGCAATGCAGGTGTTGATCTCGTCGGCCTGCTGCTCGCGCGCCTTCTTCATGAAGGCGGCATCGGCAAGCAGCGGGCGGGCCATGGAGACCATGTCGGCATCGCCGCGCGCCAGCACCTCCTCGGCCACCTCAGGCGTGTTGATGCGGTTGCTCGTGATCAAGGGCGTGGTGATGCCTTCGGCCTTGAACTCGGCGCGCAGCTTGGCAGTCAGCCAGGTGAAGCCGGCGCGCGGCACGCTGGTGGCGATGGTCGGCACGCGGGCCTCGTGCCAGCCGATGCCGGTGTTGATCAGTGTCGCGCCGCCGCGGGCCACGGCTTTGCCGAGCTGCACGACCTCATCCCAGCTGCTGCCACTCGGGATGAGGTCAATCATGGAGAGGCGGTAGATGATGATGAAGTCCGGCCCCACGGCCTCGCGCATGCGAGCCAGGATCTCGAGCGGCAGGCGCATGCGGTTCGCATAGGAGCCACCCCATTCGTCCTGGCGCTGGTTGGTGTGGGCGACCAGGAACTGGTTGATGAAGTAACCCTCGGAGCCCATGACCTCGACCCCGTCGTAGCCCGCCTCGCGGGCCAGCCGGGCGCAGCGCACGAAGGCACGGATCTGGCGCTCGATGCCACGCGCGGAGAGTTCTCGCGGCTTGAAGGGGGAGATCGGCGACCGCAGGGCGGAGGGCGCCACGCACAAGGGGTGATACCCATATCGTCCCGTGTGCAGGATCTGCAGCGCGATTTTGCCGCCCTCGGCATGCACGGCATTCGTGATCGTGCGATGCCGCCTGGCGGCACCCGAGGTGGCCAGCGTGCCGGCAAAGGGCTTGGCCCAGCCTTCTATATTGGGCGCGAAGCCGCCCGTGACGATCAGGCCGACTTCGCCAGCGGCGCGCTCGGCGAAGTAGGCTGCGAGCCGCTCGAACTGCCGCCGCGAATCCTCCAGCCCCGTGTGCATGGAGCCCATGAGGCTGCGGTTTCTGAGAGTGGTGAAGCCGAGGTCCAGGGGGCTCAGCAAGTGGGGAAAGCTCATGACAGGCATCAGAGCAGCAAAGATTCTTCACCACAAGCAGGCAGGCCCTACAAGGGGTCCTGCGCCGCCAGCCCTACAATCCGCGCGCAACAGGCGCATTGGCGCCGACTTCTTGGAGTGATTCATGCGATTCCTGAAATGGGCTGCGGCCATCGTCGCCGTCGCCTCGGCTGCCCTGTTGGGCGCCTGCGGTGGCAGTGGTACGACCACCAAGGCCGATATCCGCCTCATCAACGCCAGCGCGGGCTACAACTCGCTGGATCTGACGGTCAACAGCACCAGCCTGGCGACCGGCGTGGCGTACGGTACGGCGGGTAGCTATTCCTCTGTGGACACGACCGCCACGGCCAGCCAGGTGATCTCCGGCGGCACGACGGTCATCCAGACCACGCCCACCCTGGCCGGCGGCGCCAAGTACAGCCTGATCGCCTACGGCTGGCCCAATGCCATGCGCACGGCCCTGCTGCAGGAAATGGAACCGGCTCCAGCGGCCAACCTCGCCAAGGTGCTGGTGCTCAACCTCGCCCCTGATGCCGGCGCGGTCAACGTCTACCTGACCACCGGCGCCCCGGCGGTCGGCGCGGCAGCCTTCGCCAGCGGCGTGATCGGCGGCGCGGGCAGCGGCTACCTGCAGATCGCCTCGGGCACCTATCACGTGCGCGTGACCGGCGCGGCCAGCACCGACGTCAACACCGACGTGCGCCTGGACTTCGACGGCTTCACGGTCGGCAGCGCCAGCGTGAACACCCTGATCATCACGCCCACGGCCGGTGGCGTGCTCGTCAACGCCATGAGCGTGGTGCAGACCGCCGCTGTCAGCGCCTACAGTGCCAACAATGCTCGCGTGCGCGTGATCGACTCGGTGGTGGGTGCACCCGGCGTCAACACGGCCCTGGTCTCCACCCGCTCCGGCACGACCCTGCTGAACTCCGGCAGCGCTGCTCCGGTCGGCTACTACTACATCGTGCCCGCCACGAACGACGCCATCAATCTCACGCTCAACGGCGTGCCGATGGCAGCGCAGACGCCGGCCCTGTCCGCCGGCAGCGACTACACCGTCCTGGTCTGGGGCACCGCGAGCGCACCGCAGGTCTCGATCATCTCCGATGACAACCGCCTGCCGCTCGCCGGCTACGCCAAGATCCGCCTGCTCAACGGCGCCGCCGACGGCCTGACCGAGAGCATGCAGCTGGACTATGGAGCCATCGCCACCAACGTCGCCCCGGGCACGGCCTCGACGCCAGCGCAGATCGTTGCGGGCAGCGGCACGTCGTCCTTCCTCGAAGTCAAATCTTCGAACGCGGTCACCGACATCTTCAGCCAGTCGCCGTTCAACGTTCAGAACCAGGGTGTGTACACGGTCTACATGCTGGGCAACTCGACGGTCGCCAACAACCTGGCCGGCTTCGTCAACAAGGACCGCTAAGCCGACCGAGCCCCCGGGCTCTTCAGCTCCAACAGAGGCCCCCAGGCCGCCGCAGGCGCCTGGGGGCTTTTTGCTTTTGGCACGGGAAGCTTTCGGTCGCCGTCGGTGATCAGCAACAAGCGCCTCGCTGCCAGGCCAGCCGGATCCCCGTCGCAGCGGCCCGGCCTGCACAACGGTCTGGGTCGCTACTTCACGGTCTCCGGCAGCTATCAGTTCAAGTGATCCGAGCCGCCTGGGCTCATCCCGCAACGGGGCGCGCAAACGCCCCTTTTTTCATGTCGACATGGCTTTCGGCCGACTTCTCCTCGAGCCGGCAAAATCGACGCTTTCCTCCAAGAGGCTCCCCTTCCATGAAAGCTCCCCTGCTGCTCTCCTTGGCACTGCTGGCCCCCCTGGGCGCGCTGAGCCCGCAATCCGCTCAGGCCGTGGCCACCGCCGCCGCCAGTGCCGTGGCCTGGCAAGAAGCCGGTGCCGATGCCGACATCGAGAAGGCCTTCGCCCAGGCCCGCGCCGAGAAGAAGCCGCTGCTGCTGTATTGGGGCGCCAAATGGTGCCCGCCCTGCAACCAGCTCAAGGCCACACTGTTCAACCGTCAGGACTTCATCGAGCAGAGCCGCGCCTTCGTGGCCGTGCATATCGACGGCGACGCGCCCGGGGCACAGAAGCTCGGCAACCGCTTCAAGGTGCGTGGCTACCCGACCATGATCATGTTCAACACCGAGGGTGCCGAGCTGACCCGCCTGCCCGGTGAGATTGACGCACCTCAGGTCGTCAAGGTGATGCAGATGGGCCTGGCCGGCGGCCGCCCCGTGAAGGGCGTGCTGGCCGACGCCCGTGCCGGCAAGAAGCTCAGCGCCAATGAATGGCGCCTGCTGGCCTTCTACTCCTGGGAGACCGATGAGCAGCAGCTCGTGCCGCCGCAGGAAGTGCCTGGCCTGCTCGTGCAGCTGGCCGTGGCCAGCAAGGGTGTGGACGAGGAAGTGACGACGCGCCTGTACCTGAAGGCGCTGGCCGCCAGCGACGAAGGCAAGGGCGTCAAGCCCGACGCGGCGCTGGCCCAGCGCGTGTCGGCCGTGCTGGCCGACCCCACGCAGTCGCGCGCCCAGATGGATGTGCTGACCAATGGCGCCGGCGAGATCGTGCTGAGCCTGGCGCCTGAAGCTGGCGCCGCACGCACCAAGCTCGCGGGCGAGTTTGACAACGCCCTCAAACGCCTGGAGAACGACGCCACGCTGTCACGCGCCGACCGCCTCACGGCGCTGGAGTCGCGCGTGGACCTGGCCCGCCTCGATCAGGACAAGACAGCGCTGCAGCCCAAGCTGCCCACCGCGCTGGTGCAGGACGTGCGCGATACCGCCGCCCGCCTCGACCGCGAGATCACCGACGGCTACGAGCGCCAGGCCTGCATCACCTCGGCCGCCGCCACCCTGGGCAAGGCCGGTCTCTGGAAGGATAGCGACGAGCTGCTCAAGACCAACCTGGCCAAGAGCCACTCGCCCTTCTACCTGATGAACTACCTCGCCGGCAACGCCCGCAAGCAAGGCCGCAAGGACGAGGCCCTGCGCTGGTATGAGGAGGCCTTCAACAAGGCCGAGGGTCCGGCTACGCGGCTGCAGTGGGGCTCGACCTATGTGAGCGCGCTGGTGAACCTGGCGCCGCAGGACAGCGTGCGCATCGAGAAGGCTGCCAGCCAGCTCTTCAAGGAGGCCGCGTCCGACAAGAGCGCCTTCTACGAGCGCAGCGCCCGCTCACTACTCAAGGTTGGCAGCGAGCTGCAGAAGTGGAACGCCGACGGCAAGAACGCCGCGGCAATCGGCCGCCTGAAGACCCAGCTCGCCGGCGTGTGCGCGAAGGTGGACGCCGCCGACAAGCAGCGCGCCACCTGCGAGTCCGTGATCAAGGGCTGAGGCCGCGGTCCCTTACTTCACGAGGCCTTCGGCTTCGAGCGCGGCCTGCACCGAGGGCCGTGCTCGAACGCGTTCGCGCCAAGCGGCGAAGGTGGCCAGGCCGCTCAGGTCCACGGCAACATGCGGCGCCCAGTTGGCGACCGTGAACAGGTAGGCGTCGGCCACCGTGAAGTGCTCGCCCATCAGGTAACTGCGGCCTTGCAGCTGTTGGTCCACCCACTTGAAGCGTTCTTGCAGCTTGGCTCGGTAGATGGCCTTGGCCTCATCAGGCATGGCCGGGTTGAACAGCGGCGAGAAGCCCTTGTGCAGCTCGCTGGTGATGAAGTTGAGCCATTCCTGCAGGCGGTAGCGCTGCATGCTGCCGTTGGCCGGTGCGAGCTGCTTGGCGGGTACCTGATCGGCGATGTATTGCACGATGGCCGGGCCTTCGGAGAGGCGCTGTCCGTCGTCGAGTTCGAGCAGGGGCACATAGCCCTTGCTGTTGATGCTGTAGTAGTCGGTGCCGTCCTTGAGCTTGTGCGTCTTGGTGCTGGCCAATTCGAGCTGGAAGGGCAGACCCGCTTCGCGCAAGACGATGTGCGGGGACAGCGAACAGGCGCCGGGGCTGTAATAGAGCTTCATGGTCACTCCTGAAGTGGGTAGAAGCGGGCGACGATAGGCCAAGTGCAACGCCGACGCCAGTCAGGGGTCTTGCCGCTGCGCAAATATCATGGCTGGCATGACGACCTATGCATTCGAAGACTTCCACGTTGGCCGGGTGTTCGAGCTGGGCGAACGCCTGGTGGACCGCGAGGAGGGCCTGACCTTTGCACGAGCCTACGACCCGCAGCCGCTGCATCTGGACGAGGAGGCCGCCAACGCCTCCGTGCTCGGCGGTCTCTCGGTCAGCGGCTGGCACACCTGCGCGATGCTCATGCGCCTGATGTGCGACGGCTATCTGCTGGCCTCCACCAGCCAGGGCTCGCCTGGCATCGACAACATCCGCTGGCTCAAGCCCGTGCGACCGGGCGACACCTTGCGTGCAAGCATGACGGTGCTGGAAACCAAACCCAGCCGCTCGCGCCCGCAGCTCGGCCTTGTGCGCTCGATGTGGGAGGTGCGCAATCAGCGTGACGAGACAGTCATGAGCATGGAGGGCTGGGGCATGTTCGGACGTCGCGAAGTTCCCTAGGATTTGTCGCAGTAAGACCGGCTTGGCCTGCGCATAATCCGCCCCAGTTCTTGGAGGGGACGGGAATGCGATTTCGATACCGCTTGGGTCTTCTTGCATCGTCGATGCTCATCGCAGGGGCTGCACAAGCCGGCCCGCTCAAGGCCTGCCGCGTGCCCGGCATGGAGACCGAGGTGCAGTGCGGATCCGTGCAGCGTCCGCTCGATCCGGCCAAGCCGCAGGGCACGCAGATCGAGATCCATTACATCGTCGTGCCCGCGATGGCGCGCAACAAGCAGCCAGACCCCGTGCTCTTCATCGCGGGCGGCCCGGGCCAGAGCTCAATCAACATCGCCTCGGTCGTCATGGACCGGCTCGCACGGCTGAACAATCGCCGCGACCTCGTCTTCGTGGACCAGCGCGGCACCGGCCTGTCGGCACCGCTGCAATGCCCCGACGAAGACCGCGAGAGCCTCGCCAAGACCATGGGTCGCAACCGCCAGTTCGAAGTGTTCGACGCCTGCCGGCAAGCGCTGCAGTCGCTGCCCTACGGCGACCTGCGCATGTTCACGACGACGATCGCCATGCAGGACATGGACGCCGTGCGCGAGCAGCTCGGCGCCGAACAGTGGAACGTGATCGGCGGCTCCTACGGCACACGCGCGGCGCTGGAATACCTGCGCCAGTTTCCGAGCCACGTGCGCCGCACCGTCATCGACGGCGTGGCCCCGCCCGACATGGTCCTGCCCGAGAGCTTTTCGGCCGACAACCAGGCCGCGCTCGACGCCATGTTCAAGGGCTGCGAGGCCGACAAGGCGTGCGCCGCGCGCTACCCGAAGCTGCGTGACGAGTGGCAGGGCCTGCTGGCTTCGCTGCCGCGCCAGGTCAACCTGATGCATCCCTTGACGGGCGCGTCGGAGTCCGTCGAGATCGGCCGTTACTCGCTGCTGAGTCTCGTGCGCAGTCCGCTGTACGGTCCGGCCGCCGCCGCCTTGCTGCCCGCCGCCATCCACGAGGCTTCGCAAGGCCGATTCGGCCCCTTGATGGCCATCGGTGCAAGCGTGGGCTCCTCCAGGAAAACGAAGATCAGCGAAGGCATGCATTTCTCGGTCGTCTGTGCCGAGGACGTGCCGCGCATGGGTCAGCCAGGAGCGGGCTCCACGGACTTCGGCAGGAGCTTCGCGGAAGGGTATGAGCGGATCTGCCGCAACTGGCCTCGCGGCGACGTGCCTGCGGCCTTCTATACCGTGCCGCCGTCCCCCTCGCCCGTGCTGCTGCTCAGCGGCGGCGCGGATCCGGTGACGCCCCCGCGTCACGCCGAGCGCATGGCCAAGGCCCTGGGTGCGACGAATGCAAGCCTCGTGCAGCACGTCGTCGTGCCCGAGTCCGGCCACGGGGTGATGGGCGTGCCTTGCGTCGCCGAGCTGATCTTTCGCTTCATCGACGCCAAGACCGATGGCCAGGCCCTGCCCCAGGATGCCGCCTGCGCCGTGAAGATCCCGCGGCCCCTGCCCTGGCTGCCGCCGGAGCTGGACAAGCCCGGCACGCAGAACGACGCAAAGAAAGGCCAGCCATGATCCGGTTCGAACACCTGAGCAAGCGCTTCGTCAGCGGTGGCGGCGGGTCCTTGCTCAAGCGCAGCCCCAAGAAGGTCGTGCAGGCCGTGGCCGACGTGAGCGTGAATGCTGAGAACGGCCGCATCACCGGCCTGCTGGGCCCCAACGGGGCCGGCAAGACCACCTCGCTGCGCATGCTGGCCGGGCTGATCGTGCCCGACGCCGGCACGATCAGTGTGGACGGCATCGACGTCCGCCAGCAACCGCGCCAGGCCCTGGCTCGCATGGGCATCCTCGGCGATGCGCACGGCCTGTATCCGCGGCTCAGCGCGCGCGAGAACGTCGTCTACTACGGCCGCTTGCAGGGCATGGAGGAAGACGCCGCGAACGCCCGTGCTGAGAAGCTGGCAGAGCTGCTCGACATGAAGAGCATCCTCGAGCGCCGTGCCGACGGCTTCAGCCAGGGCGAGCGCATGAAGACGGCCCTGGCCCGCGCGCTCGTGCACGACCCGGCCAATATCGTGCTCGACGAACCGACCAACGGCCTGGACGTGCTGGCCACGCGCTCGCTGCGCGAGGCTCTGCGCTTCCTCTGCTCGCCGGCGGGGGGCGCCAAGTGCATCGTCTTTTCCACGCACATCATGCAGGAGGTGGAGCAGCTCTGCGACAGCGTGACCGTGGTCTCGCATGGCCGCAGCGTGGCCACCGGCTCGGTGCGGGAACTGCTCACCATGACCGGCGAGACCCGCTTCGAGGACGCCTTCGTCAAGCTCGCCTTCAAGCCCCAGGAGGAACAGGCATGAACTTCCGCGACTTTCTCATCGTGCTCAGGAAGGAAGTGACGGACGCCCTGCGCGACCGCCGCACCTTGATGCGCCTGCTCGTGCCTGCCGTGCTGATGGGGCCACTGATGCTCTCGGGCCTCTCCGGTCTGATCGCCTCGCTGGAAAACCAGGCGGAGCAGCGCGAGATCGTCATCACCGGCATCGAGAACGCACCGAGACTGCGAAACTACCTCGAACGCCAGACTTACACGATCAAACCCGCGCCCGCCGACTACGAGGCGCAGCTGCACACGAGCAAGCTCAGCGACCCGGTGGTGGTCGTGCCCAAGGGCTTCGAGGAAGACTTGCAGAACGGCAGCACGCCGCAGCTGACCATCGTCGTCGACAGCTCCAACACCCGGGCACGCGCTGCAAGCCGCGCGATCCGATCCGCACTGGACGGCTTTGCACACGAACGCGCCATGCTTGCCCTGGCCTGGCGCGGCGTCCCGGGCAGTGCCACGCAGCAACTCGAGATTCAGGAGTTCGACCTCGCCAACTCGCAAGCCCGGGCCGCGGCGCTCACCGGCATGATCCCGATGTTCGTCATCATGGCCGTGCTCTACGGCGCACTGACGGCTTCGCTGGACAGCACGGCCGGCGAACGTGAGCGCGGTTCGCTGGAGCCGCTGCTGACCAACCCCGTCTCGCACGGTGCGCTGGTGGCGGGCAAGTGGGGCGCGGTGGCGCTCCTGGGCATGGCCGTGGCCCTGCTCTCGGCACTCGGCTTCATCCCGGCCCAATGGCTGATCAAGAGCGACAGCCTTCAAGCCATGTTTCGCTTCGGCCTGCACGAGGCGGCGATCTTCTGGCTGCTGCAGCTGCCGCTGGCCACCGGCCTGGGCGCACTGCTGATGGCCATGGCCATCCGCTCCAAAACCTACAAGGAAGCGCAGGCCGGCTCCACGCTCGTGCTCACGGCGGTCTCGCTCTCGGCCGTGATTCCGGTCTTCAACCCGGGCGGAGACGCGCCCTGGTACTACTGGGTGCCGGGCCTGTCGCAGAGCCTGCTGATGAACCGCGTGCTGCGCGGCGACGAACTTCTCGCGAGCCAGCTCGTGCCCGGCGTGATCACGGCCGTCGTGTTGACCGTGCTGGGCCTGGCCTACGTGGCCCGCTCGATGCGCGTTGCAGCGGCGCGCTGATCAATGCGGCAAGGCCAGCGCGCGCTGCACTTCGTCCTGCCAAGGCAAGGCGTGAACGATCTCGTTGAGCTGGCGGACGGATTCCAGCGGGGCGAGCACTTCACCGTCGACGCTGACGAATTGCAGGTTCGTGATCAGGCACAAGGGATCGACCATGGCCACGATCCCTTCGGGCATGCCCATCCAATCCCAGGCCACGCCGACGGCACGTCCGAGCTCGTCCTCGCGCTGCCACACGGTCTGGCCCAGGGCGGGATGCTCAGCATCGCCGTACATCAGCACCTGGGTGCTCAGGTGCGTGAACTGCCATTGCGGCAACTGGTGGGTTTCGCACAAGACACGGGGCCACGCATACACGATCCAGGCTGGGGGCATATTTTTCACCGATGAACATTAGGGGTGCGGGCATATGCATCAAAGATGTTTTGCCTGGCCATACTGTGCTGAAATCTGCTTCGGCAAAACAGCTGTAAACCTTGTCAGGGATGTGCGGCCCAAGGCCCCGAAAACAGGGGTAGCAGGCTGATACGCAGGAATCGTTCCGATGCTGCAACCGGCATTTCAATCGGTACTCGGAGCCAAGAATCGTGAGGAATTCAGGAGCGAGATCGTCCGCTTCGCCCAGGGTCTCGGCTTCGAAACCGTCTCGGCCACCGCCGTGTTCGACCACTCCGTCACGGAGTCGGAGTTCGACACGGTCGACAACACGCCTTTGGCCTGGCACGACTACTTCAACGACCGAAACGTCTGGCGCGTCGATCCGGTCATGCAGCATTGCAAGCGCCACAGCGTGCCCATCGTCTGGGGCCAGGACACCTACGTCAAACGGGGGCTCGGCAATCTATGGGAAGAGCAGGCGCAGTTCGGCTATCGCTCGGGCGTCTGCATGGCCTTGCACCTGCCCGAAGGCAGGCATTTCCTGATCGGCGTCGATCGCTCCCAGCCTTTGCCCACCAACGACACCGTGGCCTTGACGCGCATGGTGGCAGACCTGCAGCTCTTTGCCGTCTACGCCCAGGAAGCCGCCTGGCGCGTCATCATGCCCAAGGAGCAGGATGCCTCGACCATCCACGCGCGACTGTCTCCACGCGAACTGGAATGCCTGCGCTGGACGATGGACGGCAAGACCGCTTGGGAAGTCGGCGGCATTCTGGGCATCACCGAGCGGACGGCTGTCCTGCATATCGGCAACGCCATGCGCAAACTCGACTGCGCCAGCAAGCACCAGGCGGTCCTCAAGGCGCTCAGACTGGGACTGATCCGCTAAGTAGTTTTCCCGGACCGCACCCTGTAAGAGTTGACACTGTCTACGCAGGCGCAAGCCTGTTCGAATGCGAACCGTGCCTACTTCAATTCACTGCACGGAATCCCATATGAACACCCCCACCACCCCCGAGACCAAGCCCGTCGAACTGACCCCGGAACAGCTTGCCCAGGCGGGCGGCGCTGCCCCCCGCGGCGGCTGGGACGTCCCCCCTCCCGACGGCACCACGGCCGCTGCCGCCACCCCCGCCACCCCCGCGACGACCTGATCCCGCGCGGGCGCTTGTCCCGCCACCAAGCCGATGCTCTTTCGCCGCGAAGCGCTGGCCGGCCGTCAGCAGGCCTGGCTGGGTTCCATTCAGCTCGTACAGCCGCTTTCGCTGCGGCTCACGGGGTGGTTCGCGCTGTGCGCCGTGGCCGCCGTCCTGGTGTTCCTGTGCCTGGGCGAGTACACGCGTAAAGCGCGCGTGGCGGGCTTCCTGGTGCCCGACCGCGGTGTGCTGCGAGTGGCCAGTCCACAAGCAGCAACGGTGATCGAACGCCGCGTGGCCGAGGGTCAGCAAGTTCGTGCAGGCGATGTCCTCTTCGTGCTTGCGCTGGACAGTGCCAGCCAATCTGTCGAGGGCATCGCACAAAATCTGGTGTTGCAAGAGCAGAGCCTGCAAGGAACGGCCGATCAACAACACCAGCTCATGCAGGCCCAGGGCCGGGCGCTCGGGGAGCGGCGCCTGGGCCTGCAGCGCGAACAACTGGCCGCCAAGGCGGAAATCGACTTGCAGGCCGAGCGCCTGGTCCTTGCCAAGCAGGCCTTGCAGCGCTTTGAGAATCTGGCGCGAGACCAGTTCATCTCCGCCGCACAACTGCAAACCAAGCGCGAGGAATTGCTCGGCCTTCAAGCCAACGCCAAGGCCCTGCAGCGCCAACTCGAAAGCCTGAGTCGGGAGCAGCTGGACGTCGACGCACAGCTGGCCGAACTGCCGCTGAAAAACGAAGTCAAGCAAGGCGAGCTCGCCCGCGATCTGGCCGAGTTGCGCCGCAAAGGCCTGGAAACCGAAGGCCGCCGCCGCCTCGTCCTGCGCGCCCCGAGCGACGGTGTGATCGCGAGCCTGCAGGCAGATCCCGGCCAGAGTGTGGCCTCCAACGCCCTGCTGGCCAATGTCCTGCCCGCGGACACGCGCATGCAGGCCCAGCTCTACGCGCCTTCAAGCGCCGTGGGCTTTTTGAAGGCCCAGCAGGCCGTCTTGCTGCGCTACCAGGCATTCCCTTTCGAAAAATTCGGCCAGCAGCGCGGCCTCGTGCTCCAAGTGGCGCGCACGCCGCTGGCCGCCGGTGAGATCGCCGCCCTGAATCTGCCGCTCAGCACCAGCACCGGCGAGCCGCTCTACCGCATCACCGTGGCGCTGGACGCGCAAAGCGTGCAGGCCTACGGCGAGCCGCAGGCGCTGGCCGCCGGCATGCAGCTCGATGCGGACGTGCTGCTCGAGCGCCGACGCCTGATCGAATGGATCTTCGAACCGTTGCTGGGGCTGGCCCGCCGTGTCTGATCTGCTCGCCCGCCTGAGCCTGGGCTGGCAATGGCGCCCCACCCTACCGCTGATTCTTCAAACCGAGGCCGCCGAATGCGGCCTGGCCTGCCTGGCGATGGTGGCGTCGAGCTTGGGCGCACACATGGACCTGCGCGAGGCCCGCTCTCGCTTCTCGATCTCGCTCAAGGGCACGACCATGGCCGAGCTCGTTCGCATGGCGGGCAGCATCGGCTTGGTCGCGCGCGGCCTGCGCGCCGAGCCGGCACAGCTGCAGCAGCTGCGCCTGCCGGCCATCTTGCACTGGGACTTCAATCATTTCGTCGTGCTGGTCGAGGTCCGCGGCAGCAGCGCCGTGCTGCACGATCCGGCCCGGGGCCGGCGCGAGATTGGCCTCGACGAACTCTCCCGGCACTTCACCGGCGTGGCTCTCGAACTGCAGCCCGGCCCTGGCTTCACCACCCTGGCGCAGCGGCCACCGTTACGCTGGCGCCAGCTGCTTGGCAAGGTCACCGGCCTCAAGCGCTCGGTGGCGCAGATCCTGGCCCTGGCACTGGGCCTGGAGCTGCTCAACCTGCTCTCACCGTTCTTGCTGCAGTGGACCGTCGACGGCGTCATCGTGAGCGCCGACCGCGACCTGCTCCTGACCCTGGGCCTGGGCTTTGGCCTGCTGGTGTTGCTGCAGGTCGGCGTGGGCCTGCTGCGCTCCTGGTCAGTGATGTACGTGTCCAGCACGCTCAATCTGCAGTGGCTGACCCAGGTCTTCGCGCACCTGCTGAGGCTGCCCCTGGCCTGGTTCGAGAAGCGCCATGTCGGCGATGTGTTCTCGCGCTTCTCCAGCATCCAGCAGATCCAGCGCACGCTGTCCACACGCTTTGCCGAGGCCATGCTCGACGGCGTGATGGTGCTGCTGACGCTGCTGATGATGTGGATCTACAGCCCCCGCCTGGCCAGCGTCGCCCTGCTGGCCGTGGCGGCTTATGCCGGCCTGCGCGCCGCCTTCTTCAAGCCCTTGCGCATCGCCACCGAGGAGCAGTTGATCCACGAGGCGCGGCAGAACGGCCACTTCCTCGAATCCCTGCGTGGCGCCCAGGCCATCAAGCTCTTCAATGCGCAGGCGTCACGCGCCGCCCGTTTCAGCAATCTCGTGGTCGAGCAGATGAATGCCGGCATCTCGGCCAAGAAGCTCGAACTCGGCATGGGCGTGGCCAACAAGCTGCTCTTCGGCCTGGAACGCGTTGCCATCGTCTGGATGGGCGCGGCCCTGGTGCTGGACCGGCAGATCTCGGTCGGCATGCTGTTCGCGTTCCTGGCCTACAAGGAGCAATTCAGCACCCGGCTCGCAGGCCTGATCGACAAGCTCGTGGAGTTGCGCATGCTGAGGCTTTCGGGCGAGCGGCTGGCAGATATCGTGCTGAGCGAACCCGAGCAGCTGGATGATCTGTCCTCAGCTGCGTCCGCGGCTCCGGAGCGGCTCGAGATCGCCGGCCTGCGCTTTCGCTATGCCGATGGCGAGCCCGAGGTCATCGCAGGCTGCAGCTTCGCCGTCGAGCCGGGCGAGTCGGTGGCCGTCGTAGGCCCCTCGGGCTGCGGCAAGACCACCCTCCTCAAGCTGCTGCTGGGCATCCATTCACCGCACGACGGCGAGATTCGCGTCGGCGGCCGCGCGCTGGAGCGCCTGGGCCTCGCGAGCTGGCGTGCCCGCATCGGCACGGTCATGCAGGACGACCAGCTCTTCGCCGGTTCAATTGCTGACAACATCAGCTTCTTCGATCCGCACGCCGACCCCGAGTGGATCGCCGAATGCGCCCGGCGCGCCTGCGTGGACGAAGACATCGCCGCCATGCCCATGGCCTACCAAAGCCTGATCGGCGACATGGGCTCCAGCCTCTCGGGCGGCCAGCGCCAGCGCATCTTGCTTGCCCGCGCGCTCTACAAGAGGCCGCACTACCTCTTCCTCGACGAGGCCACCAGCGCCCTGGATGTGGACAAGGAGCGCCTGGTCAATGCCTCACTGCGCCAGCTCGCCATCACCCGGATCGTCATCGCGCACCGCCCGGAAACCATTGCCAGCGCACAGCGCGTGATCGCGCTGCAGGCAGGCAAGGTGTCTCAGGATCTGCGTAGCGTGCAGGCCTAGCAGCCTGGACGCGTGGCCGCGTCCAACCCACTCAGCCAAAGCATCGCCTGCTCGCGACTGTCGCCGCACATGTCGGCACTGGGTTGAAGCGAGCCGCAAACCGTCGGGCGTTCCGGCCGGCCGAAGAGCTTGCAGCGGTCCTGCTCGTCCAGCTGGATGCAGCGCACACCGGCGGGCTTGGAAATGCCATTCACCAGCGGCATGCCCGGAATGGGCGAACTGATGGACGGGGCGATGCAGCAGGCGGCGCAGTGGGGACGACATTGCATGTCCGCATTCTCTCGTGACTTATCCACAGGTCGCCGTTAAAATTCAGGGTTTGCCCGCTTCAACAAGTCGTCAGGCTCTTCATGCTCTTTTCACAGGAATTCGATGTCATCGTCGTCGGCGGCGGCCATGCCGGCACCGAGGCCGCGCTGGCCAGTGCTCGCATGGGCTGCAAGACCCTGCTGCTGACCCACAACATCGAGACGCTGGGGCAGATGAGTTGCAACCCGTCGATCGGCGGCATCGGCAAGGGCCACCTGGTCAAGGAAGTGGACGCGCTGGGCGGCGCCATGGCTCTGGCCACGGACGAGGCCGGCATTCAATTCCGCATTCTCAACGGCTCCAAGGGCCCGGCCGTTCGCGCCACCCGCGCCCAGGCCGACCGCGTGCTCTACAAGGCCGCGATCCGCCGCATGCTGGAGAACCAGCCGAATCTGTGGCTGTTCCAGCAGGCGGTGGACGACCTGATGGTCGAGGGCGACCGGGTCGTCGGCGCCGTGACGCAGATGGGCCTGCGCTTCCGTTCGCGCGCCGTTGTCCTGACGGCGGGCACCTTCCTCGATGGCCGCATCCATGTCGGCCTGGAGAACTACTCGGCTGGGCGCGCAGGTGACCCGCCGGCGGTCTCGCTGTCCGGCCGCCTCAAGGAACTCAAGCTCCCTCAAGGCCGACTCAAGACGGGAACGCCTCCGCGAATCGACGGCCGGTCCATCGACTTCTCCAAATGCGAGGAGCAGCCGGGCGACCTCGACCCGGTGCCGGTGTTCAGCTTCATGGGCCAAGGCATCGAGCACCCGCAGCAGCTGCCGTGCTGGATCACGCACACCAATGCACGCACGCATGAGATCATCCGCTCGGGCTTCGACCGCAGCCCCATGTTCACCGGTGTGATCGAGGGCGTGGGTCCGCGCTATTGCCCAAGCATCGAGGACAAGGTCAACCGCTTCGCCGACAAGGACAGCCACCAGATCTTCCTCGAACCCGAAGGCCTGACGACGCACGAGTTCTACCCGAACGGCATCTCGACCTCCCTGCCTTTCGACATCCAGATCGCCGCCGTGCGCTCGATCCCCGGTCTGGAGAACGCCCACATCTTGCGTCCCGGCTATGCGATCGAGTACGACTACTTCGACCCGCGCGAGCTGAAGTCCAGCTTCGAGACCCGCGCCATCGGCGGCCTGTTCTTCGCCGGCCAGATCAATGGCACCACGGGCTATGAAGAGGCCGCAGCCCAAGGACTGTTCGCGGGTCTGAACGCCGCGCTTCAGGTCAAGGGCGAAGCGCCCTGGCTGCCGGCGCGCGACCAAGCCTATCTCGGCGTGCTCGTCGACGACCTTATCACCAAGGGCGTGACCGAGCCCTACCGCATGTTCACCAGCCGCGCCGAGTTCCGCTTGCAGCTGCGCGAGGACAACGCCGACTTGCGCCTGACCGACGCCGGTCGCGCCATGGGGCTGGTGGATGACGCTCGCTGGGACAGTTTCAACCGCAAGCGCGACGCTGTTTCACGTGAAACAGAGAAACTAAGGTCGACCTGGGTGCACCCCGGCACACTGCCGGCGGCCGACGCCGAGCGCCTGGTCGGCAAGGCTTTGGAGCGCGAATACAACCTGATCGAGCTGCTGCGCCGGCCCGGGGTGGAGTTCAACACGATCGCCGAAGTGGCGTCCATCGCCAAGCCGACGGCCGGCGTCTCGCGCGAGTCCCTCGCCGAAGAGCTGGGCGAAGGCCTGGCGGACGCCGTGATCGAGCAGATCGAGATCAGCACCAAGTACGCCGGCTACATCAGCAAGCAGCTCGACGATGTGGCGCGAGCCGCCCATTTCGAGCACCTGAAGCTGCCCGCCGAGCTGGACTACGGCCAGGTCACCGCCCTCTCCTTCGAAGTGCGGCAGAAGCTGGACAAGCACCGGCCCGAGACCCTGGGCCAGGCTTCGCGGATTTCCGGCGTGACGCCGGCGGCCATTTCGCTGCTGCTGGTGCACCTCAAGAAGGGCCGCTTCAAGGGATTCGTGGATGCAGCCTGACTTCAAGGCGGCGCTCGTCAGCGCCGCGACCCAGCTGGGCCTGAACCTATCCGACGCCCAGGTCGAGCAGCTGCTGGCCTATCTGGCCCTGATCCAGAAGTGGAACAAGGTCTACAACCTGACCGCCGTGCGCGACCCTCAAGCCATGCTGACCCAGCATCTGGTGGACAGCCTGAGCCTGGTTCCCGCGCTGAGACGCCATGCCGAGGGCGAGCCGCTACGGCTCATGGACGTGGGTAGCGGCGGCGGCCTGCCGGGCGTGGTCGTCGCAATCTGCGATCCGCAGATCGACGTGACTTGCGTGGATGCCGTGGGCAAGAAGGCCGGATTCATCCAGCAAGTGGCCGTCGAGCTGCGCTTGCCAAACCTGCACGGCGTCCACGCGCGGGTCGAGGAGCTGAAGGTCCCGGCCTTCGATCTCATCACCTCGCGCGCCTTCGCCTCCCTGCTCGACTTCACCACCCTGACCCGCCAGCACCTCAAGCCCGGCGCGATCTGGCTGGCGATGAAGGGCCAGCACCCGGCGCAGGAGCTGACCGCCCTACCCGCTGACGTGGATGTGTTTCACGTGGAACAACTGTCGGTTCCGGGCCTGGATGCACGGCGCTGCCTCGTCTGGATCAAGCCACGCTGATGCCACAATCATCCATGGCCAAAATCTTCTGCGTTGCAAATCAGAAAGGTGGCGTCGGCAAGACCACCACCACCGTCAATCTGGCGGCAGGCTTGGCCCAGATCGGCCAGCGTGTCCTGGTCATCGATCTGGACCCCCAGGGCAATGCCACCATGGGTTCGGGCATCGACAAGCGCAAGCTCGAGCTGACCGTCTATGACGTGCTGCTGGAGTCTGCCTCAATCGCCGAGGCCAAGGCCCGCGGCGAAAAGGCCGGCTACGACGTCCTTGGCGCCAACCGCGAGCTGGCTGGTGCGGAAGTGGAACTGGTCGAGCTGGAGCGTCGAGAAAAGCGCCTCAAGACGGCCATCGCAGAAGCCGCGAAGGATTACGACTTCGTCCTGATCGACTGCCCGCCCTCGCTATCCATGCTGACGCTCAACGGCCTGTGCTCGGCCCATGGCGTGGTCGTGCCCATGCAGTGCGAGTACTTCGCGCTCGAAGGCCTGACCGACCTGGTCAACACCATCAAGCAGGTCCACGCCAACCTGAACCCGGACCTGCAGATCATCGGGCTGCTGCGCGTCATGTTCGACCCGCGGATCACGCTGCAAAGCCAGGTCAGCGAGCAACTCAAGGGCCACTTCGGCGACAAGGTGTTTGACACGGTCATCCCGCGCAACGTGCGTCTGGCCGAGGCTCCGAGCTACGGCCTGCCCGGTGTGGTCTTCGATCCGGCCTCCAAGGGTGCGCAGGCCTTCGTCGATTTCGCTCGCGAAATGGTCGAGCGCATCAAGACCATGTAATGGAGCAGCTGGCCCGCCGCGCCGAACTCGCCGGCCTCAACGCCAGCGCCCCGCCGCAGCAGGCCGAAGTCGACGGCTGGCTGCTGCGGCTCTCTCCCGGCAAGGCCAAGCGTTCGCGCTGCGTCAATGCGCTGGCCGCCGGGTCCCTCCCCCTTCCCGACTTGATCGCACGTTGCCGCCACGCGTTCGCAGCGGCCGGCCTGCCCCTCATCATTCGCGTCACGCCCTACAGCCAGCCCCCCGATCTGGACCATCAACTGGCCACGATGGGCTGGTTCGACTTCGACTTCGCGGACGTGCTCTTGCGGCCGGACCTCAACGGCGTGACCGAGTGGGGAAGCCTTGGCGCGGTGCTGCGCCATGTGGACGCCTCGCATTACGCCCGCATCGTCGGCGGCCTGCGCGGCTCCAGCGAATCCGCCATCGCCGCCCATGCCGAACGCATGCTGCATGCCGCGGTGGAGTACCAAGGCTTCCTGCTGGAGGACGGACGGGGCGAACTTCTGGCCTGCGGCCAGATCGTCGTCGAAGGCTCCATCGTCGGCATCTACGACGTCTTCACGCCACCCGAGAAGCGTCGCCAGGGCCATGCCGAGACGCTGTGTCGCGGCCTGCTTCATCAGGCGCACTCACAAGGCGCGGTCGAGGCCTATTTGCAAGTGGGCACGGAGAATCATGAAGCCAAGCGGCTCTACGGCCGGCTCGGCTTCCAGTACGGCTATCGATATCACTACCGCAGCGACGATCCCGCCGCGGCCCAGGCGTAGTTCAAAGGCCGAGCGATTCCTCGCAACCCAGATGCACGTTCATGCTCTGGACGGCCGCACCGCTGGCACCCTTGCCGAGGTTGTCGAGACGGGCCATGACCAAGACCTGCGTCTCGCTACCGAACACGAAGAGGTCGACCCGATTCGTGTCGTTGCAGGCCTGGACGTCGAAGAAGCCCTCTTCCAGCGTACCCGGATCGCGCAGCGGCATCACGCGTATGAAGCGCTCGCCCTCGTAATGGTGGCTCAGGGCCTCGTGCAGATGCTCGGGCCGCGTGGCGGTGCGCAGGCTGCTCAGGTGCAGTGGGACGGTGACGGCCAGACCTTTGTAGAAGTTGCCGACGATCGGCATGAAGACCGGCGCCGTCTTCAGGCCGGTGTGGGCCATCATCTCGGGTAGATGCTTGTGCGCCAGACCCAGCGCGTACGGGCGCGGCGACGTGAGCTTGGGCTCACTTTCTGACTCGTACTGGGCAATCATGCTCTTGCCGCCGCCCGAGTAGCCGGTGATCGAGGTGGCCGTGACGGCGGCCTCGACGCTCAGCAGACCCGCGTCGACCAGCGGACGCACCGCCAGGATGAAGGCGCTGGCATGGCAGCCCGGGTTGGCGATCCGCTTGGCCTTGCGGATGGCTTCGCGTTGCCCGCGGGCCAGTTCGGGCAGGCCGAAGGTCCAGCCGGCCACGGTACGGTGGGCCGTGCTCGCGTCGATCAAGCAGGTGTTGGGGTTGGTGATCATGGACGCCGCCTCGCGCGAGGCCGCGTCAGGCAGGCAGAGGAAGGCCACGTCGGCGGCGTTCAGCAGGCGCGCCCGCTCGGCCGGATCCTTGCGCTTGTCGGCGTCGATGCGCAGCACCTCGATATCGCTGCGCGCGGCCAGGTAGTCGTTGATGCGCAGCCCCGTCGTGCCTTCCTGTCCATCCACATACACCTTGAAGGCCATGGCCTGCGCTCCTGCAAAATCACAAAGATGAGCATCGTAAAGCCAACACGTTTCCTTTTGCTGCCAGGCTGGCAGAACTCCGGCCCCGAACATTGGCAAAGCCGCTGGGAAAGCGAGCTCGGTCACGAGCGCGTCGAGCAGGCCGACTGGGAATGGCCGCGGCGCGGGGACTGGATGGCAAGGCTCGACGAAGTGCTGCTGGCCGACGAGCGACCGGCCGTGCTGGTCGCCCATTCACTCGGCTGCCAGCTCATCGCGAGCTGGGCCGAACACTCGGGCCACACGAGCCGCGTGCAGGCGGCGCTGCTCGTGGCGCCGCCCGACACCGAGCGTGAAGGCCTGCCGCCGCAGCTCCACAACTGGAAGCCTATCCGCCGCCAGCGCCTGCCCTTCCCCGCACTCGTGGTCATCAGCACGGACGACCCCTATTGCACGCCAGAGCGCTCGACCGGGATGGCGGCCGACTGGGGTGCGGGAGTCTTCGTGCTCGGCGCCTTCGGCCACATCAACGGCGAGTCGGGCCTGGGCAGCTGGCTCGAAGGCCAGGCCCTGCTCGCTCAGCTCTCGCGCTCGACGTAAGCCCAGAGGGCCGCGGCCACGGTGGCGGCGCAAGCCTCGGGCGGCGCCACGGTCTCGGGCACCAGGGCCGGATCGTGGAACCCCTGCTCAAGCTGCTGGCCGATCCGATCGACAAGGCCGGCCCGCTCGGCGGGACTCAACTCAAGCTCGGCGTGCGCCGGAGCACCCGCCCCGACCAATGCCACCATCAGCAGCGAGATCTTCATCGTGCCGCTCCTTGCGTTGGGGACCCACGACATGAAGGTCCTGCCTGCTTGGATGCGCTTGGGGGCCATCTGGATGCAAGGCGCGACGACAAATCGAGCGAGCCCACTCTCGGCGACAATCGCGCCCCTATGGTCACGAAAAAACCCAAAGGCCTGGGCATGGGCCTCGAAGCGCTGCTGGGCCCCAAGGTCGCCGAAGCTCCCGCGGCGCCGGGCGGCGAACCCAGCACGCTCAAGCTCTTCCAGATGCAGGCCGGCAAGTATCAGCCGCGCACACGCATGGACGAGGGCTCACTCTACGAGCTGGCCGAGAGCATCAAGTCGCAGGGCATCATGCAGCCGATCCTTGTGCGACCGGTCGCACCCAACGGCAGGGTGACCTACGAGATCATTGCCGGAGAGCGCCGCTTCCGCGCCGCCAAGCTCGCGGGCCTGGGCGAGGTGCCGGTGCTGGTCAAACATGTGCCCGACAACGCCGCCGCGGCCATGGCGCTGATCGAGAACATCCAGCGCGAGGACCTCAACCCGCTGGAAGAGGCGCAAGGTCTGCAACGCCTGATCGACGAATTCGGCCTCACCCACGAGCAGGCCGCCCAGGCCGTCGGCCGCTCGCGCAGCGCGGCCAGCAATCTGCTGCGCCTGCTTCAGCTGGCCGCCCCAGTGCAGAACATGCTGATGGCCGGCGACCTCGACATGGGCCACGCGCGCGCCCTGCTGCCGCTCGATGGCGCGCACCAGATCACGACGGCCACCGAAATCGCGGCCAAGAAGCTCTCCGTGCGCGACGCCGAGAAGCTCGTGGCCCGCGCCGGTGCTGGCCGTCAGAAGCCCTTGCTGCGCGTGAAAGGCGACAAGAGCCGCGACGTCTTGCGCCTCGAGGAAGAACTCTCGGACCTGCTCGCCGCGCAGGTCGAGATCCACGTCAAGAAGCGCACCAAGCGCGGTGAACAGGGCGAGCTGACGATCCAGTTCGGTTCGCTCGAGGAGCTCAATGGCTTGATTGACAAGCTGCGCGGATCACGAAGCTAACGCCTTGTCGCGCTGACCCGTCAAAAGCCGTGCATCGTCCACGGCTTTTTCTTTTAGGCGCTCCCGGCATGCCGCGCGTTCCTTAAGCTGGGTCCCGCGTCGTTCCCGATACACGCATTGCGGGGGTTTGAGCATTGCGACACATCCGGGCCGAGCTTGATGGGCGTAGCATGGTGTCAACGGGCCGTGCGAAATCGCAGTTGAGGGAATGCGCGCATGTTTGCCACGCTTATTCATCGATAGATTGAACGCACAAGCAGGAAGCTGAACACACACACACCAGCCCCACCGGAAAGCTCTGATGACGCCTCGGCCCTTGCGAGGAAATACCTGGGCGCCATCACAACTTCCCAACCTCGCCCGCTGCATTGCCGCGTGCGGATCGAAGGTCGGGAAACTTGCCGGAGGTCAGCATGGATGTCATCAGCAATTTCGCCGCTCGCTATGAGCGCACCCGCGTCGAGGAGATGTCGCTCGAAGACTATCTCGTCGAGTGCAAGCGAAATCCCCTCGCGTACGCCACGGCCGCCGAGCGCATGCTCCAGGCCATTGGCGAGCCGCAGATGATCGACACGCGCAACGATCCGCGGCTCTCGCGCATCTTTGCCAACAAGACGATCAAGATCTATCCCGCCTTTGCCGAGTTCTACGGCATGGAGGACTCGATCGAGCAGGTCGTCAGCTACTTCCGCCATGCGGCCCAGGGCCTGGAAGAGAAGAAGCAAATCCTCTACCTGCTGGGCCCGGTGGGCGGCGGCAAGAGCTCCATCGCCGAGCGGCTCAAGCAGCTGATGGAGCATGTGCCCTTCTATGCGCTGCAGGGCTCGCCGGTCAACGAGTCGCCGCTGGGGCTCTTCGACCCCGTGGAAGACGGCGCCGTGCTGGAGGCCGAGTTCGGTATTCCGCGCCGCTATCTCACCCGCATCCTTTCGCCCTGGGCCGTGAAGCGGCTGGAGGAATTCGGGGGCGACATCCGCCGCTTCAAGGTCGTCAAGCGCTATCCCAGCGTGCTCAAGCAGGTCGGCGTGGCCAAGACCGAGCCGGGCGACGAAAACAACCAAGACATCTCCAGCCTCGTCGGCAAGGTCGACATCCGCAAGCTCGAGACCTACGCGCAGGACGATCCGGACGCCTACAGCTACTCGGGCGGCTTGTGCCTCTCCAACCAGGGCCTGCTCGAGTTCGTGGAGATGTTCAAGGCGCCGATCAAGGTCTTGCACCCGCTGCTGACCGCAACGCAAGAGGGCAACTACAAGGGCACGGAAGGCTTTGGCGCGATCCCCTTCGATGGCATCGTGCTCGCCCACTCGAACGAAAGCGAATGGAAGACCTTCCGCAACAACAAGAACAATGAGGCCTTCCTGGACCGCATCTACATCGTCAAGGTGCCTTACTGCCTGCGCGTGAGCGAGGAGGTGAAGATCTACGAGAAGCTGATTCGCGGATCGAGCCTGGCCTACGCCAAGTGCGCGCCGGGCACGCTCAAGATGATGAGCCAGTTTGCCGTGCTCACGCGGCTGAAGGAGCCCGAGAACAGCTCGCTCTTCAGCAAGATGCAGGTCTACGACGGCGACAACCTCAAGGACACCGACCCGCGCGCCAAGAGCTACCAGGAGTACCGCGACTACGCCGGCGTGGACGAGGGCATGAGCGGCATCTCCACGCGCTTTGCCTACAAGATCATCTCCAAGGTCTTCAACTTCGACAGCGCCGAGGTCGCCGCCAACCCGGTGCACCTCATGTACGTGCTGGAACAGCAGATCGAGCGCGAGCAGTTCCCAGCCGAGCTGGAGCAGAAGTACATCGGCTTCATCAAGGAGGCGCTGGCGCCGCGCTATGCGGAGTTCATCGGCAAGGAGATCCAGACCGCCTATCTTGAGAGCTATTCGGAATACGGCCAGAACATCTTCGACCGCTACGTGACCTACGCCGACTACTGGATCCAGGACCAGGAGTACCGCGACACCGATACCGGTGAGGTCTTCGACCGCTCGGCGCTGAACGGCGAGCTGGAGAAGATCGAGAAGCCCGCGGGCATCAGCAATCCCAAGGACTTCCGCAACGAGATCGTCAACTTCGTGCTGCGCGCTCGCGCCAGCAATGCGGGCAAGAACCCGGCATGGACCAGCTACGAGAAGCTGCGCACCGTGATCGAAAAGAAGATGTTCTCCAACACCGAGGAGCTGCTGCCCGTCATCAGCTTCAACGCCAAGGCCAGCGCCGACGAGGCCAAGAAGCACGAGGACTTCGTCAACCGCATGGTCAACAAGGGCTACACCGCCAAGCAGGTGCGCCTGCTCTGCGAGTGGTATTTGCGTGTGAGGAAGAGCAGCTAAGGAGTTTGCATGCTGCAGCAGATCATCGATCGCAGACTCTCGGGCAAGAACAAGTCCGTCGGCAATCGCGAGCGTTTCCTGCGCCGCCACAAGGAGCAAATCCGCGAGGCGGTGCGCCGCGCGGTGGACGGCCGCGGCATCCGCGACATGGAGCGCGGTGAAGACGTGCACATCCCGAAGAAGGATCTGGCTGAACCGGTCTTCGGCCATGGCGAGGGCGGCGTGCGCGAGGTTGTCCGGCCCGGCAACAGCGAGCATGTGAAGGGCGACCGCATCCCCAAGCCGCAAGGCGGCCAGGGGCAGGGCGGCAGCCAGGCCAGCGACTCCGGCGAAGGCGAGGACGACTTCGTCTTCCACCTCAGCAAGGAAGAGTTCATGCAGGTCTTCTTCGATGACCTGGCCTTGCCGAATATGGAACGCACCCAGCTCGCCGAGACGCCGGAGTGGAAAAGCCACCGCGCCGGCTTCACGAACGACGGGACGCCCACCAATCTGCACGTGGTCCGGTCCATGCGCGGAGCCCTCGGCCGGCGCATCGCCCTGGCCATGGGAAAGCGCCGCGAAGTGAGCGAGCTGGAGCTCGAACTCGCCGAGCTGAAGAAGCAGGATCAGAACAACCACGAGGTCCAGCGCCTCGTCATGGAAACCGAGGCCCACATCGAGCTGCTGCGCGAGCGCATCGCCGGCATCCCCTTCCTGGACCCGATCGACCTGCGCTTTCGCAGCCGCGTGCGCGTGCCCGTGCCGACGAGCCGGGCGGTGATGTTCTGCCTGATGGACGTGTCGGGCTCCATGGACGAAGCCCGCAAGGACCTGGCCAAGCGCTTCTTCATCCTGCTGTACCTCTTCCTGACGCGCCACTACGACAAGATCGACGTTGTCTTCATTCGCCATCACACACAGGCGCAAGAGGTGGACGAGCAGAACTTCTTCCATGCCACCGAGACCGGCGGCACGGTCGTGTCTTCCGCCCTCGTGCTGATGGAGGAGATCATCCGCGCGCGCTACTCGCCGAGCGAATGGAACATCTACGGCGCGCAGGCCAGCGACGGCGACAACTGGCACCACGACAGCGGCCGCTGCCGCGAGATTCTCTCCGAGCAGTTGCTGCCGCTGTGCCGCTACTTCGCCTACGTGCAGGTGGCCGACGCCGAGCAAAACCTCTGGGAGGAATACAGCAAGCTGACCGAGACCTGCGCCCACTTCGCGATGAAGAAGGCGGTGGAAGTGAACGAGATCTACCCCGTCTTTCGCGAGCTGTTCAAGAAGGAAGGGGCGCCCGCATGAAGCCGCTCAAGCAACGCCCCCGCGAACCGCTGCCCTCCCCCAGCGACTGGACCTTTGAGCTGATCAACGACTATCACGACGTGATCCGCCAGACGGCCGAGCGCTATGGCCTGGATACCTATCCCAATCAACTCGAGGTCATCACGGCCGAGCAGATGATGGATGCCTACGCCTCGGTCGGCATGCCTGTGAACTACCGGCACTGGAGCTACGGCAAGGAGTTCATCGCCAACGAGCGCAACTACAAGCGCGGCCAGATGGGCCTGGCCTACGAGATCGTCATCAACTCGGACCCCTGCATCGCCTACTTGATGGAAGAGAACACCATGGCGATGCAGGCCCTGGTGATCGCCCACGCAAGCTACGGACACAACAGCTTCTTCAAGGGCAACTACCTGTTCCGCATGTGGACCGATGCGTCTTCCATCATCGACTACCTTGTCTACGCCAAGAACTTCGTCGCCGAATGCGAAGAGCGCCATGGCCTGGATGCCGTGGAGGAGTTGCTGGACTCCTGCCACGCGCTGATGAACCACGGCGTGGATCGATACCGTCGCCCGTCCAAACTCTCGCTCGCACAGGAAAAGGCTCGCCTGATCGAGCGCGAGGAGCATGCCCAGCGCCAGATCAACGACCTGTGGCGGACCCTGCCCCGCAAGGCCGACAGCGACGAGGACGCTCCGGGCAGCGCCCTGCGCCGCTTCCCCGAGGAGCCGCAGGAGAACATCCTTTATTTCATCGAGAAGAACGCGCCGCTGCTGGAGCCCTGGCAGCGCGAAGTCGTGCGCATCGTGCGCAAGATCGCCCAGTACTTCTATCCGCAGCGCCAGACGCAAGTGATGAACGAAGGCTGGGCGACCTTCTGGCACCACCGCTTGCTCAACACCATGTACGACGACGGCTACCTGGCCGACGGCATGATGATCGAGTGGCTCAAGTCCCACACCAACGTCGTGGCCCAGCCGCCCATGCAGAACCTGAATCCGTATGCGCTGGGATTCGCGATGTACACCGACATCAAGCGCATCTGCGAACACCCCACCGAAGAAGATCGCCGCTGGTTCCCCGAAGTGGCCGGCTCCGACTGGGAGGTCTCGCTCGACCATGCCATGCGCAACTTCAAGGACGAGAGCTTCATCGGCCAGTACCTCTCGCCCAAGCTCATGCGCGAGTTCCGGCTCTTCTCCATCCTCGACGATCACGAGCAGAGCGAATACGAGATCTCCGCCATCCACGACGAGGCCGGCTACCAGCACGTACGCCAGGCCCTGTCTCGCCAGTACGACCTCTCCACTCGCGAGCCGAACATCCAGGTCTGGAACGTCAACCTGCGCGGCGACCGCTCGCTGACCCTGCGCCACACCCAGCACATGAACCGACCGCTGCATGAGAACGCGCAAGAGGTGCTCAAGCATGTAGCACGGCTCTGGGGCTTCGACGTCTTGCTGGAGTCCGTCAACGACCAGGGCGATGTGACCGCCCGCTGGAACGTACTCGCGCCCACGCGTTGACGCGTCGACGCGTTGACGCGCGTCGCCACCAGGCGCAAAGTTGTGGCTGGAGGTGCCTCATGGAATGGTCGCTCGCCCTCGTGCTCCTGGTGATGCTTGTGGCCCTGGTCGGTGCGCTGCGCTGGGATGCGCTGCGTGCGGGCTTGTTGGCCTTGTTCAGCGCTCGCGATGAAGCGGCGCCGCCCATCGAGCACCTGAATGCGCCCAGGCATCTGCACGACGAACTCGCGCGCCATCACGTCTCGCACAAGCCGCAGATCCACCGCTCCGGACGCCGCGGGTAAAGTGGCCGCATGGCCAATCGACTTTCCCAAATCGCAACCCGCACCGGTGACGACGGCACGACCGGCCTCGGTGACGGTTCGCGCGTTCCCAAGAACAGTCTTCGCATTGCCGCCCTTGGCGACGTGGACGAACTGAATTCGCACATCGGCGTGCTGCTGGCCGAGTCGCTGGCCGAGGACGTGCGCACCCTGCTCATCGTCATCCAGCACGAGCTCTTCAATCTCGGCGGCGAGTTGTCCATGCCCGGCTACGAGCTGCTCAAGATGGACGCCGTGCGGCGCCTGGATGAAGCGCTGGCCCACTACAACGCCGATCTGCCGCGACTCCAGGAATTCATCCTGCCCGCCGGCACCCGTCCCGCCGCCCTGGCCCACGTGTGCCGCACTGTGGCGCGGCGTGCCGAACGTGCCGTGGTCAGCCTGGCCGCTGTTGACACCATCAACGCCGCGCCGCGCCAGTACCTGAACCGCCTGTCCGACTTGCTCTTCGTCCTGTCCCGCGTGCTCAACGCCGGCCAGGAGGTCTACTGGAACAGCGAGCGACTCAAAGCTCAGTCGGGTAGCTGAGCCGCGGCTGTGCGCAGGCGCTGCTCATAGGCCCGCCGCAAGGCCATCGGCGCGAGCACCTGCACCTCGCCGGCGTGTCGCAGCAGATCCATCAGCAGCTCGGTGGCATCCACATAGGGCACGTCAAGCTGCCAGCGGCCATCGTCGAGCCAGCGGCTTTGTTGTTCGGGATGCCATTCCTCGCGTGAGACCCAAAGTGCTGCGTCGGCACTGAACACCAGGCTTGCCGTCTGCGGCATGCCGCCGGCAAAGATGCCGTAGCCGCGATCCAGCTCGGCCTCCAGCGTCTTGATTGCCACGGGCTTGGCCCTCTCGTCGAGCAGCCGGGCGCTGGCCATCGCATCGAGCGCAAAGCGACGGAAGCCCTCACTGCGGTGGCACCAAGCGTCCAGGTACCAGCTGCTGCGGTAATGCACCAGGCGTTGCGGCGAGACGATGCGTTCGCTCGCCGCCCCACCGCGCGAACGGTACTGCAGCAGCAGACGCTGGCGCTTGACCACGGCACTGCCCACGGTCTCGAAGCAATCGGTCGGCGCTCGCCTTCTGGCCGTGCTGATCAGCTTGATGCGCCGCGTGAGCTCGCGCGCCTCGTCTTCGTCCACGCCGAGCATGCCGGTCAGTTTGTCGAACATGGGCTGCAGATGCCGCGCCAGCGTGCCCTGCTCGTCGAGACTGGAGAGCATCTGGTGCATGGTCAGCAAGGCATGCAGCTCCCGCTCGTTGAACCAAAGGCCCGGCAGCTCGTGGCGCTGGCCGCGCCAATCCTGGGCGAAGCGGTATCCGTTTTCGAGTGCGTCGTACTCGATGGGCGCGTCCATGCGGTCGCGCAGGTACTGGAGGTCACGCTTCAGGGTCGCCGGCGAGACCTCCAGAGCCTCGCGTAACTGGGCAAAGCTTGGGCATCCTCGCGAGCGGATCAGCATTTCGATCTTGTAGAAGCGTTCTGTCCGGTCCATAGGCCATAGGCGATCAAAAATTTTCAGCCGATTGTAGGTAGCTCACGCTATGAGCTACCTGCCGCACACACTGTGATCCAGGTCATCGCAAACCGTCCACCCAAGGAGAGCAGACATGGTCCAGCTTGCAGCGCCCCTCCGTTCGGAGTCCACCCAGTACGAACTGTCCGTCGACATGCCGGCACCGATCCGTTCGAGCCACGAGCAGCGCGGCTTCGCACTGGGCAAGGATTTCGCCGCCCATGGGGTGACGCCGCCGGTGGAGCATCTGTCCCTGCGCTCGCCGCTGCTGGCCGGCTGGCAAGCTGGTCGCGCGGTGTTCGGCCAGCGCAAGCTCAAGGCTCGGGCCCAGACCGAGCGCTGGCTGGCCTTGCGCTTGTTTGCCTGGGCGCGCGGCCGCAGCTTCGAGGACGTGCAGTTGACACCCCTGTACCTGCAGCAGATCGCCGTCACTCACTGTCCGATCACCCGCGAGCTGCTGGGTGATGCCACGCTCTCCATCGACCGTGTCCGTGACGATGCCGGCTACGCCGCTGGCAACTTGGCCGTGATGAGCCAGCGCGCCAATCAGGCCAAAGGTCGGCTCTGTATGGCCCAGGCGCTCGAGCGCGCTGAACGGGAGCAAGCCAGTGAAGGCCTGACGCCCGCCCAATGGCGCCGCGTGGCCATTCTGGCGAGCTTTGTGACCGAACTGCCGCATGAACAAGCCTCGGCTTTGCCCCTGGCCGTCCTGCCGCCGAACCGTCTGCGTCTGTTCAATCCCATCCAGGCCCTGCAGACCTTGGTCACACGCCAATTCATGACGGCCGGCTGGAGCCAGCGCCTGGCCCGCCTGCAGGCCCTGCTGCCGTCGGCGGCTCAGCCCGACTTCAATCGCTTCGTCCTGGCCCTCGCACCCCGAGTGTTGGCCGTGCCCAAGCAAGCCGATGCGATCGCGCTACGTGCGGCGCTCGAAGACGCGTGGACGCTGGGTCTGGTGCAAAAGCGCTGGACGCGATTTGCCCTGCAGCTCGACGCCCGGATGGCCGAAAAACTGGTGCAGCGCGCAGCCCAGCTGCAGCTGGCCCCTATGCACGTGCAGCAGCTCGAAGCTGCAACGGCGACGGAAGGCTGGGCCGTGGAACGTGGAGGCTATGCCGGCCTTGCCGCCCTGCATTGAACGGGCTTAGGTGGGCAGCCCGCTGCTGCGGCGTTCCAAGGCGCCGCCCTGGCCTTGCAGGGCCACGTAGTAGCCGTGCGATTCGAACCACTGGGCCCAGTTCAGGGCCTGCTGCTTGGTCGGTAGCCAGGGGCCGGTGCGATCGATTTCGACGCGGTTGCCCTTGCGGTCGTAGAAGACCACACGCCACATCCCTGTCGTGCTATTGCGATCAAGGCGATTCATGCACGTGTTCAGACCAGAGAACGGTGCAGACGCAGCTCCTCGAGGCGCACGCCGTTGACTTCGGTGGTGCGGACACTGCCCAGTTCACGCTTGAAGCCGGCCAGTTCGAAGAAGCGCAGGGCACGCTCATTGCGGAGATAGGCCCACAGCGTGGCCTTGGTGCAGCCCTCTTCCTGGAGACCGTCGCGGCAGGCATCCCACAGCGCCAGGCCCGCGCCCTTGTCCCAATGCTGGGGCTTGACGTAGAGCGCCCAGATCTCACCGGTCGTGGACGGCGTGCCCTTGTCGCGCGAACGATCGAAACCTGCAAAGCCCATCAACTCACCATCCAGATGAGCGACCACAACCTGCGGTTCGCAGAGGTCAATGGCTTCGCGCCAGAAGGCCTGGCGCTTTTGCACAGAGAGTGCGTCCAGCGTGGCCTTGGGCAGCAGGTCCTTGTAAGCGACTTGCCAGGCGGCAACATGGGTTTCGGCAATGGCCTTGGCGTCCCGCAGCGTGGCGGGGCGGACCTGGATACTCGACATACGCAGGAAACGGATTGGGATGATCGCAGAACGCAGGATTCTCCCTGGCAAAGCCACGATCCCTCGGGCTTGACAGAAAAAAGTTTTTTGCTCAACACAGCGAGAGCTGCCGCACGCGATGCCATTCCCTGGCGTACGCCCTCACGTGAGCGCCTAGGGCCTTCAAGGGCGCGCGCTGCAATCGGCTCAGCAGCGCATGATCGACAGGGCAGTCTCCGAGCTCGTTGGCATAGCGGCGCTCGAGATCTCGTTGCATGCGCAGCAGCAGATGAGCCGTAACGGTGGCATCGGCCAGGGCCCGGTGCGCGCGGCCGGCCTGCGGCAACTCGAAGAAGGCGGCCAGGGTCCCGAGCTTGCAGTTCGGGGCTTCGGGATAGATCCTTCGTGCCAGCAGCACGGTGCAGACAAATTCATGCGAAGGGTCTGCCTGCACACCTGCCAGCGCGAGTTCCGTCTGCCAAAAGCTCCGATCAAACGAGGCGTTGTGCGCCACGAGTGGAACGCCCTTGGTGAACTCAGCCACTTCCTTCATGACCTCTTCGGCAGGCGGCGCATCTTCGAGCATGCGATTGCTGATGCCTGTGAGCCGCTCGATGAAGGGCGGGATCTGCATGCCGGTCTGCATGAGGCTTTGGTACTGGCCGACCACCTCACCGTTGCGAACCAGCACGGCCGCAATCTCGGTGGCGCGGCCGCCGGAGCCGGTCATGCCCGTGGTTTCAAAGTCAATGACGGCAATCGTCTGCATGGTGGCAGTGTTTCATGTTGCGGGTCCGGCACGGTCCTTCCATGTATTCAAGACAGTGTTCTATTTCAAATTGGTCGTGGTAGTAGGGGCCGACCCTTCCTGTGGACAAGTTGATTTTTACGTGCCGCCTCAAGCACTTGTCTTGCGGCAAAGCCTGTGGTCCGAACCCGGGACGACTTGCTGCACAAACCTGAACAAGTCCGAGTTCGGCCGTGTTGCTGTGGACAAGTCGGAACTTGCGCAAGAAATCTCCACAGAGTTTTCCCCTCACGCCCCTAAACTCGCGCGGCTGTGGCTTGCCAGACCTTCTGCAATGCGCAACAGGCAGGGCTTTGCCGCTTTCCAAGCGTATTAGTCATCGCTACAGTCCGACGATCTGCCAAGAGGTAGGTGAAGAATTTTCAGGAGACAAGCATGAAACGAGACATATCCACGAAATTCGGTCTGGCCGCTCTGTCGCTGGCCGCGGCGGCCCTGCTTGCCGCTTGCGGCGGTGGCAATTCGGGCCAGACCCAACCCAGTTCCACCGTCAGCTCGGTTCGCGTCTACGGCGACAGCCTGGCCGACAGCGGCACTTTCGGCTTCAAAGCCACGGTTCAGGTGGCGGGCAACTACATCTTCCCTGAGCGCATTGCTCTGCAATATGGCCAGACGCTGTGCCCGTACTACGCGGCCACCGGTGCGGACAGCTTCATGGTCAGTCCGGCCGCGGGCTGCACCAGCTACGCCGTCGCCGGCGGACGAGTCAACGGTGCGGCGTTGGCCAATCCGACCACGAACAAGAAGAACATCCTCGCTCAGTTGGCGGATGGCTCGGCCAAGGCCTTTGCAGCCAATGAGCTGGTCATCGTCGATGGCGGCGGCAACGATGCGGCCGATCTCGTTGGTGCCTTCCTCGCCGCCCAGCAAGGCAGCACAGGCAGCCTCTTCGCGCTGTTCGGCAGCACACTGGCGCCGGCTCAACTCGGTGCCATCAATCCTGCTAACCCCAGCACCGTGGTCACGGCCGGTGGCCAGTACATGGCAGCGCTGGCCGACAACCTGTATGCATCGATCACGGCCAACGTGCTGGCCAAGGGTGGCAACCGCGTTCTGTTCGCCAACGTGCCCGACATCACGCTGACTCCGCGCTTCCAGATGGTGCTCGCCTCCATCAGCGCCAGCCAGGGCGCCGCCACGGCGCAGCAGCTGCAGACGGTATTCCAGGGCTGGGTCTCGGCCTTCAACGCCGAATTCGCCGCCAAGGCGGCGAACGAGCCTCGGGTGGCAGTGGTCGACATTTACACCAACTTCCAGGACGAAGTGGCCAATCCGAGCGTCTATGCGCTGAGCGATGTGAAGGATCCGTCCTGCCCGATCACGGGTGTCGGTAGCGATGGTCTTCCGGTCTACAACTTCCCGTCCTGCACGGCCGCGGCAGCCAAGTCTGGCTGGCAGAGCTATCTGTTCGCGGACGGTTTCCACCCGACCCCCTATGGTCACCAGCTTGCCTCGCAGCTGATTTCCCGCACCCTGGCCCAAAAGGGCTGGCTGTAATTCGCCACAGCAGGAGACAAGACATGAAAGCAAAACTCTCGAGCCTCATCGCTCTGACCTGTGTGGCCCTGGCATCGGGCGCTGCGCACGCGCAATCGGCGGGCGACTTCATCGTTCGTCTGGGTGGCGGCACCATCATGCCCGACGTGAAGAGCGGCAACCTCAGCGCCCCTAGCCTTGAGAACACCCGCATCGACGTGAAGAAGGCCAGTCAGGTCGTTGGCGGCATCACCTACATGGTGACCGACAACTTCTCCATCGACCTGCCCCTGAGTCCGGCGTTCAAGCACGAGGTCGTGGGCGACGGCGCCATTGCAGGGGTGGGCACCCTGGCCACGGTCAAGGCCCTGCCGGCGACCTTGATCGGCCAGTACCGCCTCGGTGGTGCCAAGGATGCCGTGCGACCCTATGTGGGTCTGGGCGTGGTCTATGCCAAGTTCTTTGATTCGAAGGGCACGACGGCGCTGAACGCCACGACGGGCGGCACGCCGTCTAACCCAACGGTCATGAACATGGAAAACCGCACTGGCAGCCTGGCGCAGCTGGGCGTGTCCATCAAGGTCTGGGGCCAGTGGTCGCTGGACATGGCCGTGGACAAGACCTTTCTCAAGACAACTGGACACCTGACCACCGGCCAGAGCATCAACACGACGCTCGACCCAACGACGGTGCTCGCGGCTGTCGGTTACAGCTTCTGATTCCAGCAAGCCGCCAAACGAAGGGGGAGCAAGTTTTGCTCCCCCTTTTTTCATTCAATGCCCACCACCTTGTGCATCTGTACGGAGAGCCGCCACTGCGGATGCTCCATGCAATAGGCGATGGCCTCGCGTGTGTTCTGCGCCTTGAGGATGCTGTCCATGGGCTGCAGGAAGAAGTGCTCGAAGTCCAGCGCGGCAAAACGCTCGGGTCTTGCCAGCGGCTGAGGGAAGACAAGCTTCAACTCATGCCCGCGCGTCAGCACGACTTGGGCATCGGCCTTGGGGCTCACGCAGATCCAGTCCAGTCCCTTGGGAGCGAGCTGCGTGCCGTTGGTTTCCACTGCAACCTCGAAGCCGCGCGCGTGCAGCGCCTCGATCGCGGCTTCGTCGAGCTGCAAGAGTGGTTCGCCCCCGGTACACACGACATAAGGCTTGCCGGGCTGCCCAGCGGGCCAGAATGAGGCCACCGCGTCGGCGAGCGCCTCGGGCGTCGTGAACTTGCCGCCGTTCTGGCCGTCGGTGCCGACGAAATCGGTGTCGCAAAAATTGCAGACGGCCGTGGCGCGATCCTGCTCGCGCCCGCTCCACAGATTGCAGCCGGCGAAACGGCAGAACACCGCCGCGCGGCCGGCCTGAGCGCCTTCGCCCTGCAGGGTGTAGAACATTTCCTTGACTGAGTACGTCATACGGGGATCAATTCTTCAAGGCGGGATTCAAAGACGATGGAGCCGCTGCCGCGCGTCTCGTACATGTCCACGCGGTCGATCTGCGGCAGTGCCGCGCGGCCCTTGGCTAGCACCCAGGCGGCGAGGCTTGCAGTGTCGCCGTCACGCAGGTCGGCGATCTCGTAGAGCGGCCGATGGTCGATGGCCTTGAAGATCGGATCGAACAGGGTCTTCACATCGCCGAAGTCCACGGTCCAGCCCATCACCGCGTCGAGCGGCGCGCTCAGATGCAGGCGCAAGGTGTAGGTGTGGCCGTGGATGCCGCGCAGCGGACTGCCCTGGGGCGCGTGGTTCAGCCTGATCGCGCTGTCCAGCGTCATTTCCTTCCAGATCCGATAGCTGCTGCCGTCGAAGTTGGCACCACAGGAGCCAGTCTCGTACACCGTGACCCACGAGAGTTCGGGCAACTCGGGCTTGAGTCGTGCCCACAGCCAGGAAGAGATCACTTCACTGGTCGGATTGCCTAGGCCCTCGATGCCGTTCAGGCACTGGTAGTTCAGCAGCATGTGGAAGGGGGCCCAGACCTCGTCGAGGTGGTCGTAGTCCACGCTGATGTCGCGTTCGCCCAGGTCCTGGTTGGCATGCAGGATGACCTCGAAGCCGTGGCCGTGCATGCGCCCACACTTGTGACCGGCAGGTACATGGGGCAGTTGGTGCGCAGCCTGGAAGCGGTAGCGGCGCCAGACGTGAGCCTGGCCCGAGGCGTCGAGATCCACGCCCGAATGCGCCGTGCTCTGGATGCCCACTTGCTGGATCCCCGGTACGTCCTTCTCCAGGCGCCCGCGGATCCAGCGTGCAATGTTCTCGTCGGTGGGTTGCTCGATGGTGTGGTTCAGCAACGCGTGGTCCAGCGGCGCCACGGCCTCTTCCAGGCGTTTGCGCAGCTCTTCCACTTCGGCGCCGGGGAAGGACGCCCAGCCCGCGGGCAGTTGAGCCCGGACGGTGGCGAAGTAGCTGTGGCCATGCAGGCCGCGACTGCGGTGGCCTTCAGGCAGGGCCGGGATCTGGCAGGCGGACTCGAAGCCGCACGAAGCGCTGGTCAGGGTCATAAGGGAGTGATTGTCGCCTAGGTGTTTTCCCTTGGCACGTGCCCTGGCTGTCGAAATGAGCGCCGATCATTCGTCGTCAGGGTGCAGTCCCACTTTTCACAGGAGAACCACCATGCGATTCATGATCATTGTGCGCGCCACGGCCCAGAGCGAAGCCGGCATCATGCATGGCCCCGACGATCCCATCATCGCCGAGATGGCCGACTATCACGCGGAGCTGGCGCACGCCGGCGTGCTGCTCGAAGGCAATGGCCTCAAGCCAAGCCGCGATGGCTGGCGCATCAGCTACCGGGACGGCCAGCGCACCGTCATCGACGGACCCTTTGCCGAGAGCAAGGAGCTGATCGCCGGCTACACGCTGATCCAGGTTCGCTCGCGCGAGGAGGCGATGGAATGGGCGCGCCGCTTCCCCGCGCCCTTCGGCAAGAACGGCGACGGCGGCATGATCGAGGTCCGCCCGCTGTACGAGATCGAGGACTTCGGGGAGCAGCCTGGGCTCGCCAAGTTCAATGAGCTTGAAGCGCAGCTGAAAGCCCAAAAGGCCGAAAAGGCCGAAAAAGCGGCAGAGCGCTGAGATCGCTGAGATGGAGGAGCGCGTCGCGGCCCTGTGGCGCATCGAGGGTCCTCGGCTCATCGGTGCCCTGGCGCGCAAGCTGCGCGATTTTGGCGAGGCCGAGGACCTGGCCCAGGATGCGCTCGAACAGGCGCTGAGGACCTGGCCGGCCCAAGGCGTGCCGGCCAATCCGGCCGCCTGGTTGATGGCCGTGGCTCAGCGCCGCGCCATCGACGCCCTGCGCGCGCGCAAGCTTCACGCCGAGAAGCAAGAGGAATTCGCCCGCGAGCTCGAAACCCTGGGTCTCGACCACGTACCGCCACCCCAGAGCCGCGAGCAGATCGAGGACGACCAGCTGCGGCTGATCTTCACCGCCTGTCACCCGCTGCTTGCGCCCGAGGCACGGGCAGCGCTCGCGCTCAAGGTGTTGGCCGGCCTCACGAACGCCGAGATCGCGCGCGCCTTTCTCGCCCAGGAGACCGCGATCGCCCAGCGTATCGTGCGCGCCAAGCGTCTGCTGGCCGAAGCCTGCGTGCCCTTTGAGCAGCCGCAGGGCGACGAACGCCGCGCGCGCCTGGCCTCGGTGCTTGAAGTCATCTACCTGATCTTTAACGAGGGCCATGCGGCAACCTCGGGCCCGGCCTGGATGCGGCCTGCGCTGGCCCAGGAAGCGCTGCGCCTGGCGCGCCAGCTTGTCGGCCTGATGCCCGCGGAAGACGAGGTGCTGGGCCTGGCCGCCCTTTTGGAGCTCAGTAGCGCGCGGCTGCCGGCGCGGCTCGATGCCCAGGGCCGGCCGGTGCTGCTGATGCAGCAGGACCGCCGCCGATGGGATCGTGGCGCGATCTATCGGGGCTTGGAGCTGCTCGAACGCGTGCACCGGCCAGGGCCCTACAGCCTGCAGGCCCGTATCGCGGCCGTTCATGCGCGCGCGCTTCGCGCCGAGGACACCGACTGGAGCGCCATTGTCCTGCTCTACGACGGTCTGGCGCAGCTGGCGCCCTCGCCCGTGCTGGCGCTCAACCAGGCCGTGGCCATCGGCATGGCGAGCGGCGAAGGATATGGCCCGGCAGCCGCCCTGGCGCTGATCGATGAACTGGCGCACGAGAAGCTGCTGGTCGGCTACCCTTGGCTGCACAGCGCGCGTGGCGAGATGCTGGAGCGGCTGGGCCGCGTTGCCGAGGCCCGCGAGGCTTTCGCCCGCGCGCGCGACCTGAGCCGCAACGACGCCGAGCGTCAGTTGCTGGACGAGCGGGTTTCTTCGCTGGCGTCCGAGGTATCGGCCAACATCGTCTGCATCAGCGCGAAGAAGCGATCGTAGAAGGTGCCCGCGGGGATCGTCTCCGAGGCAACCTTGACCATCGAATCCTGCTGAGAAGACAGCGGCACCGAGATCGAGCCGATGGCGCTCACGCCGATGCTGGTGGCCGCGCTCGAGCGCTTGATCACGTAGCGGTCCTGCTGCGCGGAGACGAAGGCCGTGGATGGCGACCCGGCCTTGCCCTCGGCCACGCAGACCACGTTGAAGCTGATCTCCACATGCACCTCGCCCTCGGGCTGGAAGCGCTTGGCACCGGTGACCATACCCTTGGACGCGGCGCTGATCACATAGCCCTGGCTCAGCAAGGCGCGGCGCGCGGCCTCGCAGATGTCCGGTGCGCTGGCATCAAACAGGCGCGAGAAGGTCTCGTCGGGCTTGAACTGCTCGTTCTGATAGACGAGTTCAGCCTTGCGCGAACTGCCGGGGCCGGAACTGCAGGCCGCCAGCAAGGCGGCCACGAGCACGAGCAGGGGGAAGCGGGCGGAGAGCATGAGCGGATTATCCCAAGGCCCGATGAGGCGGACCTGAAATGGCTTTTGGCACGGGTCTTTGCCTCGGACAGAATCCCTGCATGAAGTTCATCCTCACCCCTCTTCTCATCGGCTCGCTGATCCTGGGCGCACAGGCCGACGAGGTCCAGCCGCTGGCTCAGCTGCCCTATACGCCAAGCCTCGACACCGCCGCCATGGACCGCACGGTGGACCCATGCGAAGACCTCTATCGCTTCGCCTGCGGCAACTGGAGCAAGAGCAATCCCATCCCGGCTGATCAGCCCCGCTGGGACGTCTATTCCAAGATGGCCAACGACAACGAGCGCTATCTTTGGGGCGTGCTGGACAAGCTCTCGCACGAGGGCACCGAGCGCAGCGTGAGCCAGGCCAAGATCGGCGACTACTTTGCCGCCTGCATGGATGAGGGTGCCGCGAAGGCCAAGGGTCTGGAGCCGCTCAAGCCCGTGCTCGATCGCATCGCCGCGCTGAGCGACAAGCGGCAGCTACCCGCCTTGCTTGCACAGCTGCACCTGGCCGGCAACAACTCGCGCTTCTTCTTCGGCTTCTCCTCGGGCCAGGATTACGCCGACTCCTCGCGGCTGATCGCCTTCGCCTATGCCGGGGGCCTGTCGCTGCCCGAGCGCGGCTACTACCTGCGCACCGACGCGAAGTCCCGCAAGCTGCGCGAGCAGTTCCGCGCGCATGTGCAGCAGATGTTCGAACGCCTCGGCGACTTGCCGGCTCAGGCCAGGTCCTCCGCCGCCCTGGTGCTGGCGACAGAGACGGCGCTGGCGCGCGCCTCGCTCTCGCCCGTAGACAAGCGCGACCCCTACAAGATTGCCCATGCCTTCGACGCCAAGGGATTGCAGGCCCTGACGCCCGGCTTCGACTGGACGGCCTATCGCGCCGCCCTGGGCTTGGAGGCAGGGCTCGACAACTACAACGTTACCGAGCCGGCCTTCCTTCAGGCTTTGGACAAGCGCCTGGCGTCGATGAGTCTGGCCCAGATCCGCACCCTCTTGCGCTGGCAACTGATCAGCAGCTTGGCACCCGAGCTCGATCCGGCGACTGCCAAGGCCAGCTTCGACTTCTTCGGCCACACTCTGCTGGGCACGCCCGCGCAAAGACCGCGCTGGAAGCAATGCGTGCAGCTGATCGACGCCCAGCTGGGCGAGGCCCTGGGCCAGGAGTTCGTGCGCGAGAACTTCAGCCCAGCGCTCAAGGACAAGACTGTGGAGATGACCCGCGAGATCGAGGCGGCCATGGGCCAGAGCATCGACTCGCTCGACTGGATGAGCGCGGACACCAAGGTGCGTGCCAAGGAAAAGCTGTACGCCATCCTCAACAAGGTCGGCTACCCGGACCGCTGGCGCGACTACTCGGCCTTCACGGTCGCGCGCGACGACCACCTGGGCAATGTGCAGCGCGGCAATGCCTTCGAGGCCCGCCGCCAGCTCGCCAAGATCGGACAGCCGCTGGACCGCGGCGAATGGAGCATGACGCCGCA
>Ga0213872_10000022_pt1 | contig 158011 bp, 151 predicted proteins | sample VelepicomBERX_R2_FD_160071 | JGI IMG/M metagenome (GOLD analysis project Ga0213872, IMG submission 160071) | Rhizosphere microbial communities from Vellozia epidendroides in rupestrian grasslands, the National Park of Serra do Cipo, Brazil - RX_R2 | ecosystem: Host-associated > Plants > Roots...
CGCGAAGAAGGCGGCCCCGGCAAAGAAGGCGGCCCCGGCAAAGAAGGCCGCCGCGCCTGCGAAGAAGGCCGCGCCCGCGAAGAAGGCGGCAGAGCCCGCCAAGAAGCGCACTCCCAACGCGGCCTTCATGAAGGCCATGACGCCGAGCGCCGCGCTCGCCGCCATCGTCGGCGCCGCCCCGCTGCCGCGCACCGACGTGACCAAGAAGGTCTGGGAGTACATCAAGAAGCACAAGCTGCAGGACGAGGCGCAAAAGCGCGTGATCATCGCCGACGCCAAGCTGAAGGAAATCTTCGGCAAGGCCAAGGTCGACATGTTCGAGATGACCAAGCTCGTCAACGGCCACCTCAAGTGAGCCGTCGGCAGCTGCCAAGCTGCCTGCATGCGTTTCTGGACAAGCCCGGCATCCGCCGGGCTTTTTAATGCCCGTCGCACAAGTCCCCGGCAAGTGGGTCAGCAACCCATGCAAATGAGTGGGAATATTGCGCCCACGCTCCCCTGAGCAGGGGGGCCCAGGCGACAGACGTCGAACCTGGCAGTTCCTACACTGGGTGTCCCGAGGCTTGCTCGACAGGCCCCGCACCACACAACAAAGCCCAAACCCTCGATGTCACTGATCGCAACACTCGCTCTCGCCGCCTCGGGTGCCGTGCTGCCCTCGTGCTCGTGGGACCATCCGGGCCGCGACCCGTTCATGGGCGATGTGGTCGCCGCCGTCGACGACTACAAGGACCTGCCGGCCGCGACCCGCGCGAAGCTCAAGGCCCGCATGGCCAAGCTCGACTACGACGAGATCGTCCTGATCGAGCGCGACCGCATCAGCGGCGTGGCCCAGTACGGCAACGACATCCGCGACATGCACTTCGGCAGCCGCGGCGTCACGTGCCAGACTGTCACGCGCAAGAGCTGGGCGCAGCAGATGCAGGAGCGCGGCCTCGTCTACTGCGAGGGCGACCAATGCATCCTCGTGCCGACGATCTGCCGCAACGTCAGCCGCATCAAGCGCGAGGGCGACGGCCCGCTGCTGATCAACCCGGGCGCCGGCGTGCCCGCGGCCGCACCGCCCCCGGACTCGGCCGGCACCTCGACCATGCCGGCCGACCAGACGCCGCTCGACTTCGCGCCTCCCGGCGCGGGCCTGCCCGGCAGCCTGACCGCGCCGGCGGCGCCCACGCCGGCCCCGCCGCCGGTCACGCCCGGCATCACGCCGCCGGGCGCGCCGCCGCCGTCCTTCCCGATCCTGCCGCCGGCGACGCCGGCCGTGCCCGAACCGGCGACCTGGCTGATGTTCGGCGCGGGCCTGCTGCTGACCGGCTACGCGAAGCGCCGCCGCAGCGGCTGAGCGCCCCGCGGCCGCACGGCCGCGTGCAGCCGCGCGCCGCCGGCGCGCAGCGCCTCAGAGCAGGCTCTTCAGATAGCGCCCGGTATGGCTCGCCGCGCAGGCCGCGACGGCTTCGGGCGTGCCCGCGACGAGCAGCTCGCCGCCGCCCGCGCCGCCCTCGGGGCCCATGTCGACGAGCCAGTCCGCGGTCTTGATCACGTCGAGGTTGTGCTCGATCACCACGATCGTGTTGCCCGCGTCGCGCAGCCGGTGCAGGACCTTGAGCAGCAGCGCGATGTCGGCGAAGTGCAGGCCCGTCGTCGGCTCGTCGAGGATGTACAGCGTGCGCCCGGTGTCGCGCTTGGACAGCTCGAGCGCGAGCTTCACGCGCTGCGCCTCGCCGCCCGACAGCGTCGTCGCGCTCTGGCCGAGCTTGACGTAGCCGAGGCCGACGTCGAGCAGGGTCTGGAGCTTGCGCGTGAGCGTCGGCACGGCGCTGAAGAACTCGAGCGCGTCCTCGATCGTGAGGTCGAGCACCTCGGTGATGTTGCGGCCCTTGTACAGGACCTCGAGCGTCTCGCGGTTGTAGCGCCGGCCCTGGCAAACGTCGCAGGGCACGTAGACGTCGGGCAGGAAATGCATCTCGACCTTGAGCACGCCGTCGCCCTGGCAGGCCTCGCAGCGCCCGCCCGAGACGTTGAACGAGAAGCGGCCCGGGCCGTAGCCGCGCTCGCGCGCGGTCGGCATCTCGGCGAACAGCTCGCGGATCGGCGTGAACAGGCCCGTGTAGGTCGCCGGGTTCGAGCGCGGCGTGCGGCCGATCGGCGACTGGTCGACGCTGATGACCTTGTCGAACGCGTCGAGGCCCTCGATCTCGTCATAGGGCGCCGGGTCGGCGTGGCTGCCGTAGAGCTTGCGCGCGACGGCCGCGTAGAGCGTGTCGTTGACGAGCGTGCTCTTGCCCGAGCCGGACACGCCGGTCACGCAGGTGAGCAGCCCGACCGGGAGCTCGACCGTCACGCCCCTGAGGTTGTTGCCGCGCGCGTTGACGATGCGCAGCAGGCGCGGGTCGGTCGACTCGGCGAGCGTGTGGCGCTGCGCGGGAACGACGATGCGCTCGACGCCGCTCAGGTAGCGGCCGGTCAGCGAGGCGGGGTCGGCCGCGACCTCGGCCGGCGTGCCGCGCGAGATGATGCGCCCGCCGTGCACGCCGGCGCCCGGGCCGAGGTCGACGACGTAGTCGGCCGCGCGGATCGCGTCCTCGTCGTGCTCGACCACGAGCACCGAGTTGCCGAGGTCGCGCAGGCGCTTGAGCGTCGCGATCAGGCGGTCATTGTCGCGCTGGTGCAAGCCGATGCTCGGCTCGTCGAGCACGTACATCACGCCGGTCAGGCCCGAGCCGATCTGCGAGGCGAGGCGGATGCGCTGGGCCTCGCCGCCCGACAGCGTGTCGGCGCTGCGATCCAGGCTCAGGTACGAGAGGCCGACGTCGTTGAGGAAGCGCAGGCGCGCGACGATCTCGCGCACGACCTTCGCGCCGATCTCGGCCTTCGCGCCCTTCAGGCGCAGGCCGTCGAAGTAGTCGAGACATTCGCGCAGCGTCGCGTGCTCGACCGCGTAGATCGGGCGGCCGACCTCGCCGGGCGCCGCGCCCTCGGGCTGCAGCACGACGTGGCGCGCCTCGCGGCGCAGCCGCGTGCCCTCGCACTGCGGGCAGGGCTTGGGCGCCATATAGCGCGCGAGGTCCTCGCGCACGGCGGCCGAGTCGGTCTCCTGGTAGCGCCGCGCGAGGCTGCTCAGGATGCCCTCGAACGGGTGGGCGCGCTTGACCGAGCGCTTGCGCCCGCTCGAGGTCTCGGCCTGGTAGGTGAAGGTGATGTTCTCCTCGCCCGAGCCGTGCAGCAGGACCTGGCGGACCCGCTCGGGCAGCGCCTCGAACGGCGTCTCGAGCTCGAAGCCGTAATGCGCGGCGACGGCCTCGAGCATGCCGTAGCTGTAGCTGTTGCGGCGGTCCCAGCCCTTGACGGCCCCGCTCGCGAGCGACAGCGACGGGAACGCGACGACGCGGTCGGGGTCGAACACGGTGGTCTGGCCGAGGCCCTCGCAGGCCGGGCACGCGCCGACCGGCGAGTTGAACGAGAACAGGCGTGGCTCGAGCTCGGGCAGCGCGTAGCTGCACAGCGGGCAGGCGAACTTGCTCGAGAAGATCGTCTCGGCCTGGCTGCCCATGTCGACGACGAGCGCGCGGCCCTCGGCGAGGCGCAGCGCGGCCTCGAAGCTCTCGGCGAGGCGCTGGCGCATCGTGTCGACGGCGTCGGCGCGCAGGACCACGCGGTCGACGACGACGTCGATGTCGTGCTTCTCGGTCTTCTCGAGGTGCGGCAGCTCGAGCGCCTCGACGACGCGACCGGCGACGCGGAAGCGCACATAGCCCTGCGCCTGCAGCGACTCGAACAGCTCCTTGAACTCGCCCTTGCGGTCGCGCACGACCGGCGCGAGCAGCATCAGGCGCGCGCCCTCGGGCAGCGCGAGCACGGCGTCGACCATCTGGCTCACGCTCTGCGCCTCGAGCGGCAGGTGGTGGTCGGGGCAGAACGGCGTGCCCGCGCGCGCGTAGAGCAGGCGCAGGTAATCGTGTATTTCGGTGACCGTGCCGACGGTCGAGCGCGGGTTGTGGCTCGTCGCCTTCTGCTCGATCGCGATCGCCGGCGACAGGCCCTCGATCACGTCGACGTCGGGCTTGTCCATCAGCTGCAGGAACTGGCGCGCGTAGGCCGACAGGCTCTCGACGTAGCGGCGCTGGCCCTCGGCGTAGAGCGTGTCGAACGCGAGGCTCGACTTGCCCGAGCCCGACAGGCCCGTGATCACGACGAGCTTGTTGCGCGGCAGGTCGACGTCGATGTTCTTGAGGTTGTGGGTGCGGGCGCCGCGCACGCGGATCTGCGGCGCGTCAAAGGAGGAGTCTTCGGGGGCAGCGGACATGGCGGCGGCGATCAGGGTCAACCCGCCATGATAGGCCGCCGCGCGACCTCGATACTCCCGGCTCGATTCACAGGGACAAGACAAATGAAAAACTGCTGGCGCAGCATCGCCACCGGGGTCGCGTTGGCGGGCGCTTTGGCGGCCTCGGCCGCACCGCCCGACATCCGGGCGTTCTTCAAACCGGCCGAATGGAACGCCGCCGAGCTGTCGCCCGACGGCACCCGCCTCGCCGCCGCCCTGTCGCCCGACGGCACCCGCCTCGCGGTCGTGGTGAGGACGCAGGGCCAGCGCGGCAAGCTGGCCATCGTCGACATTTCCGACCCCGCCAAGACCCGCATCGTGGCCGGCTTCGCCGACGCCGACGTTCGCAACGCCCTATGGGTCAACGACCACCGCCTCGTCTACGAGGGCTGGGACGGCAACGCGAGCCTCGGCTTCCAGGTCTGGCCGGGCCTGTGGGCCGTCGACGACGACGGCAAGGACAACCGTCAGCTCATCTATAGCGCTGACTCGCCGGACACGATCGGCTCGCACATCACCGACCGCACGCTGCCCTGGCACTGGACCCTGGACGATGTGCTGCGCGACGGCAGCGACGACGTGCTCGTCGCCGACCACCAATTCGACGAGACGGACCAACTCATCGGGATCCAGCTCGCGCGACTCGACACGCGCAGCGGCCTCAAGCGCGGCCTGATCGCGAACCCGCCGGCCCATGCGTTTGATTGGTGGACCGACCCGAGCGGCAAGGTCATCGCGGTGGAGACCTCCGACAAGGGCAAATCGGCCCTGCTCGCGCCCGACGGCAAAGACTGGCGCACGCTCAGCGCGGGCAATGCCTATACCGAGGAAGGCAGGCGGCTCCAGGCGCTGACAGCCTTTGTTCCTGGCTATCTATTCCTCATCTCCGCCGACCCGGAACACAAGAGCGATACGAGCGTGCTCGCTCGCATGGACCTCGCCAAGCCGGACGCCGCGCCGCAAGTCCTCGTCGGCATGCCCGATTTCGACTTCGACGGCGCGCCCGTCGTCGATCGCGAAAGCCGGCGCCTGCTCGGCGTCCAGTTCGAAAGCGACGCCGAGGGCAGCTACTGGTTCGATGCGAAGTTCAAGGCCCTGCAGGCCGAGATCGACAAGCAGCTACCGGCGACGGTCAACCAGATCGTGTGCACCGCCTGCGGCAGCGCCGCCGCGGTGCTCGTCGTCTCGAGCTCGGACCGCCAGCCGCCCGTCTACTACCGCTTCGACCGCGCCGAGCACAAGCTCACCGCGCTGTTCAATTCGCGGCCCTGGATCGACCCGGCGCAAATGGGCCAGCGCGAGTTCCTGCGCTTCAAGGCGCGCGACGGCATGGAGATCCCCGTCATGATCACGCACCCGCCGGGCCCGGATCGGCCGAACCGGCCGGCCGTCGTGCTCGTCCACGGCGGCCCCTGGGTGCGCGGCACGCATTGGGCCGACTGGGATGGGCACGCCGAGGCGCAATTCCTCGCGTCGCGCGGCTACGTCGTGATCGAGCCCGAGTTCCGCGGCAGCACGGGCTACGGCGCCAAGCTGTTCCGCGCCAGCTTCAAACAATGGGGTCTCGCGATGCAAGACGACGTGTCCGACGCGATGGACTTCGCCGTCGCCAAGGGCTGGGTCGACCCCAAGCGCGTGTGCATCGGCGGCGCGAGCTACGGCGGCTACGCGACGCTGATGGGCCTGGCCAAGGAGCCCGACCGCTACCGCTGCGGCTTCGAATGGGTCGGCGTGACCGACATCGACCTGGAGTACACGATCAGCTGGAGCGACGCGAGCGAAGCCTGGAAGCAATACGGCATGCCCACGATGATCGGCGACCGCGTCAAGGATGCCGCCCAGCTCGCCGCGACCTCGCCGGTCCGACTCGCCGCGCGCATCGACAAGCCGCTGCTGCTCGCCTACGGCGGAGAAGACTACCGCGTGCCGCTCAAGCATGGCGAGGCCTTCCGCGACGCCGTCAAGGCGCACAACAGCGACGTCGACTGGGTCGTCTACCCGAACGAGCACCACGGCTGGCGCGCGCTCGAGACCAACGTCGACTTCTGGACCCGCGTCGAGAAGCTGCTCGCGCGCACGATCGGCCCCGCTGTCCCCTGAAAGGGAAAGCACGGCGTCGGTTTCGCGCTGCGGCCCCGATACTGGCGCCAGATTCACAGGGGGCTAGCAAATGAAAAGCAGCTGGCGCAGCATCGCCGCCGGGGTCGCCATGGCGGGCGCCTTGTCCGCCCTGGCCGCCCCGCCGGCCATCGAAGCCTTCTTCAAGCCGGCCGAATGGAGCGGCGCGACGCTGTCGCCCGACGGCAAGCGCCTCGCCATCGTGTACACGGCGGCCGGCCAGCGCGGCAAGCTGATCGTCGTCGACCTCGCCGACGCCGGGAAAAAGTCCCGCGCCGTGGCCGGCTTCGACGACCTCGACGTCGGCAACATCCACTGGGTCAACGACCATCGTCTCGTCTACTCGCTCTGGGACGGCAACGGCAGCACCCGCTTGCCGATCTGGCCGGGCCTGTGGGCCGTCGACGACAACGGCGAGCACAACCGTCGGCTCGCCTACAACGCAGACGCGCCGAGCACGACCGGCACGCAGATCACCGACCGCACGCTGCCCTGGAACTGGACGCTGCACGAGGTGCTGCGCGACGGCAGCGACGACGTGATCGTGGCCGACCATCTGTTCGACGCGTCGGGCCAGCCCGTCGCGATCCAGCCGATGCGGCTCGACACGCGCAACGGCGCCAAGCGCAGCGTGGTCGACAACCCGCCGGACCACGCGTTCAATTGGTGGATCGATCCGGGCGGCAAGGTCATCGCGGTCGAAACCACCGACAAGGGCAAGTCCAGGCTGCTCGTTCCCGACGGCGGGGGCTGGCGCACGCTCAGCGAGGGCAACGCCTATACCAACGCGGGCAAGCGCCTGCAGGCCCTGACGGCCTACGTCCCCGGCTACCTGTTCCTCGTCGCCGGCGATCCCGACCACAAGAGCGATACCGAGGTGCTGGCGCGCCTGGATCTCGCCAAGCCCGACGCGCCGCCCGAAGCGCTCGTCGCCCTACCCGACTTCGACTTCGCGGGCTGGCCGGTCGTCGACGCGGAAAGCCGGCGCCTGCTCGGCGTCCAGTTCGAGAGCGACGCCTGGGGCAGCTACTGGTTCGACGCGAAGCTCAAGGCCCTGCAGGGCGAGATCGACAAGCAGCTGCCGACGACGGTCAACATGATCGACTGCAACAACTGCAGCGACGCCCTGCTCGTCGTCGCGAGCTCGGACCGCCAGCCGCCGGTGTACTACCGTTTCGATCGCGCCGAGCACAAGCTCACCCCGCTGATCAATTCGCGGCCCTGGATCGACCCGGCGCAGATGGGCCGGCGCGAGTTCCTGCGCTTCAGGGCGCGCGACGGCATGGAAATCCCCGTCATGATCACGCACCCGCCGGGCCCGGCGCGGGGCAAGCGCCCGGCCGTCGTGCTCGTCCACGGCGGCCCCTGGGTGCGCGGCACGCATTGGGCCGAATGGTCGTGGCACGCCGAGGCGCAGTTCCTCGCCTCGCGCGGCTACGTCGTGATCGAGCCCGAGTTTCGCGGCAGCACCGGCTACGGCGACAAGCTGTTCCGCGCGAGCTTCAAGCAATGGGGCCGCGCGATGCAGGACGACGTCTCCGACGCGATGGACTTTGCCGTCGCCAAGGGCTGGGTCGACCCCAAGCGCGTGTGCATCGGCGGCGCGAGCTACGGCGGCTACGCGACGCTGATGGGGCTCGCGAAGGAGCCCGACCGCTACCGCTGCGGCTTCGAATGGGTCGGCGTGACCGACATCGAGCTGATGTACTCGATCGGCTGGAGCGACTCGACCAACGACTGGAAGGACTACGGCATGCCGCAGATGATCGGCGACCGCGACAAGGACGCCGACCAGCTCGCCGCGACCTCGCCGATCCGGCTCGCCGCGCGCATCGACAAGCCGCTGCTGCTCGCCTACGGCGGCGAGGACCGGCGCGTGCCGCTCAAGCATGGTGAGGCCTTCCGCGACGCCGTCAAGGTCCACAACGACGAGGTCGACTGGGTCGTCTACCCGAACGAAGGGCATGGCTGGCGCGCACTCGAAACCAACGTCGACTTCTGGACCCGCGTCGAGAAGCTGCTCGCGCGCACGATCGGCCCCGCCTCCCCCTGAAAGAGGACTCCCGACGCAAAGCCCAACACGGCGGCGCGCGCTCGTACCAAAATCGCAGGGCCCTTCGACAGGAGCGCCCAAAGTGAGCGAAGAGATCCGCAAACGCCGGTCGTGGCTCGATGGCTTCATGGCCTACGCGACGCCGGCGCGCCTCGGCGAGGCGCAGCTGCGCGAGCACATCGTCGTGCTCGACCAGCGCCTGTACGGCGTCTGGAACCTCGGCGAGAACCTCGTGTTCGCGTGGACGCCCTGCCCCGGCGGCCTGCAGCTGCTCGTCGCGCCGCACCCGCTGCTCGCGGAGTTCGCCCAGGCCGGCCACGACGCGGCCGAGGTCGCGCGGCGCACCCGCCTGCTCGACGAGCTGCTCGCGACGCGCGAGCATGTCGAAGCCCTGCGCTTCACGCGCCTCGCCCACGAGCTCGGCATCGCGCCGCTGACCGTGCAGCTCGAATTCGACCCGGTCGAGGCGCTCGGCCTCGAGCTCGTCGCCGCGCTGATCGCGCGCTACGGCATCCGCCTCGTCGAAGACCGCGCCGTGATCCTGTTCGACGCGGTCGGCTTCTCGCTGCTGAGCCCGCTCCAGCAGGTCGTCCAGCTCAACAGCCTGTCGTGCTCGGTCAACGCGGCCTACGCGCGCCTGCTCGACCGCGAGATCAACATCAACTTCGCGCGCACGACGACCGGCGACGGCTTCTATATCTGGAACCGCATGCGCGGCATCGAGGCCAACGTCGAGCTCTACCAGCTGATGCAGTTCATCCTCGCCGACAACGCGCTTGCGCGCGAGCGCGCGCGCCGGCCCGAGTCCGTGCCGCGCCTGCGCGCGTGCTTCCACGTCGGCTCGCACTACGAGTTCCACCAGAGCGAGGGCCTGAACCCGACCTCGTTCAGCTACCTGGTCGGCCAGGTCACGATCGAGCTCGCGCGCATGATCGAGCGCGCGCTGCCGGGCCAGATCCTCGTCGGCAAGTTCAACACGCCGATGCGCGATGAGCAGTACGGCGGCGTGCGGACCATGGCCTCGATCGACTTCGTCGAGCGCACGCGCGAGCCGCTGCACCAGCTGCACGGCCTGCGCCTCGGCGGCGCGCAGATCGACGACATCGCCTGCTACCTGACCGGTCGCCAGGCCGACGACTGGAACCCGCCCGACGCGCCGGCCAGCCCCTGGGCGATCAGCGAGTACGAGATCGCCGACAAGCATGGCCGGCCGCACCGCGTCTACAACGCCAAGATCAATATCCACCGCCGCGACGGCGCGCCGATCTACCTCGGCCTGCGCGAGGAAGACCTCGCCGACTTCCCGGCGCGGCTCGTCGCGTCGACGCACGCGGCGGCGCTCTGAACACCGGGCGTAGGCGAGCCGCCAGCCGCGCGCAAGCTGCGGCATGCCCACGCCCCCACTGAAGGGGGTCCCTGCTCGAATTCGTCATCCTCAGGCGGTAGGATGACTCGATAAGCCCCGCCAAGGGGCCGGGGAGCAAGAACAAGATGGCCCAAAGGCCCGACATCGCGCCGTTCGCCAACGCCGTGAGCCCGCCGCTGCCCGCGGCGCCGCCCGGCCAGCGGCGCTACCTGACCCTGCTGTTCGCCGACCTCTCGGGGTCGACGGCGCTGTCCGAGGCGCTCGAGGCCGAGGACTACGCCGAGCTGCTCGCGCGCCTGCGCCACTGCTACCGCGAGATCGTCGCGCGCCACGGCGGCACCGTCGTGCGCATCCAGGGCGACGGCATGCTCGCGATCTTCGGCCACCCGCAGCCGCGCGAGGACGAGGGCCGCCACGCCTGCGAGGCCGCGCTCGAGCTGCATGCGGCCGTGCGCGAGCTGCGCGCCGGCGCGGCCGGGCGCCAGCGCCTGAGCCTGCACAGCGGCATCCACGCGGGCCTCGTGCTCGTCGACGCCGGCGACGCGGTGCGCGGCCTGTTCGAGCTGCTCGGCCAGACGCCGAACATCGCGGCGCGCCTGTCTGACCTCGCGGGCCCCGACGAGATCCTCGTCAGCGAGGAGACGCTGGGCCTGCACAAGCATTACTTCGCGACCGGCGAGCGGCTGCTGCTGCAGCTCAAGGGCCGCAGCCAGCCGCTCGCGGCCTACACGGTGCGCGCGCGCGTCGCGCTCGAGCGGCGCTTCGACGCGAGCGTGCAGCGCGGCCTGTCGCCGTTCGTCGGCCGCGCCGACGAGCTCGGCCGGCTGCGCGACGCGCTGCAGGACTGCCTCGGCGGCGCGCCGCGCTGGATCTCGCTGTGCGCCGCCGCGGGCATCGGCAAGACGCGCCTGATCGAGGAGTTCCTGCTGCGCGCCGCGGCCGGCGTGTGCCGCGTCCAGCGCGGCCATTGCAGCGGCGACCTCAGCGCCGAGCCGCTCGAGCCCTTTCTGCAGATCCTGCGCACGCTCGAGCGCGGCGCCGACGCGCTGCCCGAGCTCGAGGCCGCGCGGCAATGCCCGGCCCCGGCGCGCGCGGCCGCGCTGCTGAACCTGATCGAGGCGCTCGCGCGGCGCGCGCCGCTCGTGCTCGCGATCGACGACCTGCATTGGGCCGACGACGCGAGCCTTGCGCTGCTGCACCGCCTGCACGACCACGCGCTGGTCCAGGGACTGCCGCTGCTGATGCTGACCGCGACGCGGCTGCAGCCCCACCTCAAGCAGATCGCGAGCGCGGAGCGCGAGGTGCTCGCGCTGCGGCCCTTCGACGAGGCCGAGGCCTCCGCTGCGGTGGCCCAACTGCTGCCGCAGACCGACCCCTTCGTGCTCGCCGAGGTCCAGCGCCACGCGGGCGGCAACGCCTTGTACATCGAGGAGCTGTGCCACGCGCTGAACCGCGGCGCGGTCGCCCAGGCCGAGGGCGCGCGCGGCAGCGCCTGGCTCAACGGCCTGATCGAGTCGCGCCTTGCGCGGCTCGCGCCCGAGCCCGCACGCGTGCTGCGCGCCGCGGCCGTGATCGGCCCGGTGGTCCCGCTCTGGCTGCTCGCGAAGCTCGCCGGCTGCGGCGCCGACGCGCCGGCCGTCGCCGCGCTCGCCGACGAGGACTTCCTGCTGCCGGGCCTGAGCCCCGACGAGCTGCGCTTCAAGCATGGCATCACCCATGGCGTCGTCTACGAGGCGATCGGCCTGGCCGAGCGCCAGGCCATGCACCGGCGCGTCGGCGCCGAGCTGCGCGCGCGTGCCGCGGCCGGCGGCCCGGCCGCGAGCCACGAGCTGCTCGCCCACCACGACGGCGCGGCCGGCGCCTGGTCCGACGCGGCCGTGCACGCCGAGGCGGCCGGCGACCAGGCGCTCGAGGCCTCGGCGCTCGACCGCGCGAAGCGCCAGTTCCGCGCCGCGTTCACGGCGCTCGAGTTCCTGCCCGACACCGAGGCGCGGCGCCTGCACTGGATCGCGATCGCGCAGCGCTTCGGCCTCGCCTGCGTGTTCGACGCGTCGCGCGCCGACCTGCGCGTGCTGCGCCACGCGGTCGGGCTCGCCCACGGCGCCGGCGACGACGCGCTGAGCGCGCGCGCCGACTACTGGCACGGCTACGTGAGCTACGCGCTCGGCGAGACGCGCTCGGGCCTCGGCCATTGCGAGCGCGGCCTCGTCACGGCGCAGCGCTGCGGCGACGTCGCGCTGATCGCGCAGCTGCGCGGCACGCTCGGCCAGCTGCGCGCGGCCGCGGCCGACTACGACGAGGCCGTGGTCCTGCTCGACGAGGCCGTCGCCGTGCAGCGCCGCGTGCCGCGCCGCCCGGGTCGCCTGCCCGTGGGCCTCGCGTACTCGCTGTGCTGCCGCGCCGCCGTGCTCGGCGACCGCGGCGAGTTCGCGGCCGCCGACGCGGTGTTCGCCGAGGCGCTCGACCTCGTCACCGGCACCGGCCACGCGGTCGAAGCCTCGATCCTCGGCTGGCGCGCCTGCGTGCTGCTGTGGCAGGGCCGCTGGCACGAGGCCGAGCGCACGGCCGAACTCCAGCACCATGTCGGCGGGCGCGTGCGCAGCCTGTTCACGTTTTCGATGGGCCATGCGATGGCCGCCTACGCGGCCTGGATGGACCGGCGCAGCCCGCAGGCGCTCGCCCAGGTGCGCGACGCGACGGCCTGGCTCGCGGCACGCGGCGGCGGGCTCTACCACTCGCTCAACCATGGCTGGCTCGCCGAGCTGCAGGCCGAGGCGGGCGCGACCGGGCTCGCGCGCGGCCATGTGGCGCAGGCGCTGCGACGCGGCCGCCAGCACGACTGGATCGGCGGCGCGATGGCCTTGCGCGCGGCCGCGGGCCTGGCCGAGCGCGCCGGCGACGCGGCCGGCACCGCGCGCTACCTCGCGCTCGCGCGGCGCGTCGCCGCGCGGCGCCAGGCGCGCCACGAGTTCGCCGTAACCGACCTGTTCGAGGCGCGCCTGCGGCACGCGCGCGGCGCGCGCGCCGACGCGCTGCTCGACGCGGCCGAAACGGTTTTCGAGCGCCTCGGCATGGCCTGGCACCTGGCGCAGGCGCGCGCGCTGCGATATTAGAGTAGGGCCGCGAATTGCTCGGCGGCCGGCGCGGGCGCCGTGCCCGCGAGTTCGAGCAGCTCGACGCGAGCTTCTGGCTCGAGCAGCGGCCTGAAGACGACGCCGCGCGCGCCCAGCCCGCTGACCGACTGCGGCACGAGCGACACCCCGACACCCGCACCGACCAGGCCGAGCAGGGCGGCCATTTCGGTGACCTCCACGGCGACGCGGGGCCGCGTGTGAGTGCGCGCGAACAAGGCATCGACAAGCTCGCCGAGCGCGGCCCCCATCCGACGCGGGAAGGCGACATATTCGGCCTGGTCGAAGTCCCGCAGCGAGAGACGCGCTCGCGCGGCCAGTTCGTGGCAGCCCGGCAGCGCGGCCAGCAGCGGCTCGCTGGCGATGCAGCGCACCTGGCGCGGCGGCGCATCGGCGCCACGCTCGGGCAGCGGCCCGCGCACGTAGGCCAGGTCGAGCAGGCGGGCGTCGATGCCGCGGGCATGGGCGCGCGTGGTGCCCGCGACCAGATGGACGCGCACCGCCGGCTGGTGACGGCGGTAGCGCGCGATCGCGTCGGGCAACAGCGCGTCGTAGAGCGCCGAGGACGAATAGCCGATGCGCAGTTCGCCGCACCCGGCATGGCCGACGCGCCGGGCCGCGTTGGCGCCCGCCTCGGCGCGATGCAGCAGGTCGTAGACGTGGCGCAAATAGGTCTGACCGGCCGGCGTGAGGCTGACGCCCTGGCGATCACGGGCGAAGAGCTGCACGCCCAGCCGGGTTTCGAGTCCCTTGATTTGCTGGCTCAACGGTGGCTGCGACAGGTGCAGACGCGCCGCTGCGCGGCCGAAATGCAGTTCCTCGGCCACGGCAACGAAGTAGCGCAGCTGCCGGAAGTCCATGGCGTTCTCGATACGAATTTCGTCTCGGCCCGGTCTCGATTTCGTATTTCACGGATCGGTTTCGATGGCCTAGCCTGGTCACATGGTTGCGGTTTCGCGAGTCGACAGGCAGGCGTGCGGCCCCCGGTTCGGCAGTCAGGCGGCGATGCTGGCCCTGGCGATCGCCGGCTTTGCGCCGCTGTACTGGACCCAGGCCGTCGGGCCGGAGCTGACCAGGGCCTTCGGCCTGACCACCGCGCAAAGCGCGAGCCTGCTCACGGCGACCAGTCTGGGGCTGGTGCTCGCCGCGCCCGCCGCCGGCCTCGCCTTGCAGCGCTTCGGCGCGCGGCGGACCATCGGCGCGGGCCTGGCGGGGCTGGCGGCAGTGTCGCTGGCCATGGCGCTGGCGCGGGACTACCCGAGCCTGCTGCTGACGCGCTTCGTCCAGGGCGCCCTGACACCCCTGGTGCTGTCGACCCTGCTTTGTCTCATCCCGGGCGGTCCCCGGTCAAGGGCGGCGCTCGCAATGTCAGCTACCTACGTTACAGGGACGATTCTCGGCGGCGTCGGCGGCCGACTCCTGCCGGCCCTGCTGATGACCCGCTTCGGCTGGCAGGGCGCCGGCTTGGCCCTCGCCCTGCTCGAAGCCGTCGGCACGGGGCTGGCTCTGATGACCGTGCCGGGCTGCGTGGCCGGTGGCGGCGTGCGATCGAGGTCGGCCGCGCTGTGCCGCACGCGGGCGTCGTCGGCGTTGTTGACGGTCTACGGCGGCGGGCTGGCCTTGCTGTTTTCCCAGACCGCCGTGTTCACCTACATCGCGTACCGCCTCGGCGCCGCCCCGTTCGGCTGGTCGACGGCGTCGCTGGGTTGGCTATACCTGGTTTTCCTGCCGGGCGTGGTGATCGTCAGAACCGTGCGTCCATTGGCGCTGGCGACGGGTTTTGCCCCGTTGTTGACGGCCGCGGTCGCGCTTTCGTGGCTCGGGCTGCTCGCGACGCTGGCGTCGGTCGCGGTGCTGGTGGTGGCGGGGCTCACGCTGTTCTCCACCTCCGTCTTCTTTGCCCAGGCCCTGCTCGCGCACCGCCTGAGCACGGTGGCCAGCCCGGCCCAGCGCGAGCTCGCGACCGGGCGCTATCTGTCCTGCTACTACCTCGGTGGCTGCGTCGGCGCGGTTGCGCCGGCCGCGGCCTGGCGGGCCCATGGCTGGCTCGGCTGCCTCGCCGTCGTTCTGGCGGCCCAGGCCGTCGTGGCGCTGGGCGTCATGCTGGGGCGCGGCAGGGGGCGCACGCGCCATGCCGCGCCCGCCCGGAACCGGGAGTCCTGCCAATGAACCGCCTCGATCGGGCCGGCATGGCCATGCTGCCAAGCTATATGGCGCCGCGCTGGGACCACGAGACCCGCGCGATCCTCGACGTCCTCGGCGACCGCTATGCGCCGGGCGGGGACTACCGGGAGCTTCAGCCGCTCGACGACGCCGCGTTCGACACGCTGCGCGACGACCTTGCGAGCCTGGCGCCCAGCCTCGTCCAATCGGCCGAGTACCTGGCAACGAGCCTCGCAGCGGCCGGCTGCGGCGTGCTCATGCCCGACCTCGGCCTCGCGGCGCTCGACCCGCAGACCCGAGCCCGCTTGGTGTTCGCCCTGAGCCTTTGCCTGGGCCGGCCCACGGCCGGCGACCACAAACGGCGTCAGATTATCTGGGACGTGGCGCCCCGCGCCGTCGAAGCAGGCGGCCTGCCGACCTTTTCCACGCACGACCGCGAGGCCGGCTTCCACACCGATTCGCAGTATTACCCGATGCCCGAGCGCTATTTCATCCTCTATGTGATGACGGCGGCGCGCTGCGGCGGCGGAATCTCGCGCCTGTGCGACGGTCGAGCACTGCAGGCGTCGCTCGACGTGACCGAAACGCGCTGGATGCTCGACCTGCTACGCGGGCGACCCCTGCCGTTCCGGGTGCCGGGCGTATTCAGGACGACCGATGACCCGGGCATCGCGCAGGCCAGCGTGGCACCCATCTTCTCCGCGGAGCCGGCCATCCGCTACCGGCGCGACACCCTGCTGGACGGCCTGTCCGTGTTCCAGCAGTACTGCGACGACGATGTGCTGCGAGCCGTCAGCGCGCTCGACCGGGAGATCGAACATACGCGGCACGTGGTGGAGTTCGCCATGCCGGGCGACACGCTGCTGCTGGTGGACAACCACCAGGCGCTGCATGCGCGCACGGCCTTCCGCGACGCCCGTCGGCACCTGCTGAGGATACGCATGCGCGGCACCGAAGGCGCCCGCCCATGCCCTTTCCCGATGATCAGCAGCCGCATCGAAGGGGCCGCGGCGGCGGCGCGGCCGCGTCGCTGACACCGAGGCGCAGGTTCAGCACCGTCGGCGACGGCGTCGCGCGCAGCGTGCCGGCCTCGAGCACGGCCGCGAGCACGCCCTGCGTCACGCCCATCGCCATCGCGTAGCCCGGGCAGGCGTGCATCGGCGGCCCTTGCGGGTCCTGGCGCGCGCCGCCGAACGCGATGAAGTGACCGGCCTCGATATCGGCCGGCGGCGTGTGGCGCGTCGCCGCCGCGAGGCCCGCGACGACGACGTCGCCCTGCCTGACCGCGACGCCGCCGATCTCGTGGTCGACGAGCGCGCGGCGCCAGACCATCGGCGGCACCGGCTTGGCCATCAGCGTCCGCAACAGCGCGGGGCGCAGCACCGCCTCGGCCGCGCCGAAATCCTGCGCGGGCAAGCCGGTCCACGCGAGTTGCAGGTCCCACAGCGCATGGGTCGCGGCGAGCACGCCGAGGCAGGCGACGGTGTTCGCGAACACGGTCGGCGGGAAGCCGAGCATGATGCCCGCGAGCGTGCGCGCCGTGATGCCTTCGTCGCCGGCTTCGAAGGGCTGCATCGCGGCGACGATGGCTTGCGTCAGCGGCCATTGGCCGAGCTCGGGCCCGCTCGCGAGCCAGGCCGCCGCCGCCTTGCGCAGGCGCGCGCCGGCCTGCTCGCCCTGCTTCGAGACATGCTCGGTCGGATGCGCGCCGAACACATGGCGTGCGACCGGTATGAAGTCGAGCGGGCAGCGCGCACGCGCCTCCTTGGGGTCGGCGCTGAACTGCATGCCGAGCATGTGCGTGCCGTCGGGCAGGCCGAACCACAGCGTGCACAGCTGCTGCAGCACGAGCATCGCGAGCGCCTCGAAGTCGAGCGGCGCCTCGGCGAGCCCGACCGCGAGCGCGCCCTCGCGCAGCTGCGCGATCACGGCCGCGGCGTAGCCCTTGGCCGCGGCAAAGCTCTCGGGCGCGCCGATCGCCTCGATCGCCTTGTTGATCGCGGGCGCCTGGGCGTCGTGCGCGGCGCCATCCAGGCCCAGGTAGCCGAGCCCGATCGAGCTGCTCATGCGCTCGCCGTAGCCGCTGACCGAGTAGCGCGTGTCGCCATTGCGCAGCACCTCCATGACGAGCGCCGGCGCGCCGACGAGCACGCCGTAGGGCGTCGCGAGCGCACCGCCCTGGGCGATCACGTAGTCCCACGCGGCGTCGCCGGTCTCGCGGTCCTCGAGCCAGCAGCGCCAGCCCTCGGCGTCGGTCGGCACGCGCGGCACGGGCGCGGCCGGCGCGGGCCCCGGCAGCAGTGCCCCCAGATTGCGCAGCGCCGGAATCGAGGGCACGAAGAAATAGCCGCCCCACTGGATCTCGACGAGCGGCTGGTCGCCGAGCCGGATGTCGACGCCGCGGCCGTCGATCTCGCAGCGGTAGACGCGCTCCTCGCCGGCCGTCGCGACGCCGAGAAAGGGGTCGCCCTGCCCCGAGTAGCCGCCGCTGCTGTTCGCGCCGGCCATCCAGCGCTGGATCGTCTCGTACTGCTCGGCGAGGTTGGCGTTGTAGGCCATGAAGACGAGGCCGCGGTCGGCGTCGCCGGGCTGGCCGTAGCTCAAGCCGCGCCGCGCGATGCGCGGCAGCAGCTCGCCCGCACGCGGGTTCGCGCGGCGGACATGGGCGTGGAACGGGCAGCGCGAGCCCTGAGGGTCGGCCGCGTAGGTGAAGTCGTTGGTGCTGTTCGCGGGCGCGGCGAGCGGCCGGCCGTCGCGCCAGCGGCCCATCAGCTTGGCGGCGAGCAGCTCCGGGTCGACGTCGAGCCGCGCGGCGTTCGCGGCGAGCAGGGCGTCGAGGCGCGCGACGTTCTGGCGCAGCTTGCGGATGACCAGATAGCTGCCGTTGTCGAGCAGCGCGTCGGCGGCTTCAGGCACCGCGACCGCGTCGCGCGTCGTCGGGTAGCCGAGCAGCAGCTCGCCCTTGGGCACCGCGTCGCTCCACTGGCTGCCGCCCGCCGCCGGCGCGACGCGCGGCTGGCTGATGCCGTCGACGAAACCGAAGGACTCGCGCGTCTCGCCGTCCCGGCCCGCCTGGCGGCGCAGCGGCTGCACGCTAAGCAGCGCGAGGCCCGGCGTCGCCGCGATATCGGCGATCACGGCGTCGACCTGGTCGGCGCCCTGCGCGTCGTGGCGCAGCTGCACGAGCAGGTGCACGCTGCCGAGGTCGATCGCGTGGCCGTCGCCGCCGTCGGGCCAGTTGCGGCGCGGCAGCGGCCAGTACTGCGGGTGGTTCGCGTGCCAGTCGCCGAGCACGCCGGCGCGCTGCTCCATGCCCTCGCGGAAGGGCTGCGAGAACGCCGCGAGCCGCGCCTCGCCGGCACCGAGCGCGCGCAGGCCCGCCAGGCTCAGCGCGACGTTCAGGTAGACGTCGCGCGGCGGCCGGCGGCCCAGCAGCGTGTCGACTTCGGAGCTGATGGGCACGCTCGCGAGCCAGGCGAGCGCGAGCGCCGGGTCGCGAACCGCGACGAGCAGCAGCGCGCCGCCGGCGAGCGTCGGGTAGGGCGTGACGATGCCGCCCTGCACGTCGGCGCCGTCGTGGTCGTCGAGCTTGCGCGGCGTCAGCTGCGGCACCGGGATGTCGCGCTCGAACCATTGCAGCGGCTGCCAGAACGCCTCGCGCACCGGGTGGCCGGGGCCGAACAGGCGGCGCGTGTCGAGCCGGATCAGCTCGAACAGGATGTCCCGCGCGGCCCGGTACAGGCACAGTCCACCAGGCAGGCTTTCGTCGAAGTAACGCGCCAATGCATAGAGCGCGGCGAGGCCGTTGACGCCCGCGACCGCCATCGCCTGGGCCTGCGGCGGGTTGCCGGGCAGCGGCGCGCTCCAGCCCGGCAGCGGCGTACTCAGGCGCGCCGCGTCGAGCGCGCCGGTGGCGTCGTCGACGCGCTGCCGGGCCTCGAGCTGCGCGAGGTAGTCCACGTCGCTGGCGGTGCGGCCCGACTCGAGGTAGAGAAAATCGGCCGAGACCTCGTTCGCTCGCACCCAGGCCGAGTAGGCCTCGAAGCTGACGTCGCGCGACAGCCTGTAGTCGACCGAGTGGCACAGGATCAGGTCGAGCATGGTGCCGAGGTCGCGCCAGATCACGCGCATGTACGGCTCCCAGCCGCCGTCGAAGCAGACGTTGAGCAGCAGGCGCACCGGCGCGTTGCTGCCCGGCGCCGGGTCGATCACGACCCAGCGGAACGAATGGACGATGCGGAAGCGGCTGACCGCGTCGGTGAACGGCGTCGGCGGGTCGCTCGACTCGCGCGCGGCAAGCCGGATCGCGTTGAGCGTCTGGAGCACCGCGCGCAGGCGGTTCGCGTAGCTGATCACGTCGAAGCCGGGCGCGGGGCCGGGCCGGATCGGCGTGAGCAGGGTCAGGTCGGTGATGCCTTGCAGCTGCGTGTCGAACCGGCGTTGCGCCATGTCGCGTCCCCCTCGTCCGTGCTGATGCGGGCCGCCGCCTCGCCCCGCTGGACTCGGGGTCGGGCGCGGTCTCCGGATGTCTTGGCGGCCGATTTGACCCGATTCCGGCGTCGCCTGCATGACGTTTCGTCGCGACGGCCTGCGCTTCACGCCGCTGCGGCTGCGCTTCGTCGCGCCGCGCTGGCGAGGCCCCGGGGCGACGCCGAAACTTCAATCACCGAAGCAGGAAACCACCTGCAAGGACAGCCGGAAACAGACCACCGAACCACCCAGGAGCCCGCCATGTACAGCTATGCCAGCCCCGTGTTCAAGTTCACCGTCGCCACCCTGATCGTCGCGCTGTTCGGCGCCGCCGGCCTCGCGATCGGCAGCGCCGACAAGCAGGCCCAAGCGCCGCAGGAAATCGTCCAGCTCGAACGCGTCGTCGTCGTCGGCCACCGCCATGTCGCGGCCGTCGAGCACCTGCCGACCGTCTACGTCGTCGGCCACCGCCGTCACGCCGACACGCTGCAGGTCGCGAAGGCCTGCGACAACGCGACCGCGAGCTGCTGATGCGAGGCCATCGCGCAGCCTGTCTGCGACCGCCGTCCCTCGCGCTGACCGCCCCACCCAACGCCCGGCCTACGCGCCGGGCGTTTGCTTTTGGTGATCGCCGTTTCTCAAGGTGAATTTCCCACAAAGCTTCATCAGAAGATTTACAGCCACGCGGGGCGCGCGCCGCATAGGCTTGGGGCCGTGACGACAAGAGCGCGCGCAACAAGCCGCCGCCACGCTCAGGGACACCTACCCATGCAACTGCCGACCCACGCGCTGGCCGACCCGATCGCCGCGTTCCCATCGACGCGCACCGAGCGGCGCCAGGCCGGCTCGCTGAGCAGCCACTGGTTGAGCCTCGTACTCGACGAGCTCGACTACGGCGTGCTGCTGCTCAACGCCGACGGCCGCGTCCTCCACTGCAACCACGCGGCGCGGCGCGCGCTCGACGAGCCGCACCCTCTGCAGGTCGCCGAACAGACCCTGCGCGCAAGCGACCCGGCCGACGCGGAGGCGCTCGCCGCCGCGCTGGTCTCGGCCGAGAACGACGGCCGGCGCTGCCTGCTGCGCCTGGGCCGCGACGCGAACCGCAGCAACGTCGTCGTCGTGCCGCTGAACCGCGACGTGCGCCAGGCCGCCGTGCTGCTGATCCTCGAGCGCCGCGAGCTCTGCGGCGACCTCGCCGCGCAATGGTTCGCGCTGCGCCACGGCCTCACGCCGACCGAGACCGAGGTGCTCAAGGCGCTCGCCCAGGGCGCGCGGCCGCACGACGTCGCGACCCAGCAGGGCGTCGCGATCTCGACCGTGCGCACGCAGATCCAGAGCATCCGCGCGAAGTCGGGCGCCGACAGCATCGGCGAGCTGCTGCGCCAGCTCGCGCTGCTGCCGCCGCTGATGTCGGCCTTGCGGATGGACTTTAACTAGGGGTCGCCGACCGGACGCCAACTTCGTCCGGAGGCGCATGCGGCGCCCGTATCATCGCGGCGAGCGCCATGCTGCGGCGCGCAGAGCCACGATGGACGAAGCAACGACGACCTCCGAGCCCGGCTGGAACCAGCTCCCGCCGGCCCTGCGCGCGCTCGCGCTGCGCGGCACCGCCCGCAGCTACCGCCGCGGCACCCTGCTGATCGAGGAAGGCGCCAGCGGCGACAGCCTCTACCTGATCCTTGCCGGGTCGCTGCGCGTGTTCGGCTGCGACCAGCGCGGCCGCGAGGTGACCTACGGCGTCTACGGCCCCGGCGAGTACGTCGGCGAGATGAGCCTCGACGGCGAGCCGCGCTCGGCCAGCGTGATCTGCGAGGCCGACACGCGCTGCGTGCTGCTCACCCGCGCGAGCCTGCTCGCGCATATCGCGGCCCAGCCCGAGTTCGCGCTCGAGCTGCTGACCAAGGTGATCCGCCGCGCGCGCGCGGCGACGCTGTCGACCAAGCAGCTCGCGCTCAACGACGTCTACGGCCGCCTGAAGTCGCTCGTCGAGACGCTCGCCGACGAGACCGGCGAGATCCGCCTCACGCACCAGGCCATGGCGCAGCGCCTCGGCTGCTCGCGCGAGATGGTCTCCAAGCTCGTCAAGGACCTCGAGCACGGCGGCTACCTCGAGCGCATCGCGAACGGCCGCTACCGCCGCCTGCGCAATCTGCCGGCGCGCTGGTAGAAGACAAACCTAGACGCTGCGCTCAGGCCGGCGGCGGCGCCGGCAGCGGCGACGCGACCGGGAAGCGCAGCGGCGGCCTGGGCGCGGCCGCGTAGAGCGCGGCGACGCGCGGCAGGTTGCGGCTCAGCTCGGCGCTGCGCGTCGCGCCCGACGGGTGCGTCGCCAGATAGGCCGGCGGCGCGCCGCTCGCCCCCATCTTCCGCCACAGGCTCAGCGCCGCGGCCGGGTCGTAGCCGGCGCGCGCGGCGAGCTCCATGCCGACGAGGTCGGCCTCGCTCTCGTCCGCGCGGCTGAAGCGCAGCGTGAGCAGCTGGCCGCCCATCTGCAGCAGCGTGTCGCCGACGTTGCCGAAGCCGAGCAGGGTCGACAGCGCGGCGACGCCGAGCCGCGTCGTGCCGGTCTTCGCGAGGCGCGCACGCGCGTGCTCGCGCAGCGCGTGCGCGATCTCGTGGCCCATCACGATCGCGACCTCGGCGTCGCTCAGGCGCAGCCTCTCGAGGATGCCGTAGAAGAACAGGATCTTGCCGCCGGGCAGGCACATCGCGTTGAGTTGCGGGCTCGCGATCGCGTTGACCTCCCAGCGCCATTGCGACGCGCGCGGGTTCCACGCGGACGCGAACGGGATCAGCCGCGCCGCGATCGCGCGCAGCCGCTCGAGCTGCGCCTGGCCGGGCGGCAGCAGCGCGTGCGCCTGGGCGGCCTGGGCCAGGAGCTGCCGGTATTGCTGGGCGCCGGCCGCCTCGACCTGGGCGGCCGGCACGAGCCGCACGAACCAGCTCGGTTCGCCGACCGGCACGCCGTCGCGCGCGGGCTGCCTGTCCTTGCAGCCGGCCGCGGCCAGCGCGGCGGCGCCGAACAGCGCACGCCGCGTCAGGACGGTGGATTCAGGGCGCACGGGCATCGGCGCGCGGCAGGCAAGGAGACGGCATCGCGCCATTGTCGCGGCGGCGCCATGCGCTGCGGCGACAATCGCGCCATGACCCGCGATCCCCTGGCCTTTCGCGCCGCCTTGGGGCTGTTCGCCACCGGCGTGACCATCGTCACCGCCCGGGCCGACGACGGCACCCTGGTCGGCCTCACGGCCAACTCCTTCAATTCCGTCTCGCTCGACCCGCCGCTCGTGCTGTGGAGCCTCGCGCGCCGCGCGGGCTCGCTGCCGGTGTTCAGCGGCGGCTCGCATTACGCGATCAACATCCTCGCGGCCGACCAGCGTGGCCTCGCCGAGCGCTTCGCGACGCGCGACATCGACCGCTTCGCCGGCGTCGCCTGGCAGGAGGGCGCCGGCGGCGCGCCGGTGCTCGAGGGCGCGGCGGCGGTGTTCGAGTGCGCGAACCGCAGCCAGTACGAGGAAGGCGACCACGTCATCTTCGTCGGCGAGGTCGAGCGCTGCCGCGCCGACCCGGCGGCCCAGCCGCTGATCTTCCACGGCGGGCGCTACTACACCGAGCTGCCGCTCTAGTGGCGTGAGTTAGAAGTTCGTTGAAATTCTAAAATTTGTCGCCTGTACTCGCATCGTGTGCGAGCGAGTTTGACGGGCCAATGCGTGGTGGAAGACCCAAAGCCGAGCTGACACTCAGTGCCGCGGAGCGTCCGCAGGCGCCCAAATGGGCGCGAACGCACGCAGAATTGGCACCCGCGATGGGCGATATCAGCCTGCCGTGTCCGATTCGCGGACTCCTGCGTTCGCACGGCTCGGCAAACGGGCGTTTTGAAGCTGGTCTGCAGCGGACTCGCTTTGCGGCCGTGGCCGAGATTCGGGGCGGGGCTGAGGCCCATTGCTAATCAGGAGCCGTTCTGCCCGCGTGCGCCACTTGCAAATTAGCTAGAGATTAGCTAACGTTCAAGCATGGCTACACAAGTTATCGGCATGCATGAGGCCAAGAGCACCTTGTCTCAACTCGTGCAGCGGGCTGTGGCCGGAGAAACCATCTACATCGGCCAGCGTGGCCAGGCTCAGGTCAAGATGGTGGCCGTCGGCGAGCCCGCAAAGCAGCCTCGTGTTCTGGGCCGCATGAAGGGCAGGATCAAAGTTCACGGAGACTTCGACGCCCCGTTGCCGGATGACCTGCTGGATCAGTTCGAGGGCGGTCTGTGAGATTGCTGCTTGATACGCACATCATCATCTGGGCACTGGGGGCTGACCCGCGGGTCAAGCACATCGCGGAACGATTGACCGACCCCGACAACGAGGTCTATTTCAGCGTGGCCTCGCTGTGGGAAATGGCGATTAAGGTGGGCACGGGGAAACTTGAGGTCGATGTGGCGGAGTTCCGCGCAGAGGCCTTGGCCACCGGCTTCATGGAGTTGCCGGTGCTGGGGCGGCACATCGAAGCGCTGGCTGGCTTGCCAAATCACCACCGCGATCCGTTCGACCGCCTGTTGGTGGTCCAAGCGGCCTCCGAGCCGATGCGCCTCATCACTGTCGATGCGACGGTGGCCATGTACGGCAACCACATCGAACTGATTTAGGACGCAGGAAAGAGAGCGAGGACTATGTCCACTGCACAGGTCCTCAAGGCAATTGTGAGCTGGCCCCCTGAATGACCGGACACGGGCGCCGCCCGCGCGCACCAGCGCCTCAGTCGTGCCGCGCGAGCGCGAGCAGGCGCTCGACCTCGTCGGCGTGAACGATGCAGTTGCGCAGGTGCCAGCGGCGGATCAGCCACATCGTCGTGCCGATGATCAGGCCGAAGATCGTGATCGCCGTGAACGCGGTCAGGCCCAGGCGCGTGAAGCCCGTGTAGATTGCGCCGAGGCCGAGGATGCAGGCCTGCTCGTTGAAGTTCTGCACCGCGATCGAGCGGCCCGAGCCCATCAGGTTGTGGCCACGGTGCTGGAGCAGCGCGTTCATCGGCACGACCAGGTAGCCGCCGATCAGGCCCAGCACGATCAGGAACGGGATCGCCGCGCCGAGGTTGCGGATCACGACCAGGCCCATCAGCATCGCGCCCATCACGATGCCGAGCGGGATGACGCGCGTCGCGCGGTCGAGGCGCATCGCGAGCGACGCGACGACGGCGCCGATCGCGGTGCCGATCGCGACGACGCCGGCGAGGTTCGAGGCCTGCGTCGTCGAGTAGCCGAGCGCCGCGGTGGCCCAGGGGAACAGGATGATGCGCAGATTGCCCGAGGCGCCCCAGAACAGCGTCGTCGTCGCGAGCGAGATCTGGCCGAGCTTGTCGCGCCAGAGTTTGGAGTTGCACACCGCGAAGTCGCCCAGCAGGCCGCCGAAGCTGTGCTCGATCGGCTGCAGCGGCGCCGTGGTGCGCGGGATGTAGAGGTTGAACACGGCGGCGACGACGTAGAGCACGGTGAGGCTCGCGATCGCGGCGAGCGGCGGGGTGTCGATGCCGGTGTCGATGAACGGGATGTCGATCGCGAGCAGGTGCGGCGCGATATGCGGGCCGATGAGCTGGCCGCCGAGCACGACGCCGAGGATGATCGACGCGATCGTCAGCCCCTCGATCCAGCCGTTCGCCTGCACGAGCTGCGAGGGCGGCAGCAGCTCGGTCAGGATGCCGTACTTGGCCGGCGAGTAGGCGGCCGCGCCGAGCCCGACGACCGCGTAGGCGAGCAGCGGGTGCACGCCGAACAGCATCATCAGGCAGCCGACGATCTTGATGAGGTTCGAATAGAACATCACCTGACCCTTGGGCACGGCGTCGGCGAACGCGCCGACGAAAGGCGCGAGCACGACGTAGAACAGCGCGAACATCGGCACCAGCGCCGGGATCTCCCAGGCGGGAGCGTTCTGCGTCTTCAACAGTTCGACGGCGCCGACCAACAGGGCTTGATCTGCCAGCGAGCTGAAGAACTGCGCTGACATGATGATGAAAAAGCCACGTTTCACTGATCGCGTTCCATTGCGCTCGGATGAGCCGCGGGTTTATAGCATGCGCTATCCGCGTCCAGGCCGCTTGACGACGGGGCCCGAACGGCGCTAACGCTGCCCGGCCGGGGCACGGGCCTACCCCGTATTCGCGGGGTTAGCGGCTATTCTTGCGGCCATGGAAATCCGCCTCGACGACCTCCGCGACCCCGCGATCCACGCGCTGCTCGAAGAGCACCTGGCCGACATGCGCCGGATCTCGCCGCCCGAAAGCGTGCACGCGCTCGACCTCGAGCGCCTGCGCCGCCCCGAGATCAGCTTCTGGAGCGTCTGGGACGGCACAAGCCTGCTCGGCTGCGGCGCGCTCAAGCAGCTGTCGGCCGGCCACGGCGAGGTCAAGTCGATGCGCACCGTCGCCGCGCAGCGCGGCCGCGGCGTCGCGCGCACGGTGCTCGCGCATATCGTCGCGACGGCGCGCGAGCGCGGCCTCGCGCGCCTGAGCCTCGAGACCGGCCCGCAGGCCTTCTTCGCGCCCGCGCACCGGCTCTACGCATCCTTCGGCTTCGCGCCCTGCGGCCCGTTCGACGGCTATGTCGAGGATCCGTTCAGCGTGTTCATGACGCTCGAGCTGTAATCCGCGCGCCGGCGATCCTTGCGAGAATGCGGCCATGCCCCGCCCGATCGAAGCCCTGATCCACCCCGGCGCCATCGCGCGCAACATCGCGCGCGCGCGCGCCGCCAGCCCCGACGCGAAGGTCTGGGCCGTCGTCAAGGCGAACGCCTACGGCCACGGCATCGAGCGCGTGTTCGACGCGCTGCGCGGCGCCGACGGCGTCGCGCTGCTCGACCTCGCCGAGGCCGAGCGCGTGCGCGCCCTCGGCTGGCGCGGCCCGGTCCTGCTGCTCGAGGGCTGCTTCGAGGCGCGCGACCTCGAGCTGTGCTCGCGCTTGCGCCTGTGGCACGCGGTGCACTGCGAGCAGCAGATCGACTGGCTCGCGATGCACAAGACCCACGAGCCGCACCGCGTGTTCCTAAAGCTCAACAGCGGCATGAACCGGCTCGGCTTCACGCCGCAGGCCTTCCGCGCCGCCTGGGCGCGCCTCGACGCGCTGCCGCAGGTCGACGAGATCTCGCTGATGACGCATTTCTCGGACGCCGACGCCAAGCGCCTCGGCGCCGACGGCATCGCCGCCCAGCTCGCCGCGTTCGAGGCCGCGACGCGCGACCTGCCCGGCGAGCGCTCGCTGTGCAACAGCGCGGCGACGCTGCGCCACGCGGCGCGCGCGGGCGGCGACTGGGTCCGCGCGGGCATCATGATCTACGGCGGCGTACCCGACTACCCCGAGCACGACGCCGCGCATTGGGACCTCGCGCCGGCGATGACGCTGCGCTCGCGCGTGATCGGCGTGCAGCAGCTCGCGCCCGGCGACACGGTCGGCTACGGCAGCCGCTTCCAGGCGGAGTCGGCGATGCGCATCGGCATCGTCGCCTGCGGCTACGCCGACGGCTACCCGCGCCACGCGCCGACCGGCACGCCGGTGCTCGTCGACGGCCGGCGCACGCGCGTCGTCGGCCGCGTGTCGATGGACATGCTCGCGGTCGACCTCAGCGAGCTTCCCGACGCCGGCTTCGGCAGCGAGGTCACGCTCTGGGGCCATGGGCCGCGCGGCACGCAGCTCGGCGTCGACGAGGTCGCGCTCGCGGCCGGCACGATCGGCTACGAGCTGATGTGCGCGCTCGCCCCGCGCGTCCCGGTGTCCGTCGACAACCGGGCTTAGCCGGACCCTCAGGGCCGCGTCGCGACGTACACGCTCGCGAGGCTCAGGCCCATGCCGACGACCGCGAGCGGCGTCGGCTGCCAGCCCTCGAGCAGCGCCGAGACGACCAGCGCGAGCACCGGGATGATCACGCTCGTGAGCGCCGCGCGCGCCGGCCCCTGCGCCTGGGCGAGCTTGAAGTACAGCACGAAGGCGAGCACCGAGCCCGCGGCCGCAAGGTAGAGCAGGCTGCCGACGTAGGCGGGCGTGAGCGCGAAATGCAGGCCCTGGCCGTTCACCGCGGCGAGCCCCACCAGGAACACCGAGCCGTAGCCCATGCACCAGGCGAGCACCGGCACGAGCGGCAGGCCGCGGCGCGTGAGCGTCAGCGTCAACATATTGCCGACGCAGGCCGCGGCGACCGCGCCCAGGCCGATCGCCATGCCCAGGCCGGCCGCGGGCCGCGCGCCGCTGCTCGCGATCTCGGGCCAGAACACCAGCGCGACGCCGGCCACGCCGCCGGCCGTCGCGAGCAGGAAGCGCGGCGAGCTGCGCTGCTTGAACACGAAGCGCGCGAGCAGCGCGTTGCCGAACACCATCAGGCAGAACAGCACGGCGACGAGGCCGCTCGGCACGCGCGCCTCGGCCTCGTAGACGCCGAGGTAGTTGCCGCTGTACTGGATCACCCCGTCGACGGCCATCAGCGCATGGGCGCGCCAGCCGAACGCGAGCGACTCGCAGCGCGCGCGCGCGAGGCCCGCGAGCATCAGCGCCGCGAGGCCGAAGCGCCAGGCCACCGAGTTCAGCGCCGGCACGCCGCTGTCGAGCTGGAACAGGATCACGTGCCAGGTGCTCGCCCAGATCAGCGTCGGCCCCCAGAAGAGCCAGCGCGAGTGCTTCGCGTCCATCACTTCTTGAAGGTCGCGAGCAGCACGCCGACGCCGACGAACAGCGCGCCGAACACGCGGTTGATCGCCTTCAGGTGCGCGGCCGAGCGCAGTTGCTTGAGCACGCGCGCGGCGAGCAGCGTGTAGCCGGCCATCACGACGAGGTCGGTGAACGCGAGCGTCGCGGCGATCACGCCGTACTGGCGCGGCAGGCTGCCCTGCAGGTCGAGGAACTGCGGCACGACGGCGAGCAGGAATACCGTCGCCTTGGGGTTCAGCGCGTTGACGATCCAGCCGCGCAGCACGAGCTCGCGGCGCGTCGCGCTCGCCGCCCCGGTCGGCGCCGCGACCAGGGGCCGGGCCGGCGCGCGCCACTGCTGGACGCCGAGCCAGACCAGGTAGGCCGCGCCCAGCCATTTGACGGTCGTGAACGCGAGCGCCGACGCCGCGATCAGCGCGCCCAGGCCGAGTCCGACGACGAAGACCTGGGTGAGCACGCCGAGGATCAGGCCGAAGGTCGTGAAGTAGCCGCGCCGGAAGCCGTGGCGCAGCCCGGCCGTCATCGCCGCGATCGCGCCGGCGCCCGGCGACAGGCTGATCGCCCACGAGGCCGCGAAGAGGGTGAGCCAGAGACTGAATTCCATGGCCGGGATTGGAGCATGGGCCGGCGCACGGCTTGTCAGTAGCGCGTCGTCAGGTTCAGCCAGCTATCGGGCAGCCAGTCGTTGACACGCGCCTCGAGCCATTTGTCGGCGCCGCCGAGGATCGCGAGGCCGACGAGCAGCAGCAGCACGCCGAGCCACTGCTTGCTGCGCTCGCCGCCGTCGAGCACGCGCCGCCGCACGCGTTCGAACAGCGCGCGCGACGCGTAGGCCGCGAGCACGAGCGGCACCGCCGCGCCGACGCCGAACAGGCCGAGGATCGCGGCGCCGCGCAGGGCGCCACCCTCGGTCGCGACGAGCGTCAGCGCGACGCCGAGCAGCGGCCCCGAGCAGGGGCTCCAGATCAGGCCCAGCAGCGCGCCGGTCAGCAGCGCCGTGAGCAGCGCGCCGGCCGCCGATGCGCTGCGCGCGCCCCCGGCGAGGCCATCGCTCGCGCGATTCGCGCCGCTCGCGAGCGGGCTGATCCATTGCGTGAAGCGTTCGTTCAGCGCGGGCACGAGCAGGACCACGCCGAACGCGATGAGCGCCCAGGCGCTCGCGACGCGAACGCGCTGCGGCGTCAGGCCCAAGGCGTCGCCGGCGACGCCGAGCAGCAGGCCGGCCAGCGCGAAGCTCAGCGCGAGGCCGACCCCCATCGCGAGCGGCGCCGCGCGGTGGCGCTGCTGCGCACCGCCGAGCACGAGCGGCAGCAGCGGGAACACGCAGGGCGACAGCGTCGTCAGCGCGCCGGCGACGAGGGCGAGGCCGGCCGAGGCGGTGGGCAGCGCCACGCGGCCTCAGTTCGCCTTGGCGCCGTCGAAGGCCGCGCGCAGCACCTCGCGCAGGCCGTCGACGTCGCTCACGCCGGTGATACGGTATTTCTCGGCCTTGCCGCGGTAGACGATCAGCGTCGACTGCGCGCGCACCTTGAGCTGCTGCTCGAGCGCCTGCTCGTGGTCGTAGTCGACGACGTAGATCGTCAGGCCGAGATCCTTGTCGGCCTTGAGCTTGCCGAAGGCCTTGTCCTGGGCGCGGCAGGTCGGGCACCAGTCGGCGTGGAACTGCAGCGCGACCGGCGCGCCGGCGGCCTGCGCCTTCGCGAACGCGGCCGGGTCGTAGGGCGTCAGCGTCAGCGCGTGGGCCAGGCCGCCGAGGGCCAGCGCGGCGGCGGTGGCGAGGCCGCGCAGCCAGGTCCTGTTCGTCTGGTTCATGAGGGGTCCTTTCGGGCGCGCCGGGGCGGCGCATCGCCCAAGGTCGGTTGACGAGGCGCAGACCTTACACCCGCGCCGAACGCCGCGTCGCCGGGACGGCCATGGCGGCCCCCTTAAGATGCGCGGGCCATGACGACGCCCACCCACCCCGCCCCGCTGCGCGGCGCTGCCCGATGAGCTGGCAGGAACGCGCGCTGCACTTCGACTGCGAAGGCGAGGCCCTGATCGGCGTGCTCGGCGAGCCGCCGTTCGGCGTCGCGCCGCACCCGGTGGGCGTGCTGATCGTCGTCGGCGGGCCGCAGTACCGCGTCGGCAGCCACCGCCAGTTCGTGCTGCTCGCGCGCGCGCTCGCCGCGGCCGGCCACCGCGTGCTGCGCTTCGACTACCGCGGCATGGGCGACAGCGCCGGCGCGCCGCGCGACTTCCGCGGCGCGACGCCCGACATCGCCGCCGCGCTCGACGCGTTCGCGCAGGCCTGTCCGGGCCTCGAGCGCGTCGCGCTCTGGGGCCTGTGCGACGCGGCCTCGGCCGCCCTGCTCTACTGCGACGAGCGCGGCGCCGACGCGCGCGTCGCCGGCCTGTGCCTGCTCAACCCCTGGGTGCGCTCCGAGGCCGGCCTCGCGCGCGCCCAGGTCAGGCATTACTACCTGCAGCGCCTGCGCGAGCCGGCGTTCTGGCGCAAGCTGCTCGCCGGCAAGGTCGCGCGCACGGCCGCGACCGAGCTCGTCGCGAAGCTGCGGCTCGCGCGCGCGGCCGGCAAGGCCGACAAGCGCCCGAGCCCCGCCGACGCGCCGTTCCAGGCGCGCATGGCGCGCGCCTGGCGCGAGCGGCCCGCGCTGCCGCGCCTGCTGATCCTCAGCGGTCGCGACCTCACGGCCAGGGAATTCGTCGACCACGCGGCGAACGCGCCCGACTGGCGCGGCCTGCTCGAGCAGCCGGCGGTGCGCCGCGTCGACCTCGCCGCAGCCGACCATACCTTCTCGACGGCGGCCTGGCGCGGCGAGGTCGAGCGCCTGTGCGTCGACTGGCTCGCCGCGCTCGCTTGAAGCAAGAAGCCCCCCAGATGACTCCCGCGCGATGAGCAAGGACAGCAAGCCTCCGAAGTCCGTCTACACCTGTTCCGACTGCGGCGCGACGAGCCCCAAGTGGCTCGGCCGCTGCCCGGGCTGCGGCGCCTGGAACACCCTCGTCGAGGGCGTCGCCGAGACGGCCGGCAAGAACCGCTACCAGGCGCTCGCGCGCAGCCAGCCGGTCGCCACGCTCAGCGAGATCGAGGCGAGCGACTTCGAGCGCACGCCGACCTCGCTCGACGAGCTCGACCGCGTGCTCGGCGGCGGCATCGTCGCGGGCGGCGTCGTGCTGATCGGCGGCGACCCGGGCATCGGCAAGTCGACGCTGCTGCTGCAGGCCGTCGACGCGCTGTCCAGGACCCTGCCCGTGCTCTACGTGACCGGCGAGGAGTCGGGCGCCCAGGTCGCGCTGCGCGCGCGCCGGCTCGGCCTCGACGGCAGCGCGGTGCGCGTGCTCGCCGAGATCGGCCTCGAGAAGATCCTCGCCGCGATCGAGGCCGAGCGGCCGGCCTTCTGCGTGATCGACTCGATCCAGACGCTCTACTCCGAGCAGCTCGCGTCGGCGCCCGGCTCGGTCGCCCAGGTGCGCGAATGCGCGGCCCAGCTCACGCGCGCGGCCAAGGCGGGCGGCTGCGCGATCGTGCTCGTCGGCCATGTCACCAAGGAAGGGTCGCTCGCGGGCCCGCGCGTGCTCGAGCACATCGTCGACACGGTGCTCTATTTCGAGGGCGACACGCATTCGAGCTTCCGCCTCGTGCGCGCGATCAAGAACCGCTTCGGCGCCGTCAACGAGATCGGCGTGTTCGCCATGACCGAGAAGGGCCTCAAGGGCGTCGCGAACCCGAGCGCGATCTTCCTGTCGACCCACGCCGAGCCGGTGCCGGGCTCCTGCGTGCTCGTCACGCTCGAGGGCACGCGGCCGCTGCTCGTCGAGCTCCAGGCCCTTGTCGACAGCGGCGGCGTGAGCCCGCGGCGCCTGTCGGTGGGCCTCGAGCGCGACCGCCTCGCGATGCTGCTCGCCGTGCTGCACCGCCACGCGGGCGTCGCGACCGGCGACCAGGACGTGTTCGTCAACGCGGTCGGCGGCGTGCGCATCAGCGAGCCCGCGGCCGACCTCGCCGTGCTGCTCGCGATCCAGAGCTCGCTGCGCGGCCGGCCGCTGCCGCGCGGCTTCATCGCGTTCGGCGAGGTCGGCCTCGCCGGCGAGGTGCGGCCCGCGCCGCGCGGCCAGGAGCGCCTGAAGGAGGCCGCCAAGCTCGGCTTCACGGTCGCGCTCGTGCCCAAGGCGAACGCGCCGAAGAAGCCCATCGAGGGGCTCACCGTGCACGCGATCGAGCGCGTCGAGCAGGCCGCGCAGCTGCTGCGCGAGCTCGGCGGCTGAGCCTTGTCAGTGCCGCTCGGGCCGCGCCGCGCGGCCCGCGAGCAGCTGGCGCCCGGCGCGCTTGTGGTCGTACATCGCGGCGTCGGCGGCCTTGGTCAGCGTGAGCTCGTCGGCCCCGTCGTCGGGGTACATCGCGAGGCCCAGCGAGCAGGTGATCTCGATGCGCTGCCCCGACAGCTCCATCGGCTGTGCGACCTGGCTGTAGATCTTGTCGCCGACGCGGCGCGCGGTCTCGCGCGTGACCGGGCCGGTCAGCAGCACGACGAACTCGTCGCCGCCGATGCGCCCGACCGTATCGGTCTCGCGCACGCAGTTGCGGATGCGCCGCGCGACGGTCTGCAGCAGCTGGTCGCCGACCGCGTGGCCGTGCAGGTCGTTGATGGGCTTGAAACGGTCGAGGTCGAGCAGGATCAGGCCGACGTTCTCGTGGTAGCGCCGCGCGTTCGCGATCGCGAAGTGGAAGCGTTCGCCGAAATGCGCGCGGTTCGCAAGCTCGGTCAGCGGGTCGTGCAGGGCCATGAAGCGCACCCGCTCCTCGGACAGGCGGCGCGCGTTGATGTCCGACAGCGTGCCGATCAGGCGCAGCGCGCGGCCCGCCGCGTTGCGCTCGGCGACCGTGCCGCGGCAGAGCACCCAGCGCCAGTCGAGCTCGCCCTTGACGCGGAACTCGCTGATGAAGGTGTCGGTCTCGCCGCGCAGGCAGTGGCGCAGCTCGGCGCGCACGCGCTCGCGGTCGTCGGGGTGGATCTGCGCGCCGCATTGCACGGGCAGCGGTTCGACGGCCAGCTGTGCCAGGCCGAGCAGCTCGCGGCAGCGCTCGGACATGGAAATGGTGTCGGCCGCGAGGTGCCAGTCCCACAGCCCGTCGCCGGCGCCCTCGATCGCGAGCGCCCAGCGCTGCTCGCTGTCGCGCAGCGACTGGGTCATGCGCACGGCGAGCGCCTGGGCGCGCTCGCGCACGGTCATGATCGACCAGGCCAGCGCGGCGAGCAGCAGCGAGGGCACCAGGCCGGCGAGGAGTTCGGTGCGGCCGATCGACCGGCCATGGGTGCTCAGGTTGGCCCACCAGGCCACGCTGGCGCCCAGCGCCGCGACGAGGACGAGCAGGGGCACGCCGAAGCGGCGCATCCAGCGTCCACCGTCCTGTGCAATCACGTTCGCTCCCTTGCGAACCCAAACCCTGCTTCGCCCATGGCTCTGCCTCTGGTCTGACCCGGCCATAACCGGGAAACCGTAGAGGATAACGCTTAGTCCCGCCCAGCGGTCAAGCGTCGGCGAGAATCGGCAGGGTTTTGGCCACACAAGCAGGGCAATGCGGTTCGCAAAGATTTTGGGCGTGATGTTGTTGGCAGCAATCGCGCTGTTCGGCGCCGGCGCGCTGGCCGGCTGGCAGGGCGTGATGCTCGTCGCCTGCGCGTTCGTCGGCTGGCTGCTCGTGCAGTTCCGCCGCCTGATGCGCGTGATGGACGAGGCCGGCCGCGCGCCGCTCGGCGCGGTGGCCGACGCCGCGGCGCTCGACGCGCAGCTGCGCGCCGGCATGAAGCTCGAGGAACTCGTCGCGCTCACGCGCAGCCTCGGCGCGAAGACCGCGGCGGCCGAGCCGACCTACGCGTGGACCGACCCGGGCGGCACCCGCGTCGAGGTCGTGCTCGCGCAGCGTCGTGTCGCATCCTGGCGCCTCGTCAAGCCCGCGCCGGACGGCGCGGCCCCATAAAATGGGCGGCTCACCCCGCTGAAGAGACTGGAGTTCCCGATGTCCATGGACGACCGCGACGGCAAGATCTGGATGGACGGCCGGCTCGTCGACTGGCGCGACGCCAAGATCCACGTGCTGACCCATACGCTGCACTACGGCTGCGGCGCGTTCGAGGGCGTGCGCGCCTACAAGACGCCCAAGGGCACGGCGATCTTCCGCCTGCGCGAGCACACCGAGCGCCTGTTCAACAGCGCGAAGATCCTGCGCATGAAGATCCCGTTCACGATCCAGGAGGCCGAGGACGCGCAGAAGGCCGTCGTGCGCGAGAACCGGCTCGAGAGCTGCTACCTGCGCCCGCTGACCTGGATCGGCGCCGAGAAGCTCGGCGTGAGCCCCAAGGGCAACCGGGTCCACCTGATGGTCGCGGCCTGGGCCTGGGGCGCCTACCTCGGCGAGGAAGGCCTCAAGCGCGGCATCCGCGTCAAGACCAGCAGCTATACGCGCCACCACGTGAACATCACGATGACGCAGGCCAAGGCGGTCAGCAACTACACGAACTCGATCCTCGCGAACATGGAAGCCACCGACGACGGCTACGACGAGGCGCTGCTGCTCGACGCGTCGGGCTTCGTCTCGGAAGGCGCGGGCGAGAACCTGTTCATCATCAAGAACGGCGTCGTCTACACGCCCGACCTGTCGGCCGGCGCGCTCAACGGCATCACGCGCAACACGATCTTCGCGATCTGCCAGGACCTCGGCCTCAAGCTCGTCGAGAAGCGCATCACGCGCGACGAGGTCTATATCTGCGACGAGGCCTTCTTCACCGGCACGGCCGCCGAGGTCACGCCGATCCGCGAGTTGGACCGCATCGAGCTGGGCAGCGGCAGCCGCGGCCCGATCACCGAGAAGATCCAGTCCGCGTTCTTCGACATCGTGGGCGGCCGCAACCCCAAGTACGCCGAATGGCTGACGCCGGTCTGAGCTGACGTCGCCCCCCAACCAGGAATCCTCATGAGCATCGAAAACAAATCCGTCGTCGAAGTCAGCGCCGCCGAGGTCCAGGGCCCCGGCGTGGTCTTCTGCCCGAACCCCAGGATGGCGCTGTGGAGCAACCACCCGAAGGTCTTCATCGACATCACCCACGAAGGCGGCGGCAAGTGCCCGTACTGCGGCACGGTCTACCAGCTCAAGGCCGGCGAAAAGCTCGCCCACGCCCACTAAGCCGGGCGCCGACGTGCCGATCCGCTCCAAGGCCGCGCAGGCCGCCCTGCTGGCCACGCCCGACGACACCGAGCTGCAGTTCTACGAGGCGCTGCAGCACGGCGACCTCGAGCGCCTGATGGACGTCTGGGCCGACGAGGAGGAAATCGCCGTCGTCCACCCGGGCGGGCCGCGCCTGGTCGGCCACGGCGCGATCCGCGCGGCGTTCACGGCGCTGTTCGAGCATGGCCGCAACGTCAACGCGGCGCCCGAGAGCGTGCGGCGCCTGCGCGTTGGCGACACCGCGATCCACCATGTGCTCGAGCGCGTGCTCGTCCAGGGCCCGCAGGGCGCCCAGCCGGCCTGGGTCATCGCGACCAACGTCTACCTGAACACCGCGCGCGGCTGGCGCCTCGTGCTGCACCACGCGAGCCCGGGCACGGGCCACGAGGTCCAGGAGTTGGCCGAGGAGCCGACGACCTTGCACTGATGCAGTACCGCGCTCCGTGCTGGCTGCCCGGCGGCCACGCCCAGACGATCTGGTCCTCGCTGTACGCACGCAGCAGCCATGGCGCGCTGCCGTGGCGGCGCGAGCGCTGGGACACGCCCGACGGCGACTTCGTCGACGTCGACTGGCTCGACGCCGAACGCCCCGACGCGCCGCTGCTCGTGCTGTTCCACGGCCTCGAGGGCAGCTCCGACAGCCATTCCTCGCGCGCGTTCGCGAGCGTCGCGCGGGCGCGCGGCTGGCGCTTCGCCCTGCCGCATTTCCGCGGCTGCTCGGGCGAGCTCAACCGCGCGCCGCGCGCCTACCACTCGGGCGACTACGCCGAGGTCGGCTGGATGCTCGCGCGCCTGCGCGCGGCCCACGCGGGCGGCCCGCTCGTCGCGGCCGGCGTCTCGCTCGGCGGCAATGCGCTGATGCGCTGGGCCGCCGAGGCCGGCAACACGGCGCGCGACAGCGTGCGCGCGGTCGCGTCGGTGTGTTCGCCGCTCGACCTCACGGCCTGCGGGATCGCGATCGGCCAGGGCTTCAACCGCCTCGTCTACACGCGCATGTTCCTCGCGACGATGGTGCCCAAGGCGATGCGCAAACTCGCCCAGCACCCGGGCCTGTTCGACGGCGAGCGGCTCGCGTCCGTGCGCACGATCGAAGAGTTCGACGACTGCTTCACGGCGCCGCTGCACGGCTTCAGCGGCGTGCGCGACTACTGGGCGCGCGCGGCGGCCAAGCCGCTGCTGCACCGCATCGCCCTGCCCGCGCTCGCGCTGCACGCGCGCAACGACCCCTTCGTGCCCGCCGCGAGCCTGCCGCGCGCCGGCGAGGTCGGCCCCAACCTCACGCTGTGGCAGCCGGCCGCGGGCGGCCATGTCGGCTTCCCCGCCGGCCGGCCGCCGGGCCAGGTGTTCACGATGCCCGAGCAGGTCTGCGCCTGGCTCGCGCAGGCGCTGTAAATTCGCGCCATGGACGAGATCGTCAAGGCCGCGCTCAGGAAGTGGCCGAACGTGCCGCATTGCTACGGCTGGCTCGCGCTCGACGCGCGCGGCGACTGGTATATGCGCGACGAGCGCATCCAGCACGCGGGGCCGTTCCCGGCCGTCAAGGGCAGCCGCATCACGCACGAGAAGCTGCGCGAGTTCATCGAGCGCAACTACCTCTCCGACGACTCGGGCGCCTGGTTCTTCCAGAACGGCCCGCAGCGCGTCTACGTCGAGCTCGAGGCCGCGCCCTGGGTCTGGCGCGTCGCGGGCGAGACGGTCACGAGCCATACCGGCGTCGCGACGAGCGCGCAGGCCTGCTGGATCGACGAGCTGGACCGCCTGTTCCTGGGCACGCCGCTGGGCCTGGGGATCGTCCACAGCCTCGACATGCTCGACGCGGCGGCGCTGGTCGAGCGGGGCCACTGGGATCCGCAGCCGATCGCGCACGCCGAGCTGCTTGAGCGCCACGGCGTGACGCTCGCGCCGCAGCCCTGAGCCCGTTTCAGCGCTTGCGCCGCGGCGGCGGCGCCTCGTGGTCCTGGCTCGCGCGCAGGCGGCCGATCGCGGTCCACCAGGCGTCGACCTTGGCCTGGAGCTCCGGCGGCAGGCCGTCGTGGACGATCGGGAAATAGTCGAGCGACGCGTAGGCACGCGGCAGCACGACGAGGTCGGCGAGCGCGGGGTCGCGCAGGGCGTACTCGACCTCCTCCTGCAGCGCGAGCACGAGGTCGACGCGCCGCGCCTCGAGCTTGGCGAGCACCTGGTGCGTCGACAGCGCCGCGTCGTCCTGGCGCAGGCCCAGCGCCGCGAAACGATCGGCCACCACAAAGAACGAGGTCCGCGTGCCGACGAGCAGCGGCTGCCCCGGCGCCGCGCCGCTGATGCGCGTGCCATCCCAGTCGTAGGCCGCATCGGCGCGGCGCACCCAGATCAGGTTCAGGCGCGCGATGCGCCGGCCGTAGTCGACCGCGCCGCCCTTCATCGGCAGGCGGCCGCGCCCCTCGGCCCCGGCCGGCGTAAGGATGATGGAGTCGACCTCGCCGCGCTCGAACATGCCGCTGCAGCGCCGCAGCGGATAGCGCAGCAGCAGCACCGACAGGCCGACCTCGCGGCCCGCGTCGGTCAGGCGCTGCTCGACCAGGCCCGGGTGGTTGGGGTCGCCCGACAGATAGGGCGGCACGACGATGTCGGTCGAGCAAACGCGCCAGACGAACGGCTCGGCATCGGCCGCGGCGCAGGCGCACAGCCCGGCGACCGCTGCAGCGACCAGCCCGACGCACCTCGCGAGGAAACCCTGCCGAAAGCCAAGCATGGGGCCAGCATAGCGAGCCGCCCCGCCCGCGCCAAGCCGGGGCGGGCCTCAGGCGCGGCGCAGCGCGTCGAGCGGAATGCGCAGGTAGCGCAGGCCGTTGGCCTCGGGCGCGGGCAGTTCGCCGGCCTGGACGTTGACCTGCAGCGCCGGCAGGATCAGCGCCGGCACGCCGAGCTGGGCGTCGCGCTTCTCGCGCATCGCGACGAAGGCGTCCTCGTCGATGCCGTCGCGCACGTGGATGTTGGCGGCGCGCTGCTCGGCCACCGTCGTGGCCCAACGCACCGCGCGCGTCGGCGGCGGGTAGTCGTGGCAGACGAAGATCCGCGTCGCCTCGGGCAGCGCGAGCAGGCGCCGCATCGAGCGGTACAGGGTGCGCGCGTCGCCGCCGGGGAAGTCGGCGCGCGCGCTGCCGAGGTCGGGCATGAACAGCGTGTCGCCGACGAACACGAGCTCGGCGCCGGGGCCGCTCAGGTGGTAGGCCATGTCGGCCGGCGTATGGCCGGGCACGAGCAGCGCCTCGAGCTCGAGCGAGCCGACCCGGAAGCGCTCGCCGTCCTTGAACAGGTGGTCGAACTGGCTGCCGTCGGGCAGGAAGTTGCGCTCGAGGTTGAAGAGCTTCTGGAACGTCGCCTGGACCTCGCGGATGCGCTCGCCGATCGCGATGCGGCCGCCGCAGCGGCGCTGCAGGTGGCGCGCGGCCGACAGGTGGTCGGCGTGGGCGTGGGTCTCGAGGATCCAGTCGACGCCGAGGCCCTCGGCCGCGACATGGTCGGCCATCGCGTCGGCCGAGCGCGTCGAGGTCGCGCCCGCGTGCGGCTCGAAGTCGAGCACCGGGTCGATCAGCGCCGCACGGCGCGTCGCCGCGTCCCACAGCACGTAGGACAGCGTGCCGGTCTGCACGTCGTGGAAGGCCCTGACGCGCGCCGGGCCGCAGGCCGCTGCCAGGCCGCTCTGGTCGTTTATCATTTTATGATTATATAAATTGATGAACTGTTTCGCCGCCCCGCCATGCCCCGCGCCACCATCGACCCCGAACGCCTGCGCCTCGGCGCGGCCCAGGCCGTCGCGACGCTGAAGCTGCTCGGCCACGAGGCGCGCCTGCTGCTGCTGTGCCAGATCGCGCAGCGCGAGTGCAGCGTCGGCGAGCTCGAGGCCCTGCTCGACATCCGCCAGCCGACGCTGTCGCAACAACTCGGCATTCTGCGCCGCGCGGGCGCCGTGCACACGCGCCGCGAGGGCAAGACCATCCACTACCGCCTCGCCGACGCCGAGCTGCTCGAGCTCGTGCGCCTGCTCGACAAGCTCTACTGCCCCAAGGACGCCTGACCATGACCATCGCGTGGCAAGACTTCACCCCCTGGAGCGCGCTCGCCGGCGGCGCGCTGATCGGCCTCGCCGCGGCGCTGCTGATGCTCGCGAACGGCGAGATCGCCGGGATCAGCGGCATCCTGGGCCGGCTGGTGGGCGGGCCCCGCGCGCCCTGGCGCTTCGCGTTCGTCGCGGGCCTGCTCGTCGCGCCCGAGCTGCTCGCGGCCGTCGCGCCCCGGGTGCCCGGCGCGATCGAGGCCGGGCCGCTGCGCCTGATCGCGGCCGGGCTGCTCGTCGGCGTCGGCACGCGCGTCGGCGCGGGCTGCACGAGCGGCCACGGCGTGTGCGGCCTGTCGCGCGGCTCGCTGCGCTCGCTCGTCGCGACGCTCGCGTTCATGGCGGCCGGCTTCGCGACGGTCTTCGTGCTGCGCCACCTCTGACAACGCAGGAGCCCCCATGCCCATCCTCACCGCCTTCGTCGCCGGCCTCGTGTTCGGCCTCGGCCTGCTCGTCAGCGGCATGAGCGAGCCGGCCAAAGTGCTCGGCTTTCTCGACCTCGGCGGGCGCTGGGACCCGTCGCTGGCCTTCTTGATGGCCGGTGCGATAGTCGTCGCGAGCCTCGGCTACGCGCTCGCGCGCCGGCGCCGGCGCAGCTGGCTCGCGCAAGACCTGAACTGGCCGACCGCACGCGTGGTCGACCGCAGGCTCGTCGTCGGCGCGCTGCTGTTCGGCGTCGGCTGGGGTCTCGCGGGCTTCTGCCCGGGTCCGGCCGTCGTCGCGCTCGGCCAGGGCCGCACGCCGGCGCTGCTCTTCGTCGCGGCGATGCTCGTCGGCATGGCCGGGTTCGCGTGGTGGGAGCGGCGGCGCCCGGGCCGCTAACGGGCGCCCGCCTGGCGGTATTCGGCGTGCGCGGTGAATGCCGCGCGGGCCAGCTCGATATCGGCGCCGGCGATGCGCTGCCCACGGGCGAGCGTTTCCCAAGCGTCCACCGCCGACGCGACCTCTTCGACGATCCCGGCGGCGCGTGCGCGCCGCAGCCCGTAGAACTCGCATGTGCCGAGCACCGTGGCGAGGCTCGGCCGGTTGTCGGTGTCGTCGATGTTCAGTACATGCTCGCCCTTGTCGACGTTCGGATTGACGTCAAACGCCGCGGCCAGCCGCCAGCCCGTCTTGCCGAGGACGAAACCGTGATTGCGCAGATGGTCGTCCCGGTTGCCGATCGCGACATTGAAGGCGACCCGCCGGAACAGCTGTTCGAGGTCGACGTCGGCGTGTTCGGCGTCGCCATGGCCGCGGATGAACTGGGCCAGTTCCAGGTAGCTCGTCCCCTCGCTTTGCTCCTTGCGCAGCAAGGTCATCGCCGAAGCGTAAAAGCGCCGGGCACCGCCGATACGGTCGAAGCGCTGGACGCAGAAGGTATGGAAATCGCTGTTCAGGCGAACGAGCCTCGCCGCCGGCACGTCGACCCTGGCGCGTGCGGCCAGTTCGTGCGCGACGTACTCCCAGGCGCCGATGTCGCGGTCGTCGTCCCTGGCCGGGAACTTCGCGATCCAGCGCGAGCCATGCTCGTCGGTGAAATTGGCTTTGGGCCTGGCCCCGCCCAGCGATGCCCCCGGGGCGACCAGCACGGCAAGCCACCGACGCAAGGCGTCGAGGTCGTCGATGCGGCGCTGGCTGAGTGCGATGGCGACGGCTTCGAGCTCCCGCAAGCTCGTTACCGGCGGGGCCGCCATCGCCTCGTTGTCGAGAAACGCCTGGCTGCCGGCCAGGCGGAAGCGCAGCGCGCCTTGTCGCGTGAGGTCCTGGACGCCGATCAGAAAGTCCCACGCATACAAGGTCCTCGGCGGCCGACCGTCGTCCTTGGCCTGAAGCGCCTCGCGCCGCCTCATCAGCGTCTGGCCCCATCGGTCGGGCGACGAGTCCAGGAAGATGCCGAAATTGCCGAGCTCGGGCTTGGGAAAGAACGGGTGCTCGTCCAGGGACAAGTCAGGATCGAGCGCAAACGCCCACGCGCTCGATAGCCAGGCGCGGTCGTAATGAAACCGGACCTGGCCTCGATCGTGCACGAGGCTGCCCACCCGACAGGCTGGCCCCAGATCGCAGTCGAGCCAGACCTCCAGCATGTCGTCGCGCCCGCTCATCGCGACCCTATCCCTTCGGAGGCTCGGTGGCGGCCGGCGGCTTCGCCGCGCTGCGTCGACGCGACGAGCTGATCGGCGCGGGCGCAAGGGCCAGGTCCTGAAGCTTGCGGCCGACCTTGTCGTCCGCCGCCAGGTGCTGGAGATCGTTTTCGAGGCCCAACGCCGCCAGGACCCGCAGATAGGACCCCAGCGTGGCACCCGGGTCGCCCGCCTCCACCTTGTACAAGGACGTGCGCGAAATTCCAGCGCGCCCGGCCACCGCGGTGCTGCTCAGCTTGCGGCGCAGGCGCGCGAGACGAAGCCGCTCGCCGAGTCCGGCAAGCAGACGCTGCTCCTGCGGAAAAATGACAGGCGGCTTGCTTGGCATGTCAGCCATTTTAGACAATCCACAAATTTATTGTCCAAAATGGCTGACATAGAAATCCATCTGGTGCCAGTAGCGCCGAAAGCAAAAAAGCCGGCGCTGAGGCCGGCTTTCCTGCGCGCGAGACAAGCGTTCAGTTCGGCGCCGAGGCGGCCTCCGGCGGCGTGAACTTGGGCTCGTCGAACTTCGCGCCGCCATGGTCGGCCATGTAGACGACGGCGCGCGCGACCTCGAAGTCGCTGAGGTCGCCGCCGCCCTGGGCCGGCATATTGCCCTTGCCGTGCAGGGCAGAGTGGAGCAGCGCATCGAAGCCCTGGCCGATGCGCGGGCCCCAGGCCGCGGCGTCGCCGAACTTCGGGGCGCCGAGCGCGCCGGCCGCGTGGCAGGCCGAGCAGGTCGACTGGAACACCTGTTCGCCGGTCTTCATCGCGTTGGGATCGGCGGCGTCCTTGACCTCGACGCTCGCGACCGGCGCGATGCGCTCGAGCACCGCCTTGCCCTCAAGGGACTGTTCGGTGCCGGCCGACGGCTTGGTCTCGGAGCTGACCGAGGTGGCCAGCATGATGATCACGGCGATCGGCACGACGAAGGCAAAAACGACGGCCAAGACCAGTTGCTTGGGCGTCTTGATCGGACCCTCGTGGGTCTCGTGTGCTGCGTCGCTCTCTTGTGTTGCGCTCATGAAATCCTCGTAGACACCGGCGATGCGCCAGGCTCGCCGCCAGACTCTGCACAACCCGCGCCACACAGCTTTGTCTCCTGGCACGGGCCGGCGCAGTATAGCCAGCGCTCACGCAGCCGGACCTGGGGTCACTGCTAGAATCCGCAGCGTCGGCGCCCGTAGCTCAATGGATAGAGTACTGCCCTCCGAAGGCAGGGGTTGTTGGTTCGATCCCAACCGGGCGCGCCATACGGATCAAAGACTTAAGCCACCTCGGGGTGGCTTTTGTTTTGGCGGTATGAAAAAAGTATGAAAAACCAGGGGGCACGAACTGACCCTCGCGCGGCCTGACCAGCCCTACATTCCGGCCCTCAATAGCGACAAGACTTGAGGGAGTCGATGAAGAAGACCGTAGCGATGCTCGCCGTGCTGACGGCCACCCTGGCCGGCTGTGCGAACCCCGGCGTCGTGAAGATGTCGCCCGACACGTACATGATTTCGCGCACCGACAAGGGCGGAATCTTCGGCAACGCCAGCGCCATGAAGGCGGACGTGATCCGCGAGGCCACCTGCCAGCTTTGCGGACTCAAGCTCATGCTCGCCAATGGCTCGTCGTACTCCGAGGCGCACCATGTGCAGCCGCTCGGGAGGCCCCACAACGGCCCTGACGTTGCCTCCAACATCGTAGTGCTGTGTCCGAATCATCACGTGATGCTGGACTATGGCGCGATGACCCTGGAGGCCCGTAAGCTGAACACGATTGCTGGACACAGCGTTGGCGCCCGGTACATCGAGTACCACAACGCAAACATCGCAAAGTCGGATGCGGTCTAACGGCTTGCGTCAGGCGGCTCGGCTGGCCGCCCACTTGTGACTCGTTGTTCGCCGCGGCCCCCGTCGAACGAAGCTCACCGGCTGGCTGTAGTCACTCAACGTGTCGTAGTGCCTGGGCAAGATGTCGAAGAGCCTTCCTAAGGGATGAGTCTTACGGAGCGCCTTAGCGGCGGTCTCGAACTTCGGGTATGGCTGAGCCCCGTGAAGATACGCAGCAACAGGCACTAAAGGTCCTCACTTACTCGCGATTTGGAAAATCTATTTGTCAAAAGGAAATTTGATTTTCCATAAAGAAAATCCTATGCTCTCTCCATGCCAGCCCCATCGCGCGCCTTGAGCCATGTTCGCTACCCGCTGACGACCCTCCTCGGCAGCACGAGCAACGTGCGCTTGCTGCGCATCCTGGAGCGCGAGCGCTTGCCGCAGTCGGCAACGAACCTCGCGGGCCTGGCGGGCCTCTCGCCTCAAGGCACAAGGCTGGTCCTCGACGAGTTCGCCCAACAGCATTTGGTGCTGGTCCAGGGTTCGGGCCGCGCCTTGCTCTACGCGTTGAACATGTCGCATCCATTTGCGAAGCCGCTCGAGGCGCTGTTTCAGCATGAGCGCCAGCGCTGGGAAATCCTGATGACCGGCATCCGCGAAGCGCTGGATAGGCACGGCACGGCCGTGCGGGCGGCCTGGCTCTACGGCAGCGTCGCGCGCGGCGAAGACACGCCGGGCAGCGACCTCGATATCGCGCTGCTCGTCTCGAACCACGACGTGGCAGACGAGGTCCGCGAAGACCTGATGCCGCTCGAGGACCAGCAGCAGGTCAGCATCTCCCTGACGGCGTTGTCGGCCGAGGAGATTGCCGCCCTGCCTGATGGCGACCGCTGGTGGTCGGATCTCGTGCGCGACGCGCGCATCCTCAAGGGCTCGGCCCCGCAAGCAGCCAAACGCCGAGCGTCGACGGCGACGGCATGACGAACCGGGGGCCACGTCGAACGGCCGCCGCCGGCGAGTGGTCCGGGCGCCTGCATCAGGCTCGTGAATTCCACGAGTCGGCGCGCAGTCTGGTCACCCTTGCCGAGAACGCCAGCTACAACGGCGCCATCTCGCTGATGGTCGCCGCCGTGATCGGCTACGCGGATGCGGTCACCGCCAAGCTCACGGGCGTCGTGAACAAGCAGGACCACCAGGCCGCACCGCGCCTGCTGCGCGCGGCTCTCGGGAACACGCTCCCGGACAAGCACGAGCGCTTCTTTCGCAAGCTGCTGGGCCGCAAGGACGAGGTGAACTACGGCGCCCGCAGCACCAGCCTGGAGGAGGCCCAACGGCTGCTCGCCGAGCTCGACGAATTTGCCAGCTGGGCGGAACGCACACTCTGACTCAGCCGGGCGCGGCCGTTCGGCTCGCCTCGCACAAGGACGCGAGCGGCAAGGCCGCCGCCGCGGCCGCGTAGCCGGCGTCGTTGGCGTGCAGGTGGTCGGGGCTCGCGAACGCCGCGGCGAGCCGCGCCGGGTGCGCGGGGTCGCGCAGCGCGCGGTCGAGGTCGACCACCGCGTCGAACTCGCCGCTGCCGCGGATCCACGCATTGACCTGCTCGCGCAGCGCGTCCTTGGCCTTCGTGTCGTAGTTCGGCAGCAGCGTCACGCCCTCGACCGGCGTCAGCGTGCTGCCGATCGCCTGCAGCCCCGCGCGGTGCGCGCGCGCGATCAATTCGCGATAGCCGGCGATCAAGGCAGCCGCCGTGACCGTCTCGCCGGCCGGCGCGACGCCGCCCTCGAAACCGATGTCGTTGGTGCCGAGGTGGACGATCACCGCGCGCACGCCGGCCTGGCCGAGCACGTCGCGGTCGAAGCGCGCCAGGCCGGACGCGCCGAGCGCGGCGCCGAAGTCGGGCGCGCCGGGCCCATGCCGGACCGGGCTGCCGTGCAGCAGGCGGTTGCCGATCAGGCCCTCGTTGAGCACGGCGACGCGCGCGCAGGCGCCGCCGGCGCGCTGCAGGGCCGCCGCGAGCGCGTCGGGCCAGCGCGCGTTCGCATCGGGGGTGCTGCCGTCGCCGTCGACCCAGGAGTCGCCGAACACGACGACCGCGGCCGCGGTGGCGCCGTCGGCGGACGCGACGTCGACGCCGGTCAGGAAGGGCCAGGCGTCGATCGGCTGCGCCGTGGGCAGCCGCGCCGCACCGGTCGCGTCGCCGCGCACGACATAGCCGGTCGCTTGCGCAAGCGCGTGCACGGTCGTCGCCGGCGCGCGGCCGCTCAGGTGCAGGCTCACGGCGAGGTCGGCAAGGGCCGGCACGGCGAGGTCCACGGCGTCGCTGACGACCGTGGCGCCGGGCGCGATCACGACGTCGGGCCGGCCCGCGAAGCGCAGCGCGCGGTCCGTGGCCGCGTCGATCTCGGTGCCGCCGCGTCGCAGCGCGAGATGCGCGGCGCCGACGTGCAGCGGCGTGCGCCCGTAGGTGTTCGACACGCGGATGCGCACGCGCGCGCCACCGAGGCTCGTGTGGACGATCAGGCGCAGCGTGCGGTCGTCGTAGCGCGCGGGCGGGCCCGGAAACGCCGGCTGCGGCGCGGCGGCCCAGGTGCCGACCCAGCGCGCCGGCGCGGACGCGAGGCCGGCGTCGCCGGCCGCGGCGGCCAGGCCGGCCCATCCGGAGAACGCGAGCGCCGCGATCGCGGCCGGCGCCCAATGCCGATGCTTGAAGGAGGTCGTCATGCGCGCGACGCTAGCAGCGCCGGCGGCCGGCCCGACGGCCTTGCGACGAAGCCAGAATCGGCGGGGTCGATCACCTCCCCGTCGCGATGAACGCCTCCCCAACTCCCCGCCCGCTGCGCCACGCGCTCGCGGCCGCCGCCCTCGCCGCGCTCGGCGCCTGCACCACGCCGCTGCCCTCGCCTCCGATCGACCCGAAGGCCCTGACCGCCGAACGCCTGCGCATGACCACGCTCGCGCTGGCCGGCTGGGACGCCGAGGTCGCGCGCGTCGACGCGGTCGCGCAGCGCCTGCTCGGCGCGGCGCTCGCGCGCGGCCTGTGCGCGCCGACGCGCCCCGACCGCGGCCTGCGGCTCGAGGCGGTCGCCGACCTGCCCGACGGCCTCGCCGCCGAGGTCCGCAGCGCTGGCCTGCGCGCGCGCGGCCTCGCGGTCGTCGCGGTCGACGCCGACGGGCCGGCCGCCCAGGCCGGCGTGCGCCCGGGCGACCGCGTGCTCGCGCTGAACGGCGCGCCGCTAGCCGCCGGCGCGGCCGCGCTGCCGCCGGCCTGGGGCGGCGACCGGCCCGTCACGCGCGCGCTCGACGGCGCCGGCGGGCCGCGCGAGGCCGTGGTCGGCACGCGCGCGCGCTGCGACGCGCGCGTCCTGCTCGACGCCAGCCACGACCTCGTCGCGTCGACCGACGCCGCGGGCACCGTCCATATCGCCCAGGGCATGGTCCAGGCCCTGACGGACGACGCGAGCCTGGCCTTCGTGATCGGCCACGAGCTCGGCCACCGCGCCCACGGCGACAGCGCGGCGATCCGTCTGTTCGACGCGAGCGGGAGCCAGGACCAGGAGCGTCGGGCCGACCGCTTCGGCATCGAGCTCGTGCACGCGGCAGGCTACGACGTCCACCAGGTCGCCGACGTTTGGGATAGGCTCGCGCGCCTCGACCCCGACCGGGTCGGCCAGAACCCGCTGCGCGACCACCCGCTGCGGGCCGAACGCAATCTGCGCCTGCGGGAAGCGATCGTCGCGCTCGACCAGCACTCATGAACACCACGTCACCGACCTCGCCGCGACGCCCCGTTCGCCTCCCCCGGCCTGCCGCCGCCCTGCTCGCCGCGCTGCTCGCGGGCCCCCTCGCGGCGCGGGCCTGGAGCGACCACAGCCTGTGCACCTGGCAGGCGCTCGCCGACATGCCGGAGCTCGGCAAGCGCAGCGCACCCGCCGAGCCGCTCGCCGCCTATCTGCGCGACCGCGCGGCCGCGCTGCCGGCCCTGCTCGATCGCGAAGAGGCCTGGGGCCGCGCCGAGGTCAGCGACTATGCGCCGCGGCCCGACGCGCTGCGCTTTCACGCACCGCCGGCCGGCGCGCCCGACGCGACCTGGCAGCTCGCGTTCCTGCGCGCGATCCGCGTCAACGAGCAGGCGCGCCTGGTCCTGTTCCTGCAGCGCCGCCCGGGCGAGCCCATCGCCGCGCCGCGGCGCCTCGACTGGTCGGCCGTCAGCACGATCCACGGCGGCGCCGGCAACGCCCAGTTCGAGCGCATCGACGCGGGCGAGACGGTCGCGGCGCTCGAGGTGCTCGCGAGCGCGTCGAGCGAGCCCGACTACGGGCTGGACCTCGGCCTGTGGTCCGACAGCGGCACCGCGCAGGGCGCGGCGAGCGGCTTCGGCCCGCTGCCCTTCGGCAACTCGCGCTTCGAGTACTCGGGCCAGGCGCCTTTCCACATGGGCTTCTTCCACGAGTCGCGCATCATCTACGCGGCCGCCGCCTTCCTCAGGCACAGCTACGCCGAGGCGCGCATCCACCTCGACCTCGCGCTCGCGCGCGACGCGCTCGCCCATGGCCATCCGTACTGGGGCTGGCGCTTCGCGGGCTGGGCCATGCACTATGTGCAGGACCTGACCCAGCCCTATCACGCGCGCGTGCTGCCGGGCCTCGGCACCGGCCACCTGGTCTGGATCGACGTCGAGGACCTGCTCGGCCGCCACGGCCCGAAGAACGACGCGGTCAACCGCGTGACGAACCGGCATACGGTGATCGAGGGTTACCAGCTCAGCCGCATGCAGGCGGCCTACCTCGCCGGCCGCGCCGACGAGCCGCTGTTCGTCGCGCTGCGCGACCGCTCGGGCGATCGCGCCGACTGGCAGCTCGGCCCGCATACCGCGCGCGACCAGGTCTCGGCCGAGGCCGCGGCGGCGGCCGACGCGCTCGACGCGCAGCTCCAGCGCAGCTTCCCGGCCCATTACACCGACGACCCGGCGACCGACCTCGGCCAGACCCCCGACCTCGATTTCGCGGCGATCGCGCATGGCTACGCGCCCGACCAGGAGCAGGCCCTGCTCGCCGAGCTGCGCCCGCTGATGCAGGTGCTCGGCCGGCATTCGCGCGCGGTCGTGCGGGCCGCGCTGCGGCCCTGAAACGCCGCGCCCCCGCACAAGCCCGCTGGCGCCGACCCCGGCCATGACTTAGCGTCGCGCCGCGGACGTCTATCGCGTCCGAGGAGACCCCATGTCGATGGACGCCACGAGCGCTGCACCGCCCGCCCCCCCCGAACCGCCGCCGGCCGACGCCTCGCCGCGGGCCAAGGACCTGTACTGGTACACCCATGTCTACCAGGGCGAGCAGGTGCCGCAGCTGACCCTGCGCGCGGTCTTCATGGGCGCGCTGCTCGGCATGCTGATGTCGGTGTCCAACCTCTACACGACGCTCAAGGTCGGCTGGTCGTTCGGCGTCGCGATCACGTCCTGCGTGCTGTCCTACGTGCTGTGGCACGGCCTGCGCGGCCTGTCGCGCGGACGCCTGACGCCGATGTCCATCCTCGAGAACAACTGCATGCAGTCGACGGCCTCGGCGGCCGGCTACTCGACCGGCACGACGATCGCGACCTGCTTCGGCGCGCTGCTGTTGATCGACCCCGCGCACCGCCACGTGGCCTGGCCGATCGTCGCGCTGTTCACGCTCGCGACCGGCGCGCTCGGCGTGTTCCTCGCCGTGCCGATCAAGCGCCAGCTGATCAACCAGGAGCAGCTGCCCTACCCCTCGGGCATCGCCGCGGCGGAGACCCTGAGCAGCCTGCACAAGAACGATGCGACGACGCTGCGCAAGGCGCGCGCGCTGATCGCCGCGATGATCGGCGGCGCCGTCATCGGCGTGCTGAACACGGCCGAGGACCAGTTCGTCGCGCTCGGCCGCTTCTTCGCGTGGATGCGCGACAAGGTGGTCGATGTCCAACTGCCCGACCTCGTCCCCGCGCAGGGCTTCCAGCTCCTCGCCGGGCGACCGCTCGTGTCCTACGGCTTCGAGCCGAGCGGGCTGCTGATCGCGGCGGGCATGATCGTCGGGCCGCGCGTCGCGCTGTCGATGCTCGGCGCCTCGCTCGCGCTGTACGCGGGCATCGCGCCGTGGCTGCAGGCGCTCGACGCGGCCCACGCCGGCGACCCCGGCTACCTGGTCTCGCTGCCGGCGATCGCGGGCGGCACGATCTTCCACCCGGTGCGCTGGGCGCTGTGGGGCGGCACGACGCTGATGGTGTTCGCGAGCTTCACCTCGCTGGCCCTGCAATGGCCGACGCTGCTGCGCTCGTTCCAGCTCCTCAAGCGCGGCCCCGGCTCGGCCCAGCAGGCCGCCGAGGACGCACGGCTCGCCGCGATCGAGGTGCCGATGCGCTGGTTCCTGCTCGGCGTGATCCCGATCGGGCTCGCGCTCGTCGCGCTGCAGGCGATCGCGTTCCAGGTTCAATGGTGGGCCGGCGCGATCGCCGTCGCGATGTCGCTCGTGCTCGCGCTCGTCGCGGCGCGCTCGGCCGGCGAGACCGACGTCACGCCGATCGGCGCGATGGGCAAGCTGATGCAGCTGCTGTTCGCCGCGCTGTCGCCGGGCAACACCACGCACAACCTGGTCTCGGCCGGCGCCGGCGCGAACAGCGCGACGGCCGCGGCCGACCTGCTGACCGACCTCAAGAGCGGCTATCTGCTCGGCGCGAACCCGCGCAAGCAATTCCTCGCCCAGCTGTTCGGCGTGCTGTTCGGCACGCTCGCGATCGTGCCGGGCTGGTACCTGATGGTGCCCAACGCCGCCGCGCTCGAGAAATACCCGCTGCCGGCGACCCAGGTCTGGGTCGCCGTCGCCAAGCTGCTGTCGACCGGCGTCGACAGCCTGCCGATGTCGGCGCGCGTCGCGATCCTGCTCGGCGCGCTGCTCGGCATCGCGCTGCCGCTGCTCGAGAAATTCGCGTCGCCGCGCCTGCGGCCCTACCTGCCGTCGGCGATGGGCCTGGGCCTCGGCTGGGTCGTCGTGTTCAGCAACACGCTGTCCTTCGGCATCGGCGCCGTGCTGGTCTGGCTCTGGCGCCGCATCGACGCGCGCAGCGAAGGCCTGTTCAGCGTGCCGATCGCGTCGGGGCTGATCGCCGGCGAGTCGCTGGTCAAGGCCCTGCTCGCGATGCTCGCGACGCTGATCGGCCTGTCGGCCTGAGGCGGCGGACGCGCGGCGCGCCTTAGGCGACGCGGTTGCGGCCGTCCTGCTTGGCGCGGTACAGCGCCGCGTCGGCAGCGGCGATCAGCGCCTCGACGTCCTGGTGCTCGCCGGGCCGGCAGGCCGCGACACCGAGGCTGATCGTGACGACACCGCCGGCCGGCGCGTCGGGGTGCGGGATCGCGAGCGCCTCGCAGGCGCCGCGCAGCTGCTCGGCGACCGCGCGCGCGGCGGCCGCGTCGGCGCCCGGCAGCAGCACGACGAACTCCTCGCCGCCGTAGCGCGCGGCGAGGTCGCCCGCGCGGCCGGCCGCGCGCGCGAACACGCCGGCCACGGCGCTCAGGCAGCGGTCGCCGTCGAGGTGGCCGAGCAGGTCGTTGTAGCGCTTGAAGCCGTCGATGTCGGCGATCACGAGCGCGAGCGAGGTGCGGTTGCGGCGCGCGCGGCGCCATTCCGCGGCGACCGCCTCGTCGAAGCGGCGGCGGTTCGCGAGGCCGGTCAGCGCGTCGACGAAGGACAGGCGCGCGAGGTGTTCGTTGGCCTCGCGCAGCTCCTCGGTGCGCTGGGCGACGAGGCGCTCCATCTCGGCCTGACGCGCACGCAGCCGGCGCACGCGCAGCTGGAACAGCCCGGCGAGCGCGGCCGCGCCGGCGATCACGGCGAGCGCGACGAACCAGCCGGTCTGGTAGAAGTAGGCGGCGACCGTGATCGGCAGCACCGCGGGCGCGGCGCTCCAGTGCACGCCGTCGATGCTCGCCACGACCTCGAAGCGGTAGCGTCCGTGCGGCAGCGCCGGGAACACGGCGGCGCGGCTGCTGCCCGCGTCGACCCAGTCCTGCGACAGGCCGGCCATGCGGTAGCGGAAACGCGCGCGGTCGGCGTACAGCAGCGTCGACGCGGCGAAGCGGATGTCGAGCGGCACGGGCCCCGGCGGCAGCGCGACCGGACCCGCGAGGTCGGCCGGCTTGCCGTCGACGAGCGCCGCCTCGAGCGCGACGGCCGGCGCCGCGCCGAGGCCCGGCAGGCGCTGCGGGTCGACGATCACGAGGCCGCGCGCCGAGGGCAGCCAGAGGTGGCCGCCCGCGTCGATCGCGCCCGCGTGCAGATGGCCGCCCGCGAAGGTCGTGCTGCGCAGCGCGTCGCCGGGGCCGAAGCCGGCCGAGTGGACCGCAGCGATGCGGCCGTCGGCGAACGCCGCGAGCTCGGCGCGCGGCACGCTGTAGAAGCCGCGGTTGCAGCTCATCCACAGATTGCCCGCGCGGTCCTCGAGGATCGTCTGCGAGATGCCGTCCCACAGGCCGTCGCGCGTGCGGATCGCCGCGACCTGGCCGTCGCGCAGGCGGTTCATGCCCTCGCCGTTGGTGCCGACCCAGAGGTTGCCGTCGGCGTCCTCGTAGAGCGCGAGGATCCAGTTCGAGACCATGCCGTCGCGCGTCGTGTACGCGCGAAAGCGGCCGTCGCGGTACTGCACGAGGCCCTGGCCGGCCGTGCCGAACCATAGCGTGCCGCGGCGGTCCTCGAGGATCGTGACGACGCCCTCGGCCGGCAGCTGCGGGTCGGTCACGGCGTCGAAACCATGGCCGTTGAAGCGCGCGAGGCCCGCGCGCGTGCCGACCCACAGCCGGCCCGCGCGGTCGCGCAACACCGCGCGGACTTCGGTGCCGGGCAGGCCCTGCGCGACGCCGAAGGTCTCGGCCCTGCCCTGCGCGTAGCGCACGACGCCCGAGGTGTAGGTGCCGATCCAGAGCGTGCCGTCGGCGTCCTCGGCGAGGCTCGAGACCTGCTCGGTCGGCAGGCCCTGCTTGACGCCGATCGCGTCGATGTGGTCGCCGACGATGCGGTCGAGCCCGCCGCCGGCCGTGCTGACCCACATCGCGCCGCCGCGCCCGGGCAGGACCGCGCGCACGTTGTCGTGCGACAGGCCCTCGGCCGCGCCGAACGCGACGAAGCTGCGGTTGCGCAGCCGGTTCAGGCCGCCGAACCAGGTGCCGACCCAGACGCTGCCCTCGCGGTCGGCCCGGAGCGCCCAGATCTGGCCGCCCGCAACGCCGTCGGCCTCGCCGAGCGTGTCGAAACGGCCGCCGCTATAGCGCACCACGCCGCTGCCCCAGCTGCCGATCCAGAGGTCGCCGCGCACGTCGCGCGCAAGCGCAGTCAGGTGCTCGGTCGGCAGGCCGTCGGCTTCGCGATAGGCCTTGAAGCGGCCCGGCTCGGCGTGCACGAGGCCCGCGCCGTCGGTCGTCGCCCAGACGCCGCCCTGCGGGTCGGCGAGCAGCGCGCGCACCTGCAGGCCCGGGAAGCCGTTGTCGGGCTGGTAGTTCGTGAACTTGCCATCGGCGAACATCGAAAGGCCGCCGCCGGTCGTCGCGATCCAGAGCCGGCCGTCGCGGTCGAACGCGAGCGCGCGCAGCCGGTTCGTCGGCAGGCCGTCGGCCTCGCGGTAGACCTTGGTCGCGCCGGTCGCGCGCGTCCAGCGCACCAGACCGTTTTCGGTGGCGGCCCAGACCGCGCCGTCACGGCCCTCGGCGAAGCTCCAGACGCGCCGTCCGCCGGTCGCCGCGGGCGGGATCGCGGTCTCGAAGCGGCCATTGCGGTAGACCGCCGCGCCCTTGCTATGGCCGATCCACAGCCGGCCCTGCGAGTCCTCCATCAGGCCGAACACCGGCTGGTCGCCCATGCCGGGTGCCTCGGTCTCGCTGAAGGTCGTGAAGCGCTCGCCGTCGAAGCGCGCGAGGCCGCCGGCCGTGCCGACCCAGAGGTGGCCGTCGCGCGTCTGCACGAGCGCCTGGACGGTGTTCAGCGGCAGGCCCTGCTCGGTCTGCCAGGTGTCGATCTTGTACTGGGTCAGCGCGTGGGTCGGCGCGTCGACCCAGGACGCGAGCGGCGCCGCGACGGGGGGCGGCTCGGCCAGCGCGGCCGCGCAGCACAGGCCGAGCAGCCAGGCGAGACGATGGGCGAACTTCATCGGCGATAGGGGCGGCTTCGGGGCGGCAACGCGCCGCGAGCAAGCGGTCAGACGGGCGGCCGGACGGCGCTGCGGATCATAAGCCGGCGCCGATCGCGTCCCAGCGCTGCCGCCCCTCGGCCGTGAACTGCAGCACCCGCGAGCCGGCCGGGCGCGCGGCCCAGCCCTGCGCGAGCGCGTGCTCGAGCAGGGCGCTGCCGAGCCGGCCGGCGAGGTGGTCGCGGCGCTCGCTCCAGTCGAGGCAGGCGCGGCACAGCGGGGGCCGGCTCGGCGCCAGGCGCTCGGGCGCGAGGCCCAGCGGCGCGAGCACGGCCGCGAGCGCGGGGCCGGGCGCGAGCGCGCCGTCGCGCGCGGGGCGCAGCGCGTCGACGCCGAGCAGGCGCCCGAGCAGGCCGACGCCCGCGCGGCCCGCGACATGGTCGTAGCACACGCGTGCCTCGCGCAGCGCCGCGTCGCGCGGGCCCGGCTGCAGCGCGTGCTGGCCGAGCCGCTCGGCGATGCCGATCAGCTGCTCGAGCGCCTCGGCGACCTCGGGCCCGGCGAGCCTGAAATAGCGGTGCCGGCCCTGCGCGGCCGGGCTCAGCAGGCCGGCGTCGACGAGCGCGCCGAGGTGGCCGCTCGCGGTCGGCCGCGCGATGCCGCAGGCGTCGGCGAGCTCGGTCGCGGTGAGCGCCTGGCCCGGCATCAGCAGGCCCAGCATGCGCGCGCGCGACGGATCGGCGAGCAGCGCGGCGAGCTTGGCGAGGTGGGGCCCTTCGTTCATGCCCGCCAGCTTGCCACGGATCGGCGGGACCCGGCTTCGGCGCGCGCCGAAGCATGCCCCGCGGCTCGCGCGCAACTTCCGCGCCGAGCTCGCCTGATCGGCCCGGGCGGTCGCTCAGCGGCTCAGGCCGCGCGCGGCGACCGGCCAGACCGCCTCGACGCGGCCCGCGCGCACGGCGACGATCTCGTCGTGCAGGTTCAGCGTCGGGTCGACATGGCCGGGCACGAGCATCACGAGTTCGTCGAGGCCCGGCAGGCGCGCGCCGGCCTCGCTGCGCAGGATGCCGTGCTCGTCGTTCGCGGCGACGTAGTCGACGCCCGCGGCCGCGACGGTCGGCAGGCCGGTGTCGACGGCCAGCGACTTGAGCCCCGCGTCGACGACGCTGCGCGTGCCGTCGCCGACGCTGGTGACCCGGCTCGCGCAGAAGAGCGCCTGCTCGAAGCGCCAGCCGGCGTTCCAGTCGTTGCGCTGGTAGTCGGCGTCCATCAGCGCATAGGAGCCGGCCTGGATCTCGGTGTAGACGCCGCCCGCGAGGTCGAACTCGACGCTGCCGGTGCCGCCGCCGGTGATGCGCTCGACTTTGATGCCGCGCGCCTCGAGCGCAGCCTTGATCGCGGCGGCGACCGCGCCCGCGCGGCCCGCGACCTCGGCGCGCTCGGCGCGCGTGCGCATGTGCTGGACGCGGCCATGGTAGGCCTGCAGTCCGGCGAAGCGCAGGCGCGGCTCGGCGGCGATCCGCTGCACCAGGGCGAGCGCCGCCTCGGCACCGTTCACGCCGCAGCGGTCCTGGCCGACGTTGACCTCGACGAGCACGTCGACGCGCGCGTCGGCCTCGTTCAGCGCGGCCGCGAGCGTCGCGATCTGGTCCGCGTGGTCGACGCAGGTGCTGAGAAGCGCGTGGCGCGCGAGCTCGGCGAGCAGCGCGGCCTTGCGCGCGCCGGTCACTTCGTTGCTGATATGGATGTCGCGCACGCCGGCCGCGACGAAGGGCCAGGCCTCGCTGACCTTCTGGCAGCACACGCCGACCGCGCCGGCCGCGATCTGCGCGAGCGCGATCGCGGGCACCTTGTGCGCCTTCGCGTGCGGGCGCAGGTCGACGCCGGCCGCGTCGCAGGCGGCCTGCAGACGCGCGACGTTGCGCTCGAACGCGTCGAGCTCGAGGACCAGGGTCGGCGTGTCGATTGCGCTCACCGGGTCGCCCGGGCGGGCCACGGGTGGCAGGGGCGGCAGCGTTACTTCAGCGGGCATGGAGTCTCAGGGTCAGTCCGGTGGGCGCCATCGTAAAGGCGAGCTCCTCGGCCGGTTCGCCGCCGTCCGGGGCGTCGACCGAAGCGATATCGAAATGCGCGAGCACGGCGGCGAGCGCGAGCTTGATCTCCTGCAGCGCGAGGTAGCGGCCCGGGCAGATGCGCGGACCCGCGCCGAAGGGCAGGCTCAGGCGCTTGGCCGTCCCGGCGTCGGGGCCGAGCCAGCGCTCGGGCACGAACGCCGCCGCCTGCTCGAGCTGGGCGCCGACGCTCTCATGGCGCATCAGCGTGACGACGAGCACGCCGGGCTCGATCGCGACGCCGCCGAGCTCGGTCGGCTGCAGCGGCTCGAAAGTCAGGATCGGCGCGACCGGCTTGAGCCGCATCGCCTCGTGCGCGCAGGCCTCGATGAAGTCGAGCTCGCCGAGCTGCGCGTGGCTCGGCACCGCGTCGGGGTCCGCGAGCCCGAGGCCGCGCGCCTCGGCCTGGGCGCGCGCGAGCGCGGCCGGGTGGCGCGCGAGCAGGTAGAGCAGCCAGGCCAGGGTGTTCGCGGTCGTGTCCTCGCCGGCGAGCAGCAGGGTCACGACATTGCCCTCGATCGCCTCGTCGTCGATGCCGCTGCCCGGCGCGTCGGCCGCGACGATCATCGCCTCGAGCACGTTCGCGGGCGCCGCGCGCAGCGCGGCGTCGGCCGCGAGGCGCGCGCGCGCCGCATCGATCAGGCCGTGCACGGCCTGGCGCAGCGCGGCGACATGGCCGACGAGCTCGCGGTCGGCGCGGCTCGGCCACCAGCGCCAGACCGGGATGCGGGTGAAGATGCGCCGGTAGATCGTCGGCATGATCCGGTCCATGTGCTGCTGGATCACGTCGGCCTCGGCCTCGAGCGTGTTGACCTCGTAGCCGAACGCGAGGCCCGCGACGACGTCGACGGTGTAGCGCATCAGGTCGGCGCGCAGGTCGATCGCGGCGCCGCGCGCCGCGGCCGCGCGCCAGCGCCGCACGAGCCGCGCGGCGACGCGCTGCATCGCCGCGTCGTAACGCTTGATATGCGCGGGGTCGAAGCCGGCCATGACCATGCGGCGCTGGCGTTCCCAGTCGGCCCCCTCGGCGTTGAACAGGCCCGGCGGCAGGCCCATCTCGGCGATCACGAGGTCCATGCGCGGCGAGCGCCGGTAGCCGGCCGGGCGCTCGCGCAGCACGGCCTGGATCAGCTTGGGGTCGGCGACGACCATCACGCGGCGCGGCCCGAGGCGCAGCCGGTAGACCGGCCCGAGCTCGCGCGCCCAGGCCTCGAGGTTCTGGTGGAAGCGCGCCTTGTCGATCTGCAGCGCGTGGCCGAGCAGCGGCAGGCGGCGCGGCGTCGGCAGCGTCGCGAACGGGCGCGGCGCCGCCGCGTCGGGGCCGGCCGTACTCGTCAGCGGCGGCATTCTGTGCTCAGGCGGGGCCGAGCACGCGCATCGAGTAGTCGACCGCGCGCACGTCCTTGGTCAGCCGGCCGACCGAGATGCGGTCGACGCCGGTCGCGGCGATCGCGGCGAGCTGCTCGAGCTCGACGCCGCCCGAGACCTCGAGCAGCGCGCGGCCCATCGTGACGAGCACGGCCTCGCGCATCATCGGCTCGCTGAAGTTGTCGAGCAGCACGCTCGTCGCGTCGGCGGCCAGCGCTTCCTGCAGCTCGGCAATGGTCTCGACCTCGATCTGGATGTCGACGCCGGCGTTCAGGGCCTGCGCCGCGCGCAGCGCCGCGGCGACGCCGCCGGCCGCGGCGATATGGTTCTCCTTGATCAGGATGCCCGCGTACAGCGCGAGGCGCTGGTTCGTGCCGCCGCCGACGCGCACCGCGTATTTCTGCGCGAGGCGCAGGCCCGGCAGAGTCTTGCGCGTGTCGAGCACGGCGCAGCCGCGCGGATTGGGGCTCGCGCCCGCGATCGCGTCGACGTGGCGGCGCGTGAGCGTCGCCGTTCCCGACAGCAGCTGCAGGAAATTCATCGCCGGCCGCTCGGCCGTGAGCAGGGCGCGGCCGTCGGCCTCGATGTCGCAGACGACGGTGTCGGCGCGCATCGAGGCGCCCTCTTCGTAATGCCAGGCCACGCGCGCCGTCGCGTCGAGCGCCGCGACGACGCCGTCGAACCAGGCGCGGCCGCACAGCACGGCGACCTCGCGCACGCGCAGCTGGGCCTTGAGGCGGCGGCCGGCGGGCACGAGCTCGGCGGTCCAGTCGCAGCGGCCGATGTCCTCGAACAGGGCGTCGCGGATATTGCGTTCGCGCGCCTCTTCAAGCGTTTCGTCGTGGTCGAAATGGAGCCCCTCGTCCGCCGAGTACGTCGGCCGATCCCCCGAGGGGATGGCCGCTTGCTTGGGGTGGCCCGGCGCTGCGCGGCCCGTCGATTCCACCGTCATTCCGCCTCCGACAGGGTGAAGCGGATGTCGCCGAGGCCTTCGATATGGCCGGTGATCACGTCGCCGGCGACGACCGGGCCGACGCCCTCGGGCGTGCCCGTGTAGACGATGTCGCCGGGCGCGAGGTGGTAGAGCTGCGAGAGGTTGGCGAGCAGCTCGGGCACGCTCCAGATCATGTCGGCGAGGTCGCCGCGCTGCTTCTCGACGCCGTTCACGGCGAGCGTGATCGCGCCGCGCTCGAGCGGACCCGTGACGATCGCGGGGACGAACTCGCCGATCACGGCCGAATGCTCGAAGCTCTTGCCGGTGTCCCAGGGCCGGCCCGCGGCCTTGGCCTCGTTCTGCAGGTCGCGGCGCGTCATGTCCAGACCCGCGGCGTAGCCCCAGACGGCCTTGGCCGCCTGCGCGGGCGTCGCGCGCAGCAGCGGCGCGCCGACCGCGACGACGAGCTCCATCTCGTGGTGCAGGTTCCTGGTCGCGAGCGCGTAGGGCACGGTCGCGCCCGACGGCGTCAGCGCGACGGGCGGCTTGGTGAAGTAGAACGGCGACTCGCGCGTCGGGTCAGAGCCCATCTCGCGCGCGTGCGCCGCGTAGTTGCGGCCGACGCAGAAGATGCGCGCGACGGCGTAGCGCTGGTCGCTGCCGCGCACGGCCACGCTGGGCGTCTCGGGCGGCGTAAAGATGTACTGGCTCATGGTGGGGCGCGGGGCAATGACGGGTGCGCAAGCATACGCCGCGGCCCGCCGCCCTCGCCGCCGTGGGGTCGGCGGCCTGCTATGGTTGGCCCCCATGCGCCTGCTCGCCGTCCTGCTGCTGACCGCCCTGCTCGCCGCCTGCGGCAGCGCCCCGCTCCGGCATGGCCCGGCGCCCATCCCCGGTGCGAGCGGCGACCGCGACGGCGCCGAGGCGCATCCGCCGGCCAACCTCGCGGCCACGCCCGACGCCGCGCCCCATGTCGAGGCGATCCGCAAGGGCGGCCCGAACAAGCCCTACGAGGTCGACGGCGAGACCTATACGCCGCAGACCGGCGACGCGCCGCTCGTCGAGCGCGGCCTCGCGTCCTGGTACGGCAAGAAGTTCCACGGCCACCCGACCGCGAGCGGCGAGGTCTACGACATGTACGCGATGACGGCCGCCCACGCGACCATGCCGATCCCGAGCTACGCGCGCGTGCGCAACCCGGCGAACGGGCGCGAGGTGATCGTGCGCATCAACGACCGCGGGCCCTTTCACAAGGGCCGTGTAATCGACCTCAGCTACACGGCCGCGCTCAAGCTCGGCATCCTCAACGGCGTCACGCAGGTCGAGGTCGAGCGCATCACCTACGCCGATATCGCGAACGGCGCGTGGCAGCGCCCCGGGGAAAAGCTGCCCGACGCGCCGCCGGTCTACGCCGCGGCGACGCCGGTCGGCGCGCCGCCGGCCGAGACGACGGCGCAGGTCGCGGGGCGGCAGGCCGGCCGGGACATGGCGGCGCCGCCGGACGCGGCGTCCGACGCGCCGGCGCGGCCGGTTGCCGGCGCGGCCGCGGCCTCGACGACGGCGCTCGCCGCCGCCGCGTCGCAGCCCGTCGTCCCCGCGCCGCCACCCGAGTCGACGGCCGCGGCCGCCCCGCTGCCGTCCGCGCCCAAGGCCGCGTCGCCCGGCTACTGGGTCCAGCTCGGCGCGTTCGGCCGGCTCGACGGCGCCGAGCAGCTGCGCCGCCGCGTCGTCGACTCGCTCGACGCGATGGCGCCGCTGCTCGCGATCTTCAGGGACGGCGGCCTGAACCGCCTGCAGGCCGGGCCCTACGCGACGCGCGAGGACGCGCGCGCCGCGCAGCGCCGCGTCCACGACGCGCTCGGCATGGACGCCGTGATCGTGCTGCGCAAGTAAGGCGTCAGGCGAGCGCCACGCGGTTGCGGCCCAGGTGCTTGGCGCGGTACATCGCGCTCTCGGCATTCTTGGACCTCGAACGCGCGCTCGACGTCGGTGTTGGGCAGGGCGACGCGGAACGCGTCGTCGTCCCAGCGCAGCGGCAGGTCGGCGCCACGCGTGCGCGCGCCTAGCGGCTTGCGCGCGCGCCCATCGCCAGCGCAAGCCCCGCGACAGCGCAAGCGCCAGCTGCGAGCAACAGCATCTCGGCCGGGTCGATCAGGCCGCCGAGCCAGCCGCAGCCAGCGTAGGCCAGCGGCTGCGCGCCGCTCGTGACCAGGGCGTCGCCCGCGACGACCTTGCCGAGATGGCGCGGCGGCGCGAGCGTCTGCAGGGCGGTCGCCCAGGCCGTCAGCCACGCGGCCTCGACGCCGCCGACCAGCGCGGCGCCGAGGACAACGCTCGGCGCGGACGCGCCGAAACCCAGCAGCGCCATCGCGGCGCCAAGCAGCAGGGTGGCGCCCGCGGCGAGCGCGATCGGACGGCGCTGCGCCGCGCCCAGCAAGACGACGCCGATCGACCCGAGGCACGCGCCAAGCCCGGACGCGGCCAGACACAGCCCCCACAGCGCCGCGTCGAAGCGCGCCGCGACCGCGTAGGGCGCGACGACGAGAAAGATCGGAAAGCCGAGCACGCCGACGGCCAGGGTCGCCGCCAGGCCGCGCGCGAGCACGGCGTTGCTGGCGATCGCGCGGAGCCCGACGAGCGCCTCGCGCCGGGGCCGGGAATCGCGGCCCCGCTCATGCCGCGCGCCCGCTTCCGGCAAGCGCGTCGTGACGACGGCGGCGACCCCGAAGCTCAGGCCGTCGAACAGCACGCCCCATACGGCGTCCCACGGCACGAGCACGAAGCCGAGCGTGGCCGGCAGGACCAGGGCCGCGAGGCTGTCGACGAAATTCAGCGCGCCGTTGCCCGCGACCAGGGCTTCTTTCGGCAGCAGGCTCGCGAGCAGAACCTGGCCACAGGGGCGCGCGACGCCGATCGCGACGCCGAACAGCAGGTAGACGGGCAGCAGGCTACACCAGGGCGCAGCGCCGACAAGCAGCCCGGTCGCCACGAGCTGCAGGAGGCCACGCCAGGCGTCGGTGGCGGCGAGCAGACGCCGCGGCGACCGGCGGTCGGCGAGCCCGCCGCCAGCCGCCGCGCCGACGACCGTGCCGAGGCCCACGGCGGCCATGACGAGACCGAAGACCCCGGCGCCCAGGCCGGCGTCGAGCAGTGCGATCGGCAGGGCCGCGAGGCAGACGGCGTCGCCGGCCATCGACAGCCCCTGCCCGAGCAGCAGCGTGCGAAACGGCGCGACGCGCAGCGCGCTTCGATAGGGCTCGGTCCAGCGCACCATGGGCCCCTGGCCGGTCGCCGCGGCGCCGCCGACGGCGGCAACGCCTCAGCGGCTCACCGGCATGCTGAACTCCGCGCCCGCCGCGCCGGCGCCGGGCCAGCGCTGCATCACGCTCTTCTGCTTCGTATAGAAGCGCACGCCCTCCTCGCCATAGGCGTGCAGGTCGCCGAACAGGCTGCGCTTCCAGCCGCCGAAGCCGTGCCAGGCCATCGGCACCGGGATCGGCACGTTGATGCCGACCATGCCGACCTGGACGCGCCGCGCGAACTCGCGGGCGACGCCGCCGTCGCGGGTGAAGCAGGCGACGCCGTTGCCGTATTCGTGGCCGTTGACGAGCGCGAGCGCGGACTCGAAGTCGGGCACGCGCAGGCACACGAGCACCGGGCCGAAGATCTCCTCGCGGTAGATGCGCATCTCGGGGCGCACCCGGTCGAACAGACTCGCGCCGGTGAAGAAGCCCTCGGCGTGGCCGGCCGGCTTGCGGCCGCGCCCGTCGACGAGCAGCTGCGCGCCCTCGGCCACGCCCAGGCCCACGTAGCCCTCGATGCGCTCGAGCGCCTCGCGCGTGACGATCGGGCCCATCTCGCTCGCCGGGTCCATGCCGTCGCCGACGCGCAGGGCCTGGGCGCGCTCGACGAGCCGCGGCACGACGCGGTCGCCGGCCGCGCCGACGAGCACGGCGACCGAGATCGCCATGCAGCGCTCGCCGGCCGAGCCGTAGGCTGCGCCGATCAGCGCGTCGACGGCGAGCTCGACGTCGGCGTCGGGCATCACGACGAGGTGGTTCTTCGCGCCGCCGAGCGCCTGCACGCGTTTGCCGTGGCGCGCGCCGGTCTCGTAGATGTGGCGCGCGATCGGCGTCGAGCCGACGAAGGACAGCGCCGCGACGTCGGGGTGCTCGAGCAGGCCGTCGACGGCCTCGCGGTCGCCCTGCAGCACGTTGAACACGCCGTCGGGCAGGCCGGCGCGCTGGAGCAGGCGCGCGACGAGCAGGCTCGGCGAGGGGTCGCGCTCGCTCGGCTTGAGGATGAAGGCGTTGCCGCAGGCGAGCGCGAGCGGCGCCATCCACATCGGCACCATGAACGGGAAGTTGAACGGCGTGACGCCGGCCGTCACGCCGAGCGGCTGGCGCAGCGTCCAGTTGTCGATGCCGGTCGAGACCTGGTCGGTGTGGTCGCCCTTGAGCAGCTGCGGCACGCCGCAGGCGAACTCGACGATGTCGAGGCCGCGCTGGACCTCGCCCTGGGCGTCGCCGAAGACCTTGCCGTGCTCGGCCGTGATCATCGCGGCGAGCTCGTCGTGGTGGGCGTGCAGCAGCTCGAGGAAGCGGAACATCACGCGCGCGCGCTTGAGCGGCGGCGCGTCGCCCCAGGCCGGCTGGGCCGCGCGCGCGGCCGCGACGGCCGCGTCGACGTCGGCGCGGCTCGCGAGCTGGACCTCGCGCGCAACCTGGCCCAGCGCCGGCTGCCAGACCGGCTGGCTGCGTCCCGAGCTGCCCGGCACCATGCGCCCGGCGATGTAGTGGGTCAGGGGGTCGCGCGCGGCATAGGGGGTGGGCATGGCTTGTCTCCGGCAGACCGGCAAGAATAGCGGCATGAGCCCGTCCCCGAAATCCGCAAACCCGCCATCCCTGCCGCCCTTCGGCGACATCGAAATCGAGACCCTCGAGGCCCTGCTCGACGCCGTGCCGGCGCCGCTCGAGCCGCTCGACCTCGCGATGCTCGACGGCTACCTGGTCGGCGTGCTGCTGCAGCCGCGCCCGGTGCCCGAGGCGCAATGGGCGCCCCATGTGTTCGACGCCGAGGAGGGCCGCGCCCCCCAGCCCGGCTTCGACACCGAGCCGGTCATGAAGCTCGCGCGGCGCCGCCACGCCCAGCTCGACCGCGCGATCGCGCAGCGCCAGTGGTTCGACCCGCTCGTGTTCGAGCTCGACGAGGACGCGACGCCCTCGGAGGTGCTGCTGCCCTGGGTCGCGGGCTTCGCGCTCGCGGTCGAGCTGTTCCCGGCGCTGCTGCGCCTCGACGAGCAGCGCCTGCTGGAGCCGCTGGCGGCGCTGTACATGCACCTCGACCCGGCCGACCTCGAGGACGCCGACGAGCTGCTCGAGGAGATCGAGACGCTCGAGCCGCCGACCGACCTCGGCGACGCGGTCGAGGGCCTTGTCAGCGCCTGCCTGATGCTCGCCGACATCGGCCGGCCGCAGCCCGCGCCGTCCAAGCCGGGCCAGCGCCGCGGCCCGCCCGGGCCGTCAGGCAAACAGACGCGCCGCGTGCAGCCCAAGCCCCGTCGCCACTGAGGCGAAGCGGTCGCCGCGCACGGCCGCGGCGCGCGGGAACTCGGCCGCGATCGCGTCGGCGAGCGTCGCGAGGCCGGTCGAGCCGCCGGTGAAATAAAGCACGTCGATCGCGTCGGGCGCGAGGCCCGCGAGGCGCACCGTGTCGCGCGCCGCCGCGACGATGCGGCCGAGGTCGGCCGCGAGCGCCGCGCCCGCCTGGGCCGCGTCGAGGCCGACGCTCAGGCCCCGTTCGACATGGCCGAGATCGATCGTCGTCGTGCCGCCCGCGGCGACCGCGATCTTCGCGGCCTCGGCGCGGCCCGCGAGCTCGTGGCCGAGGCGGTCCTCGACGACGGTCAGCAGGCGCCGGTGGTGGTCGGGGTTGGCGTAGAACGGCTTCATCTGGCGCAGCTCGGCGACGCGCAGCGGGCTGTAGACCGTGTTGATCAGGTGCCAGGTCGCGAGGTCGAAGTAGATGCCGCTCGGCACCTCGCGGGCCGGGCCGTCGGCGCGCGCGGGGCCGAGCGCGCGGTAGCCGAACTCGGGCAGGATGCTCGCGAGCTCGACATGGCGGTCGAAGTCGGTGCCCGCGATGTGCACGCCGTGGTTCGCGAGGATGTCGTCGCGGCGCTCGACGCGCTGCATGCGCGCGGGGCCGACGCGCACGACCGAGAAGTCCGAGGTGCCGCCACCGATGTCGGCGACGAGCACGAGGCGCTCGGCCGGGGCCTGGCGCTCGTAGTCGAAGGCCGCCGCGATCGGCTCGTACTGGAAGCGCACCTCCTGGAAGCCGGCCGCGCGCGCGGCCGCCTCGAGCGCGGCCTGGGCCGCGGCGTCGCGCGCCGGCTCGTCGTCGACGAAGAACACCGGCCGGCCGAGCACGACGCGCTCGGCCGGCTGGCCCGCGGCCTGGGCGAGCTTGCGCAGGCGCTTCAGGTAGCCGGCGACGATGTCCGCGTACTTCACGCCGCGGCCGCCGCCGACGTCGGTGGTCTGCTCGGCGAGCGGCGAGCCGAGGATGCTCTTCATCGAGCGCATCAGGCGGCCGTCGACGCCGTCGACGTAGGCGGCGATCGCGGCGCGGCCGAAGGCGCGCGGCGGGCCATCGGCGTCGTCGCGGCCGTCGACGAGGTAGAAGACGGCTGTCGGCATCGTCACATGGCCGGGCTCGAGTTCGACGAGGCGCATGCCGGCCTCGGCGGGGATCGCGATCGCCGAGTTGGACGTACCGAAGTCGATGGCGCAGAAGTCTGCGCGGGGGCTGGGCTTGTTCATGGGGGCGCGCATTGTAGGCGGGCGCCCCACCACTACGCTCCCAGCCCGATCACGCGAGACGTGATCGGTCCTTCGTCGCGCGTCGAACAGCACACCGGTGCTGTTCTCGGTCGCGACTCAGCCATAGAACCCGAAGTCGAGCGCCGGCCGGCGGCCGGCCATCAGCTCGGCCATCGCCTTGCCCGAGCCGGCGCCATGGGTCCAGCCGAGCGTGCCGTGGCCCGCGTTGATCCACAGGTTCGCGGCACGGCGGCTGCGGCCGATGTACGGAATGTTGGTCGGCGTGCTCGGGCGCAGGCCGGTCCAGTAGTTGCGCTCGGACAGGTCGGCGACGCCCGGGAACAGCTCCTCGTAGCGCTTGACCAGCGCGTCGCAGCGCGTGCGCGACTTCGGGTTGGCGAGGTCGAGGTCGAAGCCGCTGAGCTCGGCCGTGCCGGCGATGCGGATGAAGTCGCCGAGGCGCGAGATCGCGATCTTGCGCGTGTCGTCGAGCAGGCTCACGACGCTCGCGGCCTCGGGCCGCTTCAGGCGCAGCGTCGCCGAGTAGCCCTTGGCCGGGTAGATGTTGAGGAACTCGCCGAGCGGACGCACGAGCGCCGGCGTGTACGAGCCCATCGCCGCGACGAAGGCGTCGGCCTTGAGCAGCATCTTGCGGCCGGTCTCGGCCGACGCGATCTGCACCGCGTCGACGCCCTGGCCGCTCCTCGACAGCGCGAGCACGTCGTGCTCGTACAGGAACTGCGCGCCGCGCGCGGCGCAGCGCTTCGCGAGCTCCTGGGTGAACACGCGCGCGTCGCCCGACTCGTCGCTGGGCGTGTAGGTGCCGCCGTAGATGCGGCCCTGGAAGCCGGCGAGCGCGGGCTCGACCCTGAGCACCTCGTCGTGGTCGAGGATGCGCCGGTCGACGCCGTGGCTGCGCATGATCTCGGCCGCGACGACGCCGCCGTCGAAGTCGGCCTGGCTCGAGAAGAAATGCAGGATGCCGCGCTCGAGGCGGTGGTATTCGATGCCCGTGGCGGCGACGACGTCCTTGAGCGCGGCATGGCTGTAGCGGCCGAGCTGGACCAGCTGTTCGACGTTGCGCTCGAACGCCGCGCTCGTGCACTGGCCCAGGAAGGCCAGGCCCCAGCGCCATTGCGCGGGGTCGAGGCGCGGGCGGAACAGCAGCGGCGAGTCGTCGCGCAGCAGCCATTTCGCGACCTTCAGCGGCGCGCCGGCGTTGGCCCAGGGCTCGCAGAAGCACACCGAGATCTGCGCGCCGTTCGCGAAGCTCGTCTCGAGCGCGGCGTCGCGCTGGCGGTCGACGACGGTGACCTCAAAGCCCTGCTCGAGCAGGTGCCAGGCGGTGCTGACGCCGATGATGCCGGCGCCGAGGACGACGACTTTCATGGGGGGAATCCTTGTGCGTGGAGCCAACCGGCGATTGTCCGCAGGGCTCCTTGAAATAAGAAGCCTCAGGAAAATTTCTTCGAATACATTAGAGAGACTAATGAAAGACCTGGACCCCGCCGGCCTCGACTGCCTCGCCGCGCTCGCCGACGAAGGCAGCTTCGAGCGCGCCGCGCAGCGCCTCACGATCACCCAGAGCGCGGTGTCGCAGCGCCTGCGCAGCCTCGAGGCGCAGGCCGGCCAGCTGCTCGTCGTGCGCTCGCGGCCGCTGCGCCTGACCGACGCGGGCAAGGTCCTGCTGCGCTTCGCGCGCCAGCTCCAGGCCCTGCACACCGACCTCGCGCTCGAGCTCGGCCGCGGCCCGGCGCGCGCCGAGCGCATCGCGATCGCCGTCAACGCCGACAGCCTCGCGACCTGGGTGTTGCCTGCGCTCGACCCGCTGGTCCAGCGCGGCCTGGCCGAGGGCTTCGGGCTCGAGCTGATCGTCGACGACCAGGATTTCACGCACGACCGGCTGCGCCAGGGCGAGGTGCTCGGCTGCGTGTCGACGGTCAGCCGCGCGCTGCGCGGCTGCATGGTCCAGCCGCTCGGCGTGATGCGCTACGTGGCCGTCGCGAGCCCGGACTTCATGGCGCGGCACCGGCCCGAGGGGCTGAACGCCGCGAACTTCGCGACCACGCCCTTCCTGGTGTTCAACCGCAAGGACGACAACCAGGCGCTGTGGGTGGCCAAGGCCTTCGGGCTGCGCGCGCCGCGGCTGCGCGAGCGCTACGTGCCGTCGAGCGAGGCCTATGTACGCGCGGCCTGCGCGGGCTGGGGGGTCGGGGTCGCGCCGGCGCTGCAGGTCCAGCCGCTGATCGCGGCGGGCCAATTGGTCGCGCTGCGGCCCGAGGTCAGCGTCGAGGTCGCGCTGTACTGGCATCAATGGAAGCTCGCACCCGACGACGCGGGTGCCGCGCGCGGTGCGCTGCTGAGCCTGACGGGTCAGGCTTTGATCGACGGCGCGGCCCGGGCGCTCGCGAGCGCTTGACGCTCGGTCAAAGGACGCACAGCCCCCGGCTGACCGCCGGCTGGCAATGGCGTAAAGCCGACGTCAGTGGAGCTCTGCGCGGGCGTCGACCTGGGTCTCGGTGACCACATGGCTGACTTCGAGCAGCGCCGGCCGGGCCGTGGCCGCGCTGACATGGCGCTGGGCCACGAGCGTCGGAGCCTTGGCGTCAGCACGCGCCGACAGCGTCGGCTGGAGCTGGACGGCCGAAGCCAGCCACAACGCGGAGCCGACGACAGCGGCGACCACGCTGTAAGAGCACAAGCGTATAAAAAGTTCGTTCATCCCTGATTCCGCAATGCAACATGCGCGGAGGCGCAGCATAACCACCCCTGGGGAAATCCTCTATCCCACCTTAGTGGCGTCAAGGGTCATTACCTAGATTTGGTGAATTTGGCCGGCAGCTTACGTGGCATCCGGGGCACAAACCGTAACTATGTGCGTATTTCCCCCTAGGCTGGGGATTTGGGTCGCGGCTTTTGGGTCCACACTCGAACCAGCTCAAACGTCCGCCCCTTAACGCCGCGAGGTCCGCCATGCGCATCGCCAACGCCCTGAGCTTCTTCCGTCGCCAGCCCGTTCGCGTCGAGCAGGATCCGGCCGATATGGGCACGGCCTTCGGCATGGAGGCGAGCCTCGAGAACGACGCCGCGCGGCCACCGGCCAAGGCCTACGAACTCGAGTCGGCTCAGGCCGCGGAAGGCGATTCGCCGCTGTCCTGGCTGTCGCGGCGGCACAACTGAAGCCCGTCGGGCTTCGCCTTCAAACCTCGAGCAACAGGTCCGGGCGGAAGCGTTCGGCCTCGCCGCGGCGTTCGTGGCCGCGTGCGTTGCAGACCACGCGCGTCGTACCGACGCGGTAGTCGTGCTGGCAATGCAGATGGCCGTGCAGCCACAGGCGCGCGCCCGGCAGCAGCGCCTCGTCGTCGTTGCAAAAGCTTGCCGTTCCGGGTTGACGGCCATAGCGCGGGTCGGCGCTGCGGATGCTGGGTGCAAAGTGAGTGATCACAACCGTCGTATCCCAATCGGCCCCTGACTCGCCCTTGGCGAGCTCGGCGGCAAGCCAGGCGCGGCATTCGAGCGCGAGCGTGCGCACGGCCGGCGCGTCGAAGGGCGCGCCGTGCCGGCGCGCGTTCATCACGCGCTGGAAATAGCCGCCCGCGCGCAGTGCGCGGTCGCGGCCGGCCGGGCCGAACAGGTCGAAGTCGCACCAGCGCGTACTGCCGACGAAGCGCACGCGGCGCCCGTCGGCGCACGTCACGACGCGCACCGCGTCGTCGAGCAGGCCGAGGCCCAGGCTCGCGCAATGGCCGGCGAGCGCGACGCGCGCGGCGTCGACGTCGCGACCGTCGTACTCGTGGTTGCCGGGCACGAAGAGCACCGGCACCGGCCAGCCGGCGAAGCGCGCAAGGCCGGCCCAGCCCGCGTCGACGTCGCCCGCGAGCACGAGCAGCTCGGCGCCCGCCGCCGGGGTCGGCGCGAAGTCCTCGGTCTCGAGGTGCAGGTCCGACAGCAACTGCAGCTTCACGGGCGCAGCGTCGTCGCGATCACTGGGCGCCGTGGCAATGCTTGTACTTGCGGCCCGAGCCGCAGTGGCAGGGGTCGTTGCGGCCTAGTTTGGGTGCGTCGCGGCGCACCTGGTCGACCTTGTAGCGCAGCTCCTCGGTCAGGTCGCAGAGGTCGGCGACCGTGACGACGAGCTCCTCGATCGCCGCGTCGACGTCCTTGAGCGGGTGCTCGCGGTCGAGCGTCGCGACGACTTCCTTCTCCTCGGCGGTCTCGGCCGGCAGGTGGCGGTACAGGCGCGCGAGCGCCGCGTGGACCGCGTCGTCGCCCATCTCGGACAGCTCGGGGAAGCACAGGCAGGCGTGCTGGAAGCCGGCGACCCAGGGCATCAGCATGCGCGAGGCCGGCGTCAGCGCCTCGTAGGCAAGGCGCGAGGCCGCGTCCTCGGCCGATTCGCCGGCCGGCGCCGGGGCCGGCGCGAGCGCCTCCTCGTCGAGGTCGAGCACGACCGGGTCGAACCAGCCGTCCTCGACGAGGCAGCGGTTCAGCGCGGCGTGGTGGCGTTCGACCATCGCGCGGACCTTGCCGAGCCAGCCGGCGTCGACGCCGTCGGGCAGCGCGCCGCCGTCGTAGTCGAAGATCGGCGGCAGCCATTCCTCGACCGGGATCAGGCGCGGCTGGACCAGCACGCCGCACAGATAGCCGTCGAGCATCGAGGCGTCGAGCGGGTTCAGCGGATCGGGCGTGGCGGCGAGGAGTTCGTCGAGTTCGGCGAACTCGGCGTCGGTCAGGTCTTGGGTGCTCATGGCGCGATTGTCGCCGTTCGCCAGGCCGACGGGCGGGCCGGCTCAGGCCGCGCGCGGTTCGCCCTTGCGCCGCGCCGCCTCGACGAGGCGCTCGCGCAGCCACGCGTCCGGCGCGCGGCCCTCGGCGCGCAGGTGCCACAGCATGTCCACGTGGACCCTGGACAGCGACAGCGGCAGCGGCCGCTCGACGAGCTCGTTCTTGAAGCCGGTCGCCTCGACGAAGGCCGCGGGCAGCACGGTCAGCAGGTCCGAGTGCCGCGCGACGCGGCCGGCCGTCGAGAACTGGTTGACCGTCAGCATGATGCGGCGGCTGCGCTGCAGCGCGCCCAGCGCCTCGTCGACGAAGCCCTGCGGCCGCCCCGAGAAGCTCACGAGCATGTGCTCGGCCGCGCAAAAGGCGTCGAGCGTCAGCGCCTGCTCGGCGAGCGGATGGCCGCGCCGCATCACGCACACGTACTCGGTGTCGTAGAGGCGCTGCCAGCGGATGGCCGCCTGGCTGCCCTGGGTCTTGATCGCCGCGAGCGCGCTCGGGAAATAGCCGATCGCGAGGTCGACCTCGCCCTGCTCGAGCAAGGCCCGCGGGTCGCGCGTCGTCAGCGGCAGGACCTGGACGTTGGCGAGCGCGCGCAGCTGCTCGAACTGCGCGACGAGGCCCGGCATCAGCAGCGAGGCCGTCGAGTCGGCCATCGCGATGCGGAACACCGCCGCGTCGGCGTCGGGCCGGTACGCCGCCGGCAGCAGCAGCTGCTGGAGCCGCGCGAGCCCTTCGCGGACCTCGGGCCACAGCGCTTCGGCGCGCGCGGTCGGGCGCATGCCAAAGGCCTGGCGCACGAACAGCTCGTCGCCCAGCGCCTCGCGCAGCCGGCGCAGCGCGTGGCTCACGGCCGGCTGGGTCATCGCGAGCCGGTCGGCCGCGCGCGTGAGGTTGCGCTCGGCCATCACGGCGTCGAAGACCTTGAGCAGGTTCAGGTCGAGCTGGCGGAAGTTCATCGTGTGGGCAGCACCCAAGACATGCACATTGTTTATATATTAAATTCAATCAATTCATTTCGCACATATACGGGAAATCCCTAGACTCTCGGCATTGGCTCAATCGAGAGCCATCCCAAGGAGTCATTCATGAGCGTCGCCACCCAAACCTTCGGCCTGCCGGTTCGCATCCAGCACGGCGGTTCGTATGCGGCGATCGGCCTGCGCGTCTACAAGCGCCTGATCGCCAGGATCCAGGAGCGCCTCGAGGCGCGCCGCCAGCAGGAAGCCGAGCACGCGCTGTTCGCGCTCGCCGCCCAGTACGAGAGCTCGATGCCCTCGTTCGCGGCCGAGTTGCGCGCCGCCGCCGCGCGCCGCTGAGCTCTCGCGCGCTTTGGCGCCCGATCAAAGCAAAAGCCCGCTCGATGAGCGGGCTTTGTCGTTTCAAGGCGCCGTTCGGCGCCCGGCTCAGAGCGTCGCGAGGCGCGCCTCGATGCGCGCCTTGGTCGCCGGCAGCTCCGGCGGCAGGTGGTGGGCGAGCTGGGCGAACAGCTCGGCGTGGAGTTCGAGCTCGGTCGTCCACGCGGCCTTGTCGATGCGCGTGACCTCGTCGTACTGCGCGGGCGTGAAGCCCAGGCCGTCCCAGTTCAGGTCGCCGTAGCCCGGCGTCACGCCGAACACGTTCTCGGCGCCGCTGCCGCCGCCCTCGATGCGGTCGAGCATCCACTTGAGCACGCGCATGTTCTCGCCGTAGCCAGGCCAGACGAACTTGCCGTCGGCCCCCTTGCGGAACCAGTTCACGCAGAAGATCCGCGGCAGCTTCGCGCCGGCGGCCTGCAGGCGCGCGCCGAGCTGCAGCCAATGGCCGAAGTAGTCGGCCATGTTGTAGCCCATGAACGGCAGCATCGCGAACGGGTCGCGGCGCACGACGCCCTGCTGGCCGGCCGCCGCGGCGGTGGTCTCGGAGCCCATCGTCGCGGCCATGTAGACGCCCTCGACCCAGTCGCGCGCTTCGGTCACGAGCGGCACCGTCGTCGAGCGGCGGCCGCCGAAGATGAACGCGTCGATCGCGACGCCGGCCGGGTCGTCCCAGGCCGGGTCGAGCGCCGGGTTGTTGGTCGCGGCGACCGTGAAGCGCGCGTTCGGGTGCGCGGCCTTCGCGCCGGTCGCCCGGGCGATCTCGGGCGTCCAGTCATGGCCCTGCCAGTCGACCAGGTGATCCGGCGGCGTCGCGCTCATGCCCTCCCACCAGACGTCGCCGTCGTCGGTCAGCGCGACGTTCGTGAAGATCACGTCGCGCTCGAGGCTGGCCATGCAGTTCGGGTTCGTCAGCGTATTGGTGCCCGGCGCGACGCCGAAATAGCCGGCCTCGGGGTTGATCGCGTAGAGGCGGCCGTCGGCGCCCGGCTTGATCCAGGCGATGTCGTCGCCGATCGTCGTGATCTTCCAGCCCTTGAAGGCCTCGGGCGCGATCAGCATCGCGAAATTGGTCTTGCCGCAGGCGCTCGGGAAGGCCGCCGCGACATGGTGCTTGCGGCCCTCGGGGCTTTCGACGCCGAGCACGAGCATGTGCTCGGCGAGCCAGCCCTGGTCGCGGCCCATCGTCGAGGCGATGCGCAGCGCGAAGCATTTCTTGCCGAGCAGCGCGTTGCCGCCGTAGCCCGAGCCGTAGGACCAGATCTCGCGCGTCTCGGGGTAATGGACGATGTACTTGGTCTTGTTGCACGGCCACTTGACGTCGGCCTGGCCGGCCTCGAGCGGCGCGCCGACCGTGTGCACGCAGGGCACGAACTCGCCGTCGGTGCCGAGCACGTCGAGCACGCCGCGGCCCATGCGCGTCATGATGCGCATGTTCACGGCCACGTAGGGGCTATCGGACAGCTCGACGCCGATATGCGCGATCGGCGAGCCGAGCGGGCCCATGCTGAACGGCACGACGTAGAGCGTGCGGCCGCGCATCGCGCCGCGGAACAGCGCATTCGGGCCGGTCTGCAGCAGCGCGCGCATCTCGGCCGGGTCGGTCCAGTTGTTGGTCGGGCCCGCGTCTTCCTTCCTGGCGCTGCAGATGAAGGTGCGGTCCTCCACGCGCGCGACGTCGCTCGGGTCCGAGCACGCGAGGTAGCTGTTCGGGCGCAGCGCCGGGTTGAGTTTCTTGAAGGTACCGGCGGCGACGAGCTGGGCGCACAGGCGCTCGTACTCGGCCTGGCTGCCGTCGCACCAGTAGACGTCGCGCGCTTCGGTCAGGGCGGCCACCTCGGCCACCCAGGCGATCAGCCGGGCGTGTTTCACATAGGCGGGCGTGTTCAAACGCAGCCCTTCCATCGCGGGTCGGTTCATGGTCAAGGTCCCAAAGCAATAAAACTGGATTGGGTCAACCTCGACGGGCGCTCCAAGGGGCGCGGGGCTGAGCCAATACAGCTCCAGGACATTGTCGGATCAATGTAACCTTGCTGTAACCGCCGGAATCGGTGGCCCGATGCAAAACAGTAATAACCTGATGCGCAGGGATCGGCGGCGCCAGCATGACAGCTGTCACGCCGGGCCGATGACAGCCGTGACTGGGCGGGTGGCCGGGCGATTCGCAGAATCCGGCCCATCCACCAGGAGCCCGCCATGAATCTGCCCAGCCTCGCCGCGACCGCCCTCGCCCCCAGCGCCGCCGAGCGACCCGCGCCAGCCGACCGCCAGGCCGCCGTGCGCCGCGGGCGCGCGATCGGCGCGACCTTCCTGTCCGGCTTCGGCACGCTGTGGGTCGCGATGGGCAGCCTCGCGGCCGACGCCCGGCCGGCGCTGGTCGCCGCGATCGTCGCCTGCGGCGCGGCGCTGTTCTTCGTGGCCGGCTGGCGCGTGCGCCGCCTTGGCGACGCCGCGGATTCGGCCGAACTCGCCGGCTGGCAGGCGCAGCGCAGCCGCGTCTTCAAGCGCGTGAACCAGGCCCAGTACCTCGCGATCGCGGCGGTCGTGGTCGGCTGCAACCTCGCCCAGCGCCCCGCGTGGATCTGCAACGGCATCCTGCTCGTCGTCGGCCTGCACTTCTTCCCGCTCGCGCGGCTGTACGCGTCGCGCGCCCATGCGGTGATCGGCGCAGCCCTGTGCCTTGCCGCCGCCTACGGCGCGCTGTTCCAGGGCGGCGAGCCGAACAACACGCTCGCGCCGATCGCCGCAGGACTGGTGCTGTGGGCGGGTGCCGGCTACGGGCTGTGGCGCAGCCTTGCCGGAGGGGACTGAGCTTCAGCGCCCGATCTCGCCGGGCCGCGGCCGGCCGAGGATCGCGAACGCATCGTCGACCGGCGCGTAGCCGACGATCTCCCGGGTCTGCGCGATGGCTTGAAGCAGGCGCAATGGGCGATCCGCACGACGATGCACGACAGGCCCTCGGCGTCGCTGAAGCAGGCGGCCAGGGCTTCGCCAAAGCATTTCGACACACCGTAGAGATTGCGCGGCCGGAGCGGGTCGCGCTCTTGGACCTGGTAGTCGAGCGGATAGCCCTCGACCGTCTGGGCGCTGCTCGCGAAGACCACGCGCCGCGCCGCTTGACGAGGCGCAGCCATGCGCGGATTGGCACGCGCGGACTTGGTATACCGTCGCGTGATCCTGATCCGCCCCCCCTGCCATGCAAGCCTCCCGCCTCCTGACCCTCGCCCTGCTGACCGCCGCCCTGACGGGTTGCGCACTCGGCCCCCGCCCCGCGGCCCGCAGCGAAACGACCCTGCCCCTGAACCGCGCCTGGTACGACGGCCAAGAGGTCGAGTACGTGACGACCGACATCTCGAACCGCGCGATGGCCGAGACGCTCGGCGTGAACTACGCGCCGCGGCTCGCCGACGCGCTGCCCGGCCCCGGCCATGTCTCGATCGTCGAGCGCGTCTATAAATTCCCGGGTGGGGAACAGCGCAGCGTGTTCCAGTCGGCGCCGGTGCCCGGCGGCGCGGCCAACCGCGACGACTCGTACAGCCCGCTGTGGCGGCTCGTGCTGGTGCGCTGGACCCAGGCCCCGCACGAGCTGCGCGACGAGGAGGCGATCCTCGCGGCGGCCGAGCGCGGCGAGCTGAGGCTCGAGATCACCGACATCGTCGTCAACTGCCCGGTCACGCGCTCGCCCGACGGCGCCTTTCTGAAGGGCGTGCGATGAAGCTGCTGTCCCTGAATACCGCGCGCGCCGCGGCGCTCGAGACCCCTCAAGGGAGCGTCCAGAGCGCGATCCGCAAGCGCGCGCGCGAGGGCGCCGTCGCGGTCCAGGCCCTCGGGCTCGAGGGCGACGAGCAGGCCGACCCGAGCGTCCACGGCGGCCAGAGCAAGGCCGTCTACGCCTACCCGTCCGAGCATTACGGCTTCTGGCAGACCGTGCGCGCCCAGGCCGGCGCGGCCGGCTGGGACGCGGCGCTCGCGCCCGGCGCGCTCGGCGAGAACCTCACGCTCGCGGGCCTGCTCGAGAGCGAGGTCTGCATCGGCGACCGCCTGCGCTTCGCCGACTGCGAGCTCGTCGTCAGCGAGCCGCGCTACCCCTGCTTCAAGTTCAACGCGGTGATGGGCTTCAATCAGGCCGCGAAGCTGATGGCCCAGAGCGGCTGGTGCGGCTTCTACCTGGCCGTGCATCGGCCCGGCACGCTCGCGGCCGGCGAGGCCTTCGAGCTTGTGCATGGGCCGCGCGAGGTCGGCATCGTCGAGCTGTTCAAGGCAAGAATGAAGAAGGCCTGACGCTCGCGCGCCAGGCCTTCGAGGCGGAACCGCCGCAGCGCTTTACGCGAGCGCCGCGTAGTCGGTATAGCCCTTCGCGTCGCCGCCGTACCAGGTCGCGCGGTCGGCCGGGGTCAGCGCGGCGTTCAGGCGCAGGCGGCGCACGAGGTCGGGGTTGGAGATGAAGTCGCGACCGAACGAGACGAGGTCGGCGCGGCCCTCGGCGACGGCGGCGAGCGCCATGTCGCGCGTGTAGCCGTTGTTCGCGATATAGGCGCCCGGGAAACGCGCGCGCAGCGCCTGGTAGTCGAAGGGCGCGAAGTCGCGCGGGCCGCCGGTCTGGCCTTCGACGACCTCGAGGAACGCGAACTTCAAGGGCGCGAGGCGCTCGACGACATGGTTGAACAGCGCCTGCGGGTCGCTGTCGAGCGCCGCGTCGTTCGACGGCGTGACCGGCGAGATGCGCAGGCCCGTGCGGCCCGCGCCGACGGCCGCGACGATCGCCTCCATGACCTCGACGAGCAGGCGCGCGCGGTTCTCGATCGAGCCGCCGTAGGCGTCCGTGCGGTCGTTGATGCTGTCGCGCAGGAACTGGTCGATCAGGTAGCCGTTCGCGCCGTGGACCTCGACGGCGTCGAAGCCGGCCTCGACCGCGCATTCGGCGGCGTGGGCGAACTGGCGCACGACACCGGGCAGCTCGTCGAGGCGCAGCGCGCGTGGCGCCGACACGTCGATGAAGCCCTCGGGCGCGAAGGTCTTGGTCTTGGCCGCGGTGGCCGTGCTCGAGACCGGCGCGACGCCGCCGGGCTGGAAGCCGACATGCGAGATGCGGCCCACGTGCCACAGCTGCACGGCGATCTTGCCGCCCTCGGCGTGAACCGCGTCGGTGACCTGCTTCCAGGCGGCGATCTGCTCCTTGCTGTGGATGCCGGGCGTGTCCATATAGCCCTGGCCCTCGAGCGCGATCTGGGTGCCTTCGCTGATCAAGAGGCCCGCGCTCGCGCGCTGGCGGTAGTACTCGACGGCGAGCGTGCCCGGACGCAGGCCCTGCGAGCGGCTGCGCGTGAGCGGCGCCATGACGATGCGGTTGGCGAGCGAAACGTCGCCGATCTGGATGGGGTCGAAAAGATTAGCCATGGCCGTTACCCTAACCGCATTCGCCGCGCCGCGCTGCCGCCCACGCGACAGCCTCGCCCGGCCGGGCTTTTGCCCCGCGCGCGAGGCGCCGGCGACGAAATTCGGCTAGGCGCAGCGCCACGCGGCCGGGCGCTTCAGTACAGTCCGGGTCATGCTTGCTTATCGCCACGCCTTTCATGCCGGCAACCACGCCGATGTGCTCAAGCACACCGTGCTCGCCGAAGTCCTGCGCTACATGGCCGAAAAGGACAAGCCCTACACGCTCGTCGACACCCACGCGGGCGCCGGCGGCTACTCGGTCGAGGGCCGCTACGCCCAGAAGAAGGCCGAGTACGCCGACGGCATCGCGCGCCTGTGGGGCGCGCGCGACCTGCCGCCGCTGCTCGCGCGCTACGTCGCGCTCGTGCGCGCGTTCAACCCCGACGGCCAGCTGCGCCAGTACCCGGGCTCGCCCGCGATCGCGAACATGCTGCTGCGCGCCGACGACCGCCTGCGCGTCTACGAGCTGCACCAGACCGACTACCGCATCCTCTCGACCTACCTCGAGAGCCGGCCCAACACCCAGGTGTCCGACCGCGACGGCTTCGCGTCGCTGAAGAGCGAGCTGCCGCCGCCGTCGCGCCGCGGCGTCGTGCTGATGGACCCGTCCTACGAGCTCAAGACCGACTACGCAAAGGTGCTCGCCGCGCTGCGCGAGGGCCTGCAGCGCTTCGCCGACGGCGTGTTCATGATCTGGTACCCGCAGCTGCAGCTGCTCGAGTCGGCCCAGCTCGCCCAGCGCCTCAAGGCCACGGCCGACGCGGCCGCGAAGAAGGGCTGGCTGCACGTGCGCCTGACCGTGGCCCAGCAGGACAACGCGCAGGGCTTCGGCATGCTCGGCTCGGGCATGTTCATCGCGAACCCGCCGTTCACGCTGCACGACGACCTCCAGGCCTGCCTGCCCTGGCTCGTCGAGCAGCTCGGCCTGTACGACGGCGCGAACTACCTCCTCGAGCGCAAAGCCGTCTGATGGAGGCGGTCTGATGCCCTTCAGCCGCTCGGCCTTCGCGCGCTGCCTGCCGTTCGCGATCTTCATGGCCCTGCTGGGCCTGCGCGGCGCGCTGCCGCCAAGCCTGAGCGCGAGCCTCGGCCTCGACGCGCGCTGGATCTACGGCCTCGGCGTCGTGCTCGTCGGCGGCACGCTGATCTGGCACCGCCAGGAGTACGGCGAGCTCGCGCGCCAGAACCTGCCGCCGTGGCGCGAGGCGCTGCTCGCGGCGGGCGTCGGCCTCGCCGTGTTCGCGCTCTGGATCACGCTGACCGCGCCGTGGATGCAGCTCGGCACGCCGACCGCGAGCTTCGTGCCGGTGCGCGCCGACGGGCGCCTCGACCCCGCCCTCGTCGCCGTGCGCTGGGTCGGCGCGGCCGTCGTCGTGCCGCTGATGGAGGAGCTGTTCTGGCGCGGCTTCCTGATGCGCTGGGTCGACAGCCCGCGCTTCGAGACGGTCGACCCGCAGCGCGCGACGTGGCGCGCGGTCCTCGTCTCGACCTTCATCTTCGTGCTCGCCCACACGCTGTGGCTCGCCGCCGCGATCGCGGGCCTCGCGTACGCGTGGCTGTACCGCCGCCACGGCCGGCTCTGGAGCGCCGTGATCGCGCACGCGGTCACGAACGGCGTGCTCGGCGCCTGGGTCGTCGGGACGGGGCGCTGGGAGTTCTGGTGACGAAGCGCCCCTAACGCTGCAACAGCCGGATCTGCTCGGCGAGCCAAGAGCGCATCGCGACGACGAGCGTGTAGGGCTTCTTCTCGACCTGCGGCAGGCGGAAGTCCTGCAGGTGCACGCGCGCGAAGTCCTCGGCGACGCGGCGCAGCCGCTCGGCGAGCTCGCGCGCGTGCGCGGGCTCGAGCTGGCCGTGCACGAGCGTCAGCAGCTCGCCGTCGCCGTCGAAACGGCCCGCGTAGAAGTCGTGCAGCACCTGCTCGCGGAAATAGCCGATCAGCGGGCCGTTGGGCCGCCAGCGCAGCGTCTTCGCGACGCGCAGCTTGTAGCGGTTATGCGGGCGCAGCTCGATGATGCCGAGGCGGTCGAGCTCGGCGAGGCGGCGCACGACCTCGGCCGCGTCGAGCCGGTAGGCCGCGACGATCTGCTCGAAGCTCCACTGGCTCAGGCAGCTCATCGCGACGAGCAGCAGCTTGGGCTCGGCGACCACGGCGCGCTCCTGCGCGAGGCTCAGCTCGCGCTGCACCGGCTGCTGGTCGGCGAGCTGGCGCGCGAGCTCGTTGAAGTCCATGCGCAGCAGGCCGCACAGCGCGTCGACACGCGACAGCGGCATTTCGCCGTCGCGCCCGAACATGCGCTTGACGCTCGCCTCCGACAGGCCCAGGTGGCGCGCGACGGCCGCGTAGCTGAGGCCCTGCTGCTTGAGTTCGGCCTTGATCAGGTCGACGAGTTGGCGGCTGCTCATGGCCTGGACGGTATCTCAAAACGATACCTACAGCATCGAAATATGCACCTCCCGTCGAAATCCAGGCGCGCCGATGCCGGGTCGCCGCGAGCATCGCGCCGTGCTCACCCAACGGAACGTCATGCAACTCGGAAGACGCCACCTGCTGTGCTGCGGCGCCGCCGTCGCCGCGGGCCTGTTCACCCGCCTCGGCCGCGCCGCCATCCTCAACCCCTGCGAAAGCGGCGCGCTGCCGGCCGAGCTCCACGACTTCGTGCAGCAAAGCCTCGCGGGCCTCGACCCGCAGCAGCTGTGGGACAGCCATTGCCACCTGCTCGGCACCGGCGACGCGGGCTCGGGCTGCCGCATCCACCCGAGCCTCACGCAGTGGTGGCACCCGGTCGAGTCGCTGCGCCGGCGCTTCATCCTCAACGGCGCCTGCGTCGCGCCCGACGTGCCCAGCGTCGACCGCGCCTATGTCGAGCGGCTGCACGCGCTCGCGGCCGACTTCCCGGCCGGCGCGCGCTGGCTGCTGTTCGCGTTCGACGCGGCCTTCGACGCCGCGGGCCGCGAGCGCCCCGAGTGGACGACCTTCTATGTGCCGAACGACTACGCACGCGAGGTCGCCGCGGCCGACCCCGCGCGCTTCGTCTGGGTCGCATCGATCCACCCCTACCGCGCGGACGCGCTCGCGCGGCTCGACGCGGCGATCGCGGCCGGCGCCGTCGCGCTGAAGTGGCTGCCGTCGAGCATGAACATCGACCTGCGCGACGCGCGGCTCAAGCCCTTCTACGACCGCCTCGCGCGCGCCCGGATGCCGCTGATCGTCCATTGCGGCGAGGAGCGCGCGGTGCCCGGCGCGGGCCGCGACGAGCTCGGCAACCCGCTGCTGCTGCGCGCGCCGCTCGCCCAGGGCGTGACCTGCATCGCCGCGCATTGCGCGTCGCTCGGCAGCGCGCTCGACCTCGACCAGCGCCGGCCGGGCCGGGCCGACGCGTTCGCGCTGTTCGCGCGCCTCATGGACGAGCGCCACCCGAAGCTGCTTGGCGACGTCTCGGCCCTGTTCCAGGTCAACCGCGACGCGGCGGTCTGGCGCACCGTGCTCACGCGCGTCGACTGGCATCCGCGCCTGCTGCACGGCTCGGACTACCCGCTGCCCGGCGTCGGCCCCTTGTTCCGACCGGCCGCGCTCGCCCACGCGGGCCTGCTCGCCGAGGCCGAGGTCGCGCCGCTCGAGCGCCTGCGCGAGCACAACCCCCTGCTGTTCGACCTCGCGCTGCAGCGCCGCGCGCGCTGGCAGGGGCAAAGCCTGAGCCCCGAGGTGTTCGCGACGCGTCATCATTTCGAAGGCCTAACATCGTCACCATCCTCTGCGAAAGCTCAGGCATGAACTCGAACCACCAATCCCAATTCGCCCTGCTGGGCCAGCGCCGCTTCGCGCCGTTCTTCTGGACGCAGTTCCTCGGCGCGGGCAACGACAACCTGTTCAAGTTCGCGTTCACGGTCTTCGTGACCTACCAGCTGCAGGTCGCCTGGCTGCCGGCCGCGCAGGCCGGGCTCGTCACGGGCGCGCTGTTCATCCTGCCCTTCGTGCTGTTCTCGGCGACGAGCGGCCAGGTCTCGGACAAGTACGACAAGGCGCGCGTGATGCAGCTCGTCAAGTCGCTCGAGATCTTCATCATGGCGCTCGCCTGCTGGGGCTTCTTCGCCAAGCTCGTGCCGGTGCTGCTCGTGTGCGTGTTCCTGATGGGCCTGCACTCGACCCTGTTCGGCCCGGTCAAGTACGCCTACCTGCCCCAGCACCTCGGCCCCGACGAGCTGACCGGTGGCAACGGCATGGTCGAGATGGGCACCTTCGTGTCCATCCTCGTCGGCAGCCTCGTCGGCGGCCTGCTGATCGCGATCCCCGAGACCGGCGCGCGCATCACGGCCGGCTGCTGCCTGGGCCTCGCCATGCTCGGCCGCCTGGTCGCCCAGTTCATCCCGAGCAGCCCCTCGGTCGAGCCGGGCCTGCGCGTGAACTGGAACCCGGTCACCGAGACGCTGCGCAACCTCAGGCTCGCGCACCAGCACCTCGCGGTGTTCCGCTCGCTGCTCGGCATTTCGTGGATGTGGTTCTTCGGCGCCGTGTTCCTCGCGAACTTCCCGGCCTTCTCGAAGGACGTGCTGCACGGCGACGAGCATGTCGCGTCGCTGCTGCTCGTCGTGTTCTCGCTGGGCATCGGCCTGGGCTCGCTGGCCTGCGAGCGGCTGTCGCGCCACCAGGTCGAGATCGGCCTCGTGCCCTTCGGCGCGATCGGCATGAGCGTGTTCGCGATCGACCTGTACTTCGCGGTGCAGGGCCTCGCGCCGCAGGCGGGCCAGCTCGGCCTCGGCGAATTCCTCGCGCTGCACGCGCATTGGCGCGTGCTCGCCGACCTCGCGCTGCTCGCCGCTTTCGCGGGCCTGTACAGCGTGCCGATGTACGCGCTGATCCAGGCGCGCTCGCCGGCCTCGCACCGCGCGCGCGTGATCGCCGCGAACAACATCCTCAACGCGCTGTTCATGATCGCGAGCTCGCTGCTCGCGGGCCTCGCGCTGTCGGCCGGCTGGACCATCCCCGAGATCTTCCTCGCGGTCGGCCTGCTCAACGCCTTCGTCGCGCTCTACGTGTTCCTGCTCGTGCCCGAATACCTGCTGCGCTTCTTCGCGTTCATCCTCACGCGCCTGATCTACCGATTCCGCGTGCGCGACGGCGCGAACATCCCGGCCGAGGGCGCCGCGCTGCTCGTGTGCAACCACGTGAGCTACGTCGACGTGATGCTGCTGATGGCGGCGTCGCCGCGGCCGATCCGCTTCATCATGGACCACAAGATCTTCCGGTCGCGCCTGCTCGGCTGGGTGTTCCGCCTCGCGAAGACGATCCCGATCGCGCCCTACAAGGAGGATCCGGCCGTCTACGCCGCGGCCTTCGAGCAGGCGGGGCGCGTGCTCGACGAGGGCGAGCTGCTGTGCATCTTCCCGGAGGGCGGCCTGACCCGCGACGGCCGGCTCCAGCCCTTCAAGCCCGGCGTGATGAAGCTGCTCGAGGGCCGCCCCGAGCTGCCGGTGATCCCGCTCGCGCTGAACAATCTGTGGGGCTCGTTCTTCTCGCGCGTCGAAGGCGGCCGGGCGATGGTGCGGCCGCTGCGCCGCGGCCTGTTCAGCCGCGTCGGCCTCGCCGCCGGCGCGCCGCTGCGCGCCGACCATGTGAGCCCCGAGGGCCTGCAGCGCGAGGTCGGCGCCTTGCTCGCGCAAGCCTAATTCACTTGGCCATCGCGGCGGCCCAGAGCCGCCGCACGCGCCGCTTGAGCACGCGCGCGTAGCGCCACACGTAGCTGTCGCGCACCCAGGCGAGCAGCGCGTTCTTCCAGCGCAGCCAGCGCTCGTGCAGCGGCGCGAACCAGGGCAGCTGCATCAGCGCCGGGTGGATCAGCTGGTAGATGCGCGCGACGACGGCCGTGCCGAGCACCTTCGCGAGCAGGATCACCGAGATGCCGAGAAAGGCCTCTTTCTTTTTGCCGATCAGCCACAGCGCGAGGATCTTGACCGGCAGCAGCAGCAGCGCGGGCACGACGAGCATCACGAGCGCGCCGTAGGGCGGCAAGCCGGCGATCCAGCGCTCGATCACGCGCAGCACCGGCAGGCGGCCGACATAGCCCATCACCCGGCCGAACCAGCGCCAGCCCCATTCCTCGAACAGGATCAGCAGCGCGAGGATCAGGCGCAATACCCAGCGCAAGGGGGTCCAGATCAGCTTGAGAATCGTCCGCATCGATCGCGATGATGGTCCTGTCCGGCGGCGCCGGCCCGTGCCGGATTACACCCCGCGCGCCCGGTCGGCCGCGAAGCGCTGGCGAAACGCCTCGAACGCGCCCGCGTCGAGCGCCTCGCGGACCTCGCGCATCAGGTTCAGGTAGTAGTGGAGGTTGTGCACGCTCGTGAGCATCGGCCCGAGCATCTCACCACAACGGTCGAGGTGGTGCAGGTAGGCGCGGCTGAAATTCGCGCAGCAGTAGCAGGAACAGGTTTCGTCGACCGGCTTCTCGTCGGCCTTGTAGCGCGCGTTGCGCAGGCGCAGGTCGCCGAAGCGCGTGAACAGATGGCCGTTGCGCGCATTGCGCGTCGGCATCACGCAGTCGAACATGTCGACGCCCTGGGTGACGCCCTCGACGAGGTCCTCGGGCGTGCCGACGCCCATCAGATAGCGCGGCTTGTGCGCGGGCAGGCGGTGGCCGATATGCGCGAGCACGCGGCGCATGTCCTCCTTGGGCTCGCCGACCGACAGGCCGCCGATCGCGTAGCCGGGCAGGTCGAGGTCGACGAGGCCCGCGAGCGAATGCTCGCGCAGGCCCTCGAACATGCCGCCCTGGACGATGCCGAACAGCGCGTTCGGGTTCGCGAGGCGCGCGAACTCGTCCTGGCAGCGCCTGGCCCAGCGCAGGCTCATCTCCATGGACTTGCGCGCCTCGGGCTCGGTCGTGATGTGGCCCTTGGTCTCGTAGGGCGTGCATTCGTCGAACTGCATGACGATGTCGCTGTTCAGGATGGTCTGGATCTGCATCGAGATCTCGGGCGTCAGGAACAGCTTGTCGCCGTTGACCGGCGAGGCGAACTTGACGCCCTCCTCGCTGATCTTGCGCATCTCGCCGAGGCTCCAGACCTGGAAGCCGCCGCTGTCGGTCAGGATCGGCTTGTGCCAGGCCTCGAAGCGGTGCAGGCCGCCGAACTGCTCGACGATGTCGAGGCCCGGCCGCATCCACAGGTGGAAGGTGTTGCCGAGGATGATCTGCGCGCCGGCCTCCTCGAGCGAGCACGGCATCACGCCCTTGACCGTGCCGTAGGTGCCGACCGGCATGAAGATCGGCGTCTCGACGACGCCATGGTTCAGCGTCATGCGGCCGCGGCGCGCGCGGCCCTCGGTCTTGAGCAGGTCGAACTTGAGCATGACCCGATTGTCGCGCAGGCGCCGCGGGACAATCGCCCGATGCCGTCCACCCTGGCCCATGCCGTCCACGCCGAAGTCGTCGTCAAGAAGAGCCGCTTCGTCGGCCGCGTCGCGCCCTGCGCCGACCGCGCCGAGGCGCTCGAGCGCGTCGCCGCGCTGCGCGCCGAACACCCGGGCGCGGCCCATGTGTGCTGGGCGCTGATGGCCGGCGGCCAGTCGGCCGCGAACGACGACGGCGAGCCCGGCGGCACGGCCGGCCGGCCGATGCTCGAGGTGCTGCGCCACCAGGACCTCGACGGCGTGCTCGCGACCGTCGTGCGCTACTGGGGCGGCACCAAGCTCGGCGCGGGCGGGCTCGTGCGCGCCTATACCGACGCGGTCGCGCAGGCGCTGGTCGGCGCGGAAAAGATCGTGCGCGTCGCGACGCGCACGCTCGAATGCGAGTTCGCGTATGCGCTCGAGGGCCTGCTGCGCCGCGAGCTCGACGCGGCCGCGGCCGAGCTGCTCGCGGTGTCCCACGGCAGCCAGGTGCGCATGCGTTTTCGCCTGCGCGCGGACCGCGCCGACGCGCTCAAGGCACGACTCGGCGAGCTCTGCGACGGGCGGGTCGGCTGGTTCGACCCGTCCTGATCAAGCGCCCGTGCGCTCGAGCAGCATCGCGTCGCCGTAGCTGAAGAAACGGTAGCGCTCGCGGATCGCGTGCGCGTACAGCGCCTGGATCTTCGCGTGGCCGGCGAAGGCGCTGACGAGCATCATCAGCGTGCTCTTGGGCAGGTGGAAGTTCGTCACGAGGCGGTCGACGACCTGGAACGCGAAGCCCGGCGTGATGAAGATGTCGGTCTCGCGGCTGCCCGCGACGAGCGCGCCGCCGCGCGCGGCCGACTCGAGCGCGCGCAGCGTCGTCGTGCCGACCGCGATCACGCGGCCGCCGCGCGCGCGCGTCGCCGCGATCGCGTCGACCGTGGCCTGCGGCACGTCGAACCATTCGCTGTGCATGCGGTGCTCGGCGATGTTGTCGACGCGCACCGGCTGGAAGGTGCCCGCGCCGACGTGCAGCGTGAGCTCGGCGCGGCCGACGCCGCGCGCGGCGAGCGCGGCGAGCAGCGCGTCGTCGAAGTGCAGCGACGCGGTCGGCGCGGCCACCGCGCCGGGCTCGCGCGCGAACACGGTCTGGTAGCGGCGCTCGTCCTCGGCGTCGTCGGCGTGGGCGATATAGGGCGGCAGCGGCACATGGCCATGGGCCTCGAGCAGCGCGAACGGGTCGCCCGCCAGGCGCAGGTGGAACAGCGAGTCCTCGGGGCCGCAGCGGCCGAGCACCTCGGCGTCGAACGCGTCGGCGAAACGCACGACGGCGCCGGGCCGCGGCGACTTGCTCGCGCGCAGATGGGCCCAGACCTCCTGCGTGCCCGGCAGCACGCGCTCGACGAGCGCCTCGACGCCGCCGCCGCTGGACTTCGCGCCGAACAGCCGCGCCTTGATGACCTTGGTGTTGTTGAAGACGATCAGGTCGCCCGCGTCGAGCAGGCCGGGCAGCGCGCGGAACACGCGGTCGACCGGGGCGGCCGCGCGGCCGTCGAGCAGGCGCGAGCCGCTGCGCTCGGCGGCGGGGTGCTGGGCAATCAGTTCGGGGGGCAGCTCGAAGTCGAAATCGGCCACCGTCAGGGTGCTGGAGGTCATCGTCGTCGCAAATGCAGGCGGCCGAAATTGTCCCACGCGGGTGTCCGAGGCGGTCCGGGGTGCGCCGCGACGGCACAATCGCGGCCATGCCCGAGGCCGTCCCCGCCAACAAGCCCAAGTCCGCGCCGCGCAAGGCGATGGACAAGCTGGGCCTGATCGGCGACACGGCGCTCGCGCTGCACCTGCCGCTGCGCTACGAGGACGAGACCCGGCTGGTGCCGCTCGCGCAAGCGCGCGACGGTGCGACCGTGCAATGCGAAGGCGTCGTGCGCGACAACCGCATCGAGCTGCGCGGCCGCCGCCAGCTGCTCGTGCGCGTCGAAGACGACAGCGGCGCGGTGCTCCTGCGCTTCCTCAATTTCTACCCGAACCAGCAGCGCCTGATGGCGGTCGGCGCGCGGCTGCGCGTGCGCGGCGAGATCCGCGTCGGCTTCTTCGGCCGCGAGATGGTCCACCCGACGGTCAGGGCCGTCGACGCGGACACGCCGCTCGCGACCCAGCTCACGCCGGTCTACCCGACCGGCGCGGGCCTGCCCCAGGCCTATCTGCGCAAGGCGATCGCGGGCGCCCTCGGCCGCGCCGACCTGCGCGAGCTGCTGCCGGCCGGCAGCGTGCCCGACGGCCTGCCGGCGCTGCGCGACGCGCTCGAGTTCCTCCACCACCCGCCGCCGAGCGCCCAGCTCGCCGCGCTCGAGGACCATAGCCACCCGGCCTGGCAGCGCCTGAAGTTCGAGGAGCTGCTCGCCCAGCAGCTGAGCCAGCTGCGCGCGCAGCGCGAGCGCAGCAAGCTGCTCGCGCCCGCGCTCGAGGCGCGCCGCGGCGGCCTCGTCGATGCCTTGCTCGCGGCGCTGCCGTTCGCGCTGACCGGCGCCCAGCAGCGCGTGAGCGAGGAGATCGCGACCGACCTCGCGCGGCCGGCGCCGATGCACCGGCTGCTGCAGGGCGATGTCGGCTCGGGCAAGACCGTCGTCGCCGCGCTCGCGGCGGCCGTCGCGATCGACGCGGGCTGGCAATGCGCGCTGATGGCGCCGACCGAGATCCTCGCCGAGCAGCACCTGCGCAAGCTCGTCCACTGGCTCGAGCCGCTCGGCGTCCAGGTCGCCTGGCTCGCTGGCAGCATCAAGGGCAAGGCTCGCGAGAAGATGCTCGCGGCCGCGGCCGACGGCACGGCGCGGCTCGTGATCGGCACCCACGCGGTGATCGAGGACAAGGTCAAGTTCCAGCGCCTCGGCCTCGCCGTGATCGACGAGCAGCACCGCTTCGGCGTCGCCCAGCGGCTCGCGCTGCGCAAGAAGCTCGCGTCCCAGACCGTCGAGCCACACCTGCTGATGATGAGCGCGACGCCGATTCCGCGCACGCTCGCGATGAGCTATTTCGCCGACCTCGACGTGAGCACCATCGACGAGTTGCCGCCGGGGCGCAGCCCGATCGTGACCAAGGTTTTCGCCGACGGCAGGCGCGACGAGGTCGTCGCGAAGATCCGCGACGCGGTCGCCGAGGGCCGTCAGGTCTACTGGGTCTGCCCGCTGATCGAGGAGAGCGAGGCGCTCGACCTCAAGAACGCGACCGAGGCCCACGCCGAGCTCTCGGCCGCCCTGCCCGGCTTCATGGTCGGCCTGCTGCACGGCCGCATGGCGGCCGGCGAGAAGGCAGCCGTGATGGCGCTGTTCTCCGGGGGCGAGATGAGCGTGCTCGTCGCGACGACGGTGATCGAGGTCGGCGTCGACGTGCCGAACGCGAGCCTGATGGTCGTCGAGCACGCCGAGCGCTTCGGCCTCGCCCAGCTGCACCAGCTGCGCGGCCGCGTCGGCCGCGGCAGCGTCGCGAGCGTGTGCGTGCTGCTCTACGCGGGGCCGCTGTCGGAGACCGGCCGCGCGCGGCTGCGCGCGATGGCCGAGACGACCGACGGCTTCGAGATCGCGCGCCGCGACCTCGAGATCCGCGGCCCCGGCGAGTTCATGGGCGCGCGCCAGAGCGGCGCCGAGCTGCTGCGCTTCGCCGACCTGCAGGAGGACGCGCCGCTGCTGTCGGCCGCGCGCGTCCAGGCCCGGCGCCTGCTCGACGGCGCGCCGCAGGCCGCGCTCGCCCATGTCGAGCGCTGGCTTGGCCACAAGACCGAGTTCCTCAAGGCCTGAGCGGCCTGGCCGCGGCGCGTCCTGCGACGCCTCAGAAGTTCTGAACCGCCGAGGTGATCACGACGTCGGCCGTCGGCCAGTTCGGCGCCGAGAACGTCGCGTTCGTTCCCGTCGGCACGGCGGCGATCGCGTTGATCGTCGCGATGCTCGTCGTGTCGGTCGCGCTGACGGCGCCGAAGACGGCGTAGCCGGAGCCGGCGCCCGAGTCGTAGTTCTGCTGCGAGAAGTCGAGCGTGCCCGCGTTGTTGACGAGGTTGAAATAGAACTGCGAGGTCGCGCTGTTCGGGTCGTCCGCGCGCGCCATCGCGATCGTGTACTGGGTGTTGCTCAGGCCGTTGCGGCTCTCCAGCGCGATCGCCGTGCCGGCCGTCTTCTGGCTGTAGGTGCCCGAGGTGTCGATAAAGCCGCCGCCCTGGATCACGAAGCCCGGCACGACGCGGTGGAACAGCGTGCCGTTGTAGAAGCCGGTCGTCACGTAGGCGAGGAAGTTGGCGGTCGAGATCGGCGCGTGGGTGCCGTCGAGACCGACGACGATGGTGCCGTAATTGGTCGTCAGCGTGACCTGGTGGGTCACGGTCATCGTGACCGAGCCCGGGGTCAGGCCGCCGCCGTAGCTCGGCGCAACCGTGCTGGCGGTCGAGGCCGGGGTGCCGCCGCCGCAGGCGGCGAGCGAGGCGAGCAGCGCGGCGGCAGCGAGGGCGCGCAGCGGGGCGGAAACGGACAGCTTGGACTTCATGATGTTGCTTACGACTGGCAAAGGTTGATCGAAGAGTCGATCGCGCATTCTGCCGATTCAAAGTGAAGAAATATGGCGGCCGCCGCAGCCCGTGCAAACATCTTGTTACGGCGTCGACACGGGAGCGATGGGACTCAGAACTCCAGGTTATCGATCAGGCGCGTGCGGCCGAGCTTGGCCGCGCCGAGCGCGACGAGCGGCTCGCCGTCGAGCGGCGCGCCGAGGTCGCGGCGGCGCCGCAGCGTCGCGTAGTCGGGCTGCCAGCCCGCGTCGGCGAGCGTCTTGCGCGCCTCGGCCTCGAGCGCGTCGATGTCGCGCCGGCCCGCCTGCCAGCCCGCGATCAGGCTTTTCAGCGTGCGCGACAGCAACAGCGCCTGCTCGCGCTCGGCCTCGGACAGATAGCCGTTGCGCGACGACAGCGCGAGGCCCGCGGCGCTGCGCTCGGTCTCGCCGCCGATCACGGCGATCGGCAGCGCGAGCTGCTCGACCATGCGGCGCAGCACCATCAGCTGCTGGTAGTCCTTCTTGCCGAACAGCGCGTGGGTCGGCTGGACGATGTTGAACAGCTTGTGCACAACCGTGCACACGCCGGTGAAGAAGCCCGGGCGGAACTCGCCCTCGAGGCGGTCGGCGAGCTCGGCCGGCGGCTGGATCTTGTAGCCCTGGGGCTCCGGATAGAGCTCGGCCTCGCTCGGCGCGAACACGAAGTCGCAACCGGCGCCCGCGAGCAGCGCGCAGTCGCGCTCGAGCGTGCGCGGGTACTGGTCGAAGTCCTCGTGCGGCAGGAACTGCAGGCGGTTCACGAAGATGCTCGCGACGACGGCGCCGGCCGCGCCGACCTGCGCACGGCCCTCGCGCACGAGGCTCAGGTGGCCGTCGTGCAGATTGCCCATGGTCGGGACGAACGCGCGCTGCGCGTAGGGGCCGAGCGCCTCGCGCAGCTCGGCGATGCGGTGGATGACCTTCATGCTCGCGCCGGCCTCAGAAGCCGTGGACCGCGTCGACTGGGAACGTGCCGGCCTTGACCTCGGCGACATAGTTCGCGACGGCCTGCTGGACCGAGCCCGCGCCTTCCATGAAATTCCTGACGAAGCGCGGCCGGCGGCCATGCGTGAGGCCCAGCATGTCGTGGAGCACGAGCACCTGGCCCGAGCACGCGACGCCGCCGCCAATGCCGATGATGGGCACGGGCAGCTCGCGCGTGAGCTCGGCCGCGAGCACCGCGGGCACCATCTCGAGCACGATCATCTGCGCGCCAGCCGCGACGAGCCCGCGCGCGTGCTGCCTGAGCCTTTGCGCGCCGGCCTCGTCGCGGCCCTGGACCTTGAAGCCGCCGAGCGCCGTGACCGTCTGCGGCGTGAAGCCGAGGTGGCCGCAGACCGGGATGCCGCGCTCGGTGATGAAGCGCACGGTGTCGTTGACCCAGTCGCCGCCGCCCTCGAGCTTGACCATCTGGGCGCCGAGCTTGAACAGCGCGGCCGCGTTCTTCCAGGCCTCTTCCCTGGACGCCTGGTAGCTGTCGAACGGCAGGTCGCCGACAATCCACGCATGGCTGTTGCCGCGCGCGACGCTGCGCGTGTGGTACAGCATCGAGTCCATGGACACGCTGACCGTCGACGCCGCGCCGTGCAGCACGTTGCCGAGCGAGTCGCCGACCAGCATCACGTCGACGCCCGCTTCGTCGAGCAGGTGCGCGAAGGTCGCGTCGTAGCAGGTCAGCATGGCGATCTTCTCGCCGCTCGCGTGCATCGCGAGCAGGCGCTGAAGATTCATGGGTTTGCGTTCGTTCATGGCTGTCTCCCGCCGGGGACATACAGTGCTTCCCTCCGGCGCGGCCGCAGTGTACTTGCGGACAAAATAGCCTGCCGGGTTTTCCAGAGGGTCCCTACCGATGACATTGACCGAGCTGCGCTACGTCGTCGCCGTCGCGCGCGAGCGCCATTTCGGCCGCGCCGCCGAGGCCTGCTTCGTCTCGCAGCCGACCCTGTCGGTCGCGATCAAGAAGCTCGAGGAAGAGCTCGACGTGAAGATCTTCGAGCGCGGCGGCAACGAGGTCACGCTGACGCCGCTCGGCGAGCAGATCGTGCGCCAGGCCCAGGCCGTGATCGAGCAGGCCGGCGCGATCAAGGAGATCGCGCGCGCGGGCCAGGACCCGCTCGCGGGCCCGCTCAAGCTCGGCGTGATCTACACGGTCGGCCCCTGGCTGCTGCCCGAGCTCGTGCGCGGCATGATCGACCGGCACCCGCAGATGCCGCTGATGCTGCAGGAGAACTTCACGGTCAAGCTGCTCGACCTGCTGCGCAGCGGCGAGCTCGACTGCGCGATCCTCGCCGAGCCCTTTCCCGACGCCGGCCTCGCCGTCGCGCCGCTCTACGACGAGCCCTTCGTCGTCGCCGTGCCGCCCGGCCACGCGATGGCGCAGCGCGAATCGATCGATTCCGAGGAGCTGCGCGACGAGACCATGCTGCTGCTCGGCACCGGCCATTGCTTCCGCGACCATGTGCTCGAGGTCTGCCCCGAGTTCGCGCGCCTGTCGTCCGACGCCGAGGGCATCCGCAAGAGCTTCGAGGGCTCTTCGCTCGAGACGATCAAGTACATGGTCGCGTCGGGCATGGGCATCACGGTCGTGCCGGTGCTCGCGGCCGCGCGCGACGCGGCCCAGCTCAACTACGTGCCGTTCGCGGCCCCCGTGCCGTCGCGGCGCGTCGTGCTCGCGTGGCGCCGCACGTTTCCGCGCTTCGAGGCGATCGCCGCGCTGCGCAACGTCATATACGCGTGCAGCCTGCCGGGCGTGACCTGGCTGAGTTAGGCTCCTGGGCGTCAGCGAACCCCAACCCACAGGAGTCCTCTTCATGAGCAAGCGCGCGAGCAAGCCCAGCATCGGCACCGGCATCAATATCGGCATCAGCGACAAGGACCGCGGCGCGATCGCCGGCGGCCTGTCCAGGCTGCTCGCCGACACCTACACGCTCTACCTGACGACGCACAACTTCCACTGGAACGTCACGGGCCCGATGTTCAACTCGCTGCACGCGATGTTCATGGCCCAGTACACCGAGCTGTGGAACGCGGTCGACCCGATCGCCGAGCGCATCCGCGCGCTCGGCCACGCGGCGCCGGGCTCCTACGCCCAGTTCGCTAAGCTCTCGAGCCTGCCCGACGCGCCGGCGACGCCGCCCAAGGCCATGGACATGGTCGCGATCCTCGTCGCCGGCCACGAGGGCGCGGCGCGCACCGCGCGCAGCCTGTTCGCGCTCGTCGACAAGGCCAGCGACGAACCGACGGCCGACCTGCTCACGCAGCGGCTGACCGTGCACGAGCAGGCCGCCTGGATGCTGCGCAGCCTGCTGGAGGCCTGAGCGGCGCTCAGAGCAAGTTCAGCAGCCCGACCACGCCGAGCGTCAGCGCTGCGATCGCGTCGCCGGCGATCAGGCCGCCGCCGATCAGCGAGGTCGGGCTCATGTCGGCGGGCAGCTCGGCCTCGCCCTCGGCGGGCCTGGGCGCGAAGGTGTTGACGAGGCTCGAGACCACGCCGCCGGCGCCGAACCACAGCGAGGTCGGCAGGTTCACGAACCCGCCGAACGAGGACGCGTAGGGGCTCGGCAGCAGCACCGCGTCGACGACGAAGTCGGTCGCGACGCCGGCGCGGCTCGCCGCGGCCCAGCGCCGCCAGCCCGGATGGCCGCGCAGCGCCTTGCGCAGCACCTCGGTCGCGACGCCGATCGCCACGCCGATCCAGATCGCCGTGATCTGGTAGGGCTTGGGGCTGGCGAGGCTGCGCAGCGCGCCGACGAACTTGTAGGTCATCGCCGAGGTCCACTGGGCCGGCGCCTCGGCCGCCGACATCACGGTCTGGTCGAGCTTGAGCACCGGGTAGGCGGCCATGAACAGCTCGGCCGCCGCAACGGCGAGCACGGCGCCGAGCACGAGGCCGATCGCCTGGAAGCGGAACTGCAGCGCCCGGTTCGAGCCGAGGCGCCAGCCGGTCGAGCGGTCCTGCTGCATGTCGCCGGCCGTGCTGCACGACACGAACACGACGGTCGCGGCCATCAGGCTCAGGCCCGGGTCGTGCAGGCCCAGCGACGCGAGGATCAGCACGGTCACGACGAAGGCCGACGAGATCGGGTTCCAGTCGGTCAGGCCCAGCGAGATGCCGTTGACGAGCGCGAACACGAACACGAGCAGGATCGCGAAGCCCATCACGCCCGGCGCCTCGCCGAAGAACCGCATGCCGGCGACGACCGTCGCGAGGCTCCAGAACGCGACCCAGGCGAGCAGGCGCGGCACGCTCGCGCGCGGGCCGGTGCGCTGCTCCTCCGGCACGGCGGCCGTCGCGCCGGGCGTGGCCAGGCGGCGCACGGCGCGCCACAGGATCAGCGTCATGTCGATCGCGGCCGCGCCGAGCACCATGCCGAGCGCGACGAGGAAGGCGATCTTGCGGAACGGCTCGCCCGGCTGCAGCCAGCCGGCCGCGATGAACACCGGCGTGAGCGCCTTGAACGCCAGGCCGCCGACGATCGCCGGCACGCCGACGCGCGCGCCGACGATCAGGCCCGCGCCGAAGGTCGAGCAGGAGAACTCGGTCGCCGCGATCCAGGCGATCTTGGCCGCCGCGAAGCCGCCGGCCAGGCCCACGCCCATGCCGCCGAACAGGCGCGCTACCGAGCGCTTGAGCAGCTCGGGGTCGGTCAGCGCGCGCAGGATGTTCGCGACCGCGAGCCCCGACGGGAAGGTCAGCTGCATGCGCTCGACGAGGATCGGCGTGTAGAGCATGCCGATGCCGGCCGCCATCATGCTGATGCACAGCATGTAGACGATCAGCTGCCAGGCCGGCTTTTGCGGCATGCCCATCCATACCATGGCCTGGATCAGCGCGCTCATCGCCATCATGCCGGCGACCGAGGCGGCCGTGGTCTGGATGTAGTTCGCGCCATGCTTGCCCTCGGCGCCGTAGCCGTAGGTCACGACCGAGCCGAGGATGCCGGCGAGCACCTGGCCGCCGACGAAGAAGCCGATCGAGAAGTTCATGAACGCGGCCGTGATGCCGCCGAGCGGCCCGAGCACGAGCATGCCGATCGCGCCGAGCAGCGCGTAGTAGCGCCAGCTGCCGACGGCGGGCAGCCAGGCCCAGCGGCGGGTGTCGTCGGGAAGCGCGCTGGCGCGCGTCGGCGGGGTCATCGGCGGGGTCATCGGCGGCGGGCTGGGAGCGAGGACGCGGCGGACTGTACCCGCGCCATCGGCGCCACGGGGCGTGCGGCGGGGTAAAGCAGGGAGGGATAATCCCGGGTTAGTCCGCACCAAGCCCCATGTCCACCGAACCTGCTGCCCAGCCCGCCGCGTCCGCGCTCCAGTCCGAAGTCCGGCGCCGCCGCACCTTCGCGATCATCAGCCACCCCGACGCGGGCAAGACCACGCTGACCGAGAAGCTGCTGCTGTTCTCGGGCGCGATCCAGATCGCCGGCAGCGTCAAGGCGCGCAAGGCCTCGCGCCACGCGACCTCGGACTGGATGGAGATCGAGAAGCAGCGCGGCATCTCGGTCGCGTCCTCGGTCATGCAGATGGAGTACCGCGACTGCGTGATCAACCTGCTCGACACGCCGGGCCACCAGGACTTCTCGGAAGACACCTACCGCGTGCTGACGGCCGTCGACGCGGCGCTGATGGTCATCGACGCGGCGAACGGCGTCGAGCCGCAGACGCGCCGCCTGCTGCAGGTCTGCCGCGCGCGCAACACGCCGATCCTGACCTTCGTGAACAAGATGGACCGCGAGGTCCAGGAGCCGCTCGCGCTGCTCGACGAGATCGAGCGCGAGCTCGGCATGACGGTCGTGCCCTTCACCTGGCCGGTCGGCATGGGCAAGCATTTCCACGGCGTGATGGACCTGCGCCGCGAGCAGATGCGCGTGTTCGCGCCCGGCGAGGACCGCGTCGCCGGCGCCGAGGAGGTGCTCGCCGGCCTCGCGAACCCGGCCTACGCCGAGCGCTTCGGCCTGCAGTACGAGAACGCCCAGGGCGAGGTCGAGCTCGTGCGCGAGGCCGCGCCCGAGTTCAACGAGGCCGATTTCCTGAGCGGCCGCCAGACGCCGATGTTCTTCGGCTCGGCGGTCAACAACTTCGGCGTCCAGGAGGTGCTGGACGCGCTCGTCGAGCTCGCGCCGCCGCCCGGCGAGCGCGCGGCGCTGCAGCGCGTCGTCGAGCCCGAGGAGGCCAAGTTCAGCGGCGTGGTGTTCAAGATCCAGGCGAACATGGACCCCGCCCACCGCGACCGCATCGCGTTCCTGCGCGTCGCCTCGGGCCATTTCGAGCGCGGCATGCGCCTGAAGGTCGTGCGCTCGGGCAAGGAGCTGCGCCCGAACACGGTCGTGAGCTTCCTGTCGCAGCGCCGCGAGCTGCTCGACGAGGCCTTCGCCGGCGACATCATCGGCATCCCCAACCACGGCGTCCTGCAGCTCGGCGACACCATCACCGAGGGCGAGGCGCTGCAGTTCACGGGCCTGCCCTTCTTCGCGCCGGAAATGTTCCGCGCCGTCGAGGTCGCCGACCCGCTCAAGACCAAGCAGCTGCGCGAGGGCCTGCGCCAGCTCGGCGAGGAAGGCGCGATCCAGGTGTTCCGCCCCGAGGCCGGCACGGTGCTGCTGCTCGGCGCGGTCGGCCAGCTGCAGTTCGAGGTCGTCGCCCACCGCCTCGAGCACGAGTACGGCGTGCGCTCGCGCATCACGCCGGTGCGCTACAACGTCGCGCGCTGGGTCACCTGCGAGGACGTCGACGGCGCGGCGGGCAGCGGCGAACGCGAGCTGCGCCGCTTCATCGACCACAACGCCCACCGCGTCGCCTGGGACGCCGTGAACGCGCCGGCCGTGCTGCTCGAGTACGCGGGCGAACTGCGCGCGATGCAGGACAACTGGCCCAGGATCAAGTTCCACGCGCTGCGCGAGCACGCGGGCCTCGTATTCCAGCAAAAGCTGGAAGGGTGAGATCGGACCGAGCAGCGTCCTGAGGACGCTGCGACGCCGATCGAACGCCGGCCGCCGTCTTGCGGCGGCTGGCCGGGGGAACCTCGGAGCGCCGGCCGCCGTCTTGCGGCGGCTGGCCGGGCGACTCTGTACGCCAGGCGGACACCGCGCACCGCGCCGAGGCGCGCTGCCTGAAATCCGTACGTCGTGCCCGGGCCACGCCCGAAGCCGCCCCAGGCAATCCCCTTTGCCCTAGCCCCGCTCCAGGCCCTACATTCGGGGTCCTGAACAAGACCAACATGCGATGAGCGAACTCATCCTCGAGACAACGGGCCTGAGCAAGGACTTCAAGGGTTTCACGGCCGTGGACGGCGTGGACCTGCGCGTGCAGCGCGGCCATATCCATGCCTTGATCGGGCCGAACGGCGCGGGCAAGACGACCTGCTTCAACCTGCTCACGAAGTTCCTGACGCCGACGCGCGGGCGCATCGTGTTCGGCGGCGTCGACATCACGGCCGAGCGCCCCGCGCAGATCGCGCGGCGCGGCGTGATCCGCTCGTTCCAGATCTCGGCCGTGTTCCCGCACCTGACCGTGCTCGAGAACGTGCGCATCGGCCTGCAGCGCTTCACGGGCACGAGCTACCACTTCTGGCGCGGCCTGTCGGGCCTGCGCGCGCTCGACGCGCGCGTGCTCGAGCTGCTCGAGCTCGTCGACCTGCGCGACATGGCCCAGCTGAAGGCCGGCGAGCTCGCCTACGGCCGCAAGCGCGCGCTCGAGATCGCGACGACGATGGCGATGGAGCCGCAGCTGATGCTGCTCGACGAGCCGACCCAGGGCATGGGCCACGAGGACGTCGACCGCGTGACCACGCTGATCAAGCGCGTCGCCGAGGGGCGCACCGTGCTGATGGTCGAACACAATATGAAGGTGGTCTCGCGCATCGCCGACCGCATCACCGTGCTCGCGCGCGGCAGCGTGCTCGCCGAGGGCGACTACGCGAGCGTGTCGGCGCACCCGGCCGTGCTCGAGGCGTACATGGGCAGCGAATCCGCCGAGCTCCAAGGGGCGCATTGAGATGTCCACCCCGGCGCTCGAAATCACGGATCTGCACGCCTGGTACGGCGAGAGCCACATCCTCCACGGCCTGTCGCTGCGCGTCGAGCCGGGCCAGGTGCTCACCCTCCTCGGCCGCAACGGCGCGGGCCGCACGACGACGCTGCGCGCGATCATGGGCCTGACGGGCCGGCGCGCGGGCTCGATCAAGGTCCACGGCAGCGAGACGATCGCGCTGCCGACGCACCGCATCGCCCACCTGGGCCTCGGCTACTGCCCCGAGGAGCGCGGCATCTTCGCCTCGCTGACGACCGAGGAGAACCTGCGCCTGCCGCCGCCGCTGCGCAAGGCCCGCGGCAAGGCGATGAGCGAGCAGCAGATTTATGCGATGTTCCCGAACCTCGCCGAGCGCCGCCACAGCCCGGGCACCAGGCTCTCGGGCGGCGAGCAGCAGATGCTCGCGGTCGCGCGCATCCTGCGCACCGGCGCCGACATCCTGCTGCTCGACGAGATCTCGGAAGGCCTTGCGCCCGTGATCGTCCAGACCCTCGCGCGCATGATCACGGCGCTCAAGGCCGAGGGCTTCACGATCGTCATGGTCGAGCAGAACTTCCGCTTCGCCGCGCCCCTCGCCGACCATTTCGTCGTGATCGAGCATGGCGAGGTCGTCGAATCGTTCGCCCGCACCGAGCTCGACGCGAAGCGCGCCGTGCTCGACGCGCTGCTGAGTGTCTAGCTTTGTTGTTGCATCCAAACCGGAGGAGACTGTCATGAACCCATCCAAGCTCAAGCGCCTCGCCAGGGCCGGCGTCGCCGCCCTCGCCCTCGCCGGCGGCGCTAGCGCCCAGGCCCAGGTCTCGGGCGACGTCGTGAAGATCGGCTTCCTGACCGACATGTCGAGCGTGTACGCCGACATCGACGGCCCGGCCGGCGTCGAGGCGATCAAGATGGCGATCGCCGACATGAAGGGCGTCGCGGCCGGCAAGAAGATCGAGTTCATCTACGCCGACCACCAGAACAAGCCCGACATCGCCGCGAGCAAGGCGCGCGAGTGGATCGACACCCAGGGCGTCGACCTGCTCGTCGGCGGCACGAACTCGGGCGTCAATATCGCGCTCGCGAAGATCGCGGCCGAGAAGCACCGGCCGTTCATCTCGATCGGTGCGGGCTCGGCGCGCCTGACCAACGAGGACTGCACGCCCTATACCGTGCACTACGCCTACGACACCGTCGCGCTCGCGCGCGGCACCGTCAACCCGATGGTCAAGGCCGGCGGCAAGAGCTGGTACTTCCTGACCGCCGACTACGCGTTCGGCGCCTCGCTGCAGGCCGACGCGACGGCCGTCATCGACAAGGCCGGCGGCAAGGTGCTCGGCGCCGTCAAGCACCCGCTCAACGCGAGCGACTTCTCGTCCTTCCTGCTGCAGGCGCAGAGCAGCGGCGCGCAGGTGCTGGGCCTCGCCAACGCGGGCGGCGACACGATCAACTCGATCAAGGCCGCGAACGAGTTCGGCCTGACCAAGAGCATGAAGCTCGCGGGCCTGCTGATGTTCATCAACGACGTGCATTCGCTGGGCCTGAACACGGCCCAGGGCATGTACCTGACCGACAGCTGGTACTGGAACGAAAGCCCGGCCGCACGCGAATGGAGCCGCCGCTTCTTCGACAAGATGAAGCGCATGCCCTCGTCGCTGCAGGCCGCCGACTACTCGGCCGTCACGCAGTACCTGAAGGCCGTCGACGCGCTCAAGACCGACGACCCGGACAAGGTCATGGCCAGGCTCAAGTCCACGCCGATCGACGACTTCTACGCGAAGGGCCAGATCCGCAAGGAGGACGGCCGCTTCGTCCACGACATGTTCCTGCTCCAGGTGAAGGCGCCGAAGGACTCGAACGAGCCCTGGGACTACTTCAAGGTCGTCCAGCGCATCCCCGGCGACGAGGCCTATACCAAGCTCGCCGACAGCAAGTGCCCGCTGGTGAAGAAGTAAGAAGGACCGCCCCAGCATGACCGAAGTCTTCGGCGTCCCGCTGCCCGCGCTGCTCGGGCAGCTGCTGCTGGGCCTCGTGAACGGATCGTTCTACGCGATCCTGTCGCTGGGCCTGGCGGTGATCTTCGGCATGCTCAACATCATCAACTTCGCGCATGGCGCGTTCTACATGATGGGCGCGATGCTGGCCTGGCTGGGCCTCGACGCGCTGGGGCTCGGCTACTGGCAGATGCTGCTGCTCGCGCCGCTCGCGGTCGGGCTGCTCGGCGTCGTCGTCGAGCGCCTGCTGCTGCGCTGGCTCTACCAGCTCGACCACCTCTACGGCCTGCTGCTGACCTTCGGCATGACGCTCGTGACCGAGGGCCTGTGGCGCTCGTTCTACGGCGTGTCGGGCCAGCCCTTCGACGTGCCCGAGGCGCTGCACGGGGCCACCAACCTCGGCTTCATGATCCTGCCGAACTACCGCGCCTGGGTCGTGCTCGCCTCGCTCGTCGTGTGCCTCGGCGTGTGGGCGCTGATCGAGAAGACGCGGCTCGGCGCGCTCCTGCGCGCGGGCACCGAGAACCCGCGCCTGACCCAGGCCTTCGGCGTCAACGTGCCGCTGATGGTCACGCTGACCTACGCGGGCGGCGTCGCGCTCGCCGCGTTCGCGGGCGTGCTCGCGGCGCCGATCACGCAGGTCTCGCCGCTGATGGGCAGCCAGCTGATCATCGTCGTGTTCGCCGTCGTCGTGATCGGCGGCATGGGCTCGATCCTCGGCGCGATCGTCTCGGGCCTGGGCCTCGGCGTGATCGAGGGCCTGACCAAGGTGTTCTACCCCGAGGCGTCGAACACCGTCGTGTTCGTCGTCATGGCGCTCGTGCTGATCGTGCGCCCGGCCGGCTTGTTCGGGAAAGAAAAATGAGCGCAGCGATGACGCCGACGGCGCAGCCGTCGAAACGAAACCCCTGGCTCGGCTACGGCCTGATGTTCGTGCTGATCGCGCTGCTGCCGGCCTTCGGCGCCTACCCGATCTTCGTGATGAAGGTGCTGTGCTACGCGCTGTTCGCCTGCGCGTTCAACCTGCTGATCGGCTTCACGGGCCTCCTGAGCTTCGGCCACGCGGCGTTCCTCGGCGCGGCCGGCTACGCCTGCGGCCACGCGCTCAAGGTCTGGGGCCTGCCGGCGCCGCTGGGCCTGCTGTTCGGCGCGCTCGCCGCGGGCGGGCTCGGCCTCGCGATGGGCCTGCTCGCGATCCGGCGCTCGGGCATCTACTTCGCGATGATCACGCTCGCGCTCGCGCAGATGGTGTTCTTCTTCTTCCTGCAGGCGCCGTTCACGGGCGGCGAGGACGGCCTGCAGGCGGTGCCGCGTGGCAGCTTCCTGGGCCTCGGCCTCGACGACGACCTGCACCTGTACTACGTCGTGCTCGCGATCTTCGTCGCCGCGTTCTGGCTGATCTACCGCACCGTGCACTCGCCGTTCGGCCAGGTGCTGATGTCGATCCGCGAGAACGAGGCGCGCGCCACCTCGCTCGGCTACGACGTCGAGCGCTTCAAGCTGCTCGCCTTCGTGCTGTCGGCGCTGCTCGCCGGCCTCGCCGGCGCGACCAAGACCCTCGTGCTCGGCTTCGCGACGCTCAGCGACGCGCAATGGGGCACCTCGGGCGCCGTGATCCTGATGACCCTGGTCGGCGGCATGGGCACGCTGACCGGCCCCATCGTCGGCGCGCTGCTCGTCGTGCTGCTCGAAAACAAGATCGGCGACTTCGGCAACTGGCTGGCGCAGCTCACCGGCGTGCAGTGGTTCGCTGGCCTCGGCGAATCGGTGAGCCTCGTGACCGGGCTGATCTTCATCGTCTGCGTGCTCGCGTTCCGGCGCGGCATCGTCGGCGAGGTCGGCGCGCTGATCGCGCGCGTGCGGCGCGCCTGAGCCGCCCCGCGCGGCACCGCGGGCGCGCCGATAATCGGCGGCGATGATGAACGCCTCCTCCGCCGCCGAACTGCCGCGCTGGCGCGACCGCCTGCAGGCCTGGTCCGACCTGATCCGCTGGAACCGCCCGGCCGGCTGGCTGCTGCTGCTGTGGCCGACGCTGTCGGCGCTGTGGATCGCCGCCGACGGCTGGCCCGGCTGGCACCTGCTCGCGGTGTTCACGGCCGGCACGGTCCTGATGCGCTCGGCCGGCTGCTGCGTCAACGACGTCGCCGACCGCGAGTTCGACCGCCATGTCGAGCGCACGGCGGCGCGCCCGGTCACGACCGGCCGCGTGTCGGTGCGCGAGGCGCTGCTCGTCGGCGCGGCGCTCGCGCTCGTCGCGTTCGGGCTCGTGCTGACGACCAACCCGGCGACGATCGCGCTGTCCTTCCCGGCGCTCGCCGTCGCCCTGCTCTACCCCTACGCGAAGCGCGTGTTCGCGATGCCGCAGGCGGTGCTTGGCGTCGCGTTCTCGTTCGGCATCCCGATGGCCTTCGCGGCGACGCTCGGCGGCGCCGACTGGCGCTGGGACTCGCTGCACGGCGCGGTGCCGCTATCGGCCTGGGCCCTGCTCGTCGCGAACCTGTTCTGGGTGCTCGCCTACGACACCGAATACGCGATGGTCGACCGCGACGACGACATCCGCATCGGCATCCAGACCTCGGCGCTCACGCTGGGCCGCTACGACGTCGCCGGCGTGATGGCGTTCTACGCGGTCTTCGTCGCGGCCTGGGCCGCGCTGGGCCTGCACCTGGGCCTGGGCCGGCCCTTCATGCTCGGCATCGTCGGCGCGGCGGCCCAGGCCGTCTGGCACTGGCGTTTGATCCGCACGCGCGACCGCGCGGGCTGCTTCAAGGCCTTCCGGCTCAACCACTGGCTCGGCGCGACGCTGTTCGCCGGCACCGTGCTCGACTTCGCGCTGCGCTGAATGCCGCTGAACTAGGCGTCTATTCGAACGGGTAGCGCACGCCGAGCTCGCCGCGGATGCGGTCCATCCAGCCGAGGATCTCGAGCGTCTCGGCGTGGGTCATCGAGGGGCTCTCGACGCGGCCCGCGCGGATGCAGGCCTCGGCCTCCTCGATCTCGCCCTCGAAGCCGTTGATGCGCCACGGCGCGTCGACGACTTGCGCGGGCTGGCCGTGGCGCTGCAGCGCGACCTGCTGGCCCATCCAGAAGTTCAGCGGCACCGAGATCGTGCCGCCCTCGCCGTGGATCAGCAGGGTGTTCGGCGAGCTCAGGTCGAGGCCGCAGACGAACTGCGCGACGACGCCGCCCGCGAAGCCGAGCTGGCCGTGCACGCGCAGGTCGACGCCGGTCGGCGCGAGCCGGCCCTGCACGTCGAGGCGCTCGAGCGCGGGCACTGTGCCCAGCGCCTGCTCGAGCGCCCAGCGCGTCGCGGTCAGGTTGTAGATGCCGATGTCGAGCAGCGCGCCGCCGGCGAGCGCCGGGTCGAACAGGCGGCTCGCGGGCTCGAAGGCGGCCGGGAAGCAGAAGGTCGACTCGATCGCGCGCAACGGCCCGACAGCCTGCTCGCGCAGCCAGCCGCGCAGCACCGCGTAGGCGGGCAGGAAGCGCGTCCAGACCGCCTCCATCAGGAACACGCCGCGCTCGCGCGCGAGCGCGACGAGCGCCTCGCCCGCGGCGCGGTTCGGCACGAGCGGCTTCTCGCACAGCACGGGCTTGCCGGCGAGCAGCGCCGCGCGTACCGGCGCGCCATGCTGGGCGTGCGGCGTCGCGACGTAGACGGCGTCGACGGCCGGGTCGGCGAGCACGGCCGCGAGGTCGGTGCTCGCGTAGGGCGCGGCGGCGTCTGCGGCCGGCCATTCGGCGTGACTCCAGGCCGCGAACGCCGCCGCGCGCGCGGCGTCGCGGCCGTGCACGGCGACGAGGCGGCTGGCGGGCAGCGAACCGACCGCGTGGGCAAAGCGGCGCGCGATCTTGCCGGGGCCGATCACGGCCCAGCCGAATGTCTTCATGGCGACGCGGGCCCGCGGCCCGCCGTGGTGACGATGGCCGCGATTCTCACCTGCGGCGCCACTACGCCGAGGATGCAGTGAATTTCCGGGCCGAGCGCCGGGCCGCCCAAGGCGGCTATGCCGCGGGGGAGCGAGCCCGCACCGAACAAGCGCCTGCGCGCTTGTTCGCGGCTGGCGAGCGCCGGCCGGCATGCTTGCCGGCTGGCCGACTGGGCTGGCCCGCGTTCGGCGTGGCCAGACCGGGCGAGGGGCTTCAGGTCAGCGCAGGTTCAACAGATCGGCGAGCTGCTCGCGCAGCTCGCGGCCCTCGGCGCGGCGCGCCTTGGTCGCGGCGCGCGCGTAGGCGGCCTCGGCCTTTTCGCGCAGCGCGACCGCGCGCGCGAGCGCCTCGGCGTAGCGCGCCGGCGTGTAGGTGTTCTCGGTGCCGATATAGACGCTGCGGCCGGCCGGGCGCTCGCCGAAGCGCGGCAGCGAGACCGCGAAGCTGCAGTCGCGCACGCGGCTGCCGACGCGCCGGCGCACGATCGGCCCCGAGATGCCGACCGGCAGCTCGCTCGTCTTGTTGCCGCTCGGCACGCGCTGCAGCCGGCTCGGCGCGGGCAGCTTCGCGATGCGCGCGAGCAGCGCCTTGGCGGCCGCCGCGAGCGCGGCCTCGGCGCCGCTGCCGTCGCCCGAGTTGTCGGAAAAGAGCTTGGTGCCGCCGTAGCGCAGCTGCCAGCCATGGGTCGACTGGTGGTCGATGCGCTGGATGCACTGCGGCACGGTGAACCTGGCTCCGTTGAAGATGACGACTTCCCTGGTCTTCATGACTGCCCTCTTGGCTTGGAGGGGGCCGAAGCCCCATGCGCAGAGTTTATGGAGTCATGGCCTGCGCACGGCCTTGCGCCGCGATCAAGGCTTGCTGCGGATCAAATCCGGCGCGAACAGCTCCATCACGCGCAGCTGCGCGCCGTACCGCGTAAATACCGAATTACGTGACCAGAGCATGGCGGGGCTCGGCGGCGCGCCGGTCGCGGCGCGCCATTGGCGCGCCATCTGGCGCCGCGTATGGCCGAAGCGCGCGAGGCGGCGGGGCTGGAGCTCGCTGCGCACGACGCGCGGGTCCTCGTAGAGCAGGTGGCCCAGCGGCCGGCTGCCGAGGCCCTTGATCGCCTTCCAGGGCCCGGCCAGCGCGCTCTGGTGTAGCGAGGAGCGCGCCCACACGAGCGGCACGCCGTCGACGCGCAGGATCACCTCGCGCACGATCGTACAGCCGTGCCGCGGCAGGCCCAGGGCGCTGCGCTCCCGGGCGCGCAGCGGCTGCACGCCCTGGCTCAGCACCTCGACCTCGAAGTCCGTGCCGGTGCGCGCGAGCCGCTTGCTCAGCGAACCCGGCGCGCGCAGCCACCTGCGCAGGCTCGTCCGCGTCGCGATGCCCATCCGGCGCTCAGGACCCGAATTCGTCGCCGAGCTCGCGCGCGCGAACCGCCGCCGCGTGGACCGCCCGGCGCATCGCGGCAGCGACGCCGTCGGCGTCGAGGCTCGTGATCGCGGCGTGGGTGGTGCCGCCCTTGGACGTGACGCGCGCGCGCAGCAGCGCCGCGTCGTCGTCGCACGCCAGGCCCTGCGCGGCCGCGCCGCCGCAGGTCGCGAACGCGAGCTCGCGCGCCTGCGCGGGGCTCAGGCCGAGCTCGACGCCGGCCGCCGTCATCGCCTCGACGAGGTAGAAGAAATACGCGGGTCCCGAGCCCGACAGCGCGGTCACCGCGTCGAGCTGCTCCTCGCGTTCGAGCCACAGCAGGCGGCCCGTCGGCGCGATCACGGTCTCGACGAGGCTGCGGTCCGCGGCCACGACGGCCGGGCTCGCGTACAGGCCCGCGATGCCCGCGCCGATCAGCGCGGGCGTGTTCGGCATCGCGCGCACGACGCGCGCGGCGCCGCTCGCGCGCGCGATCGCGTCGCTGCGCACGCCGGCCATGACCGAGAGCTGGAGGGCCTGGCCGACGAAGGGCGCGCAGGGCGCGGCGGCCGCGCCGAACAGCTGCGGCTTGACGGCCCAGACGACGAGGCGCGCCGTGCTGAGCCGCGCGTCGGCCGCCGCGACGGCGACAACGCCATGCTCGGCCTGCAGCTTCGCGCGCTGCGCGTCGCCGGGGTCGACGACGAGCAGCGACGCGCCCGCGCGGCCCGCGCGGCACAGGCCGGCGACGATCGCGCTGGCCATATTGCCGCCGCCGATGAATGCGATCTCGATAGTCATGGCGCCAGTTTAGGGGTGTCGCGACCGGTCATGCGCGAGCCGGCCGGCGCGTCCCGTGCGACCGGCCGGCGCCGCTTCGGAGCGGCGCCCGCGCGGGCACTCACTTCGAGCCGGCCTCGGCGAGCAGCGCCGCGTTGCCGCCGGCCGCCGCCGTGTTGACGGTGACCGTCTGCTCGGCGACGAAGCGGTAGAGCTGGCGCGGCGCACCGGCCGCCGTGATCAGCGGCACGATCGCGCCGGGCCGCGCGGCGAGGCGCGCGACCAGCGCGGCGACGCCGGCCGAGCCGGCCAGCGCGACGCCGGCGACGCGCGCGTCGGCGAGCGCCGCGCCGAGCGCCGCGGCCGGCGCGAACTCGAGCACCGCGGCCGGCACGCCCGCGCGCACGAAGCGCTCGCGCGCGCCGGTGTCGCCGCCGACCCAGAGCACCGCGTTGCCGGTCACGAGCGCGGCGGCGACGGCCGCCGCGTCGCTCGCGCCGCCATCGCCACCGACCACCGCGATCACGCCGCGGCCGTGTAGGCGCAGGACGTTGCTCTCGCCGGTCGGGCCCGGCAGCTCGACCTCGGCGAGCAGGGCCTCGGCCGCGTCGGCAAGCGCCGCGAAGCCCGCGCCGCGCAGGCGGCGCGCACGCTCGGCCGGCTCGAGCCCGGCCCAGTCGGGCTGGGCGCGCGCGAGGTCGGCGACGCGCGCGTCGAGCGCCGCGTCGGGGCCCGCGGCCGCGTCGAGCGCGAGCACGGGCGCGGCGCTGCTGCCCGCCGGTTCCTCGGCGAAGCGCTTCAGGTAGTTCGGGCCGCCGGCCTTCGGGCCCGTGCCCGACAGGCCTTCGCCGCCGAAGGGCTGGACGCCGACGACGGCGCCGATGATGTTGCGGTTGACGTAGACGTTGCCGATGCGCGCGAGCCTGGCGAGGCGTTCGGCGCGGCTGTCGATGCGCGTCTGGATGCCCAGCGTGAGGCCGTAGCCGAGGCCGTTGATGCGGCGGATCACGGCTTCGGCGTCGCCGCTCCAGCGCCACACGTGCAGGACCGGGCCGAAGATCTCGTCGCCGAGCTGCTCGAGGCGCTCGATCTCGAACGCGAGCGGCGCGAGCTGGTTCGGCAGGCTTTCCGCGACCGCGGCCTCGCCGATCAGGCGCGCGTCGCGGCGCAGGCGCGCGACATGGCGCGCGACGTTCGCGTGGGCCTCGGCGTCGATCAGCGGGCCGACGTCGGTCTCGAGCTTGGCGGGTTCGCCGACGCGCAGCTCGGCGAGCGCGCCGCGCACCATCTCGATCACGCCGTCGGCGATGTCGTCCTGCACACACAGCACGCGCAGCGCCGAGCAGCGCTGGCCGGCCGAGCGGAACGCGCTCTGCACGACCGCGTCGACGACCTGCTCGGGCAGCGCCGTCGAGTCGACGAGCATCGCGTTGATGCCGCCGGTCTCGGCGATCAGCGGCACCGGCACGCCGCCGTTCGCGGCCGCGCGCGCGGCGAGCGCGCGGTGGATGATCTGCGCGACCGCGGTCGAGCCCGTGAAGCACACGCCCGCACAGCGCGCGTCGGCGACGAGCGCCGCGCCGACCGTCTCGCCCGGGCCGTGCAGCAGCGCGAGCGCGTCGGCCGGCACGCCGGCCTCGTGCAGCAGCTCGACCATGCGCAGCGCGACATAGGGCGTCTGCTCGGCCGGCTTCGCGGCGACGGCGTTGCCGACGACGAGCGCCGCGGCGACCTGGCCCGCGAAGATCGCGAGCGGGAAGTTCCACGGGCTGATGCACACGAACACGCCGCGGCCGCCGAGGGCCGGGTCGGCCTCGGCGCCGTCGGCGTAGTAGCGCAGGAAGTCGACGGCCTCGCGGACCTCGGCGACGCAGTCGGCCTGGGTCTTGAACGCCTCCTTGACGAGCAGCGCGCAGAACGGCGCGAGGCGCGCCTCGAGCAGGTCGGCGGCGCGACGCAGCACGGCCGCGCGCTGGGCCGCGGGCTTCGTGGCCCAGCCGGCGAAGCCCGCCTGCAGGCGCGCCATCGCGACGTCGACGGCGGCCGCGTCGGCCGCGGCGACGGCCGGCACCTGCTCGGCCGCGAGCGCCGCGGCAATGCCTTCGCGCTGCGCCGGCGCGGTCAGGTCCAGGCCCGCCGAGTTGCGGCGCGCCCCGAGGATCGCGAGCGGCAGCGGCTGGCCGGGCGTGCGGCGCACCTCGTCGAGCGGCGCGGCGAGCAGCTCGGCCACGGGCACCTCGGCGTCGGCGAGCTGGTGCACGAAGGACGAGTTCGCGCCGTTCTCGAGCAGGCGGCGCACGAGGTAGGCGAGCAGGTCGCGGTGTTCGCCGACGGGGGCATAAACACGCACCGGAATATCGTTGGTGCTCAGGCCCCCCGCTTGAGCGGGGGGAGCGGGGGGTGTGGGCGACATTGCCCCCGCAGGGGTTTGCCGCGAGAACTCGCGGTAAACCCCTTCGCCCATGCCGTGGAGCCGCTGCATCTCGTAGGCCGTGGCGCCCAGGCCTGCTGCACGCGCCATCAGCGCGATCGCCGCGATCGTCCCCGCGTTATGGCTCGCGAACTGCGGGTAGATCACGTCGGCGTGCTGGATCAGCGCGCGCGCGCAGGCCAGGTAGGACACGTCGGTGTGCTGCTTGTGCGTGAACACCGGGTAGCCGGCGAGGCCGAGCTCCTGGGCGCGCTTGATCTCGCCGTCCCAGTACGCCCCCTTGACGAGGCGCACCATGAAGCGCAGGCCGTATTGGCGCGCGATGCCGGCGACGGTGTCGACGACCGCGAGCGCGCGCGTCTGGTAGGCCTGCACGGCGAGGCCGAAGCCCTGCCATTGCGGGTAGCTCGCGCCGATGCGCGCGGCGAGCGCGTCGAGGACCTCGAGCGAGAGCTCGAGGCGGTCGACCTCCTCGGCGTCGATCGTCAGGTTGATGTTCGCGGCGGCCGCGAGCTCGACGAGCTGCCACACGCGCGGCAGCAGCTCGGCGAACACGCGCTCGCGCTGCAGCACCTCGTAGCGCGAGAACAGCGCCGAGAGCTTGATCGAAATGCCGTCGGCCGCCATCGGCGAGGCCGCGCGGCGGCCCGGCAGGCCCGCCGCGATCGCCTCGATCGCGTTCACGTAGGCGGCCTGGTAGCGGCGCGCGTCGGCCTCGGTGCGCGCGCCCTCGCCGAGCATGTCGTAGGAAAAGCGCAGCAGCGGCTGGGCGCGCCGCGCCGCCGCCGCCTCGGCCATCGCCTCGCCGATATTGCGGCCGAGCACGAACTGGCGGCCGAGCAGCTGGATCGCGCGCACCGTCGCCGCGACGACGGTCTGCGCGCCGAGGCGCGCGAGCAGCCCGCCCTCGCGCTCGGCGTCGGGCAGGAACTTCTTGGACAGCCCGATCGCCGTCGCCGACAGGCTCGCGAGCATGCGGTGCGGGCCGTCCGTGGGCGCGTCGAAGTCGGCGCGGCCGAGCTGGTCGGCCGTCAGCGCGATCGCGGTCGGCGCGTCGGGCACGCGCAGGAGCGCCTCGGCGAGGCGCATCAGCGCGAGCCCCTCCGCCGACGTGATCGGGTATTCGCGCAGCAGCGACTCCATCGCCCAGAACGGCGCGGGCTTGGCGCGCACCTGCTCGACCCAGGGCCCGGCGAGGCGCAGCACGGCCGGCCAGTCGAGCCGGCCCTGCAGGCGCGCGGCCAGCATGTCGAGCACGGCGATCTCGTCGCGGTACGGGTCCGGCAGGCGCTGGACTTCGGGCGGGCAGGCAAATGGCGTCATGACAAGCTCTTTCTGAGAATTGCAGAACTCTAGAACTGCTTCGCATGGATTAAATTCGGTAGATCAACGCTCCTGTAGCCAAAAATCCATGGACAAGATCGACCAGCGCATCCTGCGCGAGCTCCAGCGCGACGGCCGCGTGTCCAACCTCAAGCTCGCCGAGGCCGTCCACCTGTCGCCGACCGCCGTGCTCGAGCGCGTCAAGCGCCTGACGCGCGACGGCGTGATCCTCGGCTACGAGGCACGCCTGAACCCGGCCAAGCTCGGCGCCGGGCTGATGGTCTTCATCGAGGTGCTGCTCGACCGCACGGTGCAGGATGTGATGGACAACTTCAAGGCCGCCGTGCAGGCGCGCCCCGAGATCCTCGAGTGCCACCTCGTCGCCGGCGGTTTCGACTATCTGCTCAAGACCCGCGTCGCCGACATGGCGGCCTACCGCGGCTTTGTCGGCGAAGTGATCTGGGCCCTGCCCGGGGTGCGCGAGACGCGCACCTACGCGGTCATGGAGGAGGTCAAGAACACGACCGCGCTCGCGCTTTGAAGGCGACCCGAAAGCGGCGCTTGAGCGTCGCGCAAACAAGCCAAAACTTTAGCCCCGAGACCCCCGCGAATCGGGGTGAAAACCCCGTCAAATCGATCTTGCCCCGCGCCTTGCAGGAGCCTAGATTTGGGTCAACGGGAGCTTCACAAATGATCGCTATTCCTGCCGCCGCCGCCAAGCTTTTCTCGAGCCTCGGGGAGAAGCGCGCGCGCATCGATCCGTCGAGCTGCGGCTGGTACGAGTCGAGCCTCGACCTGCTCAACGGCCTCGAAGTCCACGAGCACCCGGTCGACCCGCAGTCGCTCGCGCTGTGGACGACGCCGCCAGGCGCGCCCAAGCTGCCTTGAGCGGACCGGGGTCGCCCCGTCCCCTGTCGATGCCACCCCCGATGGGGGTCGCCGTCCGGACGCGCCGAAGATGGCGGCTCCCCAACCCCCGCTCCCGGAGCCCGCCATGCCTCTGCAGTTCCGCCCCACCCCGGCCCCGCGCACGACCGCGCGGCACGGCCGCCGCGCCGCCGCGCCCGACGCCGCGTCCGACACCCCGCCCCAGCACGCCTGCGGCTGGTTCGAATCGAGCTACGAGCTCGGCCACGGCCTCGTCGTGCGCGACCGCCGCGTCGACGCGCTGACCCTGGCCCTGTGGCCGGCGCCGCCGCTAAAGCACTGAGGTCCGCTGCGCCGCGGCCGCGCGGTGCAGGTCCTCGCGCGTATAGGGCCGCGCGTGGCCCGACAGGCGCAGCGCGAGCGCCGTGACCATCTCGTGGGTCTGCAGCGGCGGCGCGTAGACCGGCTGCAGCGAGAGGCCCGCGAGCGTCAGCACGGGCAGCCAGACCGGCACGGCCGGCGCGGGCCGCCACGGCGCGAGCAGGCCGCGCAGGCTCGCGGCGCTGACGGCGCAGCCGAGCGCGAAGCCGCCGAGCGCCTCGCTCGGCGAATGGGCGTGGACCGGCAGGCGCGAATAGGCGATCAGCGCGGCGAGCGCGAAGCCCGCGGCGACGCCGGCGCGCTGGGTGCGCGGACCGCGGTGCATCAGCGCGGTCCAGGCGAGCATCGGCAGGGTGCCGGCCGCGCACAGCGAATGGCCCGAGAAGCCCGTGAAGTCGAGCGTCGCGCTGCCATAGCCCCAGCCGATGAACGCGAGCTTGCTCAGCGTCGTGACAAGGCCCGCGCCGGCGAGCGCGGCCATCCAGCGCAGCGCCGCGCCGCCGCGGCCGGCGCCGAGCGCGAGCCAGCCGACGGCGATGAAGGCGAGCGGCATCAGGATGCCCATCTCGCCGAGCCGGGTCACGTAATGCCAGAACAGCAAGTCGGGGGGCGGCGCGAAATACGGGGTCGAAATCATGGCCGCGATGCTAGCGGCTCAAGATTGCGGCTTTGCGTGCCGGCTCAGACGAGCAGGCTCTGCCGCCCCGGACCCTCCTGGAGCTGGTGCGAGACGGCGACGAACTCCTCGGCTGGCATCGGCCGGCCGAAATGCCAGCCCTGGGCCCAGTCGCAGCCCTCGCGCTCGAGCCAGGCGGCCTGCTCGGCCGTCTCGACGCCCTCGGCGAGCACGTCGAGGCCGAGGCTGCGCGCGAGCACGATCACGGTGCGCGCGATCGCCGCGACGCTCGCGTCGCTGCCGAGCTCGCCGACGAAGCTGCGGTCGATCTTGAGCGTCTTGACCGGCATGCGCTTGAGGTAGGACAGCGACGAGTAGCCGGTGCCGAAGTCGTCGATCGCGACGCGCACGCCGCGCGCGGCCAGCGCGCCCAGCAGCTCGATCGCGCCCTCGGCGTCCTCGAGCAGCAGGCTCTCCGTGACCTCGAGCTCGAGCGCCTGCGGCGGGCAGCCGGTGTCGCGCAGGATCGCGTCGACGCTCTCGACGAAGTCGCTCTGGCGCAGCTGGCGCGCCGAGACGTTGACGGCGACCTGCTGCGGCTTGCCGGGCAGGCCCTGCCAGCGCGCGGCCTGCGCGCAGGCGGTCTCGAGCACCCAGCGGCCGATCGGCACGATCAGGCCGGTCTCCTCGGCGAGCGGGATGAACTCGGCCGGCGAGATCGGCCCGCGCGTCGGGTGGCGCCAGCGCAGCAGCGCCTCGGCGCCGATCAGCGCGCCGTCCGACAGGCGCACCTGCGGCTGGTACTCGAGGCGGAACTGCGCGGCCTCGTTGGCGAGGCGCAGCGCGTGCGTGAGCTCGAAGCGGCGCTGCACGGCCTGGGTCAGCTCGGGACGGTAGGCCTGCACGCTGTTGCGCGCCTGGACCTTGGCGCGGCACATCGCGGCCTCGGCGTTGCGCAGCAGCTCGTCGACGCTCTGGCCGTCGGTCGGGAACAGCGCGAGGCCGATGCTCGCGCCGATATTGAAGCGCTGCTGGGCGTCGTCGCGGCCGACGACGACGGGCTCGCTCATCGCCTGGATCAGGCGGTCGCCGAGGCGCATCGAGGTTTCCTCGTCGACGAGGCCCGAGAGCATCACGACGAACTCGTCGGAGCCGACGCGCGCGACCGAATCGCTCGCGCGCACGACGTTGACGAAGCGCGCGGCGGCCTCGGTCAGCACCGCGTCGCCGGCGCTGTGGCCGGCGATGTCGTTGACCTCGCGGAAGCCGTCGAGGTCGATGTAGAGCACGGCCACGCAGGTGTGCTCGCGCTGCGCGATGCCGATCTGGCGCGCGACGCGGTCGCGCAGCAGCGCGAGGTTGGGCAGGCCGGTCAGGCGGTCGTGCAGCGACTGGTGCAGCAGCTCGGCCTCGGTCTGCTTGATGCGCGAGATGTCGGTCTGGACGAGCAGGTAATGCGGCTGGCCGTCGGCCTCGTGGGCCGGCACGCGCACGATCGTGACCCACACGGGCACGGACGCGCCGGTCTTGTGGCGCTCCATCAGCTCGCCGCTCCACTTGCCCTCGGCGTCGACGGCGCCCCAGATCTTCTTGAGCAGGAACGGGTCCTGCTCCTCGGGCAGCAGGTAGCGCGGCACGGTGCCGATCAGCTCCTCGGCGCTGAAGCCGGTGATCGCGCACATCGCCGGGTTGACGTCCTCGATGCGGCGCTCGGCGTCCATGATCACGATGCCTTCGCCGCAATGCTCGAAGACCGAGACCGCGCGGTGCAGCTTCGTCATCGCTTCGCGCAGCGCCGTGACGTCGCGCGCGACGCCGACGGCGCCGAGGTGCTGGCCGTCGTCGAACACCGGCGCCTGGACGACGTCGAGACAGACGCGCTCGCCGTCGGGCCGCAGATGCCAGCTCAGCGTGCGCTGGAGCACGCCGGCCGCGCCGCCGAGCGCGGGCGCCCAGCCGGGTGCGCGCTCGAGCTGGCCGTCGCCGCGGCCGACGAGGCCGGCCTCCGCGAGGCCCGTGCAGGCCTCGAACGCCGGGTTGCAGCCCTCGTAGGCGCCGCTCGCGTCCTTGAAATAGACCGGGTCGGGGATCGCGTTGAGCAGGGCCGAAAGCTTGCTGCGCTCGCGGCGCACGCGCGCGAGTTCGATGCGGCGCTGGCGCAGGCGCATGCGCTGCCATTGCAGCAGGCCGAGCACGAGGCCCAGCGCGACGGCGCCGAGCACGCCCGCGACGCCGAGCCACACGAGCGGCGCGTCGGCCGGCGCGGACGCGCCGCCCGCGTTGAACTCCGGCCAGGCCCGCGCCGGCAGGGCGAACACAAAAACTGTCGCCGTCAAGGCCACCCTGAGGCGGCGGTAGGTCATTGCCATGGTTCCATCGACCCGGTGCGCGCACCGCAGCGCTGCGCTGCGCTGAAGTACTGCGTTATTTGTTGGTATCGCGCACACCCCGGACCCGCGGGCGCTGCGACTTGCGCTAGTGTCAAACGCAGAGATGCGGCCGGGCCAGCGCTATAGCGTCAAAGCAACGCGCGTTCCCTGCAGGATTGCACGCTTTGCGTCCAATTCGCCGGCCTCGAAAGCCCCGCCGACGAGGTGGACGCTGCGCCCGGCCGCGCGCAGCGGCGCCTCGAGCTCGCGCAGCGGCTCCTGGCCAGCGCACAGCACGACGGTGTCGGCCGGCACGAGGCGGCGGTCGGCGCGCTGCTTGCCGGTGCTGACCCACAGGCCCTCGGCCGTGATCGCTTCGTAGTTGACGCCGGCGACCATCTCGACGCGGCGCATCTTGAGCGCCGCGCGATGGATCCAGCCGGTCGTCTTGCCGAGGCCCGCGCCGAGCTTGCCGGGCTTGCGCTGCAGCAGCGTGACGGCGCGCGCGGGCTCGCCGGGCTGCGGCGCGGCGAGCCCGCCGCGCTGCTCGGCCGGGTCGGCGACGCCCCATTCGCGCCGCCACGCGGCCGGGTCGAGCGTCAGCGAATGGCCGCGCTCGGTCAGGAACTCGGCGACGTCGAAGCCGATGCCGCCCGCGCCGACGATCGCGACGCGCGGTCCCACCGGCAGGCGGCGCGCGAGCACGTCGATGTAGCTGAGCACGCGGCCGGCGAGCGCCGGGTCGTCCTGGCCCGGAATGCGCGGGTTGCGCGGCGTCACGCCGGTCGCGAGCAGGACCTCGTCGTAGCCCATCAGCTCGGCGGCCTCGACGCGGCGGTTCAGGTGCACGGTCACGCCGGTCAGCTCGAGGCGGCGGCCGAAGTAGCGCAGCGTCTCGGCGAACTCCTCCTTGCCCGGGATCTGGCGCGCCATGTTGAACTGGCCGCCGATCGCGGCGGCCGCGTCGAACAGCTCGACGCGGTGGCCGCGCTCGGCGGCCTGAGTCGCCGCCGCGAGCCCGGCCGGGCCCGCGCCGACGACGGCGACGCGCTTCGCGCGCTGCACGCGCACGGGGCGGAACTCGTCCTCGTGCGCCGCCGCGGGGTTGACCAGGCAGCTGGCGATCTTGAGCTGGAAGGTGTGGTCGAGGCAGGCCTGGTTGCAGGCGATGCAGGTATTGATCTCGGCCGCGCGGCCCGCGCGCGCCTTGGCGACGAAATGCGGGTCGGCGAGCAGCGGCCGCGCCATGCTGACGAGGTCGGCCGAGCCGTCGGCGAGCACGCCTTCGGCGACCTCGGGCGCGTTGATGCGGTTGCTCGTGACGAGCGGCGTCGTGATGCCCTCGGCGCGCAGCTGCGCGCGCAGCTTGGCCGTGACCCAGGCGAAGCCGGCGCGCGGCACGCTCGTCGCGATCGTCGGCACGCGCGCCTCGTGCCAGCCGATGCCGGTGTTGATGATCGTCGCGCCGCCGCGCGCGACGCGCCGGCCGAGCTCGGCGACCTCGTCCCAGCTGCTGCCGTCGGGGATCAGGTCGAGCATCGAGAGCCGGTAGATGATGATGAAGTCGGGGCCGACGGCCTCGCGCATGCGCGCAAGGATCTCGAGCGGCAGGTTCATGCGCCGCGCGTAGTCGCCGCCCCAGCGGTCGCGCCGCTGGTTGGTGTGCGCGACGATGAACTGGTTGATGAAATAGCCCTCGGAGCCCATCACCTCGACGCCGTCGTAGCCGGCCTCGCGCGCGAGCTTCGCGCAGCGCACGAACGCGCGGATCTGGCGCTCGACGCCGCGCGCCGACAGCTCGCGCGGCTTGAACGGGCTGATCGGCGAGCGCAGCGCCGACGGCGCGACGCACAGCGGGTGGTAGCCGTAACGCCCGGTGTGCAGGATCTGCAGCGCGATCTTGCCGCCCTCGGCCTGCACGGCCGCCGTGACCTCGCGGTGGCGGCGCGCCGCGCCCGAGCTCGCGAGCGTGCCGGCGAAGGGCTTGGCCCAGCCCTCGATGTTCGGCGCGAAGCCGCCCGTGACGATGAGGCCGACCTCGCCGCGCGCGCGCTCGGCGAAGTAGCGCGCCATGCGCGTGAAATGCTTGCGCCCGTCCTCGAGGCCGGTGTGCATGCTGCCCATCAGCACGCGGTTGCGCAGGGTCGTGAAGCCGAGGTCGAGCGGGGCGAGCAGATGCGGATAATCCATGGGCGCGGATTCTTGCAGCAATGAATCTTCACGACGGTGATGCAAGCCCGTATCCGCCCCATTCCGACACGCCCCTACAATGCGGCGCTTGGGTGCGCTTTGGGTGCCCGTTTCTCCTTGGAGTCATATTCATGCGATTCGTGAAACTGGCTGCGGCCACCGCAGCCCTTGCCGCAGCGGGCCTGCTCGCGGCATGCGGAGGCAGCAGCGGTAGCCACGCCGGCGTGCGCCTGATCAACGCCAGTGCCGGCTATGCCTCGCTGGACCTGACGGTCAACAACACCAGCATCGACACCGGCGTGGCCTTCGGTTCGGCCGGCAGCTACGGCTCCGTCGACGTCAGCGCGACCACCACCCAGTTCCTCTCGAGCGGCACTGCGGTCTACACGACGACCCCGACCCTGACGGGCGGCAACAACTACGCCCTGATCGCCTACGGCTGGCAGGGTGGCCTCAGCTACAAGACGCTCCAGGAAAACCAGACGGCGCCGACCAGCGGCAACGGCGAACTGCTCGTGCTGAACCTGGCCCCCGATGCGGGCACCCTCGACACCTACCTGGTCCCGGTCAACACGGCCTGCAACGCGACGACCCTGTCGACCGGCACGGCGATCGCCGTGGGCGTCGTCGGCGGCGGCGGCAGCGGCTACAACACGACGACGTCGGGCAGCTACGGCGTATGCATCGTCGGCACCGGCAACACGGCCGACGTGCGCCTGACAATCCCGTCGATCACGCTTGCGAGCGCGAGCGTGAACACGTTGATCATCACGCCGACCAGCGGCGGCGTGCTCGTCAACGGCATCTTCGTCGTCCAGGGCGGCTCGGCGACGCCTTTCTACACCTCGAGCGCGCGCGTGCGCGTGGTCGGCTCGGTCCCGGGCACCTCGGCGACGACCCCGTCGACGATCTCGGGCTTGCTGACCTCGGGCTCGAACAGCGTCAACCTGCTCGGCACGAGCTCGGCCGTGATGCCGACGATCGGCAATTACCAGACCGTACCGTCCGGCGCCGGCGCCGTCGTCAACCTGTCGGTCAACGGCACGGCCCTTTCGACGCTGACGATGCCGACGATGGCACCCGGCGGCGACTACACGCTGCTCGTGACGGGCGCGCCCGGCGCGACGACGACGGCCATCCTGACCGACGACAATCGCCTGCCGCTGACGGCCGGCTACGCGAAGATCCGTCTCGTCAACGGCTCCTCGGACCCGAACGCGAGCCTGTCGATGTCGCTGGACTTCACGACGATCGCGTCGAACATCCTGCCCGGCAGGGCCTCGGCCTTCACGCAGGTCCCGTCTGACACGACCGGCAGCACGTCCGAAATCACGGTGCTGACCCCGACTTCGACGACGAACGGCTACGCGTTCGACAAGAGCGGCCTGAGCATCGTCAGCCAGGGCGTCTACAACGTCTACATGCTGGCCAACTCGGGCACGACCTTCGCCCAGTACGACTACATGCAGGGCATCATCGTGCGCGAGCGCTGATCGCGCAGCTCGCCAAACCTATCGATCGAAGCCCCGGCGCCGCAAGGCCCGGGGCTTTTTTTGCGCCCCGCCGTTACGTCCGGCAGGGACTTGCCGGGCGCGCCAGAATCGCAGCTTCAACAATTCCCGAACCGCCATGCCCATCGTTCGTGCCACCGTCCTCGCCCTGGCCCTCGCCGCGGCGCTGCCTGCCGCCCACGCGGTCCCCGAGCCGGTCGGCGTGGCCTGGCAGGAAGCCGGCGTCGACGCCGACGTCGACCGCGCGTTCGCCACTGCCCGCGAGCAGAACAAGCCGCTGCTGCTGTACTGGGGCGCCAAGTGGTGTCCGCCGTGCAACCAGCTCAAGGCGACGCTGTTCAAGCGCCAGGACTTCATCGAGCGCACGCGCGCATTCGTCGCGGTCCATATCGACGGCGACGCGCCCGGCGCGCAGAAGCTCGGCGCGCGCTTCAAGGTCGTCGGCTACCCGACCATGATCCTGTTCAACCCGGCCGGTGCCGAGCTCACGCGCCTGCCCGGCGAGATCGACGCGGCCCAGGTCGTCCAGGTCATGCAGCTGGGCCTCGCCGGCGGCCGCCCGGTCAAGGACGTGCTCGCCGACGCGCGCGCGGGCCGCCAGCTCGGCGCGAACGAATGGCGCCTGCTCGCCTACTACTCGTGGGAGACCGACGAGGCCCAGCTCGTCGACGCGGGCGCCGCCGGGGGCATGCTGACCGACCTCGCGATCGCGAGCCAGACCGGCGGTGCCGACGCCGAGACGACGACGCGGCTGTGGCTCAGGGCCCTCGCGATGAGCGACGCGGGCCACGGCGTCAAGCCCGACGCGGCGCTGACCGAGCGCGTGCGCGGCGTGCTCGCCGACCCGGCGCGCACGCGCGCCGAGGTCGACGTGCTCGCGAACTACGCCGACGCGATCGTGCGCGTGCTCGCCCCGGAGCCCGACGCGGCCCAGCAGCAGCTCGTCGGCGCGTTCGACGCGGCGCTCGCGCGCCTGCAGGACGACGCGACGCTGTCGCGCGGCGACCGCGTCACGGTGCTCGACGCGCGCATCGCGCTCGCGCGCCTGAACCAGCCCCGGACCGCGCTGAACCCCAAGATGCCGGCGCCGCTCGTCGCCGACGCGCGCGCGATGGCCGCGCGCTTCGACCGCGAGATCGGCGACGGCTACGAGCGCCAGGCCGTGCTGCCCGAGGCCGCCGACATGCTCGCCGACGCGGGCCTGTGGAAGGACAGCGACGCGCTGCTCAAGGCCAACCTCGGCAAGAGCCACGCGCCCTACTACTTCATGAGCAAGCTCGGCGGCAACGCGCGCCGCCAGGGCCGCACGGCCGACGCCCTGCACTGGTACGGCGAGGCCTACGCGCGCAGCGAAGGCCCGGCGACGCGCCTGCAATGGGGATCGAGCTACCTCGCCGCGCTCGTCGAGCTCGCGCCGCAGGACAGCCGGCGCATCGAGGGCACGGCGACCGAGCTGATCGACGCCGCGGCGAAGGACCCGGCCGCGTTCTACGAGCGCAGCGCGCGCTCGCTGCAGCGCGCCGGCGGCCAGCTCGGCAAATGGGCGGCCGACGGCCACCACGCCGAGGTCATGGCTCGCCTGAAGACGCGCCTCGACGCGGTCTGCGCGAAGCTCGACGCGGCCGACGGCCAGCAGGCCGCCTGCGCCGCAGTTATCAAGTAGTCAGTTACTTGAGCAGGCCCTCGGCCTGCAGCGCGGCCTGCACGGCGGGCCGCGCGGCGACACGCGCGCGCCAGGCCTGCAGGTTCGCGAAGGCCGACAGGTCGAGGTTGGTCGGCACGCTCCAGCCGCTGACGGTGAACAGGTAGGCGTCGGCGGCCGTGAAGTCGGCGCCCATCACGTACGGCTTGCCCTCGAGCTGGGCGTCCACCCACTTGAAGCGCTCGATCAGCTTGGCGCGGAACAGCGCCTTGGCCTCCTCGGGCATGGCCGGGTTGAACAGCGGCGAGAAGCCCTTGTGCAGCTCGCTCGTGACGAAGTTCAGCCATTCCTGCAGGTGATAGCGCTCGCGCGTGCCGGCGGCCGGCGCGAGCCCGGACGCGGGCGCCTGGTCGGCGATCCACTGGACGATCGCCGGGCCCTCGCTGAGGCGTTCGCCGTCGTCGAACTCGAGCAGCGGCACATAGCCCTTGCTGTTGATCGTGTAGTAGTCGGTGCCGTCCTGCAGCTTCTTGGACTTGGTGCTCGCGAGCACGAGTTCAAAGGGCAGGCCGGCCTCGCGCAGCACGATGTGCGGGGACAGCGAGCAGGCGCCGGGGCTGTAGTAGAGCTTCATGGTCGTGCGACTTCCTGGTTGGACAGACCGGGGACGATACGTGAATCGTCACGCGCTTGCACGTGGCGCCCCTGTTCGCGTCTGCGCCATGCATCGCCCGCCTATGATCGCCCGCATGACGACCCACGCCTTCGAAGACTTCGCCGTCGGCAGCGTGCGCGAGTTCGGCCATCGCCTCGTCGACCGCGACGAAGGCCTCGCCTTCGCGCGCGCCTACGATCCGCAGCCGCTGCACCTCGACGAAGCGGCCGCGAAGGCCTCGGTGCTCGGCGGCCTGTCGGTCAGCGGCTGGCATACCTGCGCGATGGTCATGCGCATGATGTGCGACGACTACCTGCTCGACTCGACGAGCCAGGGCTCGCCCGGCATCGACCGGCTGCGCTGGCTCAAGCCCGTGCGGCCCGGCGACACGCTGCGCGTGCGCATGACCGTGCTCGAGGCGCGCGCGAGCCAGAGCCGCCCGCAGATCGGCCTCGTGCGCTCCGAATGGCTGGTGCTGAACCAGCGCGACGAGGCCGTCATGAGCATGGAAGGCTGGGGCATGTTCGGCCGCCGCGCCGCGGCCTGAGCCCCGGCTTCGCCCGGCGCGCGACACGCGTTCGGCAGACGCTTGACACCGCCCTGGTGCCATGGTGTACTAGTTCAACCATACACCAAGGGAAAGGCGCTCAGGTGGCCTTCGCGCATCGCTCACTATCCGCCCTCGGCCTGGCGCTGCTGGCCGCGACCGCATCGGCCGCGCCGCCCACGACGGCGTGCCGTGTCGCCGGCATCTCGACCGAGGTCCAATGCGGCGCCGTCACGCGCCCGCTCGACCCGGCCGAGCCCGGCGGCAAGCAGATCGAGGTCCATTACCTCGTCGTGCCGGCGCTCGCGCGCAACAAGCTGCCCGACCCGGTGCTGTTCCTCGCCGGTGGTCCGGGACAGAGCGCGATCAAGCTCGCGTCCAAGGTGCTGCCGCGGCTCGCGCGGCTCAACAACCGGCGCGACCTCGTGTTCGTCGACCAGCGCGGCACCGGCGCGTCGGCGCCGCTCGAGTGCCCGGACGACGACGCGCGCTCGGTCACCCTGGCCGATTCGCTCGACATGGAGCGCCAGTACGGACGCCTCGAGCAATGCCGCACCAAACTCGAGGCCCTGCCCTACGGCGACCTGCGCCAGTTCACGACGACGATCGCGATGCAGGACGTCGACGCGGTGCGCGCCGCGCTCGGCGCCGAGCGCTGGAACCTGGTCGGCGGCTCCTACGGCACGCGCGCGGCGCTCGAATACCTGCGCCAGTTCCCGCAGCATGTGCGGCGCACGGTGATCGACGGCGTCGCGCCGCCCGACATGGTGCTGCCCGCGTCGATGACGCTCGACGCGCAGGCCGCGCTCGACGCGGTGTTCAAGGCCTGCGCGGCCGACAAGGCCTGCGCGGCGCGCTACCCGCGGCTCGAGGCCGACTGGCAGGCCCTGCTCGCGCGCCTGCCGCTGCGCGTGACGGTCGCCGACCCGCGCAGCGGCGTGCCGCAGAGCGTCGTGATCGAGCAGGCCGCGCTGCTGTCGCTCGTGCGCGCGCCGCTGTACGCGCCGGCGCTCGCCGCGGGCCTGCCGGCCGCGATCGACGCGGCCGCCGCGCACGGCCGCTTCGAAGGTCTGCTGGGCCTGGGCAGCGGGCTCGGCGGCGGCGACAAGGACCTGGCGCTCGCGATGGGCATGCATTACGCGGTGATCTGCGCCGAGGACGTGCCGCGCCTGGACGCGGCGGCCGTCGCGGCGTCGCCGATGGCCGCGCACTACGCGCGCGTGTGCAAGACCTGGCCGCGCGGCGCGCCGCCGGCCGACTTCTACAGGATCCCGCGCGCGACGACGCCGGTGCTGCTGCTCAGCGGCGGCGCCGACCCGGTCACGCCGCCGCGCCACGCGGCGCGCGTCGCCGCCGCGCTCGGGCCGCTCGCCCAGCCTGTCGTCGTGCCGCAGTCGGGCCATGGCGTGATGGGCATCGCGTGCATGAGCGACGTGCTCTACCGCTTCGTCGACGCGGCCGACGCCGCCCGCGCCCGGCCCGTCGACGCGGCCTGCGCGACCGCGATCCCGCGCCCGCCCGCCTACCTGCCGCCGCGCGTCGCCGGCGACGCTGGAGACAACACCCGATGATCCGCCTCGACCAGATCAGCAAGCGCTTCGTCGCGCGCACGGCCGGCGCCGCGAAGCAGAAGAACCCGTTCAGGCGCGCGGCCAAACAGACGGTCCAGGCCGTCGACGGCCTGAGCCTCGACGCGCCCGACGGCCGCATCACCGGCCTGCTCGGCCCGAACGGCGCGGGCAAGACGACCTCGCTGCGCATGCTCGCGGGCCTGCTGCCGCCCGACCAGGGCCGCATCGGCGTCGACGGCATCGACGCCGTCGCGCAGCCGCGCGAGGCGCTCGCGCGCATGGGCATTCTCGGCGACGCCCATGGCCTGTACCCGCGCCTGTCGGCGCGGGAGAACATCGTCTACTACGGCCGCCTGCAGGGCATGGATGCCGACGCCGCGGCCGCGCGCGCCGACGAGCTCGCGCGCCTGCTCGACATGCGCGCCCTGCTCGACCGCCGCACCGAAGGCTTCAGCCAGGGCGAGCGCATGAAGACCGCGCTCGCGCGCGCGCTCGTCCACGACCCCGCGAACATCGTGCTCGACGAGCCGACCAACGGCCTCGACGTGCTCGCGACGCGCGGCCTGCGCGAGGCGCTACGCCACCTGCGCTCGCCGGCCGGCGGCGCCAAGTGCATCGTGTTCTCGACCCACATCATGCAGGAGGTCGAGCAGCTGTGCGACCGCGTGACCGTCGTCGCCGGCGGCCGCCGCGTCGCCGAGGGCACGGTCGACGAGCTGCTCGCCCAGGCCGGCTGCACGCGCTTCGAGGACGCGTTCGTCGCCCTCGCCTACGGCGCCCCTACCCGCAACGGAGACGCATGATGCTGAAGATTTTTGCGATCGTCCTCGGCAAGGAGCTGCGCGACGCGCTGCGCGACCGGCGCACGCTCGCGCGCCTGCTGATCCCGGCCGTGATCATGGGCCCGCTGATGCTGATGGTGATCTCCAACCTCGTGTCCTCGCTCGAGGCGCAGGCCGAGCAGCGCGAGGTCATGGCCGTCGGCATCGACAACGCGCCGACGCTGCGCAACTACCTCGAGCGCCAGACCTACAAGATCAAGACCGCGCCGGCCGACTACGAGGAGCAGCTGCGCAAGAGCCGGCTCAACGAGCCGGTGCTCGTCGTCGGCCAGGATTTCGAGAAGGCGCTCGCCGACGGCGACCGGCCCAAGCTCGAGATCGTCAGCGACAGCGCGAACCAGCGCGCGAGCGTCGGCGTGCGCACGCTGAACAAGCTCGTCGAGGGCTTCGCGCAGGAGCGCGGCGGGCTCGCGCTGATGCTGCGCGGCGTGCCCACGGGGCTGCTGCAGCCGGTCGAGGTGCACGAGCGCGACCTCGCGAGCGCGCAGGCGCGCGCGTCGCAGATCACCGGCATGATCCCGATGTTCATCATCATGGCCGTGCTCTACGGCGCGCTGACGGCCGCGCTCGACAGCACGGCCGGCGAGCGCGAGCGCGGCTCGCTCGAACCGCTCCTGATGAACCCGGTGCCGCATTTCGCGCTGGTGCTCGGCAAATGGGGCGCCGTGGCCCTGCTCGGCATGGCCGTCGCGGTGCTCGCCAACCTCGGCTACGTGCCCGCCCAGGACCTGATCCACAACGAGACGCTGCAGGCGATGTTCCGCTTCGGCCCGGCCGAGGCGCTGCGCTTCCTGCTGCTGCAGCTGCCGCTCGCGGCCGGGCTGTCGGCGCTGCTGATGGCCGTCGCGATCCGCTCCAAGACCTACAAGGAGGCGCAGGCCGGCAGCGCGCTGGTCATCACGGGCATCAGCCTCGCGCCGATGGTCGCGATCATGAACCCGGGCGCCGAGCCGTTCTGGTACTACCTGGTGCCGGGCCTCGGCCAGTACACGCTGATGATGCAGGTCCTCAAGGGCCAGGCGCTGCAGTTCGCGCCGGTGGCGACGACGGTGGCCGGCGGCATCGTGCTGATGATCGCGGGCCTCGCCTTCGTCGCGCGCTCGATGCGCAGCGCCGTCGCTCGCTGACGTTTGCGCCCCTCGGCCGACGCGTAGGTCGGCCGATCCCCCAGGGGGCTGAGTCGGCACCGAGGACAGGCCCGCGGCCTGTCCGACGGCCCACGAAGGACCGATCGCGTCTCGCGCGATCGGGCTGGGGACGGCTGCTTGGGAGCGGCCCGGCGCTGCGTGGCCCGGCGCCCCTCGGCCGACATTCGGCCTACGGCGGCGCCGTCGCCCGCTCGACATGACCGAGCCAGCGCATCGCCTGCTCGCGGCTCGCGCCGCACATCTCCTCGCTAGGCTGCAGGGATGAGCACACGGCCGGCCGCTCGGGCCGGCCGAAGACCCTGCAGCGCAGCTCGGCGTCGAGCTGGACGCAGGGCACGCCGGCCGGCTTGCCCTCGGGCATGCCCGGAATCGGCGAGCTGATCGACGGGGCGATGCAGCAGGCAGCGCAGCGGTCTCGGCATTCCATGGCCGCGATTGTCGCCGCGGCCGATCCCGCGCAGTCCGCCCGTGACTTATCCACAGGCGCTCCGTAGAATTGCGGGTTTGCCCCGGGCCGATCGCGCGCCGCGGCTTATCGCATAGGCACCCATGCTCTACCCCAAGGAATTCGACGTGATCGTGGTCGGTGGCGGCCACGCCGGCACCGAGGCCGCGCTCGCGAGCGCGCGCATGGGTGCGACCACCCTGCTGCTGACCCACAACATCGAGACCCTGGGCCAGATGAGCTGCAACCCCTCGATCGGCGGCATCGGCAAGGGCCACCTGGTCAAGGAGGTCGACGCGCTCGGCGGCGCGATGGCGCTCGCGACCGACGAGGCCGGCATCCAGTTCCGCATCCTCAACGGCTCCAAGGGCCCGGCCGTGCGCGCGACGCGCGCCCAGGCCGACCGCGTGCTCTACAAGGCCGCGATCCGCCGCCGCCTCGAGAACCAGCCCCATCTGTGGCTGTTCCAGCAGGCCGTCGACGACCTGCTCGTCGAGGGCGAGCGCGTCGTCGGCGCCGTCACGCAAATGGGCCTGCAGTTCCGCGCGCGCGCCGTCGTGCTGACGGCCGGCACCTTCCTCGACGGCCGTATCCACGTCGGCCTCGAAAACTACGCGGCCGGCCGCGCGGGCGACCCGCCGGCCGTGTCCCTCTCGGGCCGGCTCAAGGAACTCAAGCTGCCGCAGGGCCGCCTGAAGACCGGCACGCCGCCGCGCCTGGACGGCCGCACCATCGACTTCGCGAAATGCGAGGCCCAGCCCGGCGATCTCACTCCCGTGCCGGTGTTCAGCTTCATGGGCGACGCGGCGATGCACCCGCAGCAGCTGCCCTGCTGGATCACGCATACGAACGAACGCACCCACGCGATCATCCGCTCCGGCTTCGACCGCAGCCCGATGTTCACGGGCGTGATCGAAGGCGTCGGCCCGCGCTACTGCCCGAGCATCGAGGACAAGGTCAACCGCTTCGCCGACAAGGACAGCCACCAGATCTTCCTCGAGCCCGAGGGCCTGACGACGCACGAGTTCTACCCGAACGGCATCTCGACCTCGCTGCCCTTCGACGTCCAGCTCGCCGCCGTGCGCTCGATCCACGGCCTCGAGAACGCCCATATCCTGCGCCCCGGATACGCGATCGAGTACGACTACTTCGACCCGCGCGAGCTCAAGTCGAGCTTCGAAACGCGCGCGATCGGCGGCCTGTTCTTCGCGGGCCAGATCAACGGCACGACCGGCTACGAGGAGGCGGCGGCGCAGGGCCTGTTCGCCGGCCTCAACGCCGCGCTCCAGGTCCAGGGCCGCGACGCCTGGCTGCCGGGCCGCGACCAGGCCTACCTCGGCGTGCTCGTCGACGATCTGATCACCAAGGGCGTGACCGAGCCCTACCGGATGTTCACGAGCCGCGCCGAGTTCCGGCTGCAGCTGCGCGAGGACAACGCCGACCTGCGCCTGACCGAAGCCGGCCGCGGGCTGGGCCTCGTCGACGACGCGCGCTGGGACCGCTTCAACCGCAAGCGCGACGCTGTTTCACGTGAAACAGAGAAGCTCAAGTCGACCTGGGTCCACCCGGGTATCCTCCCAGCAGCAGACGCAGAGCGGCTCGTCGGCAAGGCGCTCGAGCGCGAGTACAACCTCGTCGACCTGCTGCGCCGTCCCGGCGTCGTCTACGACACGCTCGCCGAGGTCGTCGCCCTCGCCCGCCCCGAGGTCGGCGTCTCGCGCGCGGCGCTCGAGGCCGAGCTCGGCGCGCCGCTCGCGGCGGCCGTGATCGAGCAGGTCGAGATCGCGACCAAATACGCGGGCTATATCGACAAGCAGGTCGACGACGTCGCGCGCGCCGCGCATTTCGAGCACCTGCGCCTGCCCGAGGAGCTCGACTACGCCCAGGTCGGCGCGCTCTCTTTCGAGGTGCGCCAGAAGCTCGCCAAGCACCGCCCCGAGACGCTCGGCCAGGCCTCGCGGATCTCGGGCGTCACGCCGGCCGCGATCTCGCTGCTGCTCGTCCACCTCAAGAAGGGCCGTTTCAAGGGTTTCGTCGAACATGCCGCCTGATTTCCGCGCGACGCTGGACACCGCAGCGCAACAACTCGGCCTGACACTCGACGCCCAGCAGCTCGACCGGCTGCTCGCCTACCTCGACCTGATCCAGAAGTGGAACAAGGTCTACAACCTGACCGCCGTACGCGAGCCCGCGGCGATGTTGACCCAGCACCTCGTCGACAGCCTGTCGGTGCTGCCGCCGCTGATCAAGCACGCCGGCGGCCGACCCCAGCGCCTGCTCGACGTCGGCAGCGGCGGCGGCCTGCCCGGCGTCGTGATCGCGATCTGCCGGCCCGAGTTCGAGGTCGTCTGCGTCGACGCGGTCGCCAAGAAGGCGCGCTTCATCGCCCAGGTCGCGGCCGAGCTCGGCCTCGCGAACCTGCGCGGCGATCATTCGCGCGTCGAGTCGCTGCAGCTGCCGGCCTTCGACATCGTGACGTCGCGCGCGTTCGCCTCGCTCGTCGACTTCACGACGCTGACCCGCCAGCACCTGGCGAAGGGCGCGGTCTGGGCCGCGATGAAGGGCCAGCACCCGGCCGACGAGCTTGCCGCCCTGCCCGCCGACCTCGAAGTGTTTCACGTGGAACCTTTGCAAGTCCCCGGCCTCGACGCACAGCGCTGCCTCGTCTGGATTCGCCCGAAACCCTGAGTCGGCGCGAGCCGTCCGCTTGATACCATCGCGGCCTGCTCCGCATATAAAACCATGGCCAAGATCTTCTGCGTCGCCAATCAGAAAGGCGGGGTCGGCAAGACCACGACGACCGTCAACCTCGCCGCCGGGCTCGCCCAGATCGGCCAGCGCGTGCTCGTGATCGACCTCGACCCGCAGGGCAACGCGACCATGGGCTCGGGCGTCGACAAGCGCCGCCTCGAGCTGACCGTCTACGACGTGCTGCTCGAGGCCGCGACCATCCCCGAGGCCAAGGCCTTTGCGGAAAAGGCCGGCTACGACGTGCTCGGCGCGAACCGCGAGCTCGCCGGCGCCGAGGTCGAGCTCGTCGAGCTCGAGCGCCGCGAGCGCCGCCTGAAGGCCGCGATCCAGGCCGTCGACGCCGACTACGACTTCGTGCTGATCGACTGCCCGCCCTCGCTGTCCATGCTCACGCTGAACGGCCTGTGCTCGGCGCACGGCGTCGTCGTGCCGATGCAGTGCGAGTACTTCGCGCTCGAGGGCCTGTCCGACCTCGTCAACACGATCAAGCAGGTCCACGCGAACCTGAACCCCGAACTCCAGATCATCGGCCTGCTGCGCGTGATGTTCGACCCGCGCATCACGCTGCAGACCCAGGTCAGCGACCAGCTCAAGGCGCATTTCGCCGACAAGGTCTTCGACACCGTGATCCCGCGCAACGTGCGCCTCGCCGAGGCGCCGAGCTACGGCCTGCCCGGCGTCGTGTTCGACCCGAACGCCAAGGGCGCCCAGGCCTTCGTCGACTTCGCGCGCGAGATGGTCAAGCGCGTCAAGACCATGTGATGGGCGCCGGGGCCGCGCCGCCGCCCATGACGCCCGACGCGCTCGCGCGCCGCGCCGAGCAGGCCGGCCTCGACGCGTCGACGCCGCCGCAAGAGCAGCGCGTCGACGGCTGGCTGCTGCGACTCTCGCCGGGCAAGGCCAAGCGCTCGCGCTGCGTGAACGCGCTCGAAGCCGGCACCCAGCCCCTGCCCGACCTGCTCGCGCGCTGCCGCCAGGCCTTCGCCAACGCCGGCCTGCCGCTGATCGTCCGCGTGACGCCCTACTCGCAGCCGGCCGACCTCGACGCGCGGCTCGCCGCGCTCGGCTGGTACCGCTTCGACGCGGCCGACGTGATGGTGCGCGCCGACCTCGATGGCCTGCCCGAAGCCGGCGCGATCGTGCCGGTCGACGCGACGCGCTACGCCGAGACCGTCGGCACGCTGCGCGGCTCGTCCAGGCGCGAGATCGATGCGCACGCCGAGCGCCTGCGCGACGCGCCCCGGCCCTACCAGGGCTTCTTCCTGACGGACGCGAACGGCGCGCTCGCGGCCTGCGGCCAGGTCGTCGTCGACGCCGATATCGCGGGCCTGTTCGACGTGTTCACGCCGCCCGCGCAACGCGGCCGCGGCCATGGCGAGCGCCTGTGCAGCGCGCTCTTGCGCCACGCGGCGAACCAGTGCGCGCAACGCGCCTACCTGCAGGTCGGCAGCGACAACGAGCTCGCGAAGCGGCTTTACGCGCGCCTCGGCTTCGCGTTCGCGTACCGCTACCACTACCGCAGCGACGATCCCGCCGCCGCGGATTGATAGCCCGGCTTTAGAGGCCGCTCGACTCCTCGCAGCCGAGGTGCACGTTCATGCTCTGCACGGCCGCGCCGCTCGCGCCCTTGCCGAGGTTGTCGAGGCGCGCCATCACGAGCACCTGGGTCTCGCTGCCGAACACGAACAGGTCGACGCGGTTGGTGTCGTTGCAGGCCTGGACGTCGAAGCCGCCGTCGGCGATCGTCGCCGCGTCGCGCAGCGGCATCACGCGGATGAAGCGCTCGCCCGCGTAATGCGCGCTCAGCGCCTCGTGCAGGTGCTCGGCGCGCGTGCCGGCGGCGAGCTGGCTCAGGTGCAGCGGCACCGTGACCGCGAGGCCCTTGTAGAAGTTGCCGACGATGGGCATGAACACCGGCGGCGTCGCGATGCCCGTGTGCGCGACCATCTCGGGCAGGTGCTTGTGCGCGAGGCCCAGCGCGTACGGGCGCGGCGACGTGAGCTTGGGTGCGCCGGCCTCGTAGTCGGCGATCATGCTCTTGCCGCCGCCCGAGTAGCCGGTGATCGACGTCGCCGTGATCAGCGCGTCGCGCGGCAGCAGGCCCGCGTCGACGAGCGGCCGCACGGCGAGGATGAACGCGCTCGCGTGGCAGCCCGGGTTCGCGATGCGCTTGGACGCGCGAATCGCGTCGCGCTGGCCGCGCGCGAGCTCGGGCAGACCGAAGGCCCAGCCCGGCGCCGTGCGGTGCGCGGTGCTCGCGTCGATCAGGCAGGTGTTCGGGTTGGTGATCATCGCGGCCGCTTCGCGCGAGGCCGCGTCGGGCAGGCACAGGAACGCGACGTCGGCCGCGTTGAGCAGGCGCGCGCGCTCGGCCGCGTCCTTGCGCTTGTCGGCGTCGATGCGCAGGACCTCGACGTCGGCGCGCGCGGCCAGGTATTCGTTGATGCGCAGGCCCGTCGTGCCTTCTTGTCCGTCCACATACACCTTGAAAGCCATGGCCTGAGCTCCAGCAAAATCTCGAAAGATCGAAAGCATAAAGGCACATCGTGAACAAGATGCGGATCCCAGCGCGAACCCTGCTGCTGCCGGGCTGGCAGAACTCCGACGCCGCGCATTGGCAGAGCCGCTGGCAGGCCCTGCACGGCTTCGAGCGGCTCGAGCAGGACGACTGGCTGTGGCCGCGCCGCGGCGACTGGATGGCGCGGCTCGAAGAGACCGTGCGCGAAAGCGAGCGCCCGCTCCGCCTGGTCGCGCATTCGCTCGGCTGCCATCTCGTCGCGGCCTGGGCCGCGCATACGCAACTCGCCGCACGCGTGCAGGGCGCGCTGCTCGTCGCGCCGCCCGACCTCGAGCGCGCCGACCTGCCGCCGCAGCTGCACAACTGGCGCAGCACCCTGCCCGGCCGCACCCACGCACGACTGCCGTTCCGCAGCGTGCTCGCGGCGAGCAGCGACGATCCGTTCTGCGCGATCGAGCGCGCGGGTTCGCTGGCTGCGGCCTGGGGCGCCGAGCTCGTTGTCTGTGGCGCGCGCGGCCACTTGAACAGCGCGTCGGGCCTCGGCGACTGGCCCGAGGGCCTCGCGCTGCTCGAGCAGATCGAGACGGCGGACTGATCGGCGACAATCGCGCCCCTATGGTCACGAAGAAACCCAAAGGCCTGGGCATGGGCCTCGAAGCGCTGCTTGGTCCCAAGGTCAGCGATCAGCCCAGCGTCGAACGCGACGGCGCGCCGAGCACGCTGAAGCTCGCGCAGCTGCAGGCCGGCAAGTACCAGCCGCGCACGCGCATGGACGAGGGCTCGCTGTACGAGCTCGCCGAGTCGATCAAGGCGCAAGGCATCATGCAGCCGATTCTTGTCCGTCCCCTGGACGAACAAGATCGGCCAGCCGGTCAAGGGAAGTCGCAGGGGCCCTCCCCTGCGACAGGCGCGTCGAGCGCCGACAGCGCGCTGCCACGCTACGAAATCATCGCCGGCGAACGCCGCTTCCGCGCGGCGCGGCTCGCGGGCCTCGACGAGGTGCCGGTGCTCGTCAAGCCGGTGCCTGACAACGCGGCCGCCGCGATGGCGCTGATCGAGAACATCCAGCGCGAGGACCTGAACCCGCTCGAAGAGGCGCAGGGCCTGCAGCGCCTGATCGACGAGTTTGGCCTGACCCACGAACAAGCGGCCCAGGCCGTCGGCCGCTCGCGCAGCGCCGCGACGAACCTGCTGCGCCTGCTCAAGCTCGCCGACCCCGTGCAGAACATGCTGATGGCCGGCGATATCGACATGGGCCACGCGCGTGCGCTGCTGCCGCTCGATGGTGCGACGCAGATCACCACGGCGACGCAGATCGCCGCGAAGAAGCTCTCGGTGCGCGAGGCCGAGAAGCTCGTCGCGCGCACGGGTGCGGGCCGTCAGACGCCGCTGCTGCGCGTCAAGGGCGACAAGAGCCGCGACGTGCTGCGCCTCGAAGAGGAACTCTCGGACCTGCTCGCCGCGACCGTCGAGGTCCGCGTGAAGAAGCGCAGCAAGCGCGGCGAACAGGGCGAGCTCGCGATCCAGTTCGCGTCGCTCGACCAGCTCAACGGCCTGATCGACCGGCTGCGCGGCGAGGGCTGAACGCCTGCGCGCATGCGGCCCGCGCGGCCGCGATCTGCCAGCTTCTCACACGCCCGTCATGCGCACGCTTAAAGCCCGCGCATGACGCCGGGCTAATCGCGCCGCGCGTCGGCGCTGGCATGCTGCGTGCATAAGCTACGCATCGACACGACACCGCATGACAAGGCCAGACACCGCATTCGCGGGATCGCGTAGCAAACGCCAACAAGTACCGCACCATGTTCGAGGCCATCGGCGTAGCATGGTGTCAACGGCGGAACGCGTTCGACTGTTGAAGCCCTGTCGAGCCCGTTCTTATCCAAGGATCCAAGCGACGCACCACGAGCCAAGCTGACCACGACCTAGACCCCGGAAAGCTCTGATGACGCCTCGGCAAGGCATGACGCCGAGGATCTGGGCGCCATCAAAACTTCCCTGCCGCCAGACCGCCGCGCGCCCGCACGGCGGCGCGCGACGGGGAACCTGCCGGAGGTCGTGAATGGACGTGATCAAGAACTTCGCCGCGCGCTACGAGCGCACCCGGGTCGAGGAGATGTCCCTCGAGGACTACCTCGCCGAGTGCAAGCGCAATCCCCTCGCCTACGCCACCGCCGCCGAGCGCATGCTCAAGGCCATCGGCGAGCCGCAGATGATCGACACGCGCAACGACCCGCGCCTGTCGCGCATCTTCGCGAACAAGACCATCAAGATCTACCCGGCCTTCGCCGAGTTCTACGGCATGGAGGAGGCGATCGAGCAGGTCGTCAGCTACTTCCGCCACGCCGCGCAAGGCCTCGAGGAGAAGAAGCAGGTGCTCTACCTGCTCGGCCCGGTCGGCGGCGGCAAGAGCTCGATCGCCGAGCGCCTCAAGCAGCTGATGGAGCAGGTGCCGTTCTACGCGCTCAAGGACTCGCCCGTGAACGAGTCGCCGCTGGGCCTGTTCGACCCGGTCGAGGACGGCCCGGTGCTCGAGCAGGAGTTTGACATCCCGCGCCGCTACCTCAATCGCATCCTGAGCCCCTGGGCCGTCAAGCGCCTCGAGGAATACGGCGGCGACATCCGCCGCTTCAAGGTCGTCAAGCGCTTCCCGAGCGTGCTCAAGCAGATCGGCGTGGCCAAGACCGAGCCCGGCGACGAGAACAACCAGGACATCTCGAGCCTCGTCGGCAAGGTCGACATCCGCAAGCTCGAGACCTACGCCCAGGACGACCCCGACGCCTACAGCTACTCGGGCGGCCTGTGCCTCGCGAACCAGGGCCTGCTCGAGTTCGTCGAGATGTTCAAGGCGCCGATCAAGGTCCTGCACCCGCTGCTCACGGCCACGCAGGAGGGCAACTACAAGGGCACCGAGGGCTTCGGCGCGATCCCCTTCGACGGCATCGTGCTCGCCCACAGCAACGAGAGCGAGTGGAAGTCCTTCCGCAACAACAAGAACAACGAGGCCTTCCTCGACCGCATCTACATCGTCAAGGTGCCCTACTGCCTGCGCGTGTCCGAGGAGATCAAGATCTACGAGAAGCTCGTGCGCAACTCCTCGCTCGCCTACGCGAAATGCGCGCCGGGCACGCTGCGCATGATGAGCCAGTTCGCGATCCTCACGCGCCTCAAGGAGCCCGAGAACTCCTCGCTGTTCTCGAAGATGCAGGTCTACGACGGCGAGAACCTCAAGGACACCGACCCGCGCGCGAAGAGCTACCAGGAGTACCGCGACTTCGCCGGCGTCGACGAGGGCATGAACGGCATCTCGACGCGCTTCGCGTACAAGATCCTTTCCAAGGTCTTCAACTTCGACCCGGCCGAGGTCGCCGCGAACCCGGTGCACCTGATGTACGTGCTCGAGCAGCAGATCGAGCGCGAGCAGTTCGCGCCCGAGCTCGAGCAGAAGTTCGTCGGCTACGTCAAGGAGCTGCTCGCGCCGCGCTACGCCGAGTTCATCGGCAAGGAGATCCAGACCGCCTACCTCGAGAGCTATAGCGAGTACGGCCAGAACATCTTCGACCGCTACGTCACCTACGCCGACTACTGGATCCAGGACCAGGAGTACCGCGACATCGACACCGGCGAGGTGTTCGACCGCTCGGCGCTGAACGGCGAGCTCGAGAAGATCGAGAAGCCCGCGGGCATCAGCAACCCCAAGGACTTCCGCAACGAGATCGTCAACTTCGTGCTGCGCGCGCGCGCGAACAACGCGGGCAAGAACCCGGCCTGGACCAGCTACGAGAAACTGCGCACCGTGATCGAGAAGAAGATGTTCTCGAACACCGAGGAGCTGCTGCCCGTGATCAGCTTCAACGCCAAGGCGAGCGCCGACGAGGCCAAGAAGCACGAGGATTTCGTGAATCGCATGGTCGACAAGGGCTACACGGCCAAGCAGGTGCGGCTGCTGTGCGAATGGTATTTGCGCGTCCGTAAGAGCAGTTGAAATGAAGCCCCTCGCCCGGTCTTACCCCGCTGAACGCGGGCAAGCCCAGTCGGTCCCCCGCGGGGACGCGGCGACCCGCGGCATCGTGCCGCAGGCCGCCACCGGCGGGCCGGCTTGGAAGCGGCCCGGCGCCGGCCCCAAATTCCCTGCCTTCATACCTCACTGATATGTCGCTGCAGCAAATCATCGACCGCCGGCTCTCGGGCAAGAACAAGTCCGTCGGCAACCGCGAGCGCTTCCTGCGCCGCCACAAGGAGCAGATCCGCGAGGCGGTGCGGCGCGCGGTCGACGGCCGCGGCATCCGCGACATCGAGCGCGGCGAGGAGGTCCATATCCCCAAGAAGGACCTGTCCGAGCCGGTGTTCGGCCATGGCGAGGGCGGCGTGCGCGAGGTCGTGCGGCCGGGCAACGCCGAGCATGTGAAGGGCGACCGCATCGCCAAGCCCAAGGGCGGCCAGGGCGGCGGCAGCGGCGGCCAGGCGAGCGACTCGGGCGAGGGCGACGACGACTTCGTGTTCCACCTCAGCCGCGAGGAGTTCATGCAGGTCTTCTTCGACGACCTGGCCCTGCCGAACCTGGAGCGCAACCAGCTCGCCGAGACGCCCGAGTACAAAACCCACCGCGCCGGCTTCACGAGCGACGGCACGCCGACCAACCTGCACGTCGTGCGCTCGATGCGCGGCGCCCTGGGCCGGCGCATCGCGCTGGCCACGGGCAAGCGCCGCGAGCTCGAGGAGCTCGAGCTCAAGCTCGCCGAGCTGCGCCGCCAGGACCCGAACAACCACGAGGTCCAGCGCCTGATCCTCGAGACCGAGGCGCATATCGAGCTGCTGCGCGAGCGCATCGCGGGCATCCCCTTCCTCGACCCGATCGACCTGCGCTTTCGCAACCGCGTGCGCGTGCCGGTGCCGACGAGCCGCGCCGTGATGTTCTGCCTGATGGACGTGTCGGGCTCGATGGACGAGTCGCGCAAGGACCTCGCCAAGCGCTTCTTCATCCTGCTCTACCTGTTCCTCACGCGCCACTACGACAAGATCGACGTCGTCTTCATCCGCCACCACACGCAAGCGCAGGAGGTCGACGAGGACAGCTTTTTTCATGCGACGGAGACCGGCGGCACGGTCGTGTCCTCGGCGCTCGTGCTGATGGAGCAGATCATCCGCGAGCGCTACCCGAGCAACGAGTGGAACATCTACGGCGCCCAGGCCAGCGACGGCGACAACTGGCACCACGACAGCGGCCGCTGCCGCGAGCTGCTCGCCACCCAGCTGCTGCCGCTGTGCCGCTACTTCGCCTATGTCCAGGTCGCCGAGGCCGAGCAGAACCTCTGGGAGGAATACGGCAAGCTCGCCGAGGAGTGCAGCCACTTCGCGATGCGCAAGGCGGTCGAGCCCGCGCAGATCTACCCGGTGTTCCGCGAGCTATTCAAGAAGGAAGGCCAGACCGCATGAAGCCCCTCGCCCAACGCCCCGCCGCGCCCTTGCCGGCGCCGAGCGACTGGACCTTCGAGCTGATCAACGACTACCACGACGTGATCCGCGCGACGGCCGAGCGCTACGGGCTCGACACCTACCCGAACCAGCTCGAGATCATCTCGGCCGAGCAGATGATGGACGCCTACTCGTCGGTCGGCATGCCCGTCAACTACCGGCACTGGAGCTACGGCAAGGAATTCATCGCCACGCAGCAGAACTACAAGCGCGGCCAGATGGGACTGGCCTACGAGATCGTCATCAACTCCGACCCCTGCATCGCCTACCTGATGGAGGAGAACACGATGGCGATGCAGGCGCTCGTGATCGCCCACGCGAGCTACGGCCACAACAGCTTCTTCAAGGGCAACTACCTGTTCCGCATGTGGACCGACGCGTCGTCGATCATCGACTACCTGGTCTACGCGAAGAACTACGTCGCCGAATGCGAGGAGCGCCACGGCCTCGAGGCCGTCGAGGAACTGCTCGACTCCTGCCACGCGCTGATGAACCACGGCGTCGACCGCTACCGCCGCCCGGCCAAGCTCTCGCTCGCCCAGGAAAAGACCCGCCTGGCCGAGCGCGAACAACACGCGCAGCAGCAGATCAACGACCTCTGGCGCACGCTGCCGCGCAAGCCCGAGAGCGACGCCGACGAGACCGCCGAGAAGCGTCGCTTCCCCGAGGAGCCGCAGGAGAACCTGCTCTACTTCATCGAGAAGAACGCGCCGCTGCTCGAGCCCTGGCAGCGCGAGATCGTGCGCATCGTGCGCAAGATCGCGCAGTACTTCTACCCACAGCGCCAGACCCAGGTCATGAACGAGGGCTGGGCGACCTTCTGGCACCACCGCCTGCTCAACACCATGTACGACGACGGCTATCTGTCCGACGGCATGATGATCGAGTGGCTGAAGTCGCACACCAACGTCGTCGCCCAGCCGCCGATGCAGAACCTCAACCCCTACGCGCTCGGCTTCGCGATGTACGGCGACATCAAGCGAATCTGCGAGGCGCCGACCGAGGAAGACCGGCTCTGGTTCCCCGACATCGCGGGCAGCGACTGGGAGGCCACGCTCGACCACGCGATGCGCAACTTCAAGGACGAGAGCTTCATCGGCCAGTTCCTGAGCCCGCGCCTGATGCGCGAGTTCCGCCTGTTCTCGATCGTCGACGACGAGGCGCAGGCCGAGTACGAGATCTCGGCGATCCACGACGAGGCCGGCTACCAGCATGTGCGCCAGGCGCTGTCGCGCCAGTACGACCTCAGCACGCGCGAGCCGAACATCCAGGTCTGGAGCGTCAACCTGCGCGGCGACCGCTCGCTGACGCTGCGCCACACCCAGCACATGAACCGGCCGCTGCACGACAACGCGCTCGAGGTGCTCAGGCATGTCGCGCGCCTGTGGGGCTTCGCCGTGCACCTCGAGTCGGCGAACGAGCGCGGCGAGATCACGAAGCGCTGGGAAGTGCCCGCGCCCGCGCATTGACGAAGCTCGATTGACGCTGGCGGGCCGCGGTACGAAGATCGCCGCAGCACCGACGACGATGCGGAGGCATGCATGGAAGACAGCTGGCCCGCCCTGGCCCTCCCCGGTCTGGTTCTCGTGCTCGCGATCGGCGGCGCCTTGCGCTGGGACGCGCTGCGCCTGTGGTTCGCGAGCCTGTTCAGCCCGCCGCCCGGCGACGGCACGCAGCCCGCGCCGCAGCGCCTCGACGTGCCGCGCCACCTCGACGACGCGGCGCTGCGCCACCAGGCCCCGCCGAACAAGCCGCAGGCCCACCGCAGCGGCCGGCGCGGGTAATCGCCCCGCAGCGCCCCGGCAGTGCCGCGCCGCGCGCTACAGTGCGGCGCATGGCAAACCGACTTTCCCAGATCGCGACGCGCACCGGCGACGACGGCACGACCGGCCTCGGCGACGGCAGCCGCGTGCCCAAAGACCACCTGCGCGTAATCGCGATGGGCGACGTCGACGAGCTGAACTCGCAGATCGGCGTGCTGCTCGCCGAGCCCCTGCCCGTCGACGTGCGCGAGCTGCTGCTGACGATCCAGCACGAGCTGTTCAACCTCGGCGGCGAGCTGTGCATGCCCGGCTACACGCTCGTCAAGGACGACGCGGTGCTGCGCCTCGACGCGGCGCTCGCGCATTACAACGCCGCGCTGCCGCGCCTCGCCGAGTTCATCCTGCCCGGCGGCACGCGCAGCGCCGCGATCGCCCATGTGTGCCGCACGGTCGCGCGGCGCGCCGAGCGCGCGGTCGTCACGCTCGCGGGCAGCGAGGCGCTCAACGCCGCGCCGCGCCAGTACCTGAACCGCCTGTCCGACCTGCTGTTCGTGCTCGCGCGCGTGCTCAACCGCGCGAACCTCGACGGCCTCGGCGGCGACGATGTCTACTGGCAGAGCGAACGGCTCAAGCAGCAGAGCGCGGAAAACGACGCCGAGGGCTGACCGTCACCCCGCCGGCAGTTGCGCCGCGGCCGCGCGCAGGCGCTCGGCGTAGCGCGTGCGCAGCTCGGCCGGCGCGAGCACCTCGACATCGCCCGCGTGGCGCAGCAGGTCCATCAGCAGCTCGGTCGCGTCGACATAGGGCAGCTCGAGGCGCCAACGGCCATCGGCCAGCCAGTCGCTGCGCTGCGCCGGGTGCCATTCCTCGCGCGCGACCCATTGCGCGGCGTCGGCGCTGAACACCAGCGTCGCGCGGTGCTCGCGGCCGCCCGCGAAGATGCCGTAGCCGCGGTCGAGCTCGTCCTCGAGCGCCTTCAGCGGCATCGCCTTGGCGGGCTGCTCGAGCAGGGTCGCGGCCTCCATCGCGTCGAGCGCGAAGCGGCGCAGCGCGTCGCTGCGGTGGCACCAGGCGTCGAGGTACCAGCTGTTGCGGTAATGGACGAGGCGCTGCGGCGAGACGCGGCGCGGGCTCGCCGCGCCGCCGCGCGAGCGGTAGCGCAGCTCGAGCTGCTGACGCTTGACGACGGCGCTGCCGACGGTCTCGAAGCATTCGGTCGGCGCGCGCCGCCGCGCGGTGCTGATCAGCTTGATGCGCCGCGTGAGCTCGCGCGCCTCGTCGGCGTCGACGCCGAGCATGCCGGTCAGCTTGTCGAACATCGGCTGCAGGTGACGCGACAAGGTGCCTTGCTCGTCGAGGCTGGCCAGCATCTGGTGCATGGTCAGCAGCGCGTGCAGCTCCTTCTCGTTGAACCACAGGCCCGGCAGCTCGTGTTTCCGGCCGCGCCATTGCTCGCCGAAGCGGTAGCCGTTGTCGGCGGCGTCGTACTCGATCGGCGCGCCCATGCGGTCGCGCAGGTATTGAAGGTCGCGCTTCAAGGTCGCCGGCGAGACCTCGAGCGCCTCGCGCAGCTCCGCGAAGCTCACGCAGCCGCGGTTGCGGATCAGCAGCTCGATCTTGTAGAAGCGTTCGGTACGGTCCATCGACTTATTTTATGTGGCTCACGCCATGAGCCACCTGGCCGCGAGACTGGCGTCAGGTCATCAAGCAAGGAGCGCAAGACCATGGCACAGACCGCAGCGATCACGACCCGCAACGCCGCCCCGGCGCAATTCGAACTCGGCGGCGTCGACGCCGCCGCCGCGCCGCAGGCGAGCCACGCCGCGCTCGGCCACCAGCTCGGCCGCGACTTCGCGCGCCATGGCCTGACGCCACCGATCGAGCATCTGCACGCCGGCTCGCCGCTGCTGCTCGGCTGGCAGACCGGCCGCGCCGCGTCCGGTACGCGCCGCGACGCCCCGCACGGCCCGCGTGGTCACGTGCGCCAATGGCTGATGCTGCGCACCCACGCCTGGGCGCGCGGCCGCAGCTTCGAGGAGCTGCGCGTCACGCCGCGCTTCCTGCAGAGCATCGCAGTCGAGGCCTGCCCGATCACGCGCACCGCGCTGCACGAGGACGGCGGCGCGCACGCGCGCTCGGTCGACCGCGTGCGCGACGACGCCGGCTACGCGGCCGGCAACCTCGTCGTGATGAGCCGCGCGGCCAACCAGGCCAAGGGCAGCCGCGACTTCGTGCAGCTGCAGGCGGCCGCGCAAGGCCTTGCGGGCGGGCCGATCACGAGCATGGGCGGCCTGGGCGCCGCGGCCTGGCAGCGCCTTGCCGTGCTCGCGAGCTTCGTGACCGAGCTGCCGCACGCCGAGGCCGCCGCGCTGCCGCTTGCGGTGCTGCCGCCCAACCGCGTCCAGCTGTTCAACCCGATCCAGGCCTTGCAGGCCCTGCTCACGCGCGAGGTCCTGCGACCCGGCTGGAGCCAGCGCCTGGCCGAGCTCGATGCCCTGCTGCCGGCCGGGAGCCGCGCCGACTTCAACCGCTTCCTGCTCGCGCTCGCGCCGCGCGCGCTCGAAATCGCCAAGCTCGACACGCCGCAGGCGCAGCGCTGGGCGCTCGAGGACGCGTGGTGCCAGCCGCTGCTGCTCAAGCGCTGGACGCGCTTCGCGCTGCAGCTCGACCAGGCCCAGGCCGAGGCGCTCGTGCAGCAGGCCGCCTCCGCGGGTCTCAGCGGCGTCCAGTGGCAGCGCCACGACGAGGCGCTCGCGCGCGAGGGCTGGGCACTCGAACGCCGCGGCTATTGCGCGGCGCTGGCCTGGCATTGAGCCCGGCCGCCGGCCCGGTCAGGTCGGCAGGCCCTGGTTGAATTTCTCGAGCACGCCGCCCTGGTCTTCGAGCGCGACATGCTGGCCGTGCTGGTTGAACCAGGTCGCCCATTGCACGGCGAGCTGGCGCGACGGCAGCCACGGGCCCTTGCGGTTGATCTCGATGCGGAAGCCGGTGCGCTCGTAGAACACGACGCGCCACATCCCGGTCGTTGTCGATTCGCGCAGACCGTGCATGGTGCTTGTCCGCTAAACAGGCTTCAGACCAGCGAGCGGAACAGCCGCAGCTCGTCGACCCGCTGGCCACCGATGTCGACGCCGCGCGTGCTTTCGAGCTCGCGCTTGAAGCCGGCCGTCTCGAAGAAGCGCAGCGCCTGCTCGTTGCGCGCATAGGTCCACAGCGTGACCTTGGTGCAACCCTCTTCCTGCAGGCCTTCGCGCGCGGCGTTCCACAGCGCCAGGCCGACGCCCTTCTCGCAATGCTGCGGGTGCGCGTAGAGGGCCCAGATCTCGCCGGTCGTCGCGGGCGTGCCCTTGTCGCGCGAGCGGTCGAAGCCGACGAAGCCCATGGTCTCGCCGTCGAGATGCGCGACGAGCACCTGCGGCTCGTACAGATTGATCGCCTCGCGCCAGTAGGCCTGGTATTTCTGCACCGACAGTCCGTCCAGATGCGCCTTGGGGAGCAGCTCGCGATAGGCGGCCTGCCAGGCAGCGACGTGGATTTCGGCGATGGCTTTGGCGTCGCGCAGCGTGGCGGGACGGACCTGAATACTCGACATACGCGGGGAACTGATGGACTGAATCGCGAAGCGCGCAATTCTGCGGCCCAAATGGTCGGATTCGAGCGCTTGACACAATGATTTTTTGGCCTTCGCCAAATCCTGCCGCCGGCAATTTGTCAGGGCAGCAAGGCGAGCTGGCGCGTGCGCTGCCATTGCCGCGCATGGTCCTTCACGCAGGCCTCGAGATGGGTGCGCTTGGCGTGCTGCAGGCGCGCAAGCAGGCCATGGCCGGCCGGCGCGTCGCCGAGCGCGTCGGCGTAGCGGCGTTCGAGGTCGCGCTGCATGCGCACGAGCAGATGCGCGGTCACGAACGCATCGGCGAGGGCGCGGTGCGCACGCCCGGCACGCGGCAGGTCGAAATGCTCGGCAAGCGTGCCGAGCTTGCAGTTCGGCGCCTCGGGGTAGAGGCGACGCGCGAGCAGCACCGTGCACGCGAACTCCGGCGCGGTGTCGGGCAGCGCGTCCGCCAGGCCCAGTTCGGCGAGCCAGAAGCTGCGGTCGAACGACGCGTTATGCGCGACGAGCGGACAGCCCGCCGTGAACGCCGCGACCTCGCGCATCACCTGCCCGGCCGGCGGCGCGTCGGCGAGCATCGCGTTGCTGATGCCGGTCAGGCGTTCGATGAACGGCGGCACCCAGGCGCCGCTGTGCATCAGGCTCGCGTACTGGTCGACGATGCGGCCGTCGCGCACGAGCACGGCCGCGATCTCGGTCGCCCGGCCGCCGCCCGCGCCGGCCATGCCGGTGGTCTCGAAGTCGATGACGGCAATGGTTTCCATTCAAGACTTCTTTGCCGACGTCGCACCGGCAGGGTATTTGACCGCATTGAGGGCGAGCTTGCGCTCGAGCGCCGTCGTGACGTCGACGCCGCAGCGGTCGGCGATCGACAGCAGGTAGAACAGCACGTCGGCGATCTCCTCGCCAAGGTGCTCGTGGCGAGCCGGGTCGTCCTGCGCGATCCGCGCTGCCTGCCCGGGCGTCAGCCATTGAAATATCTCGACGAGTTCGGCCGCTTCGACGACCAGCGCCATCGCCAGGTTCTTCGGGTTCTGGTACGGCTCCCAGCCGCGTTCCGCGGCAAATTCACGTAAACGATGTTGCAGCGATTCGACATTCAGCATGGGTCCAGTGTGGCATGCGGCCGTGGTTTGCCCATGCGCAAGGGCACGCCCTGTTGTTCATAGCAATCTTTTCTTTCAAGATCGTCGTCGTAGTAGAGCCCGCCGTTCTCTGTGGACAAGCTGTTTTTTCCTTTTCAGAACAGGAACTTAGTTGTCGCTAAAGTTTGTGGGCGGGTGGGCTTGAAACGGGTGGGTCAGGCATCAACAAGTTCGCCGCGCCGCGCCGCGCGGTGGATAAGCCCCTGGTTACCCCGTTTCTTTCCACATGTTTTTCCCCGCCGAAAAGCATGAGAGAGTTGCGGCTTTGGTTGCGGGCAAACCCGACGCTGAGCGACCTTAGTGATCGCTACAGTGGCCGACTGCAGGTATGCCCGCTAGGGCGGGCCCTTTCGAAGGAGACAAACATGAAACATTTCAAGACCACGCTGTTGGTCGCGGCCACCAGCGTTCTGGTCGCCGCCTGCGGCGGCGGCACCGGACCGACCGCGGACACGACGCCGCGCGCGAACATCACGACCGTCAAGGTGTTCGGCGACAGCCTCGCCGACGTCGGCACCTTCGGCTTCAAGTTCACCGTGCAGGACGGCCAGGTCTATCCGCAGCGCGTCGCGGCGGCCTACGGCCAGACGCTGTGCAACTTCTTCACCTTCACGGGCACGACCTTCGCGCCGAACACGGCCAAGAGCGGCTGCACGGACTTCGCGATCGGCGGCGGCGTGATCAACCCCGCCAGCAGCACGTCGGCGGCCGGTGCCGGCAACCCGGTGGGCATCCAGGCGCAGCTCACGGTGGCGGGCTCGCTGGGCTTCTCGGCGACCGACCTGGCGCTGATCGACGGCGGCGGCAACGACGTGGCCGCGCTGCTGACGGCCTTCCTGACCGCGCAGCAGACGCAGAACCCGACCGGCCTGATCACCCTGCTGACCTCGGCCGGCCTGCCCCAGGCCCAGGTGGTCGCGGCAATCCAGGGTGGCGCGACGACGACGGCCCAGATCGGTGGAGCCTATATGGTGGCGCTGGCCGACCAGCTCGCCGCATCGGTCACGGCCAATGTGCTCGGCAAGGGTGCGACCCATGTCGCGATCCTGAATCTGCCGGCCGTCACCAAGACGCCGGAGTTCCAGGCGGTGCTCGCGCAGGTGGCGGCCGGCGCGGGCGGCGGCACGACGGGCGCCGCGGCGGCTGCCCAGGTCGAAACGCTCGCCGAGGGCTGGATGCAGGCCTACAACGCCGAGCTCGCGAGCAAGTTCGCCGGCGAAGCGCGCGTCGTCATCGTCGACTTCTATTCGAGCTTCCTCGACAACATCACCGAGCCCGCCCAGTACCAGATCGACACGAGCGGCGCCCAGGGCGTCTTTACCGAGTTGTGCCCGGCTGCTGACGCCGCCAACTCGACCGCGGCAGCAGCCGGCTGGCTCGCCTGCACGGCCTCGAACCTGTCGGCCCAGACCGGCCACAGCGACCCGAACTGGTGGACGCACTACGCGTTCGCCAACCAATTTCACCCGACCCCCTATGGCCATCAGCTCGTCGCGCAACTGATCTCGCGCAGCCTGGCCCAGCAGGGTTGGCAATAAGCCAGGCCGCAGGAGACCGAAATGAAAAAGACGCTTACCTTCCTCGCTGCATCGGCCCTGGCACTGGCCGCAGGTTCGGCCGCCGCGCAATCCGCCGGCAGCTACATCGTGCGCCTCGGCGCCACGCATATCGGCCCCGAGGTCAAGAGCGGCGACCTGTCGGCGCCGAGCTTCCCGGGCACGACGATCGACGTCGGTGGCAACACCGCGCTGACCGGCGGCATCACCTATATGTGGACCGACCACATCTCGATCGACCTGCCGCTGGGCCTGGCGTTCAAGAACAAGGTCACGGGCACCGGCGCGATCCAGGGCGTCGGCGAGCTCGCGACCGTGCGCGCGCTGCCGGCCACGCTGCTCGGCCAGTACCGCTTCGGCGAGGCGACGAGCCGTTTCCGTCCCTATGTCGGCGCGGGCGCGGTCTACGCCTACTTCTATCACGCAGACTCGACCGCGGCCCTGTCCGGCCTGACCGGCGGCACGCCGTCGAACCCGACGCTGATGCGCATGGATTCCTCGGCTGGCCCGGCCCTGCAGATCGGCGCGTCCTACCAGGTCGCGAACCGCTGGTCGGTCGACTTCAACCTGATCCAGACCTTCCTGAAGACCACCGGTCATCTGTCGACGGGCCAGAACATCGACGTGACGCTGAATCCGCTCGCGGCCCAGGTCGCCGTCGGCTACCGCTTCTAAGCGCTTCGTTCCGCCCAGGACAAAGGGCGCCCTCGGGCGCCCTTTTGCTTTGCGGCTCGCGCTCGGCTTCAGTCGATGCCGACGACCTTGTGCATCTGCACCGACAGCCGCCATTGCGGGTGCTCCATGCAGTAGGCGACCGCGTCGCGCGTGTGCCGGGCCTTGAGCAGACTGTCCATGGGCTGCAGGAAGAAATGCGCGAAGGCCAGCGCCGCGAAGCGCTCGGGCCGCGCCAGCGGCTGCGGGAACACGAGCTTGAGCTCGTCGCCGCGGGTCAGCACGAGCTCGGCGTCGGCCTTGGGGCTCACGCAGATCCAGTCGAGCCCCGGCGGCGCGGGCTGGGTGCCGTTGGTCTCGACGGCGACCTCGAAGCCGCGCGCGTGCAGCGCGTCGATCGCGGCCGCGTCGAGCTGCAGCAGCGGCTCGCCGCCCGTGCACACGACGTAGCGCCGGCCGCCCGCGGCGTCGGCCGGCCAGAACGAGGCGACCGCGTCGGCGAGCGCCTCGGCCGTCGCGAACTTGCCGCCGTTCTGGCCGTCGGTGCCGACGAAGTCGGTGTCGCAAAAGGTGCAGACGGCGCCCGCGCGGTCCTGCTCGCGGCCGCTCCACAGATTGCAGCCGGCGAAGCGGCAGAACACGGCCGCGCGGCCCGCCTGCGCGCCCTCGCCCTGCAGCGTGTAGAAGATCTCTTTGACTGAGTACATGTCAGCCCCTTGTCTCACGGGTACGTGAGCCGATCCCCCAAGGGGATTCGGCTCGGCTTGGGACGGCCCGGCGCTCGAGCCGGGTCATACCGGAATCAACTCCTCGAGCTGGGACGCGAACACGATCGAACCGCTGCCGCGCGTCTCGTACATGTCGACGCGGTCGATCTGCGGCAGCACGGCGCCGCCCTTGGCGAGCACCCAGGCCGCGAGGCTCGCGGTGTCGCCGTCGGGCAGGTCGGCGATCTCGTAGAGCGGGCGGTGGTCGATCGCCTTGAAGATCGGGTCGAACAGGGTCTTCACGTCGCCGAAGTCGACGGTCCAGCCCATCACCGCGTCGAGCGCCGCGCTCAGGTGCAGGCGCAGCGTGTAGGTATGGCCGTGGACGCCGCGCAGCGGGCTGTCCGCGGGCGCGTGGTCGAGACGGATCGCGCTGTCGAGCGTCATCTCCTTCCAGATCCGGTACTCGCGGCCGTCGAAGTTCGCGCCGCAGGAGCCGGTCTCGTAGACCGTGACCCAGGAGAGCTCGGGCAGCCGCGGCTTGAGCCGCGCCCACAGCCACGAGGAGATGATCTCGCTCGTCGGGTTCGCAAGCCCCTCGATGCCGTTCAGGCATTGGTAGTTGAGCTGCATGTGGAAGGGCGCCCAGACCTCGTCGAGATGGTCGTAGTCGACCGCGAGGTCGCGGCTGCCGAGGTCCTGGTTCGCGTGCAGGATCACCTCGAAGCCATGGCCGTGCATGCGCCCGCATTTGTGGCCGAGCGGCACGTTGGGCAGCTGGTGCGCGGCCTGGAAGCGGTAGCGCCGCCACACATGGGCCTGGCCCGCGGCGTCGAGGTCGACGCCCGAATGCCGGGTGCTCTGCACGCCGACCTGCTGGACGCCGGGCACGCCGAACTCGCGCTCGAGCCGCGCGCGGATCCAGCGCGCGATGTTCTCGTCGGTCGGCTGTTCGATATGGTCGTTGAGCAGGCCGTGGTCGAGCGGCGCGACGCAGGCCTCGAGGCGGCGGCGCAGCGCCTCGACCTCGCCGCCCGGGAACGGCGCCCAGCCGGCCGGCAGCTGCGCGCGCACGGTCGCGAAATAGCTGTGGCCGTGCAGGCCGCGGCTGCGATGGCCCGCGGGCAGCACCGGGATGCGGCAGGCGGACTCGAAGCCGGCCGAAGCGGAGGTCAGGACTAGGCTCATAGGGGCGCTATTGTCGTCTAGGTACTTACCCGAATCATGCGCAACAGTTGTCGAAACGGGCGGCCATCATTCGTCGTCTGTGTGCAGTCCCGCAAATCCAGACAGGAGATTCCCATGCGATTCATGATCATCGTCCACGCGACCGCGCGCAGCGAAGCCGGCATCATGCCCGGCCCCGAAGACGGCCTGATGGCCGAGATGGCCGCCTACCACGAGGAGCTCGCGCGGAGCGGCGTGCTGCTCGACGCGAACGGCCTCAAGCCGAGCAGCGCGGGCTGGCGCATCACCTACCAGGACGGCCAGCGCAGCGTCATCGACGGCCCGTTCGCCGAGACCAAGGAGCTGATCGCCGGCTACACCCTGATCCAGGTCAGCAGCCGCGAGGAGGCGATGGAATGGGCGCGGCGCTTCCCCGCGCCCTTCGGCAAGCAGGGCGACGGCGGCATGATCGAGGTGCGCCAGCTGTTCGAGGCGGCCGACTTCGAGGAGCAGCCCGGGCGCGAGGAGTTCGTCCGCCTGCGCGCCGAGCTCGCCGCCAAGCAGGGCTGAAGCCGTGGACGTTGGCGCCGACGAGCACTCGGGCGCTGCGCCGCCGCCGCCGAGGGACATCGCCGCGCAGATCGCGGCGTTGTGGCGCATCGAGGCCGCCCGCATCGTCGGCGCGCTCGCGCGCGTCGTGCGCGACGTCGGCCAGGCCGAGGACCTGGCCCAGGACGCACTCGTCGAGGCGCTCGAACGCTGGCCGCGCGACGGCCTGCCCGAGCGCCCGGCGGCCTGGCTGATGGCCGTGGCCAAGCGCCGCGCGATCGACGCGCTGCGCGCACGCACGCGCCACGCGGAGCTCGACGAGGACTTCGCGCGCGAGCTCGCGACGCTGGGCCTCGACCGCAGCGAGGACTTCGCGCCGGCCCTGCTCGACGCGCGCGAGCGCATCGCCGACGACCAGCTGCGCCTGATCTTCACGGCCTGCCATCCGCTGCTCGCGCCCGACGCGCGCGCGGCGCTGGCCTTGAAGGTGCTTGCCGGCCTGTCGACGGCCGAGATCGCGCGCGCCTTCCTCGCCGAGGACGCGACGATTGCGCAGCGCATCGTGCGCGCGAAGCGCACGCTCGCGGCGGCCGGCGTCGGCTTCGAGCAGCCCGCGCCGGCCGCGCGCGCCGCGCGCCTGGCCTCGGTGCTCGAGGTCGTCTACCTGATCTTCAACGAGGGCCATACGGCCAGCACCGGCCCCGCCCTGACGCGCCCCGCGCTGTGCGACGAGGCCTTGCGCCTCGCGCGCCAGCTCGCCGCGCTGATGCCCGGCGACGCCGAGGCCTGGGGCCTGCTCGCCCTGCTCGAGCTGAGCGCGGCGCGCCTGCCGGCGCGCCACGACGCCGCGGGCCGCCCGGTCTTGCTGCTCGAGCAGGACCGCTCGCGCTGGGACCGCCTGCTGATCCGCCGCGGCCTCGACGCGCTCGCGCACGCGAAAGCGCCCGGCTTCTATGCGCTGCAGGCGCGCATCGCGGCCTGCCACGCGCAGGCGCGGCGCGCCGAGGACACCGACTGGCTGCGCATCGTCGCGCTCTACGACGGGCTCGCCCAGCTCGCGCCGTCGCCGGTCGTCGCGCTGAACCAAGCGATGGCGATCAGCCGCGTCGACGCGCCCGGCTACGGCCCGGCCGTCGCACTCGAACTGCTGGATCAGCTGGCCGGCGAACCCGCGCTGCGCGGCTACGCGTGGCTGCACGGCGCCCGCGCCGACCTGCTCGAGCGCCTGGGGCGCCCGGACGCTGCGCGCGAGGCCTACGCGGCCGCGCTCGCGCTCACGCGCAACGAGGTCGAGCGCGCGCAGCTCGAGGCGCGCATCGCCTACTTGGCGTCGGCCGCCTGCGCCGAGTCGTCGGCCGCGTCGGCCAACATCTTCTGCATCAGCGCGAAGAAGCGGTCGTAGAAGGTGCCGGCCGGGATCGTCTCGGACGCGACCTTGACCATCGAGTCCTGCGACGAGGACAGCGGCATCGAGATCGAGCCGATCGCCGACACGCCGATCGACGCCGAGTTCGGATTGCGCTTGATCACGTAGCGGTCCTGCTGGGCCGACACATAGGCCGTGGTGACCTCGCCGTTCCTGCCGTCGGCGATGCAGACGATGCTGATCGTGATCTCGACGTGGACCTCGCCGTCGGGCTGGAAGCGCTTGACGCCGCTGACCTGGCCCTTGAGCGTCGTCGGGTTGATCACGTAGCCCTGGCTCAGCAGCGCGCGGCGCCCGGCCTCGCAGCTGTCCGCGACATTGCCGTCGAACAGGCGCGAGAAGGTCTCGTCGGCCTGGAAGCGCTCGGACTGGTAGACCCGGTCGGCCTTGGTCGTCGACGACGAACTCGGGCCGGAGATGCAGCCCGAGAGCAGTAGCAGCGGCGCGGCGAGCGCGAGGGCGTAGGCGGGTCGGATTTTCGGCAGCGTCATGGGGCGAGGCAGCGGGCGGCAAGGCGCGGCAGCGGGCGAAAGGCTGTGGAGATTATCAGGGGGAGCCCGGATGACCCTGTAGCGCAAGGCATGCAAAGACTTGTATGCGCCCGTGGGCACAATCGCCCGCACCATGCACAGCTTCGTCCTCGCCGTTTTCGGCCTCGTCTACCTCGGCATGATTCTCGGCGGCCTGCCCTTGCTGCAGCTCGACCGCACCGGCATCGCGCTGCTCGGCGCGATCGCGCTGATCGGCGGCGACGCGCTGTCGGTCGACGCCGCCGCGCGCGCCGTGCACCTGCCGACGCTGATCCTGCTGTTCTCGTTCATGGTGCTGTCGGCACAGATGCGCCTGGGCGGCTTCTACGCCTGGGTCACGCGCGGCCTCGCGGGGCTGCGCGTCGGGCCGGCCGGGCTGCTGCTCGCGCTCATCCTCGTGACGGCGGTCCTGTCGGCGGTGTTCAGCAACGACGTCGTGTGCCTCGCCGTCGCGCCCGTGCTCGTCGCCGCCTGCCGGCGCCGCGCGCTGAACCCCCTGCCCTTCCTGCTCGCTCTCGCGTGCAGCGCGAACATCGGCTCGGCCGCGAGCCTGATCGGCAATCCGCAGAACATGCTGATCGGCCAGACGCTCGCGCTCTCGTTCGGCGGCTACGCGCGCGCGACGCTCGCGCCCGTGTTCGCCGGCCTGCTGCTGTGCTGGGCATTGATCGCGTGGCGCGCGCGCGGGGGCTGGACCGCGGCGGGCGGCGCGCCGGTCGACGCGGGCGACGACGAGCCGCTCGACCGCTGGCAGACGCTCAAGGGCCTGCTCGTCGCGGGCGCGATCCTGCTCGCCTATCTGTGCACCGACTGGCCGCGCGAGATCGTCGCGCTGACGGGGGCCGGCGTGCTGCTGACGAGCCGCAAGTTCCACTCGAGCCGCGTGCTGGGCCTCGTCGACTGGGAGCTGCTCGTGCTGTTCATCGGCCTGTTCGTCGTCAACGCGGCGCTGATGCGCACGGGCCTGCCGGCGCGCTGGGTCGCCGACGCGGCCGCGGCGGGTCTGCCGCTCGACCATGCGGCGACGCTGTTCGGCGCGAGCTTCGTGCTCTCGAACATCGTCTCGAACGTGCCGGCCGTGATGCTGCTGCTGCCGGTCGCCGGCACGCACCCGCTCGGCGGGCCGCTGCTCGCGCTGTCGAGCACGCTCGCCGGCAACCTGTTCATCGTCGGCTCGATCGCGAACATCATCGTCGTCGACGCGGCCGCGCGCGCGGGCGTCGCGATCGACTGGCGCCGCCACGCCGCGGTCGGCGTGCCGGTCACGCTCGCGACGCTCGCGGTCGCGGCGGGGTGGCTCTGGCTGCGGGGCTAGGGTGCCCGATATAAATATCACGTCGTGATATAGTCTTGGTCTTTGCCCGGACCATGCCATGGCCGCGCCGCGCCTGACCAAAACGCATTTCGAGACGCTCGCCGAGTTCCGCTACCAGATGCGCCGCTTCGAGCGCTTCTCGGAGCTCGCCGCGCGCGACGCCGGCATCACGCCGCAGCAATACCTGCTGATGCTGCAGGTCAAGGGCACGCCCGGGCGCGACTGGGCCCTCGTCGGCGAGCTCGCCGAGCGCCTGCAGATGCAGCCCCACGGCGCGGTCGCGCTCGTCGCGCGCTGCGAGGCGCAGGGCCTCGTTGCGAAGCAGCCCGACCCCGCCGACCGCCGCCAGGTCCAGGTCCACCTGAGCGAGGCCGGCGAGCAGCTGCTGCGCCGCCTCGCCGACCTGCACCGCGCCGAGCTCAAGTCGCTGCGCGGCGTGTTCACCGTTCCGCAGATCGACCTCGAGCCATGAGTTCCCCATCCGACACCGAACACCGCTTCGAACGCGCCGACTTCGACCAGGACCGGCGCCTGCTGCTGATGGCCGTGCTCGCGGCCGTGATCGGCCTGTCCGCGACCGGCGGCGCCTGGCTGCTGCTCGCGATGATCCGGCTGTTCACGAACGCGTTCTTCTTCCAGAGCCTGTCGCTCGCGGCGCGCTCGCCGGCCGCGAACCAGCTCGGCGCCTGGGTCGTCGCCGTGCCCGCGCTCGGCGGCCTGGTCGTCGGCCTGATGGCGCGCCTGGGCACCGACAAGATCCGCGGCCACGGCATCCCCGAGGCGATCGAGGCGATCCTGTTCGGCCAGAGCAAGATGTCGCCCAAGGTCGCCGTGCTCAAGCCGCTGTCCTCGGGCATCGCGATCGGCAGCGGCGGCCCGTTCGGCGCCGAGGGCCCGATCATCATGACCGGCGGCGCGATCGGCTCGCTGCTCGCGCAGTTCGTGCGCCTGAGCGCGGCCGAGCGCAAGGCCCTGCTCGTCGCCGGCGCCGCGGCCGGCATGACGGCCGTGTTCGGCACGCCGCTCGCGGCCGTGCTGCTCGCCGTCGAGGTGCTGCTGTTCGAGCTGCGGCCGCGCAGCCTGCTGCCGGTCGGCGTCGCGTGCGCGGTCGCGGGCTTCGCGCGGCCGCTGCTGCTCGAGCCCGGCTATCTGTTCGCGCTGACGACCGGCCCGGGCGGCCCCTGGATCGCCGCCGAATGCCTGGCCGCGGGCCTCGTCTCGGGCCTGCTCGCGGCCGCGCTGTCGCGCGCGCTCTACGCGATCGAGGACGGCTTCGGCCGCCTGCCGCTGCACTGGATGTGGTGGCCCGCGCTCGGCGGCCTCGTCGTCGGCGTCGGTGGCTGGCTCGAGCCGCGCACGCTCGGCGTTGGCTACGATGTGATCGACGCGCTCTTGCACCGCCAGCTGCCGGGCGGCGCGGCGCTCGCGGTCGTCGCCGTCAAGGCCGTGATCTGGCTCGTCGCGCTGGGCTCGCTGACCTCGGGCGGCGTGCTCGCGCCCGTGCTCACGATCGGGGCCGGCGTCGGCCTGCTCGTCGGCCTCGTGATGCCGGGCCCCGACGCCGCGCTGTGGCCGCTGCTGTGCATGGCCGGCGTGCTCGGCGGCGTGATGCACGCGCCGCTGATGGCCGCGGCCTTCGCCTACGGCCTCACCGGCGACGCCGACGCGCTGCTGCCGCTGCTCGCGACGACCGTCGTGTCCTACGGCTGCACGGTGCTGCTGATGCGCCGCTCGATCCTGACCGAGAAGATCGCGCGCCGCGGCCGCCATATCTGGCGCGAGACCGGCGTCGACCCGCTCGAGCGCCACGCGGTCGAGGAATGGATGAGCCGCGCGGTTCAGAGCCTCGCGGCCGACGCGAGCGTCGCCGCGGCGCTCGCCGAGCGCTTCGGCGCGGGCCAGCAGCACCGCGCTTTCCCGGTGCTCGACAGCGCGGGCCGCCTCGTCGGCGTCGTCGACCGCGCGGCGCTGCTCGCGGCCGACCCGGCCGTCACCTGCGCCGCGGTCTGCGCCGCGCAGGCCCTGCACTTCGCGCTGCCGCAGGAGACCTGCCGCGCCGCGGCCACGCGCATGGCGCGGCTTCAGCTCGAGCGCCTGCCGGTCGTCGCCGACGCCGCGTCGCTGCGCCTCGTCGGCCTGATCGCGCGCAGCGACCTGATCGAGCCGACGCTGGCCCACCACCACGAGGAAGAGCTGCGCGAACGCCCGCGCCGGCTCGACTGGTGGGCGCGGCGCTGACAATCGGCCGATGACGTCCCCGTTCCAGACCCTCGCGCGGATCGCCCGCGACAGCCGCCCCGCGCGCATGCGCGTCGGCGCGCGCGAACGCCTGCGCGCGATGCTCGGCGGCCTGCTCGGCATCGCGTTCACGGCCCTGTTGTCGCTCGCGTTGCACGGCACCGGCCCGGGCGCCTGGCTCGTCGCGCCGATCGGCGCGAGCGCCGTGCTCGTGTTCGCGGTGCCCGCGAGCCCGCTCGCCCAGCCCTGGTCGGTGATCGGCGGCAACACGCTGTCGGCGCTCGTTGGCGCGAGTTGCGCGCTGTGGGTCCACGACCCGGCCTGGGCCGGCGCGGTCGCCGTGGGCCTCGCGATCGGCGTGATGTTCGCGCTGCGCTGCCTGCACCCGCCCGGCGGCGCGGCCGCGCTGCTCAGCGCGCTCGGCGCCGTCAAGCTCGGCTTCGTGCTGTTCCCGGTGCTCGTGAACTGCCTGCTGCTCGTGCTCGCGGGCATGGTCTACAACGGCCTGACCGGGCGGCGCTACCCGCATGGCCAGACTGCCCCGGCCGCGAAGGGCGAGGCCGAGCGCTTCGCGGCGGCCGACCTCGACGCGGCGCTCGCCCATTACAACCAGGTCGTCGACATCAGCCGCGACGACCTCGAGGAGCTGCTCCACCACGCCGAGGCCGCGGCCTACCAGCGCAGCTTCGGCGCGCTCCGCTGCGCCGACATCATGACGCGCGAGCCGCTCGCGGTCGAGTTCGGCAGTTCGCTCGAAGAGGCCTGGACGCTGCTGCAGGGCCACCACGTCAAGGCGCTGCCCATCGTCGACCGCGCGCGGCGCGTGATCGGCATCGTCACGCCGGCCGATTTCCTGCGCCACGCGGCGGCCGAGGGCGCGGGTGCGTTCGGCGGCCGGCTGCGCGCGTTCGTGCGGCCGAGCGGCCAGACCCATGGCGACAAGCCCGAGGTCGTCGGCCAGATCATGAGCGCCGAGGTCCGCAGCGTCGCCGCGGACCGCCGCGTCAGCGAGCTCGTGCCGCTGTACGCCGAGTCGGGCCATCACCACCTGCCCGTCGTCGACGCCGAGCGCCGCCTCGTCGGCGTGCTCACGCAGAGCGACCTGATCCGCGCGCTGCACCGCGGCGCGCGCGCCTGAGGCGCGGCGCGTGAGAGGATCGAGGCCATGTCCTCGATCCCTTCACCGCCCGCCACGCCGCTCGACGCGTTCGGCGCCGCGGTGCGCCGTATCGCGCCGCTCGGCGACGCCGCGCTCGCCGAGCTCGCGGCGCTGACCGAGGCGCGCGAGGTCGGCACCGGCGTGTGGCTGCTGCAGGCCGGCCAGCGCGCCGAATGGGGCCTGTTCGTCGTCGGCGGCCTGCTGCGCGAGTGCTATATCGACGCCGAGGGCGACGAGCACACGCGCGCGTTCGCGCCGGCCGGCGGCTTCAGCGGCTCGCTGCTCGACCTGCTGTCGGGCCAGCCGTCGGTGACCTGGGTCCAGGCGCTCGAGCCGACGCGGCTGCTCGCGTTCCGCTACGCGGCCTTCGACGCGCTGTGCCGCACGAACCCCGAGCTCAATATGCTCGCGCGCCGCCTCGCCGAGCGGCTCTACCTGCGCAAGGCGCGGCGCGAGTACGAGCTGCTCGCGCTGCCCGCCGCGGCGCGCTACGCGCAGTGGTGCGCCGAGCACCCGCAGCTCGACGCGCGCGTGAGCAGGCGCGTGCTCGCGTCCTTCCTCGGCGTCACGCCCGAGCACCTGAGCCGCCTGCGTCGCGAAGCGGTGCATCGGCCGGCAGGGCCTGGGGTCGGTGGATCATCGCGAGCAGCGTGAACGACGCGAGGAAGAACGCGAAGCGCACGAACACCAGCGGCACCGCGATCGATTGCGGCAGCACGTAGATCGCGACGCCGACCGGCCACTGCACGAACACGAGCAGCTTCGCGAGCAGGCGCTGCTTCATGTCGGCGCGCGGCAGCCCGAGGCCGAGCAGGCACAGGCCCAGGTAGCTGACGTGGAACTTCAGCATGCTCTCGGTCGCCTGCCAGGCGATCTCGGCGTCGCCGGGCGGGTGGCCCTGCTCGGCGCTCGCGAGCATCGCGAGGAAGTGGAAGTTCTCGACCATGTCGAGCAGCGCGAGCCCCATCAGCAGCGCGAGCGCGGTGCCGAGCAGCAGGCGCGCGCCGGCGTCGCGCCAGGCCAGCGAGACCATCAGCACGAACACCGCGCCGTAGGCGACGATGAACAGGTTGTCGAGGCCGATCGTCGCGCGCAGCACCGGCGGGTCGGCGAGCAGCAGGCGCGCGTAGTCGGCGGCCGGGTGCACGTACTGCAGCGGGTCCTGGCCAACGCCGGTGAAGACGAAGATCGCGAGCATGCCCAGCACGAGCGCGCCGGCCAGCAGCGCGCAGCGGCGCAGCGCTTGTTGCATCGAAAAGGAACTTGCGGTCATGGCGAGTCGCTCGCGTTCAGTTGAGGAAGCGCGAGCGTGCCGGCGCCGGCGCGAACCGGCATTGACATTTGTTTGTCCCAGAGGCGCTAGCCGAAGGTGAACGCGTAGGCCTGCGCGCCCGCGTCGAGGAACTCGATCTCGACGAGGTGCTGGTGGCCGTCGTCGTGGGCCTGGCGGACCAGCTGGTAGAGCTTCTTCGCGTCGACCGTGCCCGCGCCGTCGGCGTCGATGTCGTCGCCATGGTCGGCGCCGGGCGCCCGGCCGTCGACGCGGACCCTGAAGCGGATCGCGTGGCCGGGCTGGTCGGGGCCGAGCACGAGGTGCACGTCGCGCGCCTGGAAGCGGTAGGCGATGCGGCCGCCGGCCGCGGCGAGCTCGATCAGGTCGGGGGCGACGCGCCAGCGGCCCGCGAGCGTCCATTGGTCGAGGTCGAGGCGCGGCGCCGGCGCGTAGTCGTTCGAGCCCGGGCCGGGACCCGGGCCCGCGAGCGCGCCCCGGGCCGAGACGAAGCCCTCGGCGCGCGCGCCGCCGAGGTAGGTCTCGCCGGATGCGGCCGGGCGGGCGCCCGGGGCCGCCTGCGTGCCCGTCGCATGCGGCGCGACGAGGTCGGTCGGCACGCCGTGGCGGCCGGCCTCGCGCAGCAGCTGCTGGATCATGTGCTCGGCGTCGTCGTAGCGGCCCTCGCCGAGCTGGCGCGAGCGCACCCGGCCGTCGGCGTCGACGAAGTAGAAAGTCGGCCAGGCGGTCGTGCCGAACGCGCGCCACAGCGCCTGGTGGCTGTCGACGGCGACCGGGTAGGTGATGCCGAGCTCCCGGACCGCGCGCGCGACGTTCGCGGTCGAGCGCTCGAACTCGAACTCGGGCGTGTGCGCGCCGATCACGACGAGACCGTAGGGTTCGTACTTCTGCGCCCAGGCCTTCACGTAGGGCAGCGTGCGCAGGCAGTTGATGCACGAGTAGGTCCAGAAGTCGACGAGCACGACCTTGCCGCGCAGCGCCTGCGCGTCGAGCTGGGTCGAGTTGATCCATGCCGTCGCGCCGTCGAGCGCGGGCAGCGGCTGCGACGCCGACGCCGACGCCGAGAGCCCGCCCGCGACGGCCCAGCCCATGCCGGCGAGCGCGAGCAAAGAAAAGCCGGCCGCCGTCGCGAGGCGGCGCACGCGGGAGAGGAGTCGGTCAGGCATGGCGGTCTCCTGGCTCAGAGCCGGGTCACGTCGAGCACGGCCTGGGCGAAGGCCTGCGGCGCTTCCTGGGGCAGGTTGTGGCCGATGCCGCCGGTGATGACGCGGTAGGCGTAGCGGCCCGTGAACTTGCGGCGGAACGCCGCGTCGCCGACCGCGTGCGGCGCGCCGTTCGCGTCGCCCTCGAGCACGATCGTCGGCACCTCGATCGCCGGGCCGGCCGCAAGGCGCTGCTCGAGCGCGTCGTAGGCGCGTTCGCCGTCGGCGAGGCTCTGGCGCCAGCGGTAGTTGTGGATCACGACGTCGACATGGTCGGGGTTCGCGAACGACGCGGCGCTGCGCGCGAAGGTCGCGTCGTCGAACGCCCATCGCGGCGACGCGGTGCGCCAGATCAGCTTCGCGAACTCGTCGCGGTACTGCGCGTAGCCCGCGCGGCCATGCTCGGTCGCGAAGTAGAACTGGTACCACCACGCGTACTCGGCGGCCGGCGGCAGCGGCGCCTTGATCGCCTCGCGGTTGCCGATCAGGTAGCCGCTGACGGCGACGAGCGCCTCGCAGCGCGCGGGCCACAGCGCCGCGATCACGGCGGCCGTGCGCGCGCCCCAGTCGAAGCCCGCGAACACCGCCTTGCGGATCTTCAGCGCGTCGAGCAGCGCGACGATGTCGAGCGCGACGGCCGATTGCTGGCCGTTGCGAAACGTGCTGTCGGACAGGAAGCGCGTGCTGCCGTGGCCGCGCAGGTGCGGCACGATCACGCGCCAGCCCGACGCGGCGAGGCGCGGCGCGACGTCGATGAAGCTGTGGATGTCGTAGGGCCAGCCGTGCAGCAGCACGACGACCGGGCCGTCGGCCGGGCCGAGCTCGGCGTAGCCGACGCTGAGCAGGCCCGCGTCGACCTGGCGCAGCGCGCCGAACGAGGCGAGCGGCGCGGCGGGCGCGAGCGTCGGCGCGGCCGTGCCGTCGGCCTGCGCGGCGTCGGCGAGCGCGAAGCTCGCCATCGCACCGAGGAAACCGCGGCGCGAGGGGGAGGTCAAGGGGGTCATGGGGTGGCTCCGGTCGGGGTGGCAGGTGGATGGACGCATCGTCGGTGCGCCTCGCCACCCGAGCAAGAGCAACTAAAATCACGGATCGTTGTCTATGAGGCAACGCAGGAGCGAGACCGATGCGCGAGATCAACCAGCAGCGCCTGCGCTATTTCCGCGAGGTGCTCGCCCACGGCACGATCCGCGGCGCGGCCGACAGCCTGAACACCGCGCCGTCGGTGATCACGCGGCAGATCCGCCGGCTCGAGGACGAGCTCGATACGAAGTTGTTCGAGCGCGGGGCGCGCGGCGTGCGGCCGACCGAGGCTGCCGCCCACCTGCTCGAGTTCTGGCGCGGCTACCGCTCGCACCAGGAGCAGCTCGAGGACCGCCTGCAGGCGATCAAGGGTCTCCAGCACGGCCAGGTGCGGCTCGCGGTCAGCGAGGGCTTTGTCGACGGGCTCGTCGACGCGGTGCTCGCCGGGTTCTGCGCGCGCTATCCGAAGCTCGAGCTCGCGGTCGACATGCTGTCGGTCGAGGCGCTGCTCGCGAGCGTGGCCGAGGGCCGCGCGCATATCGGCCTGGCCTACAACCCGCCGCCGCACGCCCAGATCGAGTGGCGCGCGAGCTCGGCGCAGCCGATCGTCGCGCTCGTGCGCCGCGACCACCCGCTCGCGCGGCTCGGCCGCGCGGCGAGCGTGCAGGAGCTGCTCGCCCACCCGCTCGCGCTGATGCCGGGCGGGTTCGGCATCGGCCGGGCGACCGAGCTGCTCGCGTTCAGCGAGAACCTCGAGATCCGCCCGGCGCTGACGACAAACTCCCTCGCCGCGCTCAAGCGCCTCGTCGCGGCGGGCCGCTTCGCGACGCTGATCGGCGAGTTCGCCGCGCCGCGCGAGATCGCCGCGGGCGAGTTCGCGACCGTGCCGGTCGACCACGCGCTGCTGCGCGGCACCCAGGCGCGCGTGCTCGTGAAGTCGGGCCGCCCGCTCGCGGCCGCGCCGAGCGAGCTGCTCGCCTGGATCCTGCGGGAGATGGCGATGTTCGCCGCGCCGGCCGCCGCTAAGGGTGCGGGGCGGCGTCGCCGGCCGGCATCAGCGCCGGATTGAACTGCATCGGCCGATCGGCGAAGCAGTAGCGCGCCGTGCCCGGCCGCGTCGGATTCGACATCGGGTCGCCGGCCGCGTACTCCCTGGTCGTCAGCACGATGCAGCCGCCGTCGACCTTGAAATGCTCGAAGTCGACGGCGCGCCAGCCGGCGCCACCGATCACGTCGAAGCCGAGCAGCCGGTAGCGCCTGCCGCGGGGCTCCTTGGCGCTCACCGCGAGGTCGGCGAACGCGGCCATGTAGTACGTGTAGTTGTTGCCGCCACCGAAGCTCTCGAGCGTGAAGAACACGAGCGACAAGTCGCCCGGGCCTGGCAGCGCATGGACGCGGCGCGCGGCGCGGTATTCCTTCGCCGTCTTGTCGACCAGCTGCGCGACGAGCGCGTTCGCGGCCTGGTCGATCGCGCCTTGCGCGGCGGCGTGCCTGGCGGGCAGCAGGATCGCGAGCGCCAGCGCGACCGCGCCTACTGCCCGGCAGGCGGTTCCCACAGCTCGACCTTGTTGCCCTCGGGGTCGACGACCCAGCCGAACTTGCCGAATTCGGAGTCGTCGGTCTTGTCGAGCACCTGGCAGCCCTCGGCGCGCAGCGCCTGCAGCAGCGCGGTCAGGTCGGCGACGCGGTAATTGACCATGAACGAGGCCTGGCTCGGCGCGAAGCTGTCGCCGTCGGCGGCGTTGATGCTCCAGGCCGTCGTGCCGCCGACCGGCTTGCCGTCGGCGTCGGTCCAGTCGAACGCGGCGCCGCCCCAGGACTGCACGTCCACGCCGAGATGGGTCCTGTACCAGGCCCGCAGGGCGACCGGGTCCTTGGCCTTGAAGAAGATTCCGCCGATGCCGGTGACGCGCTTCATGAGGGGGCTCCTGGGCTGAGGGGACTGCGAGGGCGCTAGCGTAGCGCGCCCGGCGACGTTCAGGCGAGCCGCTTGCGCGTGCCCTTCTCCTGCACCGGCATCTGTTGCGCGGCGCCCGGCAGCGTCGGCTTGGGCAGCTTCGCGAGGCCCGCGCGCGCGGCGGCGAGCTCGGCCTGGGCGTCGGGCAGTGCGGGTGCCTTGGCTTCGGCGGCGTCGGCGAAGCGCAACGCCGCGGTGAGGTCGCCGAAGGTCTGGCGCCGCCACGCGCTGATGTTGGGCTCCTGCACGCCCGTGAAGCGCTCGAGGAACTGCAGGATCGAGGTGTGGTCGAACGGCGCGCTGCAGACCCAGCCGCCGGCCGTCCACGGCGAGACGATGATGGCCGGCACGCGAAAGCCCGCGCCCGCGGGCAGGCCGCCGACGAACTCGTGCGGCGTGCCGGCCGGCGGCACCGGCGGCGCGACATGGTCGAACAGGCCGTCGTTCTCGTCGTAGTTGAGGATGAACACGGTCTTGGCCCAGACCGCCGGGTTGGCCGCGATCGCCTCGATCTTGCTCGCGATGAACGCGGCGCCGTCGGCCGGCGTGAACTCGGGGTGCTCGGACTGGAAGCTCGTCGGCAGGATCCACGACACGGCCGGCAGGCGGTCGTTGCGCGCGTCGTCCTCGAACTGGCCCTCGGGGCCGCGCACCAGGCCCTTCTGGTACAGCGGCGAGCCCTTGCGCGCGAGGCGGAACGCGCGGAACTGCTCGAGCACGTTGGTGCCGTAGTTGTCCTGCTGCTGATAGACCTTCCAGCTCACGCCGGCGGCCTCGAGGCGCTCGGCGTAGGTGGTCCAGGTGAAGCCGCCGCGCGGCGCCTTGTTGCTGATGCAGGGGCCGCCGTCGCGGCCGTCGGGGTCGATCGTGCCGGTCATCCAGTACAGGCGGTTCGGCC